>Ga0164243_10010273_pt1 | contig 13479 bp, 15 predicted proteins | sample OricompcompostOP_FD_108781 | JGI IMG/M metagenome (GOLD analysis project Ga0164243, IMG submission 108781) | Organic Plus compost microbial communities from Emeryville, California, USA - Original compost - Organic plus compost (OP) | ecosystem: Engineered > Solid waste > Mixed feedstock >... | reverse complement strand
TCGGGCCCGAGGGTGGTGTCCGCGGCGTCGAAGTAGATGGGCTCGCGGCCGGCGGGGAGGCGCGAGCGATGCTGCGTGATCGGCACAGGATTACGATAACGAAAAGCGCTGTTGCCATTTCGAAAGGTTCCGAAAGCATGGCCGAGCCCGCCGCCGCGCGCCGCGAGGCGCTCGCCGCCCTCGTCGCCGAACGCGGCCACCTGCGCGTCGCGGAGGCCGCGACACTCTTCGGGGTGAGCGAGGTCTCGGTGCGCGCCGACCTGCGCGCCCTGGACGCCGCGGGTCTCGTGCGCCGCGTGCACGGCGGCGCGATCGCCCCGGCGGGCGCCGTGCGGGAGAGCCCCGTCGAGGCCGCGATCGAGCGGGACGCGGAGCTCAAGCGCGCGATCGGCCGCCGTGCCGCGGCCCTCGTGCCGAGCGGCAGCTCCCTCGCCCTCGACGTCGGCTCGACGTGCCTCGCGGTCGCGCGCGCCCTCGTCGCCCGGCACGACCTCGCCGACCTCGTCATCGTGACGAACGGGCTCTCCATCGCCCTCGCCCTCGAGGAGGCCGCGCCGCGGTTCACCGTGATCGTCACGGGCGGCACGCTCCGGCCGCTCCAGCACTCCCTGGTCGCCCCGCTCGCCGCGAACACCCTGCCCGAGCTGCACGTCGACCTCGCGATCCTGGGCTGCAACGGGGTCGCGGAGGACGGCGCGGTCACGAACCTCAACCTTCCGGAGGCGGAGGTCAAGCGCGCCTTCCTCGCCGCCTCCGACCGCCGTGTGCTCGTCGCGGAGGGCGCGAAGTTCGGGCGACGGCACCTGGGCCGCGTCGGATCCCTCCACGACTTCGCCGCGGTCGTGAGCGCCGGCGGCTCCCTCGCCCCGTTCCGCGCCGCCGTCGAGGGCGCGGGCTCCGCCTTCCTCGCCGCCTGAGCGTCCGTGCTCCGTCCGCGCGCTGAGGGGTGTCGGATGGCGGGCTTCCGCGCCCGCATCCAGCCATTCGGCACTCCTCGCGGAAGCGACGGCCGTTGCGACGGAGCGCGTAGCGCTGCGGCCGCTGCGTAGGGTGGAGCGCGTGGATGCCGTGACGGGGGAGACCTTCCTGCTGGAGGCCGAGGGAGCGGCCGCGGAGGTCGGCGCGCTCGCGGCCGTGCTGCGCGAGGCGCGTGTCGGCGGGACGCGGATCACCGAGACCGTCCCGCGCGACGCGCTTCCGCCCGGCGGCTGCGGCATCGTGCTCGCACCCTGGCCCAACCGGGTGCGGGACGGGCGCTGGGAACTCGACGGCGTCCCGCAGCAGCTCGACCTGACCGACCCGGGCCATGGCGCCGCGAGCCACGGCCTGCTGCGCAACACGGCGTACCGCGCGGTGGAGCGGACCGCGGGGAGCGTGACGCTCGCCGCGACCGTCTTCCCGCAGCACGGCTGGCCCTTCCTGCTCGAGACGCGGGTGCGCTACGAGGTCGTCGCCGACGGCCTCGTCGTGACGCACGAGGTCGTCAACGCGGGATCCGGCCGCGCGGTGTGGGCCGTGGGCGCGCATCCCTACCTGCGGGTCGGCGAGACGCCGCTCGACGACTGCGTCGTGACGGTCGCGGGTGCCGAGACCCTCGACCTCGACGAGCGCCTGCTCCCGGTCGGCTCGCGCCTCGTCGCGGGAGACGACGACCTGCGCACCGGCCGCCGGGTCGCGGAGGTCGCGGTGGATCGTGCCTACGGCGACCTCGCGAACGCCGAGGCGCGCGCTGACGTCGCTCGACTCGAGGCGCCCGACGGTGCCCGCACCACGCTGTGGGCCGACCCGGCCTTCCGCTGGGTGCAGGCCTTCGCGCTGCGCTCCTTCCCCGGCGCGGACGGCCCGCGCACCGCGGTCGCCCTCGAGCCCATGACCGCGCCGCCGGACGCCCTCAACTCGGGCCGCGACCTCGTCTGGCTCGAGCCGGGGGAGAGCTGGCGGGCGATCTGGGGGCTGCGCCACGACCCCGCGCCGAGCGCATAGGCTGGCGCGCGTGACTCTCCCGACCGGCGACCGCATCGACCTCCGACTCGGCGACGCGGAGGCGACCGTCGGCACCGTCGCCGCGGTGCTCCGCTCGCTCCGCGTGGGCGGCGTCGCCCTCACCGAGGAGGTGCCCGACGACGCCCGCCCGCCGTTCTGCACGGGCATCATCCTGTCGCCGTGGCCCAACCGGGTGCGCGACGCCCGCTGGGTGCTCGACGGGGTCGTGCAGCAGCTCGACCTCACCGAGCCTGCGCGCGGCAACGCCCTGCACGGACTGCTCGAGTTCACGGAGTACGAGGTGCGCGAGCGCTCCGAGTCGGCGGTGACGCTCGGCGCCGTCGTCTACCCGCAGCACGGCTGGCCCTTCCTGCTCGACACGTGGGTGCGCTACGAGGTCGTGCCCGACGGCCTCGCCGTGACGCACGGGGTCGAGAACCGGTCGGATCGCCCGGCCCCCTACGCGACGGGCTCGCACCCCTTCCTCCGGATGGGCGACACTCCCGTCGACGACCTCGTGCTCACCGTCCCGGCGGCGAGCTACGTCGATGTCGACGAGCGGCTCAACCCGATCGCGACCCGGCCCGTGGACGGCACGCGCTTCGACGTCCGCGCGGGCGCCGCGATCCGGGACCTCGACCTCGACACCGCCTACGCCGGTCTCGTGCCGGACGGTGACGCCTCCGCCTGGCTCGATGCGCCGGACGGCGCGCGGCTGACCCTCTGGCAGGACGCCGACTGGCGCTACGTGCAGGTCTTCACGACGCGCGAGTACCCCGCGGCGGGCGGGCTGCGCACCGCGGTCGCGGTCGAGCCCATGACCGCTCCGCCGGATGCCTTGAACTCGGGCGAGGGTCTCGTCCGGCTCGAGCCGGGGGAGACCTGGGAGGGCCGCTGGGGCCTCCGGTACCATGGGGGCGACGAAGGGGAGTAGCTCCCCGCCGCCCGGCTCCCGGCGCGGCGGGCGCGGAATCGACATGCTGGCCGTCCCCGGGACGGCCCGGTTCCCCACCTCGCGCGAGCGGGGCGAGCGAGACCTTCGGCCAGACTCGTCCCGCCGCGCCCGCGGCCGGACCCGGCCGAGAGGATCCCCGTGACCGTTCCGTCGTCCCGCGCACGCGCCGCCCAGCTGCGGCGCTGGCGGCAGTACCTCGCGGACGAGCGCGCCGAGGCGGCCGTCTATCGCGAGCTCGCCGACCGCAAGCAGGGCGTCGAGCGGGAGATCCTGCTCGGCCTCGCCGACGCGGAGGGCCGGCACGAGGCGCACTGGCTCGCGCTGCTCGGCGACGAGGTCGGCCCGCCCCGCCGCGGGGACCTGCGCACCCGCTCGCTCGCCTGGCTCGCCCGGCACTTCGGCTCGCTCTTCGTGCTCGCCCTCGCCCAGCGCGCGGAGGCCCGCTCGCCCTACGAGGTCGACGCGGACGCGACGGATCGCATGGCGGCCGACGAGCGCATCCACGGTGAGGTGCTGCGCGGCCTCGCCGCCCGCAGCCGGCGCCGGGTGGCCGGCTCGTTCCGTGCCGCGGTGTTCGGCGCGAACGACGGCCTCGTCTCGAACCTCGCCCTCGTGCTCGGCATCGGCGCGACGGGGGTGCCCGCCGCGACCGTGCTGTTCACGGGCATCGCGGGGCTGCTCGCCGGGGCGCTCTCGATGGGCGCGGGGGAGTACGTCTCGGTGCGCTCGCAGCGCGAGCTGCTGCACGCCTCCACGCCCGCCCCGGAGTCGCAGGCGGCCCTCGCGGACCTCGACGTGGACGCCAACGAGCTCGCCCTCGTCTATCGCGCGCGCGGCATGACCGAGCGGGAGGCGGAGCTCGCGGCCTCCCGGGTGCTCGCGACCCGGCACCTGGACAGCGACGACAGCGAGGAGGCGGACGAGGCGATCGGGTCGGCGTGGAGCGCCGCGATCCTGAGCTTCTGCTTCTTCGCCTCCGGTGCGCTCGTGCCCGTGCTGCCGTATCTGTTCGGCGCGAGCGGGCTCGCGGCGGTCGCGATCGCGGCGGGCGCGGTGGGCGTCGCGCTGCTGGCGACCGGGGCGATCGTGGGGATCCTCTCCGGGGCGTCGCCGCTCAAGCGCGCGCTGCGGCAGCTCGCGATCGGCTACGGGGCCGCCGCGGTCACTTACCTGCTCGGGCTCGCCTTCGGCACGACGCTCGGCTGAGCCGCCCGCACCGCGTCGACGAGGGCGTAGGGCAGCGCCCCCGCGGTCTCGACGTCGCCGTGCCGGATCGCCGCCGCGAGATCGCGGTGCGCCGCGCCGACGCGCGGGTCCTCGGGCAGCGCGGAGGTCTCCTCGATGGAGCGCAGGATCGCGGCGGAAAGCCCGTCGAACAGCCGCAGCAGCACGGGGTTGCCGCTCGCGGCGACGACCGCGCGGTGGAAGTCCGCGTCGGCCGCGATGTAGTCGGCCAGATCGCCCGCGTCGTGCGCGGCGGACCGGCGCGCGAGGGCGGCGTCGAGCGGGGCGACGTCGACCAGGGCGGGGGATGCCGGCGCCGCGCCCGCCGCGAGCCGCGCCGCGGCCGCTTCGAGGCCCGCCCGCGCGTCGAGCACGTGACCGAGCTCCGCGTCGTCGCGCAGCAGCACGCCCGCGATCTCGTCGGTCGTCCGCACGTAGGTTCCGTCGCCCACGCGCGGCTCGAGGAGGCCCGCGAGGCTCAGCGCGCGGAGCGCCTCGCGCACGGTGCCGCGGCTCACGCCGAACTCCTCCGCGAGCCGGTGCTCGCCGGGGATCCGCTCGCCCACGGGCCATTCGCCGACCTCGATGAGGGCGCGCAGCCGGTCCGCGAGCTGGGCGACGAGCGGTGCGTGCCGCACCAACACGGGCGCGAGGTTCGGCATGGCGTCCTCCGTCGCTAGGATCAGATGTCCGACATTTATATCAGCCCGGGCGTTCGCCGGGCGGGAGGAGTCCCATGCCCGCGCCGCGCGCCGCGACGGTCGTCTTCCTCGTCGCCCTCTGCCTGCGCCCCGCGATCACCGCGGTCGGTCCCGTGCTCCCGCTCATCGGCGCGGAGGAGGGGCTCGGCGAGGGCGCCCTCGGCCTGCTCGGCGCGCTCCCGCTGCTCGCCTTCGCCGCGGTCTCGCCGTTCGTCTCGCGGCTCGCCGCGCGTGCCGGGATGGAGCGCGCGATCCTCGTCTCCCTCCTCGTGCTCGCCGCCGCGACCGCGGCGCGCTCCCTCGGCGGCGTCGCGCTGTGGGGCGGGACCGTCCTGCTCGGCGCGGCGATCGCGGTCGGCAACGTGCTCGTGCCCGCGATCGTGCGCCGCGACCACGCCGAGCGGGTCTCCTCGGCCACGGGCCTCTACTCGGCCTTCCTCACGACGTCGGCCGCGGTCGCCTCGGCCGTCGCCGTCCCGCTTGCCGCCCTCGGCGGGTGGCGGCTCTCGCTCGGCGCGTGGGCGCTGCTCGCCCTGCTCGTCGCCCTCGCCTGGCTCCCGGCGACGCGCTCCGCGGCCGTAGTGGCGCCCTCGCCGCCCGCGGAGCACGGCCCCACCGTGTGGCGCCGCCCGGAGGCCTGGCTGCTCACGGCCTTCACGGGTCTGCAGTCCCTGACCTTCTACGCTCTCGTCACCTGGCTGCCCTCGGTCGAGACCGCGGATGGGATCGCGGCCGGCGAGGCAGGACTGCACCTGTTCGCCTACCAGCTCGTCGGCATCCTCGGCGGGCTCGGGATCCCCCTCCTGCTGCGCCGCGCCGACCGCCGCCTGGCCGGCGCCCTGCTCGCGAGCGCGCCCGTCCCGATCGCCACCGTCGGGCTGCTGCTCGCGCCGGGGCTCGCCCTGCTCTGGGTCGTGATCGCGGGGCTCGGCTCGGGGGCCGCGCTCGTCGTCGCGCTCTCGCTCTCCGGCCTGCTTGCGCGCGACCACCACGAGGCGGCGCGGCTCTCCGGCATGGCGCAGGCCCTCGGATACCTGCTCGCCGCGGGCGGCCCCGTCGGTGTCGGCCTGCTCGCCGAGGCGACCGGCGGCTGGAGGGTCCCGCTCGTGCTCATCGCGACGCTCGGGGTCGCCCAGCTCGTCGTCGCGGTGCTCGTCGCACGGCCCCGCCCCGCGCTCCGTTTGTACCCTTGACGGCGCGTGAACGCTCGGTGAAGATCAGCCCATGGAGCACGTGGACGAAGACCACGCCATCGCCGAGGTCATCGACAGACTGGCGATCCGATTCGACGCGATCCCCCGCGCGGAGATCGACTCGGTCGTGCGCGCCGAGCACGCCAAGCTGCTCGGCAACCCCATCCGCGATTACGTGCCCGTGCTCGTCGAGCACGCGGCGAAGGCGAGGCTGCGCACCGTCGCCTGAGGGGCGGATCAGCTCGAACCCACCAAAACGAGTCGGGTTCGGGCCGTTGCGGCTGAGGAGAGAGCGGCGACGTCCCTTTGATTCGCTGTGCCGGCCGACGATGCGGACCGGGTTCGATCACACGGGCTGCGATCAGTTGCGCGCAGGTCGCAGGCACGAGCTAGTCGGACGGCGGAGTCGACGGGTCTCGATCCTCCGGATGCTCGGGGAGCCCGTAGAGCTCCCTCCATTCCGTGGGTCCGGGAACGAACCTCATCGAGTCGCCGTCTTCGACCATCGTTCCGTCATCCGCCCATCGATGCTCTGCGACGCGATCGAGCAGCCGGTCGAGCTGCTGCTTCGCGTTCACGCCCGACGGAACACCGAACAACTCCTCTTTCGTGAGGCGAGCGGCGAGAAGCAGCTCGGCCGCCCGTTGAGGCCGACCCTCGAGGTCAGGGGCATGGGCGAGAGAGATCCTCGACGAGGAGGTTCCCACGTAGCGGTGGCCGGCCTGCTGGTCCGCACGCGTTCACGAATCAGAGCGGGAACGAGGTCGCGCCTGAAGCGGACGATCTCTTCGACGCGATCCCAGTCGCGAGAGCCGGCTTCGGCGTCCCGCCAGCATCGTGCGATCGTTCTCCGCTTGCGATTTCTGAAGACGCCCCGAGATCTAGGAGATCGAGGCGATCGTGGCCTCCGCGTCGGAGGCGAGCAGGAACATGGCCCGCTTCGCCGCGGGCGGCATCGGCTCGAACCCGAATCTGCGATAGAAGCGTTCCGCGTCTTCGTTCAGCGCGTCGACGATGAACGCGCGAGCTCCGACGATCCGGGAGGCTTCGACTCCCTTGAGTACCGCGTCCTGGAGCAAGGACGCCCCGAGCCCGCGTCCCGTGAATCGCTTGTCGACCGCGAGCCGGCCGATCAAGATGACCGGGATGGGGGAGGGCATGTTCCGCTTGACCCGGCCGGGCGCGTCCTCGAGGGCGAGCGAGCCGGCCGACAAACAGTAGTAACCGGCGACCTGGCCCGACTCGGCCTCGACGGTGACGAACGTGCGTGAGGCGCCGGTCGCCTCGTTCTTGAGGGCGCGCGAGCGCAGCCATTCGTTCAGCGACGCCTCGCCGCAGTCGAACGTGACGAACCTGTCGCCGACGTCGAGGGCACGGGGCGAGCCGAACGCGCTCAATCCGAGAACACGCTCGGGCGCTTGAGAAGGTCGGCGAGGCCGCTCACCGGCTTCGCCGGCCGGTCCAGGATCTCGTTGAACGCATCCCACGACTTCTTGGACAAGTGGAGCTCGCGCTCGAACCGGATCACCTCTTCGGCCTCCCGCACGAGCACGCTCACGGAGAAGTCGGTCACCGTGCGGCCCGACAGTGCGGCCGCCTGCTCGATCTCGGACTTCTGCGCGCTCGTGAGGCGCAACTCGAGTCGGTCGGACTTGGTTGCGGGAGCCACGGACCTCAGTGTACGGCAATTCACCGTACATGCGCCGAGTGGGTTAAGACCGGTGCATGATGCGGTTCCGATGCCTACCTTGCCCACCGGGCGGGAGTAGTACCGGAAGGACCATCACATGGTCGAGCACGATTGGCCGTCGAAGAACAAGTTGCCCGAGGGTCGTCAGCACTTCACGACTCACGAACTGATCGAAATGTTCCAGGAGATCGGCGAGGACGAGCCCGTCTGGATCGACAACTACTGGCAGCTCATCCGCCGGATCACACAGCGCCCGATCGACGTGGTCTCGCGTAGCGCCGACGGCTGGCACATCGGCTAAAACCGAAGACGGTGGGCCCGGTGGGGCTCGAACCCACGACCCTCGGATTAAAAGTCCGCTGCTCTGCCGACTGAGCTACAGGCCCGTGCCCCCAGCGTACCCGCGCGGTTACGCTGGGACGATGGCCGACGACTTCCACCGCCCCGTGCTGTTCAGCGGCCGGGAGCTCGAGTCGTACGCCGGCTCGGAGGATCCGGCCGAGCGAGCGCGCGCGGCGCGGGAGACCGCGCGGGCGCTCGTCGCGCGCGTGCGGGACCGGCCGGACGCCGCCGTGCTCGAGCGGCTCGTGCACTTCACGGACGAGCACGGCATCGACGCGCTCGCGGAGCTGTGGGCGCGCAGCGCCGCGCACAGCCTGCCGGGCGCGCTGTGGCGCATCTACCTCATCCGGCTCATGATCGTGAGCGATGGAGAGGGCGTCGCCCTGCTCTTCGCGCGGGGCACCGCGCGGCTCGACACGATCGATCCGGTCGTCGCGGGCGCCCCGAGCCCGGCGAGCCCGGACGAGGTCCTCGAGGTCGCGGACGAGATCCTGCGCGGCGTGTTCGCGGGCGACTTCGCGCTCGCCCTCGACCGCGCCGCGGCGTTCTGCCGGGTGTGCGCGGCGGGGGCGGCCGATCTCGCCGACGACCACGACGTCGCCGAGCAGCATCGTGCCGCCGAGCTCACGACCCGCGCCCTCCGGCTCACCTCCTTCGCGGAGGATCTCACGGCCTCCGCGCGCCTCGCGCGCGCCGACTCGCTCGACTGAGCGGCGATCCTGCCGCGGCGATCCCGTCCGGCGATCCTGCGCGACGCGTCAGCGGAGCCTCCGAGCCCGCCGGACGCCGCGGCGTGCGGCGCCCCCGTCGCGTAGACTGTCGGAGCCGGGCCGCAGTAACCCCGGGCTCCACATTTAGCCGCTTCGAGCGGCCTTGCGCCGAGAGGCGTTCTGCGGCTCGGTTCTCTCTCGCCGGTGCTACCCCGTCGGTGCGTCCCAGAGGATCTCGGCCTGCTCCGGACTCCCGACCGGCACGCGCGCGGCCAGCACCGTCCCCGGCACGGGCCAGCTCGTCCGCCGCAGCACGTACTCGAGCCGCGCCTCGGCCGCGGGCGCGCCCGGCGCGGAGACGATCACGTCGAGCAGGCACTCCTGGTAGGGGGCGCGCCCGCGCGGAGGCGAGACGGCCACGATCTCGACCGAGCCGAGCACGGTCTCCGGCACCCGGGTGATCCGTTCGAGCGCCTCTGCGATGTCGTCGAGCTCGCTCATCCTCGAAGGCTACCGCGCCCTGACGACCCGCGGTGCCGGTACGAGAACGAAGGAGAATCGGCCGACACGCCGCTGGGGCGGGGCCGACGTCCGGCGCGTCCTCGAGGAACTCCTTCGAGGACGAGCCGACAGGTGATCTGCCGACCGTGCAGAACTCCGGAAAAGTCGCCGGTTTCGCCTCTCAAGAGTCCCTCCGCGCCGCTCCTTCCGGAGTTGCGCACACCGCCCCGCCCTCACCTAACGGCGTGACTCCTTAGTTTTCGTACGAGCCGGGTCGCGGCCGGGGCGCTGCGCGGCGGAGGGGCGGGGATCACCCGAACTTGCCGGAGACGTAGTCCTCGGTGGCCTGCACGGACGGGTTCGAGAAGATCTTGACCGTCTCGTCGTACTCGATGAGCTTGCCCGGCTTGCCCGTGCCCGCGATGTTGAAGAACGCCGTCTTGTCCGAGACGCGCGAGGCCTGCTGCATGTTGTGGGTCACGATCACGATCGTGTACTCCTGCTTGAGCTCCTCGATGAGATCCTCGATCGCGAGGGTCGAGATCGGGTCGAGGGCCGAGCAGGGCTCATCCATGAGGATCACGTCGGGCGACACCGCGACCGCGCGCGCGATGCAGAGGCGCTGCTGCTGGCCGCCGGAGAGGCTCGATCCGGGCTTGTCGAGGCGGTCCTTGACCTCGTTCCACAGGTTCGCGCCGCGCAGCGAGCGCTCGACGAGCTCGTCCGCGTCCGACTTGCCGATCCGGCGGTTGTTGAGCCGCACGCCGGCGAGCACGTTCTCGCGGATCGACATGGTCGGGAACGGGTTCGGACGCTGGAACACCATGCCCACCTGGCGCCGCACGAGCACCGGGTCGACGCCCGCGCCGTACAGGTCGTTGCCGTCCACGAGCACCTCGCCCTCGACGCGCGCGCCGGGGATGACCTCGTGCATCCGGTTGAGGGTGCGCAGGAAGGTCGACTTGCCGCAGCCGGAGGGGCCGATGAACGCCGTCACGGTGCGGGGCTCGATCTCGATGTTCACGCCCTCCACGGCGAGGAAGTCGCCGTAGTAGACGTTGAGGTCGTTGACTTCGATGCGCTTGGACACGCTGGGCCTTTCCGTGCTCTTAGCGGCGGCCGGTCTTCGGGGCGAAGAACCGCGCGACCAGGCGGGCGATGAGGTTGAAGATGACGACGAGGATCACGAGCAGCAGCGCGGCGCCCCACGCGGAGGCGTTCGAGGCCGCGATGTCCTGCCCGGGGAACTTGTAGCCCGTGTAGGCGAGCACCGGGAGGGTCTGCATGGGCCCGTTGAACGGGTTCGCGTTGAAGTTGTCGGTGAAGCTCGCCGCGATGAAGATGGGCGCCGTCTCGCCGACCACGCGGGCGATCGCGAGCACGATGCCCGTCACGAGCCCGGCGAGGGCCGTGCGCAGCACGACCTTCGTGATCGTGCGGGACTTCGTCACGCCGAGCGCGTAGGAGGCCTCGCGCAGCTCGTCGGGCACGAGGCGCAGCATCTCCTCCGAGGAGCGCACCACGATCGGGATCATGAGCACGCACAGCGCGATCGAGGCGGAGAAGCCGCTGAACGCCTTCGGCCCCACGAGGAGGGTGAAGAGCGAGAAGGCGAACAGGCCCGCGACGATCGACGGGATGCCCGTCATGACGTCGACGAGGAAGGTCACGATGCGCCGCACGGGCTGGTTCGGCCGGGAGTACTCGACGAGGTAGATCGCGGTGAGCAGCCCGATCGGGATCGAGATGATCGCGGCGATCCCGGTGATCTCGAGCGTGCCGACGACCGCCTGCAGGGCACCCGGCGTCGTCGTGACCTCGAGCGTCTCGGGGTCGAATCTCGCGCCGCCGGTCTGGCTGATGAAGTCCCAGTTGAGCTGGCCGATGCCGTTCGCGATCACGGTCCACAGTGTCGAGACGAGCGGGAGCATCGCGAGCAGGAAGGCGATCGTGACGAGGGCGCGCACGACGCGATCCGTGGCCTTCCGACGGTTCTCGACGAGCGCCGAGACGACGCCGATCGCGACGACGTAGAGGATCGCGGTGACGATCACCCAGCCCGTGAGGCTGAAGCCGATGAGCAGGAACGCGATCGCGACGACGGCCGCGACGGCGAGCAGGACGACCGGCTCGGCCCAGCGCGGCAGCCGGCCGGCGCGCAGCGAGTTGCCGGACAGCGACGGGCCCTGGCGGGGGGGAGCGCTCGCGGTGGTCACGATGCCTTGGCCTTCCTGCTCCGGCGCTTCGCGTCGGGCGCGGTGCGCGCGACGATCCAGCGGGCGACGAAGTTGACGGCGAACGAGATGACGAACAGCATGAGGCCCGTGCCGATCAGGGCGTCGCGCTGCAGCTCGGTCGCGATGGGGAAGTTGATCGCGATGTTGGCCGCGATGGTCTGCGAGTTCTCGCCCTCGGTGAGGAGCTTGACGGAGAACAGGATGCCGGGGGAGATGATCATGGCGATCGCCATGGTCTCGCCGAGCGCCCGCCCAAGGCCGAGCAGGGTCGCGCTCACCATGCCGCTGCGCGCGTAGGGGAGCACGGCGAGCTTGACCATCTCCCAGCGCGTCGCGCCGAGCGCGAGGGCGGCCTCCTCGTGCAGCCCGGGCGTCTGGAGGAAGATCTCGCGCGTGATCGAGGTGATGATCGGCAGGATCATGACCGCGAGCACGACGGCGCCCGCGAGGATCGTCGAGCCCGTGCTCGAGATGACCGAGCTGCCGTCGGCGGTCGGCGTGCCCGCGAAGAGCGGGATCCAGCCGAGGTAGTCGTTGAGGAACTGGTTGAGCGGCTTGAGGAAGTCGCGCACCACGAAGATGCCCCACAGGCCGAACACGATCGACGGCACCGCGGCGAGCAGGTCGATGAGGTAGCCGAGCACGCCCGCGAGACGGCGCGGCGCGTAGTGCGAGATGAAGAGCGCGATGCCGATCGCGACCGGGGCGCCGAACACGAGCGCGAGCAGCGACGACCAGAGCGTGCCCCAGATGAGCGGAGCGACGTAGGCCCAGAAGCTCGGCCAGCCTGCGGTCGGGCCCGAGTTGAGCTCGGGGTTGTCCGCCCAGTTCGCGGCGATCGCGGGGGCGGCCTTGATGATGAGGAACAGGGCGACCCCGGCGAGGATCACCATGATGAGCCAGGCGGAGCCGGTGCTCAGCCCGAGGAAGACGCGGTCGCCCACCCGGGACGGCGCGGCGCCGACCCGGGTCCGGCCCCCCGGGATGCGGGGGGCCGGACCGGTGGCGGTGCGGTCGGCAGGGGCCGACTCTCCGAGGGAGGCGTCGACGATGGTGCTGTCGCTCACGATGCTCCTATCGAGGGGTCGAGGCCCTGGACCTGGTTGAGATGCTACTCAGTTACTTGACGTCGGCGAGCGAGTCCGCGATGAGGTCGAGGATCTCCTGCGGCAGCGGCGCGGAGCCCGCGTTCTTGGCCGCGACCTCCTGGCCGGTGCTGCTCGTCACGAAGCCGAGGTAGGCCTTCGTGAGCTCACCCTGCGTCGAGTCCTCGAAGGTCTTGCAGAGGATCGCGTAGGACATCAGCGGGATCGGGTAGGCGGTCGTCGAGTCGGCGAACTTGCTGTAGTCGAAGGTGTACGACAGGTCGCCGTCCACGCCGTTGCTCGCGCTCACGCCGCCCTCGGTGAGCGCCGCGCCCGCGGCCTCGGCCGAGAACTCCACGCCGTTGACCGAGGCGAAGCTCAGGTCGCCGATCGCGCTGTGGTCGGCGTAGCCGATCGTGCCGGTGCCGGCCTCGACCGCGGAGACCACGCCCGAGCCGCCCTGCTGCTTGGAGACGTTGCCCTCGACCGGCCAGGCGTTGCTCGCCTCGTACGGCCAGTCGGCGGAGGCGGTGCCGACGAGGAAGTTGGCGAAGTTCTGCGTCGTGCCGGAGCCGTCCGAGCGGGCGACCGTGGTGATCGGGCCGGCCGGGAGGGCCGTGCCGCCGTTGTCGGCCGTGATCGCCGGGTCGGACCAGTCGGTGATCTGGAGGTTGAAGATCTTCGCGATCGTCGAGCTCGTGAGGTTGAGCTCGGTCACGCCGGGCACGTTGAAGATGATCGCCACGCCGTCGAGGTAGACCGGGATGTCGATCGCGCCGTCGGCGCCGCAGACGCCCGAGGCGGCCTCGGCGGTCTGGTCCTCCTTGAGCGGCGAGTCGGAGCCCGCGAAGTCATAGG
>Ga0164243_10010270_pt1 | contig 13481 bp, 8 predicted proteins | sample OricompcompostOP_FD_108781 | JGI IMG/M metagenome (GOLD analysis project Ga0164243, IMG submission 108781) | Organic Plus compost microbial communities from Emeryville, California, USA - Original compost - Organic plus compost (OP) | ecosystem: Engineered > Solid waste > Mixed feedstock >... | reverse complement strand
GCCCGCCGTGATGGGCGAGATCGGCATCGCCCCGCGGCACGCACCGCTGCTCACGACGCTCAAGCCGGGCGAAGTGCGCGTGCAGACGCCGGCTGGCGACGAGCAGTTCTTTTATGTGTCGGGCGGCGCGATCGAGATTCAGCCGCATCTCGTGACGGTGCTCGCCGATACCGCACTGCGTGCGAAGGACCTCGACGAAGCCGCGGCGCTGCAGGCGAAGCAGCGGGCCGAAGAGGCGCTCAAGAATCGCACCGATGCCGTGGATGCGGCCGAGCTCCAGGCCGAGCTTGCGCGCCTGGCGGCGCAGGTGAAGATGATTCAGAAGCTGCGCAACGTGAAGCAGTAGGGCAGAGTTCAGCAGTTGAGAAATCTGAAGTAGCAGGGCTGCTGGGCCCTGGGCTGCTGGCCAGAGAAGAAAAGGAACGACAAATGCGCCCGACCGGGCGCATTTTCGTTTACGGACCTGCACTACAGATCATTGTTGGCCACGGTCGGCGCGACTAGAGTTGAATTCCATGAGCATCAGTAACCCGCCCTCTGGCGTCAGCCCAGAGCCCGGCGCCCCGCTGCCCGGGCGCAACGCTCCCTTATCCATCGTCATTCTCGCGGCCGGCCAGGGTAAGCGCATGAAGTCGGACCTGCCGAAGGTCCTGCAGCCGCTTGCGGGCGTGCCGATCCTCGGTCATGTGCTCAAGACGGCGAAAGCGCTGGGCGCGGATGCGACTTACGTCGTCTACGGCCACGGCGGCGATCGCGTGAAAGAGGCACTCAAGGACGAGCCGGTGAAATGGGTGCTGCAGGCAGAGCAGCTCGGCACGGGGCATGCGGTCGCGCAAGCGATGCCAATGATCCCGGACGATCATCAGGTCCTGGTCCTCTACGGCGATGTGCCGCTGATCCGCCAGTCCACGCTCGAGCAACTGGTGGCGCAGTCCTCGCATGAAGCGATCGGACTGCTGACGATCGTGCTCGACGATCCCACCGGCTACGGGCGCATCGTTCGCGACAACGCCGGCAACGTGGTGCGCATCGTCGAACAGAAGGATGCGAACACGAAGGAACGCGCGATCAAGGAAATCAATACCGGCCTCATCGCCGCGCCGGCACGCGCGCTGCGGCAATGGCTCGGCGCGCTCCGGAACAACAATGCGCAGGGCGAGTATTACCTGACCGACATCATCGTGATGGCCGCGCGCGAGCGGATGCGCATCGGCGCCGTCATCGCACCGACCGAAGCGGAGGTGCTGGGCGTGAACGACAAGGTACAGCTCGCGCAGCTCGAAGCGGCGCTGCGCGCCCAGCGCGCGCAGGAGTTGATGCTACAAGGAGCGACCGTCGCCGATCCTGCGCGCATCGACATTCGCGGTGAGGTCAGCGTGGGGCGCGATGTGTTCATCGACGTGAACGTCGTGCTCGTCGGCAAGGTCGTGCTCGGCGATCGCGTGCGCATCGGCCCGAACAATTTTCTGCGCGATTGCGAGATCGCGGCCGACACCGAGGTGCATCCGAACTGCGTGATCGACAAGGCGAAGGTCGGACCGCGCAATTCCATCGGCCCGTTCGCGCGGCTGCGCCCTGAGAGCGTGCTGCACGAAGACGTGCACATCGGCAATTTCGTCGAAGTGAAAAAGAGCGAGATCGGCGCCGGCAGCAAGGCGAATCACCTGACGTATCTGGGCGACGCCACGCTCGGCACGAAAGTGAACATCGGCGCCGGCACCGTGACCGTGAACTACGACGGCGTGAACAAATGGCGCACGGAGATCGGCGACAATGCGTTCGTCGGCTCGGGCTCCATGCTCGTGGCGCCGGTGAAGGTCGGCGCGAATGCCAACACGGCCGCGGGCTCGACGATCACGAAAGATGCGCCGGAAGGGAAGCTGACGATCGCCCGCGCTCGTCAGGTCACGATCGAGGGATGGAAGCGCCCGCAGAAGAAGTCGCCGTAGAAATCGCCCCAGAAATCCCCCAAGAGAATCGCCCCAGCAATCGCCGTGAGCTTGCGAGACTAACCACATGTGCGGAATCGTCGGTGCGATCGCGGATCGCAACATCGTCCCGATCCTGATCGAAGGGCTGCGGCGGCTGGAGTATCGAGGCTACGATTCCGCGGGAATCGCGGTGCTCAACCAGACCGGCCACCTCGCGCGGCTGCGCGCCGTCGGCAAGGTGAAAAAGCTGCAGGACGCGCTGTCGGACACGCCGACTTCCGGCACGCTCGGCATCGCGCACACGCGTTGGGCGACGCACGGCGTTCCTTCCGAGCGCAACGCGCATCCGCACATCTCACGCGACGGCATTGCGATCGTCCACAACGGCATCATCGAAAATCACGAAGAGCTGCGCGAGGAGCTGACGACGCTCGGCTACACCTTCACGTCCGAGACGGACACCGAAGTCATCGCGCATCGCATTCATCACCACAAGCAAAAGCTCGGCGACATCTTTCGCGCCGTGCGCGCGACCGTCGCTGAGCTCGAAGGCGCGTATGCGCTCGCGGTGATCTCGGAAGACGCGCCCGAAAGCATCATCCTCGCGCGCGCGGGCTGCCCGGTCGTGATCGGCGTCGGCAAGAACGAGAACTTCGTCGCCTCGGATGTCGCGGCGCTGTTGCCGGTGACGCGCAATTTCATCTTCCTGGAAGAAGGCGACGTCGCCGAGATCCGCCGGCAAGGCATTCGGATTCTCGATATCGAAGGCAACACCGCGCAGCGCCCGATTCGCGAAAGCTCGCTGTCGGCGGACGCCGCCGAAAAAGGCGACTACGCGCACTACATGCTCAAGGAGATCTACGAGCAGCCCCGCGCGATCGCGCAGACGCTCGAGGAACGCGTCGCGGGCGGCAAGCTCCTCGAAGCCGCATTCGGACCGCTTGCGACGGAAGTGTTTCGCCGCACGCAGGCGGTGCAAATCGTCGCCTGCGGCACGAGCTATCACGCCGGCGCCGTCGCGAAGTACTACATCGAGCAGATCGCGCGTCTGCCGTGCTGGGTCGAGATCGCGAGCGAGTATCGTTATCGCAATCCGGTCGTGCCGCCGAACACGCTGTTCGTCACGATCTCGCAGTCAGGCGAGACGGCCGACACGCTCGCCGCGCTGCGCATGGCGAAGCAGTCGGGCTATCTCTCGACGCTTTCGATCTGCAACGTGCCCGAAAGCTCGCTCGTGCGTGAGTCGGAGCTCGTGCTGTTGACGCGTGCCGGTCCGGAAATCGGCGTCGCTTCGACGAAGGCGTTCACGACCCAGCTGACGGCGCTCGGCATGCTCGTCGTCGCGCTCGCGAAGTTCAACGGCATGGACAGCGAGCGCGAGCGCGGGCTCGTTCAGCGGCTCATCGAGGTGCCGAGCATCATCGAAAAGACGCTGCATCTGAACGACACGATCAAGGCGCTCGCGACGCGCTTCGCCGACAAGCATCACGCGCTGTTCCTGGGGCGCGGCCAGATGCATCCGATCGCGATGGAAGGCGCGCTCAAGCTCAAGGAGATCTCGTATATCCACGCGGAGGCGTACGCGGCCGGCGAGCTGAAGCACGGGCCGCTCGCGCTCGTCGACGCGGACATGCCGGTCGTCGTCGTCGCGCCGAACAACGATCTGCTCGAGAAGCTGAAATCGAATCTGCAGGAAGTCCGCGCGCGCGGCGGCGAGCTGTTCGTCTTCGCCGACCCGGACTCGGGCATCGAGGCCTCCGAGGGCGTGACCGTCGTGACGATGCCGAAGCACGTAAGCCATTTTCAGGCTTCGGCGGTGTACAGCGTGCCCTTGCAGCTCCTCGCGTATCACTGCGCGATCCTGCGCGGCACCGACGTGGATCAGCCGCGGAATCTCGCGAAGTCGGTTACGGTCGAGTAGCGGCGGGCTCCGCGCGATTGGACGCCGGTACCAGTCGATAGATGCGCCCATTCGGTTGATTCGACGCGATGTACGGCATCTCATCCGGGCCGACCACCACGTCCCGCAGGCGGCCGATGCCTTCGAGTAGAACCGTTTCAGCGGTCACGCGGCCCTCCTGGAGGCGAAGCAACTTCAATTGCTGTTGGGCGAGATTCGCGACCAGCACCTGATTGCGCCAGTTCGGAAATGCCTCTCCCAGATAGAACGTGAGCCCCGATATGCCGGGCGAAGGCGTCCAGTGCGCGCGTGGCGACTCCATGCCTGGACGCTCCGTTTCCTTGCTGATGATGGTGCCGTCGTAGTCGATTCCGTAGGTCACGACGGGCCAGCCGTAGTTTCTCCCTCTGAGAATCTGATTGAGCTCATCGCCCCCCTTGGGGCCGTGCTCGGTTTCCCAGAGCTCGCCGGTTTCAGGATGGGCGTAAAGCCCCTGTGGATTGCGATGGCCGAGGCTCCAGATCGACGGCACCGCGCCGCTCGCGAACGGATTGTCCTCGGGAATCTTGCCGTCATCGAAGATGCGATGGATCTTGCCGAGCGGAGTGTTCAGATCCTGCGCATTCGACCCGGTCCCGCGTTCGCCGATGCTGAAATACAGATAGTTGCCCTGAAATGCCAAGCGGCCCCCGTAGTGCGCTCCAGACTGGATGAAGAATTGAGGAGCCACACGATAGATGACCTGTTCGTCGACCCATTGCATGCCGCGAATCCGCCCGCGAACGATCGTCATGGCGGCCGCGCCTTCTGCGGACGGCTCGGCGAAGGTGAGATAGATCCAGCCGTTCGAGTCGTACTGCGGATGCTTCTTCACGCTGAACAGGCCGGCCTGGTCCCCCATCCGGAACAATACGCGCGGCGTTCCTTCGATCGGACCAATGCGCTGGCCCTCTCGAAACATCCAGAGCTGGCCGCTCTTCTGAGTCGCGAGAAATGTGCGTGAGTCGAGGAACTCGAGCGACCAGAACTCCCCGTCGATCTCCGCCACCTTCTCGAGACGAAACGTGTGACCGCCGGCGCTGAGCGGCGCTTCCGGCACGTCGAATTGCTGCGTGATGCCGTCATTCGAAGCCGCGGCGTCACTCAGCGTGAACTTGTCGAAGTTGAACACGCCACCGCCTTCCAGCCCGATGAAGCACAGGCGATAGACGCCTTGAAGCTCGCGCGCCAGACCGATCCGCTCTGTCTTGAATGTCGTCCAACCTCCTGTGAGCGAGGTGACTCGCTCGCCGAGCGGCGTGCGCGATCCGCCCCCGAAGTCGCCTGAAAACGCCACCAGTGCGAACCGTCGCGGCGGTTCGCCATCCCCCTTCGCGTAGCGGTACTCGATGCTCCTCACTCCCGTGAGATCGATGTTGTCGTAGCAGAGATGGCTGCCCCGATCGATGTATTGCAGGAACGTCGCTTCATCCGACTGAACGACGGCGTAGCCCGCCGATCGATCCGCCCTGAGCGCCTCGGCCTCGATCGTCCGTCCGATCATCGTGCCTTTCGCCGGCGTCGATGCTCCGCGAAGAAACGCGGCCAAGCTGCGCGCCAGCGCTTCAGATATTGCGTTGCCGAACGCGGGCATGCCTCGCTCCGGGCGGCCTTGCCGAATGACCTTGGCCACATCGGCATCGCTTTGGGATCGCAGGAACGTGGAGCTCCGGAACGAGGAGGGGTCCGGGGTATGACACCCGGCGCAATGGTTCGCGTATGTCGCGGCAGGATCGCCGGATTGAGGCCACACGCTCGCGGGCAGGATTACGAGCCCAACGAATACAGACAGCAACGTTCTCATGGATCTCCACCTGATGATGCGCCGACGCGGCGGGCATCAACATTGCTGTCGCGGATCGGTTCAAGCGAGCACGTTGTGACGAATCGACGGTGACCGGGACGGGTGGCGCGGCGGCATCAGTCCATGTCGAGCTTGTGACGCAACAACTGCTGCCGGCAGCTCTTGCTCAAGGGAAGCGTCCGGCCGGATTTCAGATGAACTCGCCCGTTGCCGGAACGCTGGGTGTGGATACGTTCGATGACATCCGCCCGAACCAAGTGGGAGCGATGGATTCGGACGTAGCGCTCGCCACAGAGCAGATCCTGCATCTTCGCCATGGTGCTGCGAAGGAGATAGTGCTGATCGTGGGTCCAGATTTCGATGTAATTGCCGGCGGCGCTGACGTGCTGGATGTCGTCGATATGGATCAAGCATTGAGCGGCGCCCTTGCTCACCAGCAGCGTACTGGGTCGGGCGGGCGTCGACTCGACAGGCTGAACCTGTTCCACGCTGTCCGTGCGACCGGATTTCAGGAAGACCCGCCAGAGCAAGTGAATGACGAGAACAGTCACGAGGTAGCGCGGCCCGAAGATGGCGAGGCTCGAAACCACGCCCCGTGTCTGCGTCACTTGATCGATCAAGGTCGGCACCAGGGCCGCGCAGAAGGCGAGGGACAAGCCTGCGATGACCTGCTGCCGCCAAGCGGCTCGCGTCTCGAGCGCACCGAACATCCGAAAGGCCCAGGGCGTGAAGAGCAGCCAGATGCCCCATTCGCGCAGGGCAATGGTCACGGTGCGCGCGAGGTTCGGCGTGGTTTCGAAAACGAAGGCTTGATAGGAGAGGCAGTAGAGACAGGTGCCGACGAGGAACAGCCCGCAGGCCGTCAGCCCGAGCCGTACTTCGTCCTGGCGGAGTCTTCCGAACACCGTCAGCCACGGCGAATGACCTGTTGCTTCCATCGTCGCGATTCTCCCTTCCAGACTGTTCGCATCTATGACCGCACTCGGCTTCGCTCGTGCGGCTAACGACGAGTGTCCTTGCGAACACCGACTTGCGTCAGAAAGCGCTCGACCGCCGCAACGAATTCTTGCGGGCGCTCGAAATACACGAAGTGTCCCGCGTCGATCCATTCCACGCGTGCGCCCCAGACCTTCGCGGCGTTCTCGATGTTCGCTCTGCCGATGACGTGGCTCTTGCTGCCGGCGATGAGCAGCGTCGGCGCATCGAGCCGGCGTGCCACGTTGGGCAACGCCTTGTCGAGATAGCCCTGCATCGCGAGTGCCGCAATGGCATTTCCCGAGGTGCAATCCAACAGTCCGGACTCGCGGTCCAGCGCTTCCATGCGCTCCTGGCTCGCTGCATTGGCGAAATGGAGCTTGCGCTGCAACGGCAGCCGGCCGACGGCCTGGTACATCTGCCCGAGCTTGTTCATCGGCGCCCCCGGCGCGCTCGCGATGGCGTGAATGCGCTCAGCCGAATCTCTGAACTCAGTGTCGGCGAGCGAATCGATGTACTGAACTTGGTATTCGAGCGCGTGAGGCAGGTCGTGCGTCGTGTCGATCATGATGACCGCGGCCGTGTGTGCGGGATAGCGGGTTGCATATTCCGCCGCCACCGCGCCGCCGAAGGAGTGCCCCGCGAGCACGAGCCGATCGACACCGACGAGCTCGCGCAGCTGCTCGAGATCCTCGATCGTGTGCTGCATGCCGTAGCGGTCCAACGGCCCGTCGAATCTCGACCGCCCACAGCCGCGCTGATCCAGATACAGCACGCGAAACCGTGCTTCGAGCGCGGGCCCGACGCTCTTTTCGAACGTGAACGAGTTGTAGCCCGGCCCTCCGTGGAGATAGGCGATGACGGGCGCGTCCTCGCGGCCGGCAACCCGGTACCAAATGCGCGTGCCGTCTTGAGCGTTGGCGAAAGATCCGCCATGAATGAGCGCGTGCTCCGGCGAGCACGCATTGGCAGGGGAAGCCTCGGATGCGAACGGTTGCGACCAGGGAATGAACAGGGGAATGAACAGCGCGATCGCAGAGAAGCGTCGAATTCGCATGCCTGCTGCTCGCAACTTTTCCAGTGAACGGATCCGCACAGTGCAACCTCCAACGTCAGTTCGACTTCCTCTCACCCATACACTATCTTGAAGCAGACGTGTCGCAGCGGCCACGTCGCACGCGAGTCCTCTGACATAACGAATAGCGAATCGACCGCCAACGGTCGAACGGGGGTTTCCATGGCTGGCGTCATCTGCCGATGGGCAGTGCTCATGATGAGCGTCGTGCTGAGTGCTTGTGGTGGCGGGGGAGGCGGAGATGGCGGCGGTGGCGGCGGACCGAAGGCTGGAGCCTTCACGCTGACCACCACGAGCGCATCTTTCAGCGCGAAGCGGCTCGGGCCGAACCCGGACGCCGTCTTCATTCAGATGCATGTCACCGGCTCCGGCGTCGCCGCCGTGGGCGCTGCATATCGCCAGGGCAGCACGCCCGCCACCTGGCTCGAAGTAAACATCACCGGCACTGCACCGAACTTCGCCATTTCCTTGCGGCCCAACACCACCGCGCTGCCGGTCGGGACGGTGACCACGACCGTCTCCGTGGGCACGGCGGACGTCAGCGGCAACGTGCTCGAGTACAAGGACGTGCAGGTTTCCTATTCATTGCGCGACGGTGTCTCGATTGCGCAGGCTCCGCAAGCCGTACGCGCGACTCTCGGCCATTCCACGACGCAGTTCACGAGAACCGTGAACGTGGCGACGGATGGCGCGACGTGGTCGGCGAGCGTGGACGTGCCCTGGATAACCGTCCCGGCCGGAAATCACCAGGGCGCCGGTAGTGTGACGCTCAACATCGATACAACTTCCCTGACTCCCGGCGCAAACACCGGCACGCTGACCGTAGTCAATGTCAACGATTCGCAGGACCGCGCGACGATTGCAGTCCAGGCCAACATCGATCTGCCCTCGTTCGAGGTGACCATGAACAGTGCCGCGCCTTTCGGCGGGACCACTGGCTTGGAGATGCAGCAGCGTATGGTGCATGTGGCGCTTGCTACCGGCACCAACACACATCCGATGACTGCCAGCTTCGTGCCGGCAAGCGGCGGCAACTGGCTTGCGGTGAACGGTGTGCCAAGCGTGGTGGGCGAGGCGGCCGCGGATTTCGCCTTGATGCCTGCTGCTACGGCTGTGCCGCGCGGCACCTACTCAGGCAATGTCGAGGTGACGGCGACCGTCAATGGCACGCAGATCTCCAGGGTGCTTCCGGTGACACTCAACGTCGACACGCAGCGTATCTGGGCTTCGACCAACGGCGTGGGCTTGTCGAGCTTTCCGAGCCGGCAGACGCTGACGCGCACGCTGCGCGTCTTCAACTCTCTGGATCGCAACGACGTGCCGCTTCAGGCCTCGTCGGACCAGCCTTGGCTGGATGTCTCGGTGCCCGACAATCGATCCATCGTCCTGACCGTCACGCCCGGAGCGCTGGCGGCGAGCGTGCTCCACACCGCGACCGTGACGATCTCCTCCACCGATCCGCTGGTGACGAACACCGAGCAGGTGCGAGTCGGCTTCTGGCGCGACACCGTCGACCCGCAGGACGTGACCGTAACGACGCCCCTTCTTTTCGTGACAGCACATCCGGTCGAGCCGCTGGTGTTCACGAACTTCCAGGACTCTACGATTCAGGTGTTCAACGTCTATACCGGCGCGCTGGTGAGGACATTGACCAACGTGGGCGCAGGGCTCGGGCCCATGGTGTTCAGCTCCGACGGCACCGTGCTCTACAGCAGCGATCACACGACCAGGGAACTGCTCGCGGTGGACCCGAACTCGGGCGCGATATTGCGCAGGTATCAGACGAGCCTCAGTTCGTTCATCAACAACTCCTTGCCGGCGCTCGCCTATGCGCGTCCCGAAGGTCATCCCATCCTCATCAGTGGTGCGAGCGGCGAGGCTTTCGACGCGGAGACGGGAACGAAATTCGCAGCTCCTATCGCGGGCGCCGGCCAGGTCGTCGCCAGCAAGAACGGCCACAGCATCTATGTGCAGACGGCGGGCCTCAGCCCCACACCGTTCTCGTTGACCGACGTACGCTACTCCACGTTGAACCCCGCGGGGCTGATAGCGCTGCGGAGCTTCGAATGGTCTGGACACTTCGACGAGATCTATTCGCCTTCCAACGGCTTGAACATCGCCATCTCCGAAGACGATTCGCACGTGTGGCGCGCGAATGGCGCGCCGTATGGGTTCGGAGTCGTCGATCCAGTGACGCTCGAGGCGACGGCATTCCTGCCCGCCGCCGCCTATCCCTCGAGCGTGACCTGCGGGTGGCGCGGCTATTGTTTCGGCACGGCTGGCCCGGACTACACGACGCACCGGGATCTCTGGATCTACGACGCGGATCTGCAGCCCGTCGGCGGCATCGTGATGGAAGCGCAGAATCTGCTGCCATGGGGCTTGGCAACGTCTGCCGATGATTCGCGGCTTCTCGTTGGGCTCACGACGCAGCCGAACGATACGCGACGGCTGAAGATCTACAGTACGCCGCAATAGCCCTGTTCAGAATCGCGCTGCGCCGCGGCGGCGGCGCAGCATCCCCAGCATCGCCGCGAGAGCGGTGAAGATGGTATCGAATGCGCCGCCACCCCCGCCACCGCCGCCGCTGTTGCCCACGCACACGCCTTCCCGCGTCGCAGCGACGCGCTCGAATCGTTGTTGTTCTTACCCGCGGTGCTTGCATCGCGAGCACGGCAATCGATGCAAAGCCCGCGTCGCGCAGGATTCGCGGGTCGCGGATCTCGTTCGCTCGTCGCGATTCACTGCCGCACTGTCTCGCGAACGTCCGTTCTTCGTAGCTGCTCGCGCTGTTTGATCCGCGCCACGTCGTCTCTCTCGCTCGGCGTCACGGTTTGTACGCTGGGCGTGGCGCCGCGTTGAATTCGCAGCGCCTCAGAAACAGGCTGCGCATTGCGCGCCGTATCGTTGCGCAGAGGAACGTTTTGCAGACGCAGCGTGACGGAGGGTGACGGGCGAATGCGTGCCGCCTCTGTGTACGCGCTGTGCGCCGCTGCGGCATTGCCATTGGCTTGTTCGATGTCGCCCTGAAGGCTGAAGCCGAGCGCGCGCAGCGCGGGAACCTCCTGCATCGACTTCGCGACGTCCGCAGCAAGATTCGCTGTCGCAGGTTGTGCAAGCGGGTGTGATGTACGCCAACTCGCGAGCGCGTCGGGTGCGGCAACCGGTGTGGCAGTGTTGGCGAAGATGGTCTTCTCGCCGGACTGCGCGGCGACAACGCCGGCGAGCCGCTCGACGCCCGGAAGACGCGTTACCGCCGGTGAAGCCTGTTCCGCGTGCTTCAGGGCCGTTGCAGCGAGTGAAGGCCAGTTCATCGCGCTCAGCATGTCAGCGGCCAGCACCCACTGCGCGCCTTCCGGCAGGTCAGGCACCTGCTTCGCCACGGAATCTCTGGCAATCCGCACCGCCTCCTCCGGAATCTCTGCACTTTCAGCCGGCGCGCGGCGAAAGCGTGCGGCGGCACCCGGCTCCGACAGCGCGGCGTTCAGATCAGACGCAAACGCGGCCGCGATCTCGGCTTGCTGTTGCTGAACTGCGGGCATGTCGGGCACGCGCACGATGACTTTCTGATCCGGCGTGACGTCGCTGCGCAGGATGAAGTGGTACTCGTTTCCGGTGGAGCCGCGCAGCAGCGCGATGCCGATTCTGTCTGCCGTCCGCGCGGCCAATTGGCGCGGGGTGTCTTCAGGCCATAAGAGCAGGGCCGGGTCCGAGACTTCCGCAAGCGTGTAACGCAAAGGCCCGCCGCCCGCATTGACGAGCCGCGCATGCTGCTTGCCGATCCCGTTGTGAAGCACGAACACGGCATGGTCCGACTCGGTCACGAAGTCAGGCGTTTCGAGCTTCGCCTCGAGACTTTGATTGAGCACGTAGTCGTTCAGGGCATTCACCAGCACGAGGATGGAATCGTGCCCGGGGCGGTCCGGCTTCACGATCTCGATGTGGTTGGCATCGATGGCGAGGGGCGCGCCTTCGCAGAATCTCGTTGCCGAGGACCACGGCACGATCATGAACGGGCCGGTCGTTTTCTTTTCGTATGCGCACCGTACGTGAGGACGGTCCGCCGGGTTGATGGTGTTCCATTCATCGCTCAAGGTTTGCAGCAGGGCATTGCCATCCGCAGGCGTCATTTGCGCAAGCGCCGAATTGGGAGACAGGTGCTGACCGATCGATGAGATCTGCGCGCCCTCCTGCGGAGTCGCGTAGAACACGACGACTGGCACTTTCGCGAGGACGTCACGGTTCGTGAGCAGCTCGCGCATCACGACCAGGCCGCCCATGCTGTGCGCGACGAAAACCACGGCGGGATAGTCGAGCACGCGGTTGTACATGAGGCGCTGATGCAGACGATTGGCCGCCTCGCGAATATCGAACGAGCCTTGGCGAAACATGTAGGAAGGGAAGCCGTAGACGAACGCGTCGGCGCGGCCCCTGGTCACCTCGTTTTCATTGACGAGCTCGAAAAAGGTCTTGCCGTTGGCCGCCTGCCACGTGCCGATCATGTCGCCGGTCACGCCATGCACATAGACCAAGGCGACCTTCGCGGGAGGCTGCTGTTGAATGACCCAGTGTGGATCCGGATCGGCAGCGGTGTTTTGCTGCGTTGGCTCGGGCGCAGGGCGGTTCTTGTCCGGGCAGCCGGTCAGGGCGATCAAGGCGACCATCGCGATTGCGGGGAGGATTGCGCGATGCTTCATTGTCCCTCCGCTTCATCCTTCATCAGAGGTCGACCCGCGTTCGGCGCGTTGTGTGCCGATCTGCCGTTCCGTTCAGGGCTGCCGTGCGCGGAGCGTGCTGTTCTGATTGTGCTTCCGCGCGGGTACACAATGGCTCTGCACCGTTGATGCAGCAATAGCACTTTCGAACGAGGCGGGGGGTAGCTTCAGGCTCGAGCCGTGCCGATGGCCCGCACGAATCATTTCATCCATCAACTTGCCCGGCCGCACGGACAAGAGCTCTGTCGTCGCGATGATGACAGTTCCGCAGAAGGGATTTTTCTGGCCCGACGATCCACCCGATAGGCCATAATCGCGCCTCCCGGAAGCGCGGCTGATGTCCCCGTTTCCATCATTCCATGGAGCTTCTCTCATGCAGGTCGCCAAAGACGCCGTCGTCACGATCCACTACACCCTCAAGAACGATGCCGGCGAAATCGTCGACAGCTCGGCGGGCAGCGATCCGCTCGCGTATTTGCAGGGCAATGGCAATTTGATTCCCGGGCTCGAGAACGCGCTCGAAGGCAAACAGGCGGGGGACAAGGTTTCCGTGACCGTTGCGCCGGGCGAAGGCTATGGCGAATACGACAAGGCGCTCGTGCAGCAGGTGCCGCGCCGCGCGTTCAAGGGCATTGCGAACGTTCAGGTCGGAATGCAGTTTCAGGTGCAATCGCCGCAGGGTCCGCGCGCGGTGACCGTCACGAATGTGATCGGCGACATGGTCACGGTCGACGGCAATCATCCGCTTGCCGGCCAGAATCTGAATTTCGATGTCGAGATCACCGACGTTCGCGCCGCGACGGAAGAAGAGCTCGCGCACGGCCATGTTCACGGCCCCGGCGGACATCATCACGGCTGATCCGCATCGCGCACGCTCCTAGTGCGCGGCGGCAAATCCTCTGCACTGCGAGCGTCATCCACGCTCGCTCACCCGTCTCGAAAGCCTCGCGAGCTCGTGCTCGCGAGCGCTGCTTCGTGCGTCGATCTGTCGGCATTCTCCTGAGTACGTGCTGGAAAATGCCTTCATGCGAGTGTCAATCTC
>Ga0164243_10010269_pt1 | contig 13482 bp, 8 predicted proteins | sample OricompcompostOP_FD_108781 | JGI IMG/M metagenome (GOLD analysis project Ga0164243, IMG submission 108781) | Organic Plus compost microbial communities from Emeryville, California, USA - Original compost - Organic plus compost (OP) | ecosystem: Engineered > Solid waste > Mixed feedstock >... | reverse complement strand
GATCCGGCGACCCGGCCGAACCAGTTGAAGCCGTTGACGGCATTGGCGACCAGCAACGCGGTGGCCAGACTCCAGACGTTCCCCATGTACGCCGCCCAGGCCGCCACAGCGCCGATCTGCACCATCACCACCGGTACGCCGTCCAGCATCGCTTGGATCCGGTGTTCCCTGACCGCGGCGTCCACCCGGCCGCCGTCGACCCGGCGCAGATGCGCGTGCACCTGTTGTGTCGCGGCCGCCAGCTTGATGGTCCGCGCGGCGTCCAGCACCGAGACCAGCGTCCGGCCGAAGCGGGCGCGGGCCGCCGACGACGCGGCCGCCGAACGTCCGGCGATCGGCCGGCCGATGGTCGAGGCCAGGGCCGACGAGACCATCACCGCCAACAACACCGCACCGGCCAGCCAGGTGCCGCCCAACAACGCGGTGACAACGGCGATCACCAGACCGTTGAGGAAGTCGACCCAGCGGTCCCCGTAGCGGGCGAACCGATCGGCGTCCATCGATCGGGCGACGACCTCACCCGGAGGTGTACGGGCCAGCCGGTGCTGACGGGTCTGCCCGTAGAGCACCGCCATCCGGGTACGCAGCAATACCTCGACCCACCAACGCGGATACATCCAGAACGCCTGGGCCAGCATCAGCGGGGCCGCGATCAGCGAGCCGAGTAGTGCCAGTACCAACCACCACGGCGCCCGGCCCTCCTGCAGCGCTTCGACGATGTGGCCCCAGACCAGACCGGTGACCGCGCCCTGCGCGCCGGTGATGTCGGCGAACAGGAACAGCAGCGCCCCCAGCACACCCCATTCCGGGCGCACCAACAACGCATGCAGCACACTCCTGGCCAGACTCGGACCGCTGCCGACCTCAGGAATCGCGGGCGGTTCTCCGACTCGCCGCCGGCCGCCGACCGCTTCCGTCGTCGGGGGCTCATCGGGTTGTTGATCACCGATGCCGTCGTAGGTTCCCCGCCCGGCCCCGCTGGCCAGCAGCAGATCCCGGAACGGCCCCGGAGTGACAGCCAGCTCGGCGCGGACACCGTGCTGGACGACCCGGCCGTGGTCCAGGACCGCCACCAGGGGAGCACGGGCGATGGTGGTCAGTCGATGAGCGATCAGTACGCCGGTGCGGCCGGACAGCAACCGGTCCGCGGCCGCAACCACCAGACGCTCGGTGAGCGGATCCATCCGTGCCGTCGCCTCGTCCAGGATCACCACCCGGACGTCACGGACCAGCAGCCGGGCGAAGGCAACCAGCTGCTCCTCACCCGCAGACAGCGTGGTGCCTCCCGGACCGAGCACCGTGTCCAGGCCGTCCGGCAGACCGCTGACCCACTCGTCCAGACCGAGTTCGGCGACCGCCGATTCGATCACCGTGCGCGGCAGGTCGTCGTCGAACAATGCGATGTTCTCGGCCAGCGTGCCGGCCAGGATCTCGGTGCGCTGGGTGACCACACCCACCCGGGCCCGCAACGGCTGCAGATCAAGATCACGAACGTCGACCCCGCCGAGGAAGACGGTGCCCACCGGCGGCTCCACCGCACGGGAGATCAGCGAGGCCAGCGTCGACTTCCCCGAACCGGTCCGGCCGACCAGTGCGATGGTCTGACCCTGCGGAACCCGCAGGTTGACGTTCTGCAGCGCGAAGGTGCCCTCGGCGTAGGAGAAGTTGAGATCCCGGATCTCCAGGTCGACCGGTCGATCGGGATCGGTCGGCAGGACCGCCCCGCCCTCGGGTTCGGGTTCGGCCGCCAACATCTGCCGGAGCCGCGTGATGGCACCCATTCCGGCCTGCAGATCCGGCAGGTTGTTCGCGACCATGGAGATCTGCCCGACGAAGGTCGAGGTCACCAGGAACAGCGTCACCAGGCGGGCGACACTGAGATGGCCGTCGATCGTCAGGGCGACTCCGGCGACGCCGATCGCGGCGAGCAAGGCATGCAACAGCACACCGGCCCGTCGTCCGATCCGGGCCTCGACGGCGATCACCGAACGGAACTTCGCGTGGACGGCTGCCGACAGCCGGGCGACCCGGGCCAGGATGTGTGCCTGCCCGAGGCTGGTCCGAAGATCATCGCGTCCCGCGATGCCTTCCTCCAGCGCCGCGGCGTGGTCGGTCCAGGCCATCTCCTCGATGACCTTCCGCCGGGAGATCTCGGCCAGCAACCTGCGGATCGCGAACCAGGTGACCGTCGCCAGTACGGGCATCAGGAAGAAGGCGGGCCACCACGTGACACCGGCGACGATCCACATCGGGACCGTGCCGAACATCGTCCGGAGCAGCATCCACAGCTGCCAGCGGAGCAGATTGCCCACCTCGTGGGAGTCGTCGTCGACGCGGTCCAGGATCTCGCCCACCGCCTGCTCGTTCAGTGCAGCCAGCGGTTGGCGGAGGGCGGCGGCCAGGACGTCGTCGCGGAGCCGGCCCTCGACCCGGTCGGACACGCCGACCCAGATGATCTTGCCTGCGCTGTCGATCACCGCCGAACCGATGACGCACAGCCCGAGCAGTGCGACGAGTCGCCAGCTCGGTGCTTCGGCCAGGGCACCGGCCACGACACTGCCCAGAGTGGCGGCCAGTGCGGCCAACGCCGCTGCCGCCAGAGCGATCACCGACGCCGGACTGCGCAGCCGTCGCCAGTCCACCCGTCGTGCCGGATCATCCGGTGTGACGGGGGCCGGTGCTCCGGCGTCGGGCAGCGAGGTCAGCGTCTCGGTCATCAACCGACAAGCCTAGGTTGGGGCACGGACACAATCCTCCGGTTTTCTCCGATCCTGCGACTCTTCCGGCTCGGTACCCGTCCGGTACGGGCATTGACCGGACGCGGATGCGCCCTGCAGGGTTGTCGGGTCACCTGTTGCAGAGCAGCGGTCGAGGAGAGAACGCATGGGCTTGCCGCCGTACGCACCCAACACCCGTCAGTCCGGAAGCAGAACGCGGAAACTCGATCGGCCCAACATCATGTTGATCTGCGTCGATCAGATGCGCGGTGACCTGCTGTCGGCGGCCCGCCATCCGGTGATCAAGACGCCGCACCTGGACGAGATCGCCGGCCAGGGCACCCGGTTCGCCCGGGCGTACTCGGCGACACCGACCTGCGTACCGGCCCGGGTGGCGCTGTTCACCGGGCAGTCCCAGGAACGCCACGGACGGACCGGCTACCGCGACGGCATCCCGTTCACCCAGGCACACCCGGTGACCATGCAGGGGGTCCTGAGAGACAACGGCTACCAGACGCAGGCGATCGGCAAGATGCACGTCTTCCCGGAACGGTCGCGGTGCGGGTTCGACGACGTCCGGCTGCACGACGGTTTCCTGCACTTCGGCCGCCGCTACGGCGGCCGGCATCTGGAGGCCAACGACGACTACCTGACCTGGCTGCGCCGTCAGCCCGGCATGGACGCCCACGCCGACTACTTCGACGACGGTGTCGGCTGCAATTCGATGGTGGCGATCCCCTGGACGCGGGAAGAACACCTGCACCCGACGAACTGGGTGGTGCACGAGACGCTGGACTGGTTGCAGCGTCGCGACCCGACGGTCCCGTTCTTCTGCTACGTGTCGTTCCATCGGCCGCATGCCCCGTTCAACCCGCCGCAGTGGGCCTGGGAGCAGTACGCATCCCGGGAACGGACGGAACCTCCGCGCGGGGACTGGATCGGCGACTTCGAGGACTTCCGCCGGGACAACTACCACCAAACGATCATGGGGCGGCTGGATCCGGAGAGCCATCACCGGACCGTCACCGGCTACTACGGCCTGATCAGCCACCTCGACCTCCAGCTGAACCGGCTGTTGGAGGGCCTGGCAGATCACGAACTGCTCGACGACACCGCGATCGTCTTCGTCTCCGACCACGGCGACATGATGGGCGACCACGACATGTACCGGAAGTCGGTCGGCTACGAGGGCAGCGCCCACGTTCCGATGATCATCCGGCCCGCCCCGCGGTTCGCCGCCGACGCACCTCGCGGCCAGGTGATCGAGGACGTCACCGAGCTGCGCGACATCATGCCGACCGTCCTGCAGATGGCCGACGTGGAGATCCCGGATCACGTCGACGGAGTCGGTCTGTTGCCGTACCTGCTGGGTGGTCGGCCGGCCCGGGAGCGGACCGAGATCCACGGCGAACACGTACACTTCGACCAGTCGTTGCAGTGGGTGACCGACGGGCGGCGGAAGTATTTGTGGGCCTCGGCCAAGGGGATCGAACAGTTCTTCGATCTCGAGGACGACCCGCACGAGTTGCACAATCTGATCGACGATCCGGCCCGCAGGCCCGAGGTCGACGACTGGCGGGACCGGCTGATCGGCTATCTCACCGGTCGCGAGGAGGGATTCGTCACCGACGGACGGCTCGTCCCGGGGCGGCCGGTGCAGACCGAGCGTTCCGACATCGCCGCGCTGGTCGACGGCTGAACCGGCGGATCCGATCGGGCCCGGTCGCCGGCTGATCAGCGGCCGATGGGTGGGCCGGGTGCACAGTTTGACCCTTGGCTGCCCGGGCGCGTACTCTGGATCCTCGGTGCGTTGACGTGTGCGCACCGGAATTCCGCGGTGACGCTTCCGGCGCCGGCCCCCGGTCCGCCTGTGACAGCCCACCCGAGCCCGAAGAACAGCGAAGAGAGTAGGTCAGGCGTGTACGCGATCGTGCGGAGTGGTGGCCGCCAGCACAAGGTCGCCGTCGGCGATGTCATCGAGATCGACCGTCGCGGCGACGAGGTCGGCTCGACTGTGTCTCTGACGCCCGTGCTGCTGGTGGACGGCGAGAACGTCACCAGTGACAAGGCCAAGCTCGATGCTGCTTCGGTGACCGCCGAGGTCGTCGGCGACACCAAGGGCCCGAAGATCCGGATCATCAAGTTCAAGAACAAGACCGGTTACCGCAAGCGCCAGGGGCATCGTCAGAAGTACACCCAGGTCAAGGTCACCGGGATCGAAGGCTGAGGAGTAGGCGATATGGCACACAAGAAGGGCGCATCCTCGACCCGTAACGGTCGGGATTCCAACTCCCAGCGGCTCGGCGTCAAGCGGTTCGGCGGCCAGGTCGTCAACGCCGGCGAGATCATCGTCCGGCAGCGTGGCACCCACTTCCACCCGGGCGACGGTGTCGGTCGCGGCGGTGACGACACCCTGTTCGCCCTGGTCCCGGGCGCGGTACAGTTCGGCACCAAGCGCGGTCGCCGCGTGGTGAACATCGTGACGCCGCAGGCGAAGGCGCCAGCCGAGGCTGCGGCCGCGGCTGAGTAATCAGTACAAGCTTCAGAGGGTGGCCCGGACGATTCGTCGGGGCCACCCTTGTTTTGTTCCGACTGGTTCGTTTCGACTGGTTCGTTTCGACTGGTTCGTTTCGACAGATTGACCAACGACCGGAGCGCCGCTCCGATCAACGAGAGGACGGTGGGCGATGGCCATTCCGAGCTTCGTCGACACCGTCACGTTGATGGTGGCCGGCGGTAAAGGCGGCAACGGCTGCGCCTCGGTACATCGGGAGAAGTTCAAGCCGCTCGGCGGACCGGACGGCGGCAACGGCGGCCACGGCGGATCGGTGATCCTCGAGGTCGATCCGGGCCTGACCACGCTGGTCGATTACCACCGGTCGTCCCGTCGGACGGCCGCCAACGGCCAGCCCGGCAAGGGTGACCACCAGAACGGCTCCAACGGCGCCGACATCGTGCTGCCAGTACCCGAAGGCACCGTCGTGACCGACGCCGACTCGGGCGAACTGCTGGCCGACCTCACCGGACCCGGAACCCGGTTCGTGGTCGCCCAGGGCGGCCGCGGCGGACTGGGCAATGCCGCACTGGCCTCCTCGGCCCGCAAGGCGCCGGGCTTCGCGCTGCTGGGCGAGGAGGGTGATGCCCGGACGATCCGGATGGAGCTCAAGGTCGTCGCCGACATCGGCCTGGTCGGCTTCCCGAGCGCCGGCAAGTCCTCGCTGATCGCCACCGTCTCCAGGGCGCGGCCCAAGATCGCCGACTACCCGTTCACCACCTTGGTGCCCAATCTCGGTGTGGTGGTTGCCGGCGAGACCACCTTCACCGTGGCCGACGTGCCCGGTCTGATCGAGGGCGCCAGCGAAGGTCGCGGGCTCGGACACGAGTTCCTCCGGCATATCGAACGCTGCTCGGCGATCATCCACGTGATCGACTGTGCGACCTACGAACCCGGCCGCGACCCGATCACCGACCTGGACGTGATCGAATCCGAGCTGCAGGCACACGGCGGGTTGGCCGACCGGCCGCGGATGGTCGCCCTGAACAAGATCGACATCCCCGACGCCCGCGAGCTGGCCGAGCTGGTCAAGGCAGACGTCGCCGAACGTGGCTGGCCGGTCTTCGAAATCTCCACCAAGAGCGGCGAAGGGCTGCAGCAGCTGATGTACGCCGCCGCCGACCTGGTCGCCCGGCGACGCGCCGAGGCACCCCCGCCGGAGCCGCCACGGATCGTCCTGACGCCGAAACCGGTCGGCGGCGCTCCCGAGTTCACGGTCACCAGCGAAGGTGAACTGTGGCGGGTCCGCGGCGACAAACCGGAACGCTGGGTGCGACAGACCGACTTCACCAACGATGAGGCGATCGGCTACCTCGCCGACCGGCTCAACCGGATCGGCATCGAGGAACGCCTGCTGGAACTGGGCGCGCGGCCGGGCGATACGGTTGCCATCGGCGGCGACGACGCCGTCATCTTCGACTTCGCGCCGCAGGTCGAGGTCGGTGCCGAGATCCTCGGCCGGCGCGGCGAGGACCAACGACTGATCAGTGACCGGCCCGCGGTCCAGCGGCGTAAGGCCAGGGACGAGGAATACCACCGTGCTCTGGAATCCGGAGAGCTGCAGCCGTACCGGATGCCCACCACCGTCGACGACGACAGCGAAGAGACTGCCGACCAGGAACAGGAAGGTTGACCCAGCCCGACGATGACCGAGATGGCAGGGCGCGCCGAGATCGCCGACGCGCGGCGAATCGTGATCAAGGTGGGATCCTCGTCACTGACCACGGCCGCCGGCGGGCTCGATCCCCGGCGGGTTCGTGATCTTGTCGACGTGCTCGCCTCGGTGCGGCTCGGCGGCCAGGAGATCGTGCTGGTCTCATCCGGTGCGATCGCTGCCGGTCTCGCACCGCTGGCGTTGAAGACCCGACCGCGAGACCTGGCCACCCAGCAGGCCGCGGCTTCGGTCGGGCAGGGTCTGCTGGTCCACGAGTACGCCCGGTTGTTCGGTGCGGCCGGGTTGACCGTCGGCCAGGTGTTGCTCACCGTCGACGACGTCACTCGCAAGAGCCACTACGCCAACGCGTCCCACACCTTCGACCGGCTGCTGGAGTTGGGCGTCGTCCCCATCGCCAACGAGAACGACACCGTTGCCACCCATGAGATCCGGTTCGGCGACAACGACCGGCTTGCCGCGCTGGTCGCGCATCTGGTCCGCGCCGACGCGCTGGTCATGCTCAGCGATGTCGATTCGCTCTACACCTCCAATCCCAGCAAGCCCGGGGCGCGGCGGATCACCGAGGTGCGCAACGCCGATGATCTTGACGGTATCGAGGTCGGCGGATCCGGCCTGCTCGGCACCGGCGGCATGGAGACCAAGATCAATGCCGCCCGGATCGCCACCTCCGCAGGGATTCCGGTGCTGCTCACGCACGCGTCGGCGATCGACGAGGCGTTGCACGGCAAACCCGTCGGAACGTTCTTCCATCCGACCGGCAAGCGGCGCCCCAGCCGCCTCCTGTGGCTGGCCCACGCCACTGATGCCCACGGCGAGCTGGTGCTGGACGCCGGTGCGGTCGATGCGGTGCTGCGGCGGAAGGCCTCCCTGCTGCCGGCCGGGGTGACCGAGGTCCGCGGAACGTTCAGCGCCGGTGATCCGGTCAATCTCGTCGGCCCGGACGGTGCGCTGATCGCCCGGGGCCTGGCCAACTACGACTCCTCGGAGATGCCCGAGCTGCTCGGCCGGCACACCGACGAACTGGCCGCCGAACTGGGGGAGGGCTACGACCGTACGGTCGTGCACCGCGACGCGCTGATCGTTCTGGCCTGACCGGAGCGGTAACAACATCCTTGCCGACGGCCGATCCGGCCTTCTGCGGGCGGTTTCATGGATCGGCAAGAACGACGTCGTCGATCAGACCAGCTTCCTGACCGTCTCCCGGGCGCCGACCGTGTGCAGGGACCGCAGCACCTCGAGGTAGGGCTCGGTGAACCGCGGCTCGTCGACCAGGTCACCGAAGAGTTCCCGGTTGGTCAGGAAGCCGAGCTCGTCGGCGTCCGGGCCGACCTGTTTGGCGGCGTACTGCTTCAGCGTGTCGGCGATCCGGTCGTTGATCTCGATCGGCTGCCCGTCCTCGTCCACCCCTTCGCAGTAACGGGCCAGCGACGCGATGATCGCGGCCGCCAGCCTGACCTCGCCGCCGGTGGCCAGCTGGTGCCGGATCACCGGGAGGACGAACTTCGGGATCCGGTCGGACGCTTCGAGGCAGAGCCGCTGCACCTGGTCCCGCACGTTGGGATTGGCGAACCGCTCCAGCAGGGTGTCCTTGTATTCGTCGAGGTCGACACCGGGCACCGGTTTCAGGGTCGGCGTGCCCTCACGGTCCATGTAGGCGCGGGTGAACGCGGCGATCGCCGGATCCTGGGCGGCCTCGTGGACCAAGCGATAACCCGACAGGTATCCGAAGTACGCCACCGCCTGGTGACCGGCGTTCAGCAGCCGGAGTTTCATCAGTTCGTACGGTTCGACGTCGTCGACGACCTGGACGCCGACCTCCTCGTACGGCGGCCGGCCGAGCGGGAAGTGGGCCTGCAACACCCATTGCTCGAACGGTTCGCAGACCACCGGCCACCCGTCCTTGACGTGATGGTTCTCGGCCAACGAGGTGATGTCCTCGGGCGTGGTGGCCGGCGTGATCCGGTCGACCATCGAATTCGGGAAGGCGACGTTCTGGATCATCCAGTCGGCGAAGTCGGGGTCGGTCAACCGGGCGTACGAGCTGAAGGTGCCCTTGGCGATCTCACCGTTGCCCTGGATGTTGTCGCACGACATCACCGTGAACGGCGGAAGGCCGCGTTCCCGGCGGAGCTTGAGGGCGGCGACGACCAGGCCGTAGACGGTCTTCGGCGGTTCGGCGGACTTGACCTCCGCCAGGATCACCGGGTTGTCGGCATCGAATTCGCCGGTGACGGCGTCGAGGTTGTAGCCGCCCTCGGTGATCGTCAGCGAAACGATCTTGATCGATTCGTCGGCCATCTTCTCGATCACCGCGTCGGGATCATCCGGAGCGAACAGATAATCGACGATCGAGCCGATCACGGTCACCGCCTGGCTGCCGTCCGGCGCCTTCTCGACCAACGTGTAGAGGCCGTTCTGCGCCTTCAGCACGTCCCGCATCCGCTCGTCGTTGGGCAGCACCCCGACACCGCAGATCGCCCAGTCGGTCGCCTTGCCGGCGCGCAGCAGACGATCCAGATACATCGCCTGATGGGCCCGGTGGAAACCGCCGACGCCGAAATGAACGATTCCGGCCTTCAGCCGGGACCGGTCGTAGCTGGGCAGCGCGACCCCCTCGACGGACGCCGCCGGGGGAAGTTCCGCGGCCAGGTCGATCACGGGTTGGGTCATGGCTAGCCATCCTCCTTCGGTGGAACCCGATTCGGCGCGTCTGATCATCATGGCAGCTTCGGTTCGGCGCGGTCAGCCGGGCGGCCACCCGGAGTGTCCGGCTCGGTGTGCCACCGGCAGGTCGGCGGACGCGTACCGTAAGGATTTGCGCTGGTTGGTGTTTCAGGTACGCAACACCGGGGCCAAGTCCATGACGCACCGCAAAACGTTCGGCTAGAGTGCCGCCACCCAGGGAGCCGGACAATGATGCCCGGGCACAAACGAAGAGGTGATCAGCAGTGCGATTCCCGATCTTCTCCCGTCCCGATGGGGGCAACGGCGCCGTCAGGCGTCGAATTCGCGGCGCTGTCGCGATCGCCGCGGTACTGGCCGTGTCGACCGGTCTGGCAGCCTGTGCGAAGAGTCAGCGCGGCAGTGAGAGCACCAGCAACAGCGGTGGCACTTTCGTCTTCGCCGCATCATCCGACCCGGTGATGCTCGATCCGGCCCACGCCAGCGACGGCGAGACCTTCCGTCCGGCCGAGCAGATCTTCGAGGGCCTCGTCAGCCTCAAACCGGGCACCACCGAGGTGCAACCGTTGCTGGCGACGGACTGGACCGCCGGCAAGGACGGCAAGACCTTCGACTTCACCCTCCGCAAGGGGGTCAAGTTCACCGACGGCACCGACTTCAACGCTGCCGCGGTCTGCTACAACTTCGATCGCTGGTACAACTGGACCGGGTTGAACCAGAACGAGAACATCTCGGCCTACTACAACGACATCTTCCACGGGTTCAAGACCGGCCCGCTGGCCAAGGATGCGATCTACAAATCGTGCACCGCCAACGGTGACGACAAGGTGACGATCAAGCTGCAGCACCCGTTCGCCGCCTTCATCCAGGCGATGACGCTGCCGTCCTTCTCGATGCAGAGCCCGACGGCGATGAAGAAGTACAACGCCGACGACATCGCCGGTACCGAGAACGACCCGCGGTTCTCCGAGTACGCGACCGCACATCCGACCGGCACCGGCCCGTTCAAGTTCTCCAGCTGGGACCGCGGACAGTCGGTGACCCTGGTCCGCAACGACAACTACTGGGGCCAGAAGGCCCACCTGGCCAAGATCATCCTGCGTACCATCAGCGATCCCAAGGCGCGTACCCAGGAGCTCGAGTCCGGGGGCGTGCAGGGCTATGACCTGGTCGGGCCCGCCGACATCAAACCGCTGAAGGACAAGGGCTACCAGGTGCTCACCCGGCCGGCCTTCAACATCCTGTACATGGGAATGAACCAGTACAACAAGGACCTGCAGAACATCAAGGTCCGGCAGGCGATCAGCTACGCGATCGACAAGCAGGCCGTGGTGAAGCAGTCGCTGCCCGAGGGCTCCGTCCCGGCCAAGGAGTTCATGCCGCCGACCGTCGCCGGTTACACCGACGACGTCAACACCTACGACTACGATCCGGCCAAGGCCAAGCAGTTGCTCAAGGAGGCCGGCTTCTCCGCCGACAAACCGTTGACACTGAAGTTCGCTTACCCGACAGGCGTTTCCCGGCCCTACATGCCGAGCCCCGAGGACACCTATCTGTCGATCAAGTCCCAGTTGGAGTCCGTCGGCATCAAGATCGTTCCGGTCTCGGCCAAATGGTCACCGGACTACCTGGACATGACAGCCAGCGAGGACGGCAAGAGCAAGCACGACCTGCATCTGCTGGGATGGACCGGTGACTACAACGACCCGGACAACTTCGTCGGGGTCTTCTTCGCCCAGTACAGCCCGGAGTGGGGCTTCAAGAACCCCAAGCTGTTCGCCGACCTGACCAAGGCCCGCGGACTGCCGACCCGGGAACAGCAGGTCCCGGCCTACGAGGCGATCAACAAGGAGATCTCCGAGTTCATCCCGGGCGTGCCGATCGCGCATCCGGCTCCGTCCCTGGCCCTGGCACCGGAGGTCAAGGGCTACATCCCTGGTCCCTCCAAGGACGCCGTCTGGAACGTGGTCAGCATCAAGAAGTGATCCTGCCCGTCGGCTGAGAACCTACTCAGGAACCAGGACCGATCCATCGCATGATCAGGGGATCGGCCCGACCGGCACCGCCGCGCCGGTCGATCCCGTGATCATCGTGGTGCATAGTGTCCCCAACCTGATCAGCTCCAGCAGACCGAGCACCTGACTGTTGTGAGGCGGACGGAGGCCCGAGGCGCTTGTTGAGATTTGTCGTTCGCAGGATCCTGCTGCTGATTCCGGTCCTCGTCGGTTTGTCAGTCCTGCTGTTCATCTGGGTACGGGCGTTGCCCGGTGACCCGGCCAAGGCCCTGCTCGGCGAGAAGGGCACCCCCGCCGCGGTCGCCCGACTCAACGCCCAGTACGGATTCGACCAACCCATCCACGTGCAGTTCATCAAGTACGTCGGCCAGCTGGTGCGGGGCAACTTCGGCTCCTCGGCGGTCAGCGGCGAACCGGTGCTGCCGACCTTTGTCGAACGCTTCCCGGCGACCATCGAGCTGGCCGTCGCGGCGTTGCTCTTCGCCGTCATCGTCGGCATCCCACTGGGTTATCTCGCCGCCCGCCGGGCCGGCGGGGCGCTGGACCTGTTCCTGGTCAGCGGATCGCTGCTCGGCACGGTCATTCCGGTGTTCGTGCTGGCCTATCTGCTGAAGGTGGTGTTCGCGGTCGGCCTGCCCGGCCACATCGGCGGCTTCAAGCTGTCCAGCCTCGCCTTCCTCCCGGCGTCCGGGCGTCAGGACGTCGCCATCGACGCGACCCACATCACGAACTTCTACATCCTCGACGGGTTGCTCACCAGGGAATGGGACTCGGCGGCCAACGCCGCCGTGCACCTGATCCTGCCGGCGATCGCCCTCGGCTCGATCCCGCTGGCGATCGTTGTCCGGATGACCCGGGCCTCGGTGATCGACGTGCTCGGCGAGGACTACGTCAGGACGGCCAACGCGAAGGGCCTGGCCAAGTCGTTGATCACCCGGCGGCACGTGATGCGCAATGCGCTGTTGCCGGTGATCACCACCATCGGTCTGCAGACCGGCGGCCTGTTGTCAGGTGCGGTGCTGACCGAATCGGTTTTCGCGTTCAACGGCATCGGCTCGTACCTGTTCAACGCCATCGGCTCACTCGACTACTCGGTGTTGCAGGGATTCATCCTGATCATCGCCCTGGTCTATTCACTGGTCAACCTGATCGTCGATCTTCTGTACGGCATCATCGACCCGAGGATCCGAACATCATGAGCACCGTCACCGAAGGCGTCGAGCCCGGCGATCTCGAATCGGGGCCGATCAACCGGTCGCCCAAACTGGCCGCGCTGATGGCCGGCCAGCCCGATCACGAGTCCGGCGTATCGCTGTGGCGCGGAGCGTTCCGCAGGATGCGACGGAACCCCAGCGCCATCGTCGGAGCCGTGATCGTGCTGGCGTTCGTGATCATCGCCGTCTGCGCTCCGCTGATCGCCCCGTACGATCCGGCCAACAGCGCCTGGATCAACCAGGTTACCCCGGAGGACGTGCCGGGACCGTCCGCGGGACATCCGCTCGGTCTTGACCCCTCCGGGTCCGACGAGCTCACCCAGTTGATCTTCGGTGCCCGGCAGTCACTGATCATCGGTGTGGTCGCGACCGGGATCGGTCTCATCGTCGGCATGACATTGGGCACACTCGCCGGCGCGTTCGGCGGATGGGTGGACACCGCGGTGATGCGGGTGGTCGACATCATGCTGTCCATCCCGGGACTGATGCTGGCGGTCAGCGTCGCCGCGGTGCTCGGGCGGCGACCGATCTCGATCATGATCGCCATCGCCGCCGTGCAGGTTCCGGTGTTCGCCCGGCTGCTCCGCGGCTCCATGCTTTCCCAGCGCCGACAGGATTACGTGCT
>Ga0164243_10010267_pt1 | contig 13484 bp, 8 predicted proteins | sample OricompcompostOP_FD_108781 | JGI IMG/M metagenome (GOLD analysis project Ga0164243, IMG submission 108781) | Organic Plus compost microbial communities from Emeryville, California, USA - Original compost - Organic plus compost (OP) | ecosystem: Engineered > Solid waste > Mixed feedstock >... | reverse complement strand
TATTTTCAACGCCTTTCCTGATCAGGGAGATACAAAACGTTTCATGGAAATGTTTTGGAAAGCCCTGGCGCTGGTTTTGAACGGAGATGTATGAAAGGTCGTTTTGCATAGGATGAAGGTAGTAAGAAAAATATTTATTTTATTTTTAAGTTTGCGCAAACTTAAGCGCCAACACTAGGTCAATTTTGCAGGGTGTAATACCATATGAAGAGGAAGAATTGCTTGCGCGTATCGCGGGGAGCGATGCCACAGTGTACGCTTACCTGTATGATACATATTACAATACACTGGTATACTTCTCTCTTAGTATCATCCAGGATCAGCAACAAGCGGAAGATATTGCCGCAGAATCGCTGATGAAGCTCTGGCAGACGCCTGCCAGGTTCGACTCTATCGGTAAGCTCCGGGGGTACCTGTTCACCCTTGCCCGTAACGCCAGCCTGAATTATCTGAAACATATCCGCGTACGCGAACGCACTTCACAGGAAATTGCCAGGGAAGAAGACCTGGAAGACTCCCGCATGGAAGCCCTGATGATCGAATCAGACCTGATGCGGCTGGTCTACCAGGAAATTGCCAGGCTCCCCGCTTCTTACCGGGAAGTAGTAGAATTGTTGTACCTGGAAGAAAAATCATCTGCCGAAGTTGCCGAGCAACTGGGTATCACTATGGAAAACCTGCGCCAACGCAAGGGAAGGGCTATTAAAGAACTAAAAACAGAATTGCTGAAGAAGGGATTCAGTGATCTTTTCCTTTCCATCTTCTTTTTTTAAAAATTTTTTGTCACGCTACGCAATAGTCAGTTGTTCTACTTCAAATGACAGGAATGAAAACTGACGACCTATCCAACCAGGACCAAACACAAGACGGAGAAATCATCCTGTTATTACATAAAAAAATAACAGGTGAAGCTCTTTCTGAAGAAGAGGAACGCCAACTAACAACATGGAAAAATCGTTCTGCAGATAACATTAAACTATTCAATAAATTATCTGATCATTCTTCGTTCCGGGAAATGCTGAAAACCTGGCATGCTATTGAGCAAAGCCGGGAAAGGAATAAAGCCCGTTTCCTGGAAAGGCTGTCAGGCAACGAAAAGAAGAACGACACAACAGCCAGGTTCCTGCAACGCCGGATCTTCCGCTATGCAGCAGCGGCAGCGGTCATCCTCGGAATTGGTATTTACCTCCTGGAAAAGCGGCTGTCCGACAACCAAGCGCCCACGCCTCCGATCGTATCCGGTGCGCCTGTCATCAAACCAGGACACGATGGCGCAGTACTTACGCTTGCAGATGGGTCGCAACTGGTGCTCGACAGCGCCGGGAATGGCGTGGTTGCCAACCAGAACGGCACGAAGGTAATGCTGCAAAACGGGCAGTTATTGTACGACCAGGGACTCAATAATACGGGTTCCGTCGTATACAATACCGTCAGCACGCCCAAGGGACGGCAATTCAGGCTGGTATTGCCCGATGGAAGCAGGGTATGGCTGAATGCCGCCAGCTCCATCAAGTATCCCACTTCTTTCAGCACACAGGAACGACGTGTAAAACTGATGGGGGAAGCCTATTTCGAAATTGAAAAAAACGAGTCCGCGCCTTTCAGGATCACAGCGGGAGATGCTACGGAAATAGAGGTGCTTGGCACCAGCTTTAACGTGAATGCTTACACCAACGAAAACGCAATCAGGACTACCCTTTTACAAGGTGCAGTAAAATTACTCGCTTACAACCAGACAGCTATGCTCAAACCGGGGCAACAGGCTACAGTAAAAACATCCAGCGGCCGGGTATACCTTGAAGACAAGGTAGATACCGACAAAGTAATGGCCTGGAAAAATGGTCTCTTCAATTTTGAAGATGCAAGTCTTGAAGAAGTAATGCGACAGCTGGAACGTTGGTATGATATAGAAGTAGTGTACGAAAAGGGAATCCCTCCTATTCGTTTCGGAGGAGAGATCAACAAACAGAATACGTTGCAGGATGTGTTACAGATCCTGCAAGGCTCTAAAGTGCATTTCCAGCTACAGGGCCGGAAGCTGATCGTTATGCCTTAAACCTGTATTCATACTGGTTTTACACACAGCATATGCAATATGATGCCGCGATTTATAAACAATTAAAATATACCTGGATCATGACTTAACAATGTGGATCTGGGAACCAGCAACAAAATAGGCCGAAAGTGGTTGCAACACTAACGGCCCGACGGTTGGGCTGATCCCAATAAACAATTTTACTTAGGAGTAACCGCTTATTTTATCAACCCGAACCAAGACGTAAGTTATGGATTTTACTGCTTTTCCCAAGCCAGGTGTTATAGCTATGCCTATACGCCAACAGGCGACGGGGCGATCAACCAAACTAATTTCAAAGGCCCGCAAACGCCGGGGCCACACAATCTTTCTTGCTATGAGAATGACATTTGTTTTGCTATTTGTCTCGCTCCTTCATGTCCAGGCATCGGTAGAGGCTCAAACAGTCGTTGTTTCCGGCAATAATATTCCAGTAACGACTATCCTCCGGCTAATCAGGCAACAAACAGGTTATGTAGCTTTCTACAACCAGGAAATGCTTGCCAAGGCCAATCCCGTTTCTGTAAATGCCAACAATATCGCATTGCCGGAACTGCTGAAGATCATCTCCAGGAACCAGCCATTCAAAATGGAGATAAAGGAAAACACGAAAACGATTATCATCACGCCTCAAGCTGTCAGCAGCCCCGCTGCAGAGAGTCCTGAACCCATCCAGGTACAGAAGACCACGGGCCGGGTCATCGACAGTCTTAGCGGCGCTCCCATGCCCGGCGCTACAGTAAGGGTACAGGGCAAACAAAAGAATGCCTCTACCGACGCCAATGGCATTTTCCAGGTAGAAGCAGAACCGGGCGATATCCTGGTCGTTACCTATGTAGGGTACGCGCCAGCCTATTATCATATCCGCAAAGACAAACCTATCGTCATCACACTGGCGCCTTCCGTTGCCTCTATCAACAACGTAGTAGTAACAGGGATATTCAATAAATCCAAGGAGTCATATACCGGGGCGGCGAAAACCATTACCGCCAAGGAACTGCAAAATTTCCAGGGCCGCAATATCTTCGTTACCCTTGGCAACATTGATCCTTCCTTCTATGTGGTTCCTAACAACAGTTTCGGATCTGATCCCAACCACCTGCCGGATATCCAGCTCCGGGGCACAAGGAACCTGCCCAATATTGACCAGTTGCAGGACAATACCGCTGCGCTGATCAACACGCCGCTCATTATCCTTGATGGGTTTCCCGTCACCCTGCAAAGGATGATGGACCTGAACACCAACGAAATCGCTACCATCACGTTGCTGAAAGACGGTCCGGCTACTGCGATATATGGTTCCAGGGGGTCTAATGGCGTTATTGTTATCACCACCAAAGAACCTACGCCCGGCCGTTTGCGTCTTACCTATCGCGGCGGCGTAAACTTCAACCTGCCGGATCTGGGCAGCTATCACCTGCTCAACGCCAGGGACAAACTGGAACTGGAAAGACTTTCAGGCTTCTATACCAATTCTACTAAAAGCCCTGAAGCCAATATCGGGTTGCAGAAATACTACAACCAGGTGAAACAACTGGTGGAAAGCGGTGTAAATACCGACTGGATGGCAAAACCGCTAAGAAATGGCGTTGACCAGGATCACTCCATCCGCCTCGAAGGCGGCGACCAGGCTTTCAGGTATGCGCTCCTGGGAAGCATTCGCAAAGTGAACGGGGTAATGAAAGGGTCTGACCGCCAGACAGTGAACGGCGGCGTAGATCTCTCCTATCGTTTAAAAAAGCTGAACTTCCGCAACAGCCTGACCGTTGGCAGCGTGAAATCCAACGAATCGCCATGGGGTTCATTCGGGGATTACGTAAAACTGAATCCTTACTGGAGTCCTTACGATTCCAGCGGCCATGTGGTGAAAGGATTTACTCCCTATAATTATGATTACTGGATAGGCGCGAACTATGCATCACCCTATCCCAACCCGATGTACGACGCTACGCTGAATACGTTTAACAGGTCGGCCTACCTGAATGTTATTAACAACTTCCAGGTAGAATGGACGCCTCTTAAAAACTTTATGGTCAGGGGTAACCTCGGCATATCTGCTACCAACAATTCGACGGATATCTTTAAACCAGCGGAGCATAGCGCCTTTGCCAATTACCCGCCAGCCGATATCCTTCGTCGCGGAAGCTATGATTATACAAGCGGAAAGGCATTCAACTATATTACCAGCCTGAATCTTCAATATACCAACCTCTTTGCAGGGAAACACTATTTTACCGCCGGCATGCAACTGGAAGCTGCGGAGGATAAAGGCTCATCCTATACTTTTTCTGCAGAAGGTTTCCCGGATGCCAGTATAAGTTTCCTGGGAATGGCGCTTCAGTATAAAAAAGATGGCCGCCCCAGCGGACAGGAAGCTACTACCCGCCGCGTGAGTGCAGTAGGTAACATTTCCTACAGTTACGACGACAGGTACTTTGCCGATGCCAGCTACCGTGTAGACGGTGCATCACAGTTCGGTACAGACAAGAGGTTTGCACCATTTTACTCCCTTGGCGCAGGATGGAATATCCATCATACCAGCTTGATCCAGGACAATCTGCCTTTCATCAACAGGTTTAAATTACGTGCATCCTATGGCGTTACAGGCAACCAGGCCTTTGCAGCTTACCAGCCGCTGGCTACCTACAGCTATGTGACCAACGATAATTACAAGAACTGGGTAGGCGCCTGGCAGACTGCCCTGGGCAACCCCAACCTGCAATGGCAGAAAAACATAAAATACAACGCAGGCGCTGAACTGGAATTGTTCAGAAGCCGGGTGATGATACAGGTAGATGTTTACAGGGAGAAAACATCCAACCTGTTATCTTCCCTGGAACTTCCTTACTCCAACGGGTTCACCAGCTATGTTGAAAATATCGGGGAGCTGCAGCAACGGGGTATAGAGATGAGCGCCACTGTTATGATCATCCGTAACGACAGCCGAAAACTCAACTGGTCTGTAAGCGGGAATATCGCTCACAACACAGACGAGATTGTCAGGTTATCCGAGGCGATGAAAGCTGCCAACGAAAAAATTGCGTTGCAAACCAAGGGTACCACTCCCAACAAGATCATCAGGGAAGGCGCTTCGCAGAACACTATATATGCAGTGAGATCGCTGGGGATAGATCCAAGCACCGGCCGGGAAGTATTCCTGACAAAAGATGGATTGGCCACCTATAACTGGAATGCAGCCGATCGCGTAGCGGTAGGATTAAGCCAACCAACCTGGCGGGGTAACTTCAGTACGCTTTTCCGCCTGGGAGGCTTTAACCTCAATGCCTCTTTCGGGTACCGGTTTGGCGGAAAAATATATAACCAAACGCTTATAGATAAGGTAGAAAACGCGAATAAGCTCTTTAACGTAGACGCGCGTGTGTTCACTGACCGTTGGGTAAAACCGGGAGACAAAACATTCTTCAGGGGCATCAACGATTACTCCGTGGTATACCCATCCTCCCGTTTTGTGCAGAATGAATCTACCCTTACCTGTCAGAACATAAGCCTGAGCTATAATGTATTGAACAGGGCCTGGCTGTCGGCCATCGGCATGCAGGCGCTGACCTTAACTGCCAATACAGGCGAGTTATTTTATTTATCTACCGTTCGCCAGGAAAGAGGACTCGATTATCCCTTCACCAGGCAGGTATCAATGAGCGTGTTTGCCACTTTTTAATCTGAAAAAAATGAAGAAGCTAACAATATCAACTTTATTACTTGGCGCCTTGTGTTTCAGCAGCTGTAAAAAGTTCCTGGACGTTACGCCGATGGCGCAAACGACCAAAGACCAGCTTTTCAGCCAGGAAAAGGGCTTCCGTGATGCCCTCACCGGCGCTTACATACATCTTAAGAGCGGCAATACCTATGGCGGTTCGCTGATGTGGGGAAATATCGAATATATGGCGAGGAACTGGGATGTGATCAGTGTTAACGGCACCGCCTTGCAAGCCCTTGTAAATGCCAACTATACCGATGCCACAGTAAGGGGTTGGCTGGATAATACCTATGCAGATCTTTACAAAACAATAGCCGATGTAAACAGCATCCTGGAAAGGATCGATGGTAAAAAAAGCATATTTACAGGCAATAATTATTCGCTGATCAAAGGCGAAGCGCTGGCCCTCCGTGCATTCAACCACTTCGATGTACTGCGCATGTTCGGCCCGATGCCGGATAATCCAGGTACCGTTGCCGTATTGCCTTATGTAAAACAGGTATCAACCAATATTGTTACACCAGTCTCTTTCCAGGAATTTGCACAGAACATCATTGCCGACCTGGATGAAGCGGAAATATTGATGAAGAACGGCGACCCTATCCTCTCCTATTCGCTGGCCGAGCTGAACCCGGTATCGTCAGACGTTTCTACCCAACCGGTAGTTGCAGACAACTTCTACATGTACCGGCAGATAAGGTTTAACTATTATGCAGTACTGGCATTGAAAGCCAGGGTGTTTATGTACCTGGCAGGTACTGATCCGTCTTACAAACTTAAAGCAGCCGATTGCGCCCGGAAGGTAATAGACGCCAAAGACAGGCTGGGCAGACCCACTTTCCGCCTGGGTAAAGAAAGCGATCGCGCCAGGGGCGATTATACCATGTCTTCCGAACATATTGCAGCGTTGAGCGTGTATAACCTTGAATCCATTGCTAATGCAACCTTTGGCGAAACAGGACAGCTGGCGCGCACAGAGTTTAATATACAGGATGGATTCTATAGTCTGAACAACCTGTTCCCCGTTGGCGAACGAACAGGCGATGTAAGGTGGAAAGGAATGTGGACCTACAAGCTTAGTACAAGTAACGCCGCTATCTACAGGAAATATATTCAAATGCCCAGTCAACCGGTGCTACAGGTTCCGCTGCTCAGGCTGAGCGAGATGTACCTGATCCTGACAGAAGCAGCAACCTCCAAGGAAGAAGCTGAAAAGTACTATACCATTTACTGCAATGAAAAAGGAATTCCTTTTGTGGATGGCTTCTCCGCCGCCGGATGGGAAGGAGACAGGAGGAACAAAATGATCAGGGAATATGTGCGTGAATTCTATGCGGAAGGACAATCCTTTTTTACTTACAAACGCTATAATGTGACCACGCTGCCGGCTAGCTGGACTTACAGCTATTACACCGGGTCGCCGGCGAGGTACATTGTTCCCAAACCGGATCGTGAAATCAATTACATCAACAACTAACACAAGTCATGAAACAACTATTTGCTATACTCGCTCTATGCACTGGCGTCGTGACTGGATGCAAAAAATCACCTTATCTCCTGTATTCAGACATTAACAGGGTGCAAATGGATGATACTACCACCATAAGCGAAACGTTCATTTTCCAACCGGCAACATTGGTAAGAGATACCGTTTATATCAGGATTAATACAATGGGCGGAATATCGCCGGTCGACAGGCCGGTAAAACTGGTTCAGATCCAGGAGTATACCTATACATATACCCGCGACCCTATCACCAACCAGGTGACAGATTCTGTTAAGAATCCGGTGCCTAATACTGCCAAACCGGGAGTGCATTATATAGACTTTAACGACAAGGCAGTACAAAACCTGATGGTCATTAAAGCAAATGAAGCGCAATCCGGCATCCCTGTTATCCTGCTCCGCGACACGAGCTTAAAGAGCAATTCCTACAGGCTGAGATTAAAACTGGAAACAAACGACCAGTTTGGATTGGGAGAAACAAAGTTTACAGAAAGAACTATCGTGTTCTCTGACCGGCTGGAACGTTTTGAATCCTGGAAAGTAGATAGCTACTCCGCTCCTGCATTCAGCTGGTTTGGTAAGTACAGCGTTGGCAAGCACCAGTTCATGATAGATGTATTGAAACAGAATATTGATGAAAAATGGTTCAAGGCTTCTGTTGAACTGGGCGCACTGAACCAGTTTGTAACAGTGCTTAAACAAGCTTTATCTGACTTCAACAGCAACCCGGATAATATTGCCAGCGGAAAGGCTCCGGTACGCGAAACATCTTCGCCTACCAGCACTCCTATCACTTTCCCTTGATCTAAAAAATCTGCAACCAGATGAAAAAAATATATATCTTCTCTGTATTGATCGGGTGTTTGATGACCATCGCCTGCCAGAAAGATCACAGTACAGATGCACACATTCCTCTCCCTTCCTTTGCCGTAAGCGGCATGAAGGACACCATCACACTTTTTACTTTCCAGGATACGATGCGTATCACGCCATCGATCCAGGACACCAGTTTATACGACATCTACTGGACCAATGTAAACAGCGCCTTTCTTTCGCTGCTTGGCAATAAAGCTAAGACAGATACCATCGGCCGGTATAAGGATCTTGTCTACCCGGTATTCCTGGACCCCGGCCAATATTACGTGGTTTTGCACCTCAGGGATAAAAAAACAGGGTTGACTAAACTAATTACCACAGTTCTCAATGTCTCTACGCTGAATAACGACGGATGGTACCTGTTGAAAGATAACAACGGGAAAACAGACATAGATTTCATCCATCAAAAAGGCAGGATAGATAACTGGATCGCGTATTACAACAATGGAAAAAGCCTGGAAGGGAATGCCGTCAATGCCGTGTTCGCGCCTTCCTGCAAACTGACGGTATCGACCACCGACCAATTCAACGGGTTAATGGTCTTGTCTGAAAAGGATGCAGGCCTGTTCCGTATCAGCAATGGGTTAATGATCTATAACTTCGATAATATGTTCTTTGGCAAACCTGCCACCAGGAAACTTCAGAACGTATTTCAACCGATGAACACCAATAACCTCACGGTGATCAACGACGGACGCGCCTATATGATGACCAAAGGCGCATTGTTCACGGACATGCCCCAGACTTATACCAGGTTGAGTTCATGGGTTGGAGTGGCGTCGATGGACCTGGGCTGGGATCAGAGTTCGAAATCCATCATCTTCTATAACGGTATCCGCTTTGCCACACCAGCCAGTAACGGGGAGGACCTGAAAAACATGAAGGCAGACCTTAAATGGCTGACAGGTTACGCCGGTCAGCGAAGCGTAGCGCTGGCGCTTTTTAAAACAGAAGATGGTAAAGGAGTTTTATTCAAGATCAACGCACTTTATCAATACCTGTCTGGAAGCGAAAAGGCATTGATCATGGCCAGGGACACTATTGAGCTGACCCATGGCCTGATGAACGCCAATATAATCGGCGGCAATTATGATAGTGATTTTATTTACTATGCCGTTGGCAACAAAATATACATGACGGATGTTGCCACAGTCCAGGAACGCCTGCAGGTTACTTTACCCGCCGGCGAAACTGTAACAGCCATACAACACGTTAAATACCCGCAGCCGGTCAACATCAATGTACCGAGTACCACAGATTGCCTTGCTATCGCTACCTATGCGAACGGGCGATATAAAGTATACATTCACAAGATCAGCTCCACCGGCACCATTCAACCGGTAAATACTCCCTCTTTCGAAGGCGACGGACGTGTAAAAACGATCATCTATATGGAAAAAGGAGCAGGCAGCCGGGTTTTCTAACAACAGATTTCTCAATATTCAATCCTCCTGAAGTCAGTGCGCGGCACTGACTCCGGGGGTTCTATGTCCAAAACTGCAATACATCATGAAAAAAATGTTACTGCTTGGTTTAGCTTTTTGCCTGGTAGACACCCTGGCGGCACAAACCAAAAACGCAGACACAGCAAGGCTTTCAGCAGAAAAGAAGGAACTCGCCGCTTTCCTGGAAAACGCCGACAAAAAACTGGCAGACCGGCAGCAGGCATACCTGGCCGCCCAGCAAGCCAAAGCTCATTACGATACGATCGGTCTTTGGCAATATCGTTACGAAATGAAACTCCTGAAAGAAGAACGCAAACAACTGGAACTGGTATTCATTAAACAGCATCCTGGTTACCTCGTGAGCCTCGACGCCCTGAAAGACGCTATTGGTCCCATACCTGACGACATAACGAAATATGAAAAGATCTTCAAAGGATTGAAGAAACCCATTCAGCAGAGTGAAGAAGGAATAAAAACAAAGAAACTGATAGACAGGTATATGACCGTGCGTTTAGGCGCGCAAGCGCCTGACTTCCAGGCGCCCGACACCAGCGGCAATCCGGTTAGGCTGGCAGACTACCGTGGCAAATATGTATTGATAGATTTCTGGGCAAGCTGGTGCGGCCCCTGCAGGGAAGAAAACCCTATTGTTGTGGAAGCATACAACAAATACAAAAACAAAAACTTCGATATCCTTTCTGTATCGCTTGACCAACCCGGCAAAAAAGCAGATTGGATCAAAGCTATACAGAAAGACGGGCTGGTATGGCGGCATGTTTCGGATCTCAAATATTGGGACAGCGATGTTGCCAGGTTATACATGATACGGTCTATCCCTCAGAACTTCCTGTTAGATCCGGATGGTAAAATAATCGCCAAAGACCTGCGGGGACAGGATTTATCCAGGAAACTAGAAGAAATACTCAAATAAACTATGCTTAGATTCAACCTTGCCCTGGCAACAGCGCTGGCTTTTACCGCCAGCGTGCAGGCACAGAAAAACGCGGCTCCCGACAGCAGCGCAAAAAAAACGGATACCCTTCCTTCCGCCATCAAGCCTTACGACCAGGTCATCACTGCCAAAGCGAAAACATACGCCGGTATGTTCACCGTTCACCAGTTAAATGGCCGTTACTTTTTTGAAATACCCGACTCTATGCTCACCAGGGCCATACTGGTAGTAAACCGCATAGGCAAAGCAGCTAACAATACCCGCCCCCAGATGATGGGATACGCCGGCGACCAGATCGCTGAAAATGTTATCCATTTTGATAAAGCGCAGGATGATAAAATACTGCTTAAAGTAATGCGTTTCCAGGAGCGCTCCGGCGACTCTACCGAAAACGGTATGTACAGGTCTGTTATCAAATCGAACCTGGAACCTATTGCCGCCGTTTTCCCGGTTAAAGCATACAACAAAACAGCAAAGAGCACGGTGATTGACGTGACAGATATACTCAATACGGAAAACGATATCTTTCACTTTAGTCCGCAGGTTAAGGCTACGTTGAAAATAGGCAGCGTACAGGCCGACAAGTCGTTCATCACCGGCGTTAAAGCCTTCCCGATGAATATCGAGATCCGGACCCTGCGCAGCTACCTCACTGTTCCCACCCAGGGACCCGCCACCACTATCCCGGATACCTATGAACTCAACAGCTCTATGGTATTGCTGCCTAAAGAACCGATGCAGGCAAGGTATGCCGACGGAAGAGTAGGTTTCTTTTCAAGGGGATATTATGATTTTGATGCAGATCCCCAGGGTGTGAAAGCCAGGTACCTTATTACCCGCTGGCGCCTGGAACCTAAAGACGAGGATATTGAAAAATACAAACGTGGCGAACTGGTAGAACCAAAGAAACCAATAGTGTATTATATTGATCCGGCTACTCCCAAAAAATGGGTTCCTTACCTGATAGCGGGGGTAAACGACTGGCAGAAAGCTTTTGAACAGGCAGGTTTCAAAAATGCCATCAAAGCAATGCCTGCGCCGGAAAACGACTCCACCTGGAGCATAGACGATGCAAGGCATAATGTGATCGTTTACAAGCCTTCACAAGTCGCAAACGCCAGCGGTCCGCATGTTCATGACCCGCGAAGCGGCGAGATCATAGAAACGCATATCAATTGGTATCACAATATCATGCAACTGGTACATAACTGGTACATGGTGCAAGCCGGCGCAATTGATCCTGCCGCCCGCAAAATGCAGTTCAGCGATGAGCTGATGGGGCAACTGATCCGCTTTGTGTCTTCGCATGAAGTAGGACATACATTAGGCCTGGCGCATAACTTCGGGGCCAGTTCTACTATTCCTGTTGAAAAACTGAGAGATAAAGCCTATGTGGAAGCAAACGGCCATACGCCTTCAATCATGGACTATGCGCGTTTTAACTATGTAGCGCAACCGGAAGACGGTATTACACAAAAGGGGATCTTTCCCCGCATAGGCGAATATGATACCTGGGCTATAGAGTGGGGATATCGCTGGTATCCTCAGTTTAAGACGCCTAAAGAGGAAGTACCCTTCCTGAATAAACTGATCATCGACAGCCTGGCAAAGAACAAGCGTTTGTATTACGGGAACGAGTTCAGTTCCTACGATCCCCGTAACCAGAGCGAAGACCTGGGCGACGATGCAGTAGCGGCTTCCAGGTATGGCATCAAAAACCTGCAACGTATCCTGCCACAATTGCGTGAATGGACGCGCGAACCGAATGAAGGATATGATAACCTGAAAGCTATATATGAAGAAGTGCTGAAACAATACAGGTTGTATACCGTTCAGGTGATGAAAAGCATAGGCGGCGAATACCAGACCCTGAAAAGCGTGGAGCAGCCAGGCCCGCAGATTTCGCCGGTCGAATATCAAAAGCAGAAGAAAGCAATGAAATTCCTGAACGATTACCTGTTCACCACTCCCGCCTGGTTGATCAACGACACTATAACAGGGTTAACAGGACTCGACGCCAATGTGCATATCAGCGTAGCGCATTATAATGTTATTATGCGTCTGCTGGGATCAGGAACATTAATGACCCTTATCCGGGATGCAGAACTGAATAAAAACATTAAAACATATACTGCTGCCGAAATGCTGACAGATCTGAAGAACAGCGTATGGTCTGAGCTTTACAATAACAAGCCAATAGACATTTATCGCCGCAATCTCCAGAAAATGTATATCGATTATTCATTCAAATCGTTCAAAGCAGTCAATGAAATTGTGGGCCGGAATAACGGCAATGGCACCATATTTTACGTGAATCCCGACCCTACCGGCAACGACGTTTCAAGCATGATGCGCGCGCACCTGGTAGCTTTGCGTAATGATATCCGTAAAGCCATTCCGCTTCAGGCAGGAATTTCAAAATACCACCTGCAAGACATAGAAAACAGGATTACACAGGCCCTTGAAGGAAAAGACAGTAATACGAAGTAATCTCATAAGCAAGAACTAAATTGAACAGTTGCGGGTTTCTACCCGCAATTTTTTTTGAATACGTTTTCCTGGTCAGATGATGTAAAAGGTTTGGTGGAAATGTTTTTTAAAACTCCTGTCGACTGGTTTTGAACGTAGATATATAAGAGGCCGTTTTTACAAGATTGAGGTACTGCTAAATTATCGAGCATAAAAAGCAATTTGTACCTGAGGCTCAAAGATTATAAATTGCTGCGTATTAACTGGATAAAAGTACTTTAAACCCGAATGAGAAGTTTTATAAAAACCCAAATACCTATATTAATTTCCGCTTTAGCCCTGGTAACAATATCAAACTATTCTTCCAGCAGCCAGGTACGACAACAAGGATTTAAAGTCACCATACCGCATGACGTCTTTTACGATGCCAAAACCGGCTGGGGT
>Ga0164243_10010266_pt1 | contig 13485 bp, 10 predicted proteins | sample OricompcompostOP_FD_108781 | JGI IMG/M metagenome (GOLD analysis project Ga0164243, IMG submission 108781) | Organic Plus compost microbial communities from Emeryville, California, USA - Original compost - Organic plus compost (OP) | ecosystem: Engineered > Solid waste > Mixed feedstock >... | reverse complement strand
TCTACCTCGAGGCCGTCGACCGCATCGAGAAGGCCTCGTTGACGAGGCGCACCGGAGCCAGCCGCGAGGCGTTGAGCAGGACGTCGGTGTCCTCGGCGTAGCCGCGCGGGAGGTCTTCGTCGATCATGCCGATCTCGTCGACGAGCGCGCTCCGACGGAACACGAAGCTGCTGGAGTGCAGGCCGCCGAAGCGCTCGCGCACGAGGTCGGCATGGCTGACGACGTCGGACGGGACGAGCCGCTCGTGCAGGGTGTGGCCGTCGTCGACCTGCATCGCGGTGCCGACCAGCCGGACGTCGGGATGCTGCGCGAAGAGCGGCATCTGGGCCTCGAGCTTGCCCGGGAGCCAGGAGTCGTCGTCGTCGAGGAAGGCGATGAATCCGTGGGACGCGGCGAGGATGCCCGTGTTGCGGGCGCCGGCCAGGCCCCTCACCCGCTCGTTGGGGACACCCCGGATCGTGCGGATCGGGCCAGTGTGGACAGCGGGCAGCTCGACGTCGCAGGCGTCGAAGACGACCACGATCTCGATCGGACCGGGGTAGGTCTGGGCGATGATGCTCTCGACCGCGCGCTTCATCAACTCGGGGCGGCGATGGGTCGGTACGACCGCGGTGACCGCGGGATGGGTGAGGGTCGCCGAGCCAGCCCCGGACGTCAAGGTGTCGCCCGTGCCTTCGCGCTTCACGAGGCGTCGCCCGGCTCTGACTGCGTGAGGTACGCACGCAGGATCGACGACGAGGTGTGCCGGGTGTACGGGAAGTAGACGACCGCCACCCCAACCTCGCCCATCGTGCGCTCGAGTCGGTAGCCCTTCGGGGTTCCCTGCCAGTCGTTGCCCTTGAAGATGACGTCGAAGTGACGTTGCTGCCAGATGTCGATCTTGTCGCTGGACCGGTCGATGACCACCTCGTCGACGATGTCGAGCGCCGAGATGATGTCGATGCGCTCGTCGCACGGCACGACCGGCGGGCGTCCCTTGAGGTTCTCGACGTACTCGTCGCTCGCGACGCCGACCACCAGGTGGCGGCACTGGTTGCGAGCACGGCGCAGCAGGTTGAGGTGGCCGACATGGAACATGTCGAACACCCCGCTGGCGTAGCCCACCCCGTAGGTCTTGCGGATGTCTGTCACTTTTCCCGAGTCCTCCACGTCTTCTTCTGAAGATGAAGAGGACCCACGGACGGTTTCGTGACGCGTCACCCGGAGTTTGTCTGCACGACTCCTCGGTGGCGTTGGCCACAGGCCCGTCCTGGGTCAGCTGTCGGGGGCGTAGACACGCACGCTGTCGACCAGGAACGTGGCCGGGAGCGCCGTGGTGGCCGGGTCCACGAGGCCCCAGTACGAGCTGCCCACCTGCATGTTCAGACGGATGTTGACCGGTCCGGCCAGCGCAGTCGTCAGCCAGGCTGTGTCGGCGACCTCGAGCGCGCCGGTCACCCGTCCGTCCAGCGTGAAGGTGAGGCAGTGCGGCGTCCAGTCGACCGCGAAGACGTGGAAGGAGTCGGACAGCGGCTCGTCGGACCTGCCCCAGCCGTGCAGCTTCTCGCGGCTCGACCGCTTCGTTGTGTCCTTGTGGACCGTCCAGGCGTAGGACGAGGTCAGGTCGTCGCCCCGGGAGGTCGGGTCGCCCCAGGCCTCCATGACGTCGATCTCGCCGAGGAGGTCGTCGGCCCGCAGCCAGAACGCGGGCCACAGGCCCTGCGACCGTCCGGGCACGGTGGGCAGCTTCGCCCTGATCTCCCAGCGGCCGTACTGCTGGGAGAAGTGCCCGATGGTGTCGAGATAGCCCGTGGTGTAGTCACGGTCGCGCAGGCGTTCACGACGCGCCTCGATGTGCAGGAGGCCATCGGCGACCCAGACGTTGTCGTCCTCGATGCGGGCCTGGTCGAAGGAGAGCGAGGTGCCGTCGCGCACGGTCCAGCGGGAGCGGTCGACGCGGTCGCCGTCGAAGTCGTCGTGCCAGACCAGCCGGTCGTCATCGGGTGCGGTGGCGGCTGCGACGTCGTCTGCGCAGGTGCCGGCCGCGACGGGGGCTGTCGCGTCGTCCCGCAGGTGCGCGACCACGAGCACGGCAGCCGCCACGAGGACGACCGCCGTGACGGCGAGCGCGAGCCGCGCCCGCCGGGCGCTCACCGATTGAGAAGGGGCACGGGCAGCAGCGGCTCGATGCCACCGAGGACGCCGCCGGCGAGCTGGTCGACACCCTCGAGCAGGTCCGGCACGGGGGTGTCGCCGACCACTGTCGAGACGGTGTCCTCGACCCCTCCGATGAGTTCGTGCACCACCGTCTGCTCCTGCTCGACCGCCTGCGGCGCGGGCGCCTCGGGGGCCGGAGCCGGAGCGGGCAGGTCGGCCGCCTGCTGCCTCGGCGCCGCATCCGGGGCGTCAGCGGAGGGGGACGGTGCGGGGGCGGGCGGGGACGGTGCAGGCTGGGATCTGGCCTCTGCCACCACGACCGGCGGTGCCGGAGCTTCGGCTGCGGCGGTGCCTAACCCGACCGTCATGCCCGACATGGCGACGACGGCACCCGAGGCGGCTGCCGTCGCAGCGACCGGCTGCAAGGAGGCGACCGCGAAGATCTTGAGCGCGAGGAGACCCTTGCCGGCGAGCAGCGCGAGGCTGGTGGCGGGCTCGACGGCCGCGGCGACGAGCAGCGCGGGGGCGACGTAGGCGCCGACGCTGCGGTTGACCTCCTGCAGCTCGAGGTAGAGACCCATGCAGTGGCGGCAGGTGTCGAGGTGCGCGTGCACCTTCTCCTGCTCGCGCATCGACAACGTGCGGCGCACGACCCCCGAGAGCTTCGGACGCACGTCGCGGCAGGTACGGCTGGTGCCGGGCGCGTCGTCCTGGAGGTGTTGCTGCAGGTAGGCCTCGCGCAGGCCGGCCCGCGCCCGGTAGACGAGAGCCGAGACGCTGTTGGGCTTGAGCCCCAGAAGGGGGCCGAGCTCGTGGGGCTTGCGACCCTCGACGTCCAGATGCCACAAGACGGTGCGCCAGCGCGCCGGGAGCGACTCGTAGGCGGCTCGGACGATCGACTTCTCATAGTCGTCGAGCTGGCCGTCGCGGAACGGGACGACCGAGTCGATCGTGGCCAGGTCGTCGGTGGGCATGACGCGTTGGCGAGCCTTGCCCTTGCGTCCGGCCTCGTGCCGCACGGCGGTGAAGAGGTAGGCGCGGAAGGCCTTCTCGGGACCCTTGCCACGGCGGACCTGGTCGAGCACCTGGGCGAACGACTCGGCGACGATGTCATCGGCGTCGGACTGCGGCGCGAGGTGACGGGCCAGTCTGGTCGCCACGTAGGCGTACCGCGTGTATAGGACAGCGAAGGCATCAGTGTTTCCGCTGCGTGCGAGCGAGATCAGGTCAGAGTCGTCCAGGACCGAGTAGTCGACCGGGACGGACTGCGCTGATGTCGTCGCGTCAATTTCTTGCGCCACGAACTTTTCCTTTGTTTCCCCTGAGTATCTGACGCCCCGATCCGGTACGGATCTGACCGCCTGTTGTCACTCGTTGTGACGAGTTCCAGAGACCAACCTACCCAGAGTTGAACATTTGTCCATACGTTTTTCCCCACACAATGGCGCCGCAGTTTAGTTTTCAACTACCGACACGCCGTCTGACCTGCGGTTTCTCTGGATCCTAAGAATCTTGACATCAAAGAAAATTTTCTCTTGGCGTCATAGATGCCGCCGAGCGCTCTCTCATTGGTGTAGCCCCGAGTCCACTTCGGGGTCCGCTGGCAGAAAGAAAGAAGTAACGATGCCCACGTCCGCTGCTCCGCCGACCCAGCTGTCGGACCTCGCCGGTGCCCTGCGCAGGCGCTGGCCCGTCGTCGCGGCCACCGCCCTCGTCGGGCTCGTCGTCGGCGCCGCGGCCTCGTTCGCGATCCCGGCGAGCTACAGCGCGACGACCACAGTGTCGGTGAACCCGATGAACGCCGATCCGCTCAGCTCCTCGGCCGAGACGCTTCGCTCGGTCAGCATGCCCACCGAGGCGCAGATCGTCCGCTCGCGCACCGTGGCCGAGGCGGCGCACAAGACGCTCGGCACATCCCAGGGCATCGGCGTCAAGGGCATCCTCGACGCCACCTCGGTCGAGTCGCCTGACGACTCCCTGATCCTGTCGATCACCTTCAGCGCCGACACCGCGAAGCAGGCCGCCGCCGGCGCGGACGCCGTGGCCGAGGCCTACCTGGTCACCCGTCGCGACAACGCCGCGAAGCAGGTCCAGCGCCTGGTCGAGACCGCCGACAAGCAGATCGACGCGATCGACAAGGACTCCGACGGGTCCGACTCGCTGCGCGAGCGCTCGCTCGCCATCCAGGCCGACTCGCTCGGCGACAAGCTCGCCCAGCTGGGCAACCTCGACCTCAATCCCGGCAGTGTCGTCGGACCGGCCGAGGTTCCAAGCACTCCCACGACACCGGGCATCGTGCCGCTCGGCGTCGGCGGACTGTTCCTGGGCCTCATCGCCGGCGTCCCGCTCGCCCTGCTGCGCAAGGAGGACGACACCGAGATCGGTGGCGTCGACGGCCTCAGCTCCTTTGGAGACCAGATCGTCCTGGACGGCACCAAGGACTCCGACCCGGCCGACACCTGGGACATCGCGGCCTTCATGCTCAAGATCCCGACGGACTTGGGCTTCGACAAGCCGTTCACGATCATGGTCGACGCCGGCCCCGGTCATCCCACCGTCGCGGGCCAGGAGCTCGTGGAGGCACTCGGCCGGCGTGGGCGCACGGCGCGCTTCGTTGATGCCGGCGCCATCAACGAGGGAAAGATCAGCCGCGGCTGGCCCACCGAGCAGAAGCGGGTCTCCTGGGCGGGGCAGGTCGTCGTCATCGACACCACCGACCTCTCCTCCGATGCCAACAAGGTCGCGCTCGCCACGCGCTCGGACGCTGTCCTGCTCGCCCGCTCCACCGCCGACGACGCCTCGGCACTGCGCCGGCTCGTCGGCCTGCTGAAGTCGAAGAACGTCGATGTCGCCCTCACCGCGCTCTTCCCGACGAGCACCGAGGTCGCCACCCTCCGCTAGCCCCCCGCTCGCGAGAGAGTTGTGCACCGTCGAGGATTCCTCTCTCGCGAGCGGTGCATTTCTCTCTCGCGAGGGGGGCAGAAGTCTCTCGCGAGGGGGGCGCAGTCAGGGGGTGCGGAGGCGGAGGAGGTCGCTCAGACCGAGGGCCGAGCGAAGGCGCCAGCTCACCCCGAGGTAAGCCAGCGCGGCGACCACGAGCGTCAGCACGAAGACCGGCATCGACGAGCCGAGCAGCAACCGGGCCCCGACGCCGATCACCCCGACCACCCCGAGGGACGTCGCCGCGGCCACCACCAGGTGCCGACCGGCAGGTCGGATGCCCATGAGGCGCTGCACCTGCCACACCACCACGAGGGTGTCGAGGACGATCGTGACGGCCCAGGCGACCGCCGCGCCCTCGATGCCCCACAGCGGGACGAGCGCGAGGTTGAGCACCAGGTTGAGCACGAGGGCGAAGGTCTTGTCGGCAAGCTGCCAGCTGCTGCGCCCGCCCATCAGCAGGATGGTCTGCACCGTGCCGGCGGCAGTCGAGAAGGCCATCGCACCGGCGAGCACCGCCAAGGACACCGCCCCGTCGTCGAAGCCGGGGCCGAACACGTCGAGCACCGTGTCACCGAAGATCGCGAGCATCAGGAAGAACGGCCAGGCCAGCCAGATCATGGCGGCGGTGACCAGCCCGTAGATCTGCCTGGCCTCGTCATGGGCCCGCCGGGCGAGCGCCGAGCTGATCTGTGGCCCGACGGCGATGCGCGCCGCCTGTTGCACGACCTCACCCGCCCGCACGCAGCGTGTGACGACGGCGTAGACGCCGGCCTCGGCCGGACTCGTCAGCACCCCGACGATCAGGACGTCGGCCCACTCGAGCAGGATCTCGACGGCGGCCGAGACGCCGCGGGCCGCGCTGAAGCCCCAGAAGGCGCGCCGCGACACCGTGCCCTCGTCATGCGGGGGGCGCCACGAGCCGGCGTGCCGCACGACCAGCCGCAGGGCGACCGCGGCGGAGAGGACCAGCACGAGCGGCACCGGCGCCATCCAGGCACCCAGCGCCCAGGTGACCCCGGCTCCGGCGGACACCGCGACGACCACACCGAGCACCCGCAGCAGCGGCAGCGCCAGGTTCTGCAGGACCGGATAGGTCAGGACGTCGCCCAGTCCCCGGGTGATCGCCAGCATCACGGCCGTCATCGACAGCAGCACCGCGCAGGCCGCCGCGACCACGAGGAACAGCGGCGGCAGGCCGTGCACGTCGACGAACGGCGCGGCGACAGCGGTGGCCGCGACGACCAGGACACCCACCGCGGCGACCGGCACCACGGCGTAGCGCGCGAGCGCCGGGACGTCAGCGGTGCGGCCGGTGGCGCGCGCGGCCGACACGAACCGGACGAGACCGGTGTCGGCGCCGAGCTCGGCGACGTTCGCGACGATCATGAAGGCCGCGACGACCAGGAAGTACGTGCCCGCGCCCTCGGTGCCGAGCTGGCGTCCGACGACGGCGGCGAGGACGAGTGTCAGGAGCGAGCCGGTGGCCCCGCCGAGCAGATTGACCGCTCCCGCCCAGGCGACACCGCGTGACTCAGCCGCCATCGACGACGGGGCCGGGCAGGTAGCGCTCACGCAGGAGCATCGCGGCGACGAGCATGATCGTGAGCAGCTGCATGATGTCCAGACCGTAGACCATCACGAGGCCGCAGGCCGCGACCAGCACGCTGTGCAGCAGCAGGTTGACGTCGCCGGGCGCGCGCCAGGTGCGCAGCGTCGTGCCCCACAGGAACCACAGGAACAGACCGAGCCCCACGAAGCCGAAGCTGAACATCAGCATCCAGACGTAACCCTGCGTGCCGACGGAGTACTCGTGCACAAGAGATGGCCGAGGCGCTCCGTAGCCCAGCAGCGGCGAGCGCAGCGTGCGCTGGATCGTCTCTCCGTAGAGCCCGAGACGGACGTCGTTGGAGCCTCCGAACTGCTGGCGCGTGGCGATCTGGGTGAGCAGCCCGTTGCCGATCAGCGCGATGGCGCCGATGAGCCCGAGCACCGAGATGGTGATGACGGGAGCCGCCCGGTCGCGCAGGGCGAGCCGGACGACGACGTAGACCGCGACGACCACCAGGCCGGCGAACATCCCCCGGTTGGACGAGGCCATCGCGGGCACGACCATGAGCACGGCGCCCGCGACGATGGCACCGCGCAACCACCACGAGCGGGCGGTCAGGAACCGCGCGACCGCGACCGGCGTCAGCAGCACGAGCGCGACACCCCAGCTGTTCGCATAAGGGAACGGGGCCGACGGTCGCACGAACGGTGCCGGGGAGCCCGGCGGGTTCTGCACCTCGGCCAGCGGTGGGAAGAACAGGTCGTGCACGTACGGGTTGCTCGTCAGGCCGTGCGGCAGGAGCATCCCGACGGGGGTCGAGAGCCGTACCTCCGGGAACAGCAGACCGAGCGTGCCGCCGACGATCGTGACGAACCACAGGAAGGTCAGGCCCTTGACGAGCGAGAGCCGGGTGATGTGCGATCGCGCGCTGACGGCGTAGACGAACGCCGTGACTACGACCACCAGGATCACGAACCGGTATACGAAGCCCATCATGCGTGGCCCGGAGTCGATCATGACGGCCGTGGGCACGACCCACACCAGAAAGGCCGTGAGCACCAGCACGCCGGGCACGATCACGACGTTCTTGTAGTGGGCGAGGTACGACAGCATGACGACCGCGAGCGCGGCCGCGGCGATGACGGTGAGACCGAGGGCCCAGAACACCGGGAAGCCCCAGAGCATCGCCAGCAGCGGCCAGCCGGGAAGGCCGTCGTCGGGTCGGGACGTCTCGGTGTCCACCTCCTCGCGATCGAGGACGACGCTCATGCGGCCACCACGCCGCGCGGAGCGGCAAGCTCACGATGGCGTCGGCGAGCCGTCGCCGCCAGGAGCACCAGGTTGGCCAGCGCGAGCAGGCCGTAGACGACCAGGAAGGCGGACGTCCAGGGCCACAGCAGCACCGCGGCGTTCATGACCCCGGTGTCGGAGGGCGCCTGGATCCAGGTGCCGAACCGCGGTGACGTCTCCGGCTGCGTCGCGGCCTCGCCTCGGCGCAGCTGCTCGGCAAGGATCTGGGCGAAGAAGCGCACCGAGACGACGACGGCGAAGGCCAGCGGCAGGAGCAGGAGGCCGTCCGCCACCTCGGTGAAGCGGAACAGGCCGATGAGCACTGCCACGTGGAAGAGCAGATGACGTGCCGCGTCGACGACGTGGTCGAGCCACTCCCCCGCCGGCGAGCCGAGCCCGGTGAGACGGGCGAGCTGACCGTCGGCGGCGTCGAAGGCGAAGCCCAGCTGCAGCAGCAGCACCGAGCCCACCGCCATCGGCACGCCGGGCTCGAGCGTCACGAGCAGCGTGACGCCGGCGATGAACGACAGGGCGCTCGCCGCGGTCATCTGGTTGGGGGTCAGGCGCAGCTGCGCAGCGACCGAGGCCAGGGCACGCCCCAGCCGACGGTTGACCTCGCGCATGTACCAAGGGACGTTGGCACCGGGCTTCTGGACCCGGGCGAGCTCACGGTACGAGGCGCGCGCAGCGGCCAGCATCGCCACCGGTCAGCCCTGGGCGGTCAGCGAGAGGTCCATGCTGACGTCCTTGGCCGAGCGGTAGTTCGAGTGCACCTCGACGGCGATCGTGTTGTGCCCAGCGACGAGCACGCTCGCCGGCACGTCGACCACGACCGGCGAGGCGAGGGCAGCGGCGGTGCTGACGGCCGAGGACGCGTAAGTGCCCGGGCCGACGGCGCCCGTGGGCATGTTCGAGCGCGCGACCTCGTGACCGTTGACGTACACGACGACGCCGTCGTCGGCGCGCGTCGAGAGGCGCAACGGGCCGAGGGCGGTCGGGTCGGTGACGTCGAAGCTGCGGCGGTAGTACGACGCCAGTGCCCGGGTCGTGCCGGCCGCGACGTCGATGTCGGTGGCGATCGAGCCCGCACCGCCGTACCCGAACGGAGCCTTGCCCGACTTCCAGCTGCTGACGATGCTCGACGAGGTCGTCCAGTCGGCCGGGACGGTGACGGCGTTGTCGAAGAGATAGTTCCAGGTGCCAGCCGGCGAGACGAGCGTCACCGGCTCCGCGGGCGCGACCGGGGGCGGAGGCGGCGTGCCCAGCGTGGCCGTGATCGAGGCGTCCATGCTGACGTCCTTGGCGCTGCGGTAGTTGGTGTGCACCTCGACCGCGATCGTGTTGGTGCCCTCCACCAGAGCCGAGGGTGGGACGTCGATCGTGACCGGCGCCGCGAGGGCGGCCGCCGTGCTGATCGCCGACGAGGCGTACGTGCTTGGGGTCGGCGCGCCGGCCGGCATGTTGGCACGACCTACCTCGTGGCCGTTGACGTACACGACCACACCATCGTCAGCGCGGGTCGTCAGCGTCACTGCGCTGTACGTCGAGGGATTGGCCGTGAACGTGCGCCGGTAGTACGAGGCGAGCGCTCTCGTCTGGCCCGCCGGCACGTCGATGTTCGTGGCGAGCGAGGCAGGCGCTCCGTAGCCGAGCGGTGCCGTGCCGGACTTCCAGGAGCCGTCGGCGAACTCGGCGTTCTGCCAGCCGGCGGCCGGCGGGTTGCTGTTGTCGTAGGAGTACTTCCAGCTGCTGCCGGCAGCCAGCAGCGTGGTGGTCTGGACCGACTGCGGGGCGACGGCGACCGCGGTCGAGGCCGAGCGGTTGCCGTGACCGTCGCTGGCCCGTACGAAGAAGCGGTCGCCGGGAGCCGAGCCGGGCAGGCTCACGCTCGTCGACGTCGTGGTGGCGACGACGCGGTCGCCACGCAGGACCTCGTAGGTGACTCCGGCGGTGCTGCTGGGTGTCCAGGACACCGAGGCGGTGCCGTTCGAGAGCGCCACGTCAAGGCCCTTCGGCGCCTGGGGCACCGTGGTCGGACGCTCCGCGAACCGGATGAACCCGCCGGCCCACTGATTCGCGCCGTTCTCCTTCACGACCGACTGGTAGGTGCCGCCGGCCCACAGGGTGCCGTCCGTGCCAACCTTGAGCGCCCAGCCGCCCAGGCCCTGACGCGACTTCAGCTCCGGGGTGAAGTCGGGGATGAAGTCGCCGGTGGCGGCATCCCATGCCCCGACCGTGTAGATCTTGTCGGCCTGGGTCCAGGCGACGTTCGAGGCACCCGGGCTGAGGCTGTCGTAGTTGTAGGTGTCGGAGAACATCCAGTCGTCGCAGTGGCAGCTGCCGTAGACGGTCGGGCCGCTGTCGGTGATGGCCTGGAGATCACCACCGTCCTTGGCCACGTAGGTGTCCTCGAGGGCGAGGGTGCTGGCGTCGTAGGAGAACATGCTGTGCTGCGAGCCGCCGAGCCAGACCTTGTCGCCGACCTGGCGGACTGCCTGCTGGTAGCGGGCCGAGCCGGTGGTGCTGAACTTCGGCTGCCACGCGAGTGCCAACGGCGCCCCGGACGCGGTGCTGACTGCCGCCGCCTGGTCGGCAGTGGCCGTCTTGGACTTCGTGAAGTAGCCGGAGAAGTAGACCCGTGAGGAGCCGTCGTTGATGTCGAGTGCCGCGACGGTGCCGTTGAACTCCGGGTTCCAGGCGGCATCGGCGGTGAGGTTCGAGAGCTTGATGCGTGCGCCGTTGCGGGCATACGTCGCCGCGGAGCCCTTCACGAAGTGCGAGAAGGCGCCGCCGACGTAGAGATAGGTGCCGTCGTTGTCGAGGGCACGCACCGAGACGGTGCTGCCGCCGGACACCCGGTTCTCCAGGTTCGTCGTCCAGGTCGGGTCGAGTGCGCCGGTGGACGGGTTGATGACCACGAGGCCCGTGTGGTTGGCGCCGCCGTACTTCGTGAACTCCCCGCCGATCGCCAGCTTGCCGCCGGGCAGCACCGACAACGCCTTGACCTGGCTGTTGAGCGTCGGCCGAAAGGCGCTGATCCAGTCGCCAGTGGTCGCGTTGAACGCGGCGAGGTAGGACTGCGTGACCTTGTTGGCCCCCGTGGCCGAGGCGCCCTTCTGGACCGTGGTGAAGTTTCCGCCGACATACATCGTGTTGCCGATCTGGGCGAAGGCCTGGACCTCGCTGGCGTTCTCGCTGCTGCCGCCGTTGCCCAGGCCCGTGACACCCCACTCGCCGGCGAGCGCGCCGTTCTCGGGGATGGCCTTGGCCTGCTGCTGCGCGGTGCCGGAGTCGGGCACCGTGGGGTAGCTCATGTCGGCCGTCGTGATCTGGGGTCGGATGTAGACCTGCGCGAAGGGCGTGGCCCACGACCCGTCGGTGTTCTTGGAGTAGAGGTAGCTCGACGAGGAGGTGCTGCCGGAGACCGACGGCCCGTAGTTGAAGCCACGCACGTAGCCGTTGCGGGAGTCCTCGGACGTCCACACGCGCGACGACGAGCTCGAGCTCGAGGTGTTGCCGAACTCGCGGGTGCTCGTGTTGCTGCCCTTGAAGCCACCGATGTCGTACGAGGCGATGGGCTGACCGGCGCCGAGCGCCCAGGTCCAGCGGTCACGCGACTTGTACGTGTAGCGGACCTCCTGCCAGGACGTGCCCGAGGCGTCGGCCGCGCGGCGCACCCGCACACCGTCGGAGAAGGAGTCGAAGCGTCGTCCGCCCAGCAGACCGTTGACGACGTTGGCGTCGAGCTGCTTGACCGCGAACGCGCCCGGACCGGTGACGGTGGAGGCGACCTCGGCGGTCGTGCCCTTGCCGTTGTAGTTGTACATCCAGTTCTCGCGGCCACGGCCGACGAGCACCCAGCCGCCACCGTCGGTGGTCATGTCGCAGTAGAACTGCGTGGGCACCTGAAGCTGCGGGGTGACGAGCCAGTACGTGCCGTCAGCGGCGGAGCGATCGTCCTGCTTGACCTCCCAGCACGAGGCCGCGGCCTTCGCCTGCGTGCTGCCGTCGTGGCTGACGGCGGCAGGCGCAGCCGAGGCGGAGGCGCCGAGACCGGTCGTCAGGAAGCCGGCGACCAGGGCCGTCATCAGCAGCAGTCCGGCCAGGGAGCGCCGGGTGGGGGAAGGGGTGGTGGCGGGCACGCGTCATCCTCACGTCGTCGGTGGGAGCGCGGATGTCTCCCACGTTCAGAGAGGAACATCGCCCCCTCGCATGACGCCGATCCGATTTTTTTTCTGGCAGCGGCCACACCGATGACGACGGCGCCCACGACAGAGGCCATGGACCACCTGCCGCCAAGGCCCTAACGTGAGCAACACCACACATCCACGAGGAGTCCCCCCATGCCAGCGTCCCCGTACGACCTCACCGACCGCGTCGCCATCGTCACCGGAGGCGGGACGGGCATCGGCCGCGCCACCGCGCTCCTGCTCGCCCACTGTGGCGCCGATGTCGTCGTCGCGGCTCGCAAGCAGGAGCGCCTGGAGGAGACCGTCCGCCTGGTCGTCGACGAGACCGGACGCAAAGCCGTCGCCGTGGCCACCGACGTCCGCGACGAGGCAGCCGTCCAGGCGCTCGTCGACACGACGGTCGAGACCTTCGGACGCCTCGACATCGTTGTCAACAACGCCGGCGGCGCCTACATGAAGCTCCTGCGCGACATGACGGTCGCCGAGTGGGAGAAGTGCGTCTCGCTCAACCTCACAAGCGCGTTCGTCATGACGAAGGCCGCACTGCCCCATCTCAAGGTCAACGGCGGCTCGATCGTCAACGTCTCCTCGGCGGCCGCCTCGTCCGGCACGATCGGCGGCTCCGCCTACGGGGCGGCCAAGGCGGGCCTCGAGATGTTCACCAAGGTGTCGTCGGCCGAGCTCGGTCCGTCGGGCATCCGCGTCAACTGCGTCGCGCCCGGCCTCATCCGCTCCGAGGGCGCCGAGCGCTCCTGGGACCGCGCCGGCCTCGACACCGTCAAGATGAGCGCCGACATCCCGGTCCGTCGCGTCGGCGAGCCCGACGAGCTCGCCAATGCGATCGTCTTCCTGGCCTCCGATGCCGCGACCTACATCACCGGCGAGGTCCTGCACGCCACCGGTGGCCCGCGCATCACCGGCATCTCGCTCGACTGACCAGGCCCGCCGGTCGGCACGGCTGCACGACCACGTCCACCGGAGTCGTGCAGCCGTGGCTCTAGGCTCGCCCGCTGCTGCGCCTCGCCTGCCGCGAGAGCGAGTCGATCGTGACGGCGAGCAGCAGCACGGCGCCCGTGACCATGTAGCGCACCTCGGCGTCGACATGGATGAGGTTCAGCCCGCTCGTGATCGACTGCAGCACGAGCATGCCGAACAGCGCCGCGTACGCCGAGCCGCGCCCGCCGAAGAGGCTGGTGCCGCCGATCACCGCGGCGGCGATGACGTTCATCAGCAGGTTGCCCGAGCCCAGGTTCTTGGAGGCGCCACCGGCCTGGGCCGCCATGAACAGGCCGCCGAGCGCGGCCAGCGCGCTGGAGATGCTGAACACGGTCAGCCGCACGAACTCGACGTTGATGCCCGCCCGGCGGGCCGCCTCGA
>Ga0164243_10010265_pt1 | contig 13485 bp, 11 predicted proteins | sample OricompcompostOP_FD_108781 | JGI IMG/M metagenome (GOLD analysis project Ga0164243, IMG submission 108781) | Organic Plus compost microbial communities from Emeryville, California, USA - Original compost - Organic plus compost (OP) | ecosystem: Engineered > Solid waste > Mixed feedstock >... | reverse complement strand
TTCGGTGGAAGCGCGGCCGGGCGTGGACGGCGTACCCGAGACGGTGACGAGCGGCCGGTCGCTGCCGATGAGTTCCTCGCCGATCGCCGTGAGCGCGGCACTTTCCTCGGCGACCGCGTTCGCGAGGGCCTCGGCGCTGCTGAAGTCGTTGCGGAACGCCAGATGGATCACGCCGTCGGCCTGTGCGGCGCCGGCGCGGATGACGTCGAGGTCGCCCAGGGTGCCGCGGAGCGGTTTGGCCCCGGCCTCTTCGACGGCTTGCGCCGACGCGTCGGAGCGGGTGAGTGCGAGGACGGTGTGGCCGTTGCCGAGGAGTTCGGCGACGACGGCGGACCCGATCAGGCCGGTGCCGCCGGTGACGAAGACGTGCATGGAACCTCTCCTACCCTTGATGTGACTCTGTACCGTCACGCTACCAGAGTGACGTGACCGAGTCACATCGCCGAAGAGTGAATTCGGGTCCCGTCGGAGCGACTGCGACAATGACGGCGTGAACACAACCTTCGCGCCGGTCACCGATGCGGATCGGGAGATCATCGCCGAGCAGCTCGGCCGCCCGCCGCGCGCGCTGCGTGCCATCGCCGCGCGTTGCCCCAGCGGTCATCCCTCGGTGGTCCAGACCAGTCCGCGGCTCGAGAACGGCACCCCGTTTCCCACGCTGTACTACCTGACCTGCCCGCGCCTGGCCTCCCTCGTCGGACGGCTGGAAGCCAGCGGCGTCATGCGCGAGATGACCGAACGGCTCGCCGTCGACGAGGAACTCGCCGCCGCGTACCGGCGTGCCCACCAGAGCTACCTCGCCGAACGCGACGCGATCGAACCGCTCGGCCACGAGGTCACCGCCGGCGGTATGCCGGGCCGCGTCAAATGCCTGCACGTCCACCTCGCGCACACGCTCGCCCGCGGGCCCGGCGTGAACCCGTTCGGCGACGAAACCCTCGAACTGCTCAAGCCCGACTGGCCATCCGGGGACTGCGCGCGAGTTACGAGGGCTTAACACCGCCTCGACAAGGATCGGCACCGGCGGGTTTCGCTATGGGGAAGGGGCTCGGTGGTGCGGTTCACGCGCGCACGCATCGCCCGGCGCAAGGTTCGAAGACTTGGCCTGCGCCACAAGACTTTCGTCGGCGTGCTCGGCGGAATGCTCGCGGTCGTGCCCGCGGGCGCGATGAGCAGTGGCGCAGGCGGCTGGGCGGGCACGAACGCCACCGAGCACACCCGGGATGCCGCACTCGTCGAGGGCCTCGATCCGAAACTGGTACAGGTCAACGTGGACGGCTCGATCCCGCAGCCGGTCGCCGTCGAGGAACCCCTTCCCGCGGATGAACTTCCCGACGGACCCCTCGGCATTCCCGGCACCGCGTTGCGCGCCTACCAGAACGCCGCCGACGTGATGGCGCGCGAAATGCCGGCCTGTCACATCGACTGGGCGCTCATCGCGAGCATCGGCCGCATCGAGTCCAACCACGCGCGCGGCGGATACGTCGACGAGTATGGCAACACCCTCGAACCCATCCTCGGCCCGGAACTCAACGGCACCGGTGCGGTGGCCGCGATCCCCGACACCGACGGCGGCCGCTGGGACCGGGACACCGTGTGGGACCGCGCCGTCGGGCCGACGCAGTTCATCCCGTCCACCTGGAACTTCTACGGCGCGGACGGCAACAACGACGGCGTCGCCGATCCGAACAACATCTACGACGCGACGCTCGCCACGGGCCGCTACCTGTGCTCGGGCGGTCTCGATCTCGCGCTGCCGGACCAGCTGCGTGCCGCGATCTACCGGTACAACAACTCCGACGTCTACGTCGAGACCGTGATCCGGTGGGCCGAGGCCTACCGCAAGGGCGTCTCGCCGTTGCCGGACAGCACGGTGCCGATCGGCGCCCCGTCCGCACCCGCCATCACGACGACGCCGGCACCCCCGCCGGTCGCCGCCACCACCGCGCCGCCGCCCGCGGGCTCCGCCGCCTCGACCCCGTCGCAGGCGCCCGCGACCGGCACCACGACTCCCTCGACGCCTTCGGTGACGACCACTCCGCCGACCAGTACCACCGGCACCTCCGTGCCATCGACGTGCGAACCCACCACGACCACCACCACAACCACGACCACGACCACCACGACCCCGGACCCGTGCGCCCCGACGAGCACCACGACCACCACGACCACCACGACGACTGTCACCCCCACCTCGTAGGGGCCGGCCCCTCGCCCACCGCCACCCTCAACGGAGACGCTCCGCGTCGCAGTACCCTCCACGCATGCCTCGTGTAGCCGCGATCGACTGTGGGACCAACTCCATCCGCCTGCTCGTCGCCGAGCTGACGCACCGCCATGACGGCACGGTCGACCTGCGCGACCTGCACCGCGAGATGCGGGTGGTGCGGCTCGGTCAGGGCGTCGACGCCACCGGCCGGCTCGCCCCCGAGGCGCTGGAGCGCACCCGCGCGGCGCTCGCCGACTACACGATCGCCGCCCGCCGCAAGGGCGTCGAGAAGGTCCGCATGGTCGCCACGTCGGCCACCCGCGACGCGAGCAACCGCGACGAGTTCTTCGCGATGACCCGCGACGTGCTGGGTGTCGAGGCCGAGGTGATCACCGGCGACGAGGAGGCGCGGCTGTCCTTCACCGGCGCGGTCGGCGAGCAGGACCCCGACGACGGCCCGTTCCTGGTGGTCGACGTCGGCGGCGGGTCCACCGAGCTGGTGCTGGGCGAATGGGACGGGCAGCGGGCGTCGGTCACGTCGGCGAAGTCGGTCGACATCGGCTGCGTACGCATCACCGAGCGGGCGCTGAAGTCCGATCCGCCGACCGCCGGGGAAATCGCCGCCGCCCGCCGGTTCGCCACCGAGGTGCTGAACCAGGCCTTCGAAGTCGTGGACGTGGCGAAGGCGAAGACGTGGATCGGGGTCGCGGGCACGATCACCACGCTGTCGGCGGTGTCCCAGGAACTGGCGGAGTACGACTCGACCGCGACCCACCTGTCGCGGCTGTCCTTCGATTCGCTGGCCAAGCTGTCGGACAACCTGCTCGCGGCCGACCACGCGACCCGCGCGGCCAACCCGGTGATCCACCCCGGGCGGGTGGATGTCATCGGCGGTGGCGCGCTGATCGTGCGGGTGCTGTCGGAGCAGCTCGCGGAGCGCGGCGGCCCGTCCGAGCTGGTGGTCAGCGAGCACGACATCCTCGACGGGATCGCACTGTCCCTGGCCTGACCGAAATGTGACCACTGACTTTCGTAGGGTTTTTCCCGCCGATCAGGCGAATACGCGGGTAGGTTCCCTCTCACCCTTTTCCCCGAGGAGGATTTTGGTGAGAAGAACCAGACTGCTCATCGCCGCGCTCGCGGTACCGCTGATCGGCGGCATCGTGAGCGCCCCCATCGCGGCGGCCCAGCCGCAGCTTTCCGGCCCGGCCACGGAGTTCACCGTGCTCACCGTGGCCGGGCAGAGCGTCGGCGACGCCGAACAGGCGATCCGGGACGCGGGTGGCACGGTGCTGCGGACCAACACCGCCGTCGGCCTGATCACCGCGACCGCGCCGGCCAACGGGTTCGTGCAGCGCGTTTCGACCAGCCGCTCGGTGTACGGCGCGGCCAAGGCGACCTCGATCGGCCAGGCGCCGAAGGACAGGTCCACCACCAAACCCGACGACGTCGAGAAGGAACGCGGTTCGGTCGCCAAGCGGCCGGACCAGCCCGAGCCGGCGGGCATGGACCCGCTCGACGACAAGCTCTGGGGCCTGACCTCGGTCCGTTCGGATCTCGCCCGCACCGAGCAGCCGGGCGACAAACGCGTGAAGGTCGGCGTGATCGACACCGGTGTCGACGGTTCGCACCCGGACATCGCCCCGAACTTCGACGCCGCCGCCTCCCGGAACTTCACCAGAGACATCGTGACCGACGAGACCGGCGCCGTCGTCGACGGCCCGTGCGAGTACCGCGGCTGCGTCGATCCGGCCAACCACGACGACAACGGCCACGGCACCCACGTCGCCGGCACGATCGCCGCTGCCGCCAACGGTTTCGGCATCTCCGGTGTCGCGCCCGGCGTCACGCTCGTCAACGTGCGGGCGGGACAGGACTCGGGTTACTTCTTCCTGCAGCCCACGGTGGACGCGCTGACCTACGCCGGTGACGCGGGCCTCGACGTGGTCAACATGAGCTTCTACGTCGACCCGTGGCTCTACAACTGCACCGCGAACGCGGCCGACAGCGCCGAGCAGCAGCTGGAGCAGCGCATCATCATCGAGGCCGTCACGCGGGCGCTGGACTACGCGTACCGCAAGGGCGTCACCTCGGTTGTCGCGCTGGGCAACGAGCACAGCGACCTCGGCAATCCGCAGCCGGACGCGACCAGCCCGGACTACCCGGCCGACTCCGCGCACGACCGCGTGATCGACAACGGCTCCTGCCTGTCGATGCCCACCGAGGGCCCGCACACCATCGGTGTCGGCTCGTTCGGTCCCTCGGGCGCGAAGGCCGACTACTCCAACTACGGCACCGAGCAGATCTCGATCGCCGCGCCCGGTGGCTACTACCGTGACTACTTCGGCACGGATCTGTTCCGTACCAACGAGAACATGATCCTGTCGGCGTACCCGAAGAACGTCGGGATCGCGGAGGGCAACATCGACGAGGCGGGCAACGTGACGCCCGACGGCGAGGCGCTCGGCGTGCAGAAGGCCGTCGCGCCGGACGGCCGGGTCGGGTACTACCAGTACCTGCAGGGCACGTCGATGGCCACGCCGCACGCGACCGGTGTCGCCGCGCTGATCGTTTCGGAGTACGGCAAGACGAGCCGTGGTGGTTTCGGGATGAGCCCCGACGCCGTCCAGCGGGTCATCGAGGGTACGGCCGCGGAGACCCCGTGCCCGACCCCGCGCACCGTCGACTACCTCGACGAGGGCCGCGATGCGACGTTCACCGCGACCTGCGAGGGCACGACGTCGTTCAACGGCTTCTACGGCAACGGCATCGCGGACGCCTACGCGGCGGTCACCCGTGGTGCCGCGTTCGCGCGGAGCTGACGCAACCGGACAGCAACGAGCACCGTTGGTACGGCATGAGACTGGCCGTATCGACGGTGCTCGTGTGCGTCGCTAGCGGTTCGAGCTCGCCTTGACGAACTTGCCCAGATCCTTCCCCTGCCGCACGCGGGACTCGTCGTGCACGTACATCATGTGGCCGGCCGGGTAGTAGGCCGTCTCGACGTTTTCCCGCAGTTCCTCGGGAATCACGAGATGCGCCAGCACGTGCTCGGCCGCGAAGTACGGCGTCGCACCGTCGTAATAGCCGAGCGCCACATGGATTTTCAGGTGCGGGTTCGCGCGCATCGCGGAGCTGAGCGAGTCCACCGCCGACACCGAGCGCCCCTCGAAGTCCGAGTACGACCACGCGCGGTTCACGTCGAGCGAGAGGATCTCGTACGGCAGATCGTTGGCGTAGCCCAGTTCCGCGCGCACGTAGTGGTTGAAGCCCGCCGCGTACGCGCCGATGATCCGCGACACCGAGGCGTCGTCGCTCATGTGCTCACGACCGCCGTCCGGCTCCCAGGTGGTGAACCGGCCGTCCATCCGGCCGGTGGTCAATCCCTTGTCCCGCAACAGTTCCGTGAAGAACCGGACGTGCTCGATGCGCAGGTTCACCCGGTCCACATAGGACTCGTCGAGGCCGGTGAGCGAGGCCAGCGTGCGGACCACCTCGGTGCGTTCCTCGGCGGTGAGCCGTGCCCCGCGCTCCAGCGCCCACGGCAGCTCGCGCGACGCGAAGTCCTCGGCGTCGGCGAGCACGTCGTCGAGCGGGCGGTCGCCGTGCAGGCCGTGGTAGTGCGCGATCGCCGCGTAGGTGGGTACGAACAGCGGGAACGGTTTGTCGTTGCCCTCGGTGAACCGGATGGTGCCCATGTCCAGTACCGACGAGATCAGCATCAGCCCGTTGAGGTACATGCCGTGCCGCTCCTGCAGATGCGCGGCGAGCGCGGCCGCGCGCAGGGTGCCGTAGGACTCGCCGGCGAGGTACTTCGGCGAGAGCCAGCGGCCGTTGCGTGAGGTCCAGATGCGGATGATCTCCGCGACGGATTCGAGGTCGGGCTGGAATCCGTGGTACTCGCCGGGTTTCTCGCCGGTCGCCGCGCGCGAGTAACCCGTGGCCACCGGGTCGATGAAGACGAGGTCGCTGTGCGCGAGCAGGGTGTCGGGGTTGTCGACCACGCGGTACGGCGGCGGCTCCGGCGCGTCGACGTCACCCGAGACGACGCGGCGCGGGCCGAGCAGGCCCATGTGCAGCCAGACGCTGGCGGAGCCGGGCCCGCCGTTGAACGCGAACGTGACCGGGCGCTCGCCGGGTTCGGCGTCGTCGAGGGTGTAGGAGGTCAGGAACACCTCGGCCTTGGGCTGGTAGCCGTCGAACTTGCCGTCGGTGAGGACTTCCTTGCGCAGCACGATCCGGCCGGTTTGCGCCGTATAGGCGAGTTTGCGGCGTTTGACCGTGAGCGTGTGCTGGGTGGTGACCAGATCGTCCGCCGGTTCGGCCGGCTTGGTCTCCTTGGTTTCGTCCTCGGTGGTGTCTGCCATGGGAGGAATCTAGCTGTCGCGCGGAGCGTGTCCGTTGAGGGCGGTGGTGGGCGAGGGGCTGGCCTTAGCCTGGACATGTGAAGTGCTCGTCTCTGGCCGAACTCGACGCCGCCGTCGCGGACTGCCGCCGCTGCCCGCGCCTCGTCGAATGGCGCGAGCACGTGGCCGTCACGAAGCGCGCCGCCTACGCGGATGAGACCTACTGGGGTCGCCCGGTACCGGGATTCGGCCCGGATGACGCGTCGCTCGCGATCGTCGGTCTCGCCCCCGCCGCGCACGGCGGGAACCGCACCGGCCGGATGTTCACCGGGGACCGTGCCGGGGACGTGTTGTTCCAGGCGCTCTACGACGTGGGACTGGCGTCCCAACCCGGTTCGACGCACCGTAACGACGGCCTGCAGCTGCGGGGTACCAGGATCACCGCGCCCGTGCACTGCGCGCCGCCCGCGAACAAACCGACGCCCGGCGAGCGTGACGCGTGCCGCCCGTGGCTCGCGCGGGAACTCGAACTGTTGCGGCCGACGCTGCGCGCCATCGTGGTGCTGGGCGGGTTCGGCTGGCAGGCGCTGCTGCCGGTGCTGGGCGAGGTGCGGCCGCTGCCCCGCCCGCTGCCGAAGTTCGGGCACGGAGTAGAAGTGACAGTGGAGGGAGAACCCGATCTTCACCTGTTCGGGTGTTATCACGTGTCACAGCAGAACACCTTCACCGGCCGGCTCACCCCCGCGATGGTGCGCGAGGTTCTGGGCAGGGCGGGGGCCCGCGCGGGGTTGATCTGAATCGTTTTGCCCTGCTATGGCGACCCCGGTCACAGCAGGCCGGGGTACGCGAGCGACAGGGGTGGAAGAGTGGGAAGATACAAGCATGGCCGCAGCTAAGTCGGAACCGACCCGGATCTTGATCCTGGGCGGTGGTTACGTCGGGCTCTACACCGCGTTGGGACTCCAGAAGAAGCTCCGCGCCAACGAAGCGTCCGTCACGATCGTGGACCCTCAGCCGCACATGACGTACCAGCCGTTCCTTCCGGAGGCGGCTGCCGGCGCCATCGAACCGCGACACGTGGTCGTGCCGCTGCGGCGCGTGCTGAAGCGTTGCCACGTGCTCACGGCGCGCGTGAACAAGATCGAGCACGCGCGCAAGTCCGTCACCGTCGAGGCCGCCGACGGGCATATCGAGCAGCTGAACTACGACGTGCTCGTGGTCGCGCTCGGTGCCGTGTCGCGCCTGCTGCCCATCCCCGGTCTCGCCGAGGAAGGGATCGGCATCAAGACGATCGGTGAGGCCATCTACCTGCGCAACCACGTGCTCACCAAGCTCGACGAGGCGTCCAGCACGCTGGACCCGGAGCTGCGGAAGCGCTTGCTCACGTTCACCGTCGTCGGTGGTGGGTTCGCCGGTATCGAGGCGCTCGCCGAGCTCGAGGACATGACGCGCTTCGCGACGAACTACTACGAGAACATCTCGCCGGAGGACATCCGCTGGGTGCTCGTGGAGGCCGCGGGCCGGATCCTGCCCGAGGTGCGCGAGACGCTGGGCGTGTGGACCGTCGAGCAGCTGGAGAAGCGCGGCATCGAGGTTTTCCTGTCCACGGCGGCGAAGTCGTTCGAGAACGGGCACGTCGTCCTGTCGGACGGCACGGAGTTCGACAGCGACACGATCATCTGGACCGCGGGCGTGAAGGCCAACCCCGTACTGGCGCAGTCGGATCTGCCGATCGACAAGCGGGGGCGCGTGGAGGCCACGGCCGCGCTGCAGGTCGTGGGGCACCCGGATGTGTGGACCGCCGGTGACAACGCGGCCGTGCCGGACCTGTCGCGCACCGAGCAGGACCCGACGGCCACCTGCCCGCCGAACGCCCAGCACGCGGTGCGGCAGGCGCGGCACCTGGCCGGCAACATCATCCGCGTGTTGCGCGGCGGGCAGCCGAAGGACTACTACCACAAGAACCTCGGCGCGGTCGCCGGGCTGGGCCTGCACAAGGGTGTCGCCGACGCGCTGAAGATCAAGATCAAGGGCTTCCCCGCGTGGTTGTTCCACCGGGCCTACCACCTCAAGGCGATGCCGACCTTCAACCGGAAGACGCGCATCCTGCTGGACTGGATGCTGGGCGGCCTGTTCCGGCGCGAGGTCGTGTCGCTGGGGCAGATCAACAACCCGAAGGAAGAGTTCGCCAGGGCGTCGAAGTCCTGATTTCCGCTGGGCATGCCGGGTCCGGGCGGGGCACGCAGTAGTCTGTGCGTGCCCCGGTAGCCCAATCGGCAGAGGCAGTCGACTTAAAATCGATTCAGTGCGGGTTCGAGTCCCGTTCGGGGCACGTTTCGCGGTCGCCGTCGCGTTTTGCGGTGCTATGGCGTCCTCTCCCGTCACCGAGGCCGAGTACCGATGACGATCGTCGCCTCGTCGGAGGTCCTCGTGGTTGCCCGCAAACCGTTCCGCGCCAAGGCCTTCACGGCGACCGGGGCCTGGTCCTCGCTCGTCTCGCTCAGCACGTGGCCGCCGGGGGTGAGCCAGGTCGCCGCGTCCGCTGCCACCCGGCGCAGGAGGTCCAGGCCGTCCGGGCCGCCGTCCAGTGCCGTGCGCGGCTCGTGCTCCCTCGCCTCGGATGGCAGGAGCGCGACCGCATCCGAAGGCACGTAGGGGACGTTCGCCAGGACGACGTCGACGCGGCCCCGCAGCTCCGCCGGCAGCGGATCGAACAGATCGCCGCAGTACACGCGCGGCACGTTCAGCCGGGCGCAGCGCACCGCGGCCGGGTCCACATCGGACGAGTACAGCTCGACCTCGGGCACGGCGGCCAGGAGGGCGACGCCGAGAGCACCCGAACCGCAGCAGAGGTCGACCACCACCGCGCGCGGCGGGGTGAGCCGAATCGCTTGGTGTACAAGGAACTCGGTCCGTCGTCGTGGCACGAAGACAGCCGGCTCCACCTTGACACGCAGGCCGCAGAACTCCGCCCAGCCGAGGACATGCTCAAGGGGCAGGCCCGCCACCCGCCGCTTCACCATCTCGGTGAGCCGGGCGGGCGTGTCCGCCTCCTCGATCAGCAGCCGCGCCTCATCCTCGGCGAAAACACAACCGGCGGCGCGTAGTTCCTCGACGATCGACCGTGACACAAAGCCTGGAGCCTACCGGCCGCGGTGCTTGCCGCCCCCGTCGCGGCCGCCCCCGTCGCGGTCACCGCCGCGGTCCTTGTTGGCCTCCGCGGCCTTCTGGAACGCGTCGTAGTAGGCCTGCCAGTTCGGCGAAGGCTGAGCCGCCTGCGTCGTCGGCGCCGGCTTGCTCGTGCTCTTCTTCGCCGCCGGGGCCTGCTTCGTCGGCAAGCTGCCGCTGAACGAGCCCTCGTCCGGCTGCTGCGCCGTGGTCTGGGCCGCCGCGGGGATCTCGGCCGTGGCGGGCGGCGCGACGGCCGGCGCCGCGGCGGAAGCGACCCACGGCGTGGTCAAACCGGTCACGGCCGACGGTGTCTCGGGAGACTTGACCGGCGCGGGATCGGCGTTGACCGGCGAGTCCGCGGGCTGGGCCTGCGCGCTGGCGAGCGCCCAGCCACCGACCAGCACGGCACCCGCGAAGGCGAGCCCGGCGATCTTGCGGCCGGTGTGCTTGGCGCCGGACACGGCCACCGTCGGCGCCGCCGGCTCCTCGGCCTCGGGTTGTGCGGCGAGCAGTGCGGTCACGGTGTTCTGGTCGTACCGGTACCGCACCGGCTTGATGATCTCGGTCGGTTCCTCGACCGGCGGGAAGGCCGTGAGCGTGCCGCCGAACTGACCCTCGTCCGCCGGTTCCGCGCCGCGACGACGACGTGCCGAGCCCTCGACGCCGCCGTGGCGGGCCAGCAACTCGGCGACGGTGGTGGACCCTGAAGAGGTATCGAGGCTGTGGGTCGCGGTCGTCACAGAACGTGCCCTTCGTCGTCCTTCTTCCGGGTTACCAGATTAGCCTTTCGGGTTTGTAGTCGTACTCCGGGCTTGATCGCAAGACGAGTGGCCTGCGTCACAATCGACACAGGTTTTTTCGCCATACTGATCAGGTGTCCACGGACTGGATCCTGCACGTCGATCTCGATCAGTTCATCGCCGCGGTGGAGGTGGCGCGGCATCCTGAGCTGCGCGGACGTCCGGTGATCGTGGGCGGTACCGGCGATCCGACGCAGCGCGCGGTCGTCGCGACCGCCTCCTACGAGGCGCGCGAGTACGGGATCCAGTCCGGAATGCCGCTGCGAACCGCGGCCAAACGCTGCCCCGACGCGGTCTTCCTGCCGACCGACGCGCCCGCGTACGAGGAGGTGTCGGCGCGGGTCATGGCCACGTTGCGCGAGTTTCCGGTGGTCGTCGAGGTGATCGGCTGGGACGAGGCGTTCCTCGGCGCCGCGGCCGACGATCCCGAGGCGCTGGCGGCCGACGTCCGGCGTGCCGTCCTGGCGGAGACGGGGCTGCACTGCTCGGTCGGAATCGGCGACAACAAGCTGCGCGCGAAGCTCGCCACCGGTTTCGCGAAGCCCGACGGGATCTACCGGCTCACCAAGCTGAACTGGTACGACGTGATGGGAGACCGGCCGACCGAGGCGTTGTGGGGGATCGGCCGCAAGACCGCGAAGAAGCTCGCCGACCTCGGCATCGCCACCGTCGAGCAGCTCGCGGCGAGCGATCCCAAGGCACTGGCCGCGCGCTTCGGCCCGACGATGGGGCCCTGGTACCGCATCCTCGCGCTCGGCGTCGGCGACACCGAGGTCACGGCCACGCCCTACGTGGCCCGCTCGCGTGGCCGGGAGGTCACGTTCCAGCAGAACCTCACCGACCCCGAGGACGTGCGGCGCGAGGTCGCGACGCTCGCCCGGCGGGTGGCCGAGGACGTGGCGGCGGAAGGGCGGCCGGCGCTTCGGGTGGGGGTGAAGGTGCGGTTCGCCCCGTTCTTCACGCAGACACGTAGCGTCACGCTCGCTGTGCCAACGAGTGATGGCGACGATATCGAACGGGCGGCGCTGGCCGTGCTCGAGCGATTCGACGACAAACGTCCTATTCGTCTGCTTGGCGTTCGGGCGGAATTCGAAGCATCTTGACCAATTTGTCCAGAATGTTCGAAACTAATGCGCTGCCCGGCTGGTTTGCGAGCGGTTGGCGAAATAGGGTCGGACCATGGCAAAGTCGTCGTCACCGGGCGCCAGCCAGCGCCTCACCTCCGATCAGCGGAACTCGTTCCTCGCCGCGGTGCTCGGCTGGACGATGGACGCGTTCGACTACTTCATCGTCGTCTTCGTCTATGCCGACATAGCCAAGAGTTTCGGCATGCAGAAGGCGGACGTCGTCTTCATCACCACCGCGACGCTCATCATGCGTCCGGTCGGTGCGTTGCTGTTCGGGTTGTGGGCGGACCGGGTCGGCAGGCGGATACCGCTGATGGTCGACGTCGTGTTCTATTCGGTGGTCGGTTTTCTCTGTGCGTTCGCGCCCAATTTCACGGTGCTGCTGATCCTGCGGTTGCTTTACGGAATCGGTATGGGCGGTGAATGGGGACTCGGCGCGGCGCTGGCGATGGAGAAGATCCCGGTGAAACGGCGCGGTTTCTTTTCCGGCCTGCTGCAGGAGGGCTATTCCTTCGGTTATCTGCTCGCGTCACTGGCTTCGCTGGTCATCCTGGACTGGGCGGGGCTGTCCTGGCGCTGGTTGTTCGCGCTGAGCGTCATTCCCGCGCTGATCAGCCTCATCATCCGCGCGCGCGTCAAGGAATCCGAGGTCTGGGAGAAGGCGCAGGAGAAGATGCGCGTCACCCGCACCTCGATGAAGGACATCCTGCTCGACCCGAAGATCATCCGCCGGTTCGTCTACCTCGTGCTGCTGATGACGGCCTTCAACTGGATGTCGCACGGTACGCAGGACGTCTATCCGACCTTCCTGTCCGCACACAGTGAAGGCGGCGCGGGCTTGTCCGCGACGACGGCGACGTGGATCGCGGTGATCTACAACGTCGGAGCGATCGTCGGCGGGATGGTTTTCGGTTCGCTGTCGGAACGTTTCGGCCGCCGCTACACGATCGCGTTCTGCGCGGTGCTCGGACTGCCCATCGTGCCGTTGTTCGCATTCTCGAAAACGGCGGCGTTGCTGTGTCTGGGCTCGTTCCTGATGCAGGTGATGGTGCAGGGTGCGTGGGGCGTCATCCCGGCGCACCTCACGGAAATGTCGCCCGACGCGATCCGCGGTTTCTACCCCGGCGTGACCTACCAGCTGGGGAACTGCCTGGCCGCGTTCAACCTGCCGATCCAGGAGTCCCTCGCCGAAAGCCACGGCTATCCGTTCGCCCTCGCCGCGACGATCATTCCGGTGCTGATCGTGGTCGCGGTGCTGACGCTGGTCGGCAAGGAGGCGAAGGGCATCAGCTTCGGCACCGATCGCACGGCGACGGCGCCCGCCGCGGCGGACAGCTGAGCTTAGAGTTGCTCGCATGGTGGCGACTGCGACGGAGCTGGCGGCGGCGGTACGTGCGGGTGAACTCGACCCGGTCTCGCTGACCGAGCGGACCCTGCACGGGATCGAGGCGGCGAACCGTGTGGTGGGCGCGTTCCGCAAGGTGCGGACCGAGGAGGCGCTCACCGAGGCGCGCGAGGTGGCGAAGCGGCCGGATCTCGCGGAGTTGCCGCTGGCCGGGGTGCCGGTCGCGGTGAAGGACGTCGCCGAGATCCGCGGCGAGTACGCGGGCTGGGGTTCGGCCGCCGTGCCGCCCGAACTGTCCACAGAGGACGCTGACATCGTGCGGCGGCTGCGTGCGGCAGGCGCGGTGATCGTCGGGCTGACGCGGGTGCCGGAGTTGTGCATCTGGCCGATGACCGACGGGCCGGATGGGATGGCGCGCAATCCGTGGCAGCCGGCTTACGTGGCGGGCGGTTCGTCGGGCGGCAGCGCCGCGGCGGTGGCGGCCGGC
>Ga0164243_10010264_pt1 | contig 13486 bp, 21 predicted proteins | sample OricompcompostOP_FD_108781 | JGI IMG/M metagenome (GOLD analysis project Ga0164243, IMG submission 108781) | Organic Plus compost microbial communities from Emeryville, California, USA - Original compost - Organic plus compost (OP) | ecosystem: Engineered > Solid waste > Mixed feedstock >... | reverse complement strand
CTAAAATTTAGAAACACTAAATTAAATCATAAGCGAAAATGGTGCTTGTGACAGGATTCGAACCTGCAATAACCAATCTTAGTTATGTTATTATAAGTGTTTCAAAATCTTTATTAAGCAAATGTATTAAGAGATAGAAGCTGTTCTTCTAATTCTTTTTTAACTTCATCAGGAGTTTTCATATTTGCAAGTTTCACCTTAATATCATTGATTTTATTAAGACGTTCTCTTTCTTGTGCTTCATATTTTTTGTTTTTCTTTACAAGAAGAAGGAATGTAATAAATTCACTTGCAGTAATGCTACCCCATCTTTTTTTATCTTTGACATCATCATCATCAAATTGACTACCAGTATTAGCAAATGATTTTTCGATGAATTTACCATATGAAGTAAGTTGCTGTTCATTTTTATTAACAATATCTTGTACTGTTATATTTTGAAAACCAGCAGAATTGGAAGGAAATGATACATTTTCCCATACAGCTTTACCAATAAAAGAAAATAGGATTTCTTTTTCTTCTTTAGAGATAGGATTAAGTTTAGTTGTTTCCATTGTTTTAATAAGTTTAGTTTGTTTTAAAATGTTTTGTAAAATTAATTTAAATAAAATTAAAAAACAAATTTTATTTAAAAATTTTTTGTGGAGTAGGCGGGATTCGAACCCGCGTCTTACAATCACTAACGAATTAACGAATCACAAGTTTCTTAAAGTTATTCTTACTTTAAAAATATCTCATTTAATTTTTCCATCAAACAAGTAAAGTGGTCAATTCAAATTATTTTAAATGGCATGAATCAAGAACACAACCATTTTGTCCTATGTTTTTTTGTAATGCTAAAGAAGCGCGGCAATTAAGCGGCTACGGCTACAGGACGAGCCATGTTAACAACTTTAGATGCAGATTTAACTGCGCTTGCAAATGTGTTTGCGTTTATTGTTTCAAATTTGTTTTTAACGTCTACTCTTGAAAAGGACGTACTTGCGTTAATTCACTAACAAATGCAATCAAATGCCTGTCTACCCCAAATATTAAAGAACTTTTATTTAAATACTAGAGAAAAAAATTTTTTATTCACCAGCTAAAATATCAATCATTTTTTGTCTGATACCAAAAGTACGAGTTAGCCTTGTATAGTCTGCCCTATTCATGTTAATTTTATCAACACTTTCTTGTTGTTGTGTAGCAGGCCAACAGTATCTACTACCTTGAATACAACCATCTTCATCAGCAACCTTAGCAATTGCATCTTTTAATTCTTCTAATGTTTTGCAAGAATTAATAAGTTCTGTCTTTTGCATATCACTTAATTGTGTTGTATTGTTTTCCATACTTTTTATTATTATGAGTGCAAATTTATAATTTATATTTTAAACTACAAAATTTATTTTAAATTTTTTGATGATTTTTTTTTTGTTTAATCATAATTTTCTAAAGCTGCTTCACGTTTCATACCGCCTTCCCAACATTTAACACAATAAGACCCTGCAAAAAAAGTTCCTGCTACTTCATTTTTATTTAATTGAGTATGACATTTAGAACAATCAATTTTGCCGGTTAAAAATTCTCTAGCTTTTTGGTCTAATTTATAATAAACTTCTTTTGTAAAAACATCTGTTTCTTTATTAATTAAAGGAACAGTAAAATTAGTAATTGATGTTATACCTTTATAATCCCAAATATGTAAATCCCATGCTTTAAATTTTGGAGTATATATTGCGCGAATACTAAAAGAAAATAAATCACCACATCCACCCAATTGAATAAATGTTTTGTTATTATCAAATTGATAGCCAGTTGCTTCTTTTAGTTTACTCCACATATTATTTACATTATCATTATTTTTGTCAATATTCCAAAAAGGTTTATCTACAACATCATGATATTGCAATATAATTACAGGTACCATAGTTTATTTTTTTGCAAATTTAAATAAAAAATAAAATAAAAAAAATTATTTTATTGAATAGGATTATAAGGTTCTCCAATCATTATTTTGGTATGCCAATCATTACCAACTTTCCTTTGATAAAAAAAGTCTTTCAAAGCAGGAAACTTTAAAAGTTCCGGGTCATCTGCGGGTGGCTGTTTAATTTCTTCTCCAACAATTTTTTCTACTTTTTCAACAGGGATAACATGATCTTTTATATTATCAATATTTTTAATTTGAAAAGCTAATGAAGGGCCTGAAAATTCACCATACGAACGTTTATGCTTTACATCATCCTTCGCTATAGTTTTAAACATTTCCTTTCCAACAGGAGTACCATCAGTTCCAACAGCAACACGTTTTCTACCGGCTTTATCTTTATACATAGCTACTGCAACTAACTTATCATTTTTGGTTGCTAATTTCCAAAAAGGTATGTTTTTAATCATATCCTCTTTAGAATTAAAACCAGAACCATGAATACCACCTATAGGAGCATATGATTTTTGAAGCATATCCCAAACAGGAGTTGCATATCTAACCCTTTTTTCAAGATCATTTGGTTGAATATTTACAAACCTTTCAACAATCAAATTATAACCACTTTCTGCAATAATACTTTCAACCATTGTATTATTACATTTTTCAATTGCTTCAATAATAGGTTCAACATTTACAAAGCTGTGTCCTTCATTTTTTACTTTATAGACTACAGTTTCAGTAAGCATCTTTTTAATTAAATCTTGATCAATTACTTTATCATTTTCACCCAACAAAGTAATTCTGAAAATATTTTTATTTACTGGCTTTTCGTATTTTCTATAACTATTCGCATTTGCTTCAGTAAAATCAATAATTTTATTGTTAGAAAAATTCTTGTTTTCTCCAAGATATTTTTTCAAAGATTTAGAAGGATTTAAAGAAGGGTTAATTAAAACACACTTTAAATCATATTTTTCAGCAAGAATATTAGCCCAAAAACCACCTAAGCTAGTACCCACCAAAATAACTTCCGGGTCTTTTTTAAAGGTTTCTAATATTAAATTATTTATATATTTAAATCCTTTGTCGGCATTAGAATAGTCATAAGATGGGGTTAAGATATTTTTTTTATAAATTTCTTTAAGTTTTTGTGCTGTCCTGCCGTTGCCATCACTATTAAACCCATGTAAGTAAATTATCTTCATTTCTCTTATCTTTTGCTACATACAAATATACAAAAAAAACGTTAAAATACAAGTATTTTTTTGATATATTTTTTATTTTAAAATGTGTTTTTTGCCACTAACTTCTTTAAAATCAATGGTTTTTATACTAATTTTTTTAGTATTATTATAATTTTTGCTAATATATTTATCTGCTTCCCCCGGTTTTAAATAAGCTATTGTAATATGAGGCTTATATTCATCATAATCGTTGGTATAAGGCAATTTTCTTAAAGCAGAATTTATTTTAGATAAATCAGTAGAATCAACATCAAATTTTAATACATCGTAATTTTCATTTTCAAATTTAGAAATACCTGTAATTTTTATTTCATCAGGTAATTCTAATTTGTCTATTACTTCTTTTACTTCATCAAATGTTACTTCTTTATGAATGCCATATAATAAAGTAACATGTGGATTATTTTCTAATCCAAACTTATTGCTTTCATCTTGATATAATTCATCCTTATCTATTTCTGATTGCACTTCTTTTAATTCAGGGAAATCAACATTTGCTTTAACTATTGCATAATCATATTGTTTTTTATTTTCTTTAGCTTCCTTCAATCTATCTTTTGCTAAAAAATTTTTAACTGCATCTTTTATGTTGATTATTGAATCATTTAATTGATGTTCATACATTTTAGGATGATAGGGATTAATAAAGGCTTGAATTTCTTTTTCTCCTTTAATTAATCTTTCTATTACTCTATGATTACCATCTTGCAAAAAATACTTTTTAAGTTCTGGCATATAAGCAACCATTATAGGCTTATCATAATTAAATGATGTTTCGCCTGCAAGCACTTCTTTTAAAGATTCCTCAAATTTATTTTTCGTAACAACTAATTTTGCAATGGGAAGTTTAATTTTTTTTTTAGGTTCTTCTTGTACCTCTTTCAAAATTTTCTCAACTAAACTATCTACTTTTGCGTTTTTAGGTAATCTATACATATATTGATAGTTATCATTAGAGGCTTTACCTTTATTTTCTATAAATCCAAATTTGCTATAAAAATGAATCAATTTTGCCCTTGAATGTGTTGAAGAAGCGGCTGGACGCAATTGTAAAACAATGTTATTTTTATCAGCATAATTAATAAGATTATTCATGATAATACTTCCATATCCCTTACCATGCATTTCTTTAGGAACACCAATAATTTCAATTGTGATTAAATTATCACCAGCAATATTAAATTCAGCCTCAAATCCTTGATCAATTAATTCCTTTTCGTATTTCTTATACCAATTTAATTTAGGATTAACTCTTTCATTGATGCTACTTCTAGGGTTATCAATAATTTTTATTAATTCTTGTGGAGAAATTCTATATTGATTTACTTCTATATTATTATTTATAACTGGCAAAAATTCATCTACTCCATAATATCTGAAGTAAATTCTTGCCAATTTATTATTCTTTAAAACATTTTTTATTATTTCAATAGGTTTTTTATGAGAAGTTGCTATATCATTAACTAATGCTTTAATAAACTTTTCTTTATCCTCTGAAGCTACTTGTTTAAAATTATCATTATTAAATAAGGGCATTAAACTTTTTTATTTTTAAATATTTCATAGGTTAGTAAAAACAAAAATAGAGCAAGCAATTATATTAGAACTGCTTACCCTATACCTTAGCTCCCATAATTAATTGAAATGGGCTATTGTATTTTAATGTCAAAAAAAATAATACAAAACTTTAAGTGAGTATTTGCCGTTCGCGCGTTCTGGCAAGTAATCGGTTTCCATCTACCTACCACGGAAATTACTTCTAACCATTAACTTAAAATTTCATATTTGGCATAAAAATTAAGATGAATACATTTACGGAATATTGTAATTCATCTAGCTAGTACCCGGAGTGGGATTTGAACCCACACGGCCTTTTCGGGCCACAAGATTTTAAGTCTTGCATGTCTACCAGTTCCATCATCCGGGCATAAATAAAAAAATAAAACTAACGATAGAGAACTACAACATATCTCTATTCTTATGCATAATTTATCAGCGCCTATGCTTATGGCTTTCGCCTTAGTGGTTTACTTAATGCTACATATTAACGCTTGCAATTTTCACGTTAATTCTCTTATGTATGCCTACACAGATTTCACATCAGGAGCCGTTAGTTTTAAAAAAGAACTTTAAATTGGTAACGAAGGCAAACTAGGTAGATTAGGTAAATTAGGTTTCTTTGGTTTGCCAGTAAAATAATTAACAATTAAATCAATTAGATTAATCATGTTGTTTTATTTTTTTTGTTACACAAATATAAAAAGTATTATTTTAAAAAACAAAAATTTATTTTTTAATTTTTATGCCTTCAAAAATTTCATCTTCAATAATAGAAAACATAATTACATCACTAACAAAATAACTTTCATCATCATGTAAACTACCAAATTCAAGATGTAATTTTCCTTTTCTCATAATTTTAATAGTATCAGTTATATAAGTAAATGTTTGTAATTTACCATCATAAATTTGTTTTTATACCTTTGTAGTAACTTTAATGGTAGTTAAACACATTGGATTAGTACTTTGTTTAAGTACTTGATGATCTGAACAACTAATTAATGTAATTATAAAACTTGAAATTAATAAAACAAATTTAAAATTCATCTGATTTTTTATTTAATTCTTGTAAAGTTTTCAAACCTTCTTGTATTTTTCTTTCAGCATATTCTTTCAAATATTTCTGTCTTTGAATTTCATATTTCGCTTCTTTCTCTTGTTTCTTTTTCATGGCTTTAAGTACTCTTTCTTCTTCCTTTAAGTCTACCAAATCATGAACCTGTAATTCAATTAATTTAGGTATTCCAAAATCAGGATAATTATTAGCCCAAAAAGTAACTTGTGAACGAGCAGAACCAATTTTAGTATAAAGTTTAGCTTTATCTAAAGAATCAACCCAACTTTTACCATAACCACCATATCCTTTTGATCTAAACCATTGACCATCTTTATTTTGAACAGCGTATAATTTTAAATAAATCATAGAGTAGCATAAATTATATTATTCCAATTAATAGATGCAGCACAATAATTATCAGGCCAATCTTTAAATTCATTACGATCACAATCATAAGGAATCAATTCACCTTCATGATAAAACATGACTTTATTTGCCGGGATTAATTTTTTTGCGATTAAAGCCCGTGTAGCATATTGTAAATTTTCAGTTGAGTGAATAATTTCTATATCACTTTTAATACCTGTTTCTAAAACAGAATATTGGTCTAACACATATTGCTCAACAAGAAAATCAGAAAATGCCATTCCAGTTTTTGAATAATTAATATGTAGCATTTTTCCAATTATTTTTGCTTCTTTTAAGCAGCAATTGATAGGTCTATTCGTTCAATAGAATATTCAAATTTAAGTTCCATATCTTTATCAGATAAAGAATCAAATTTAAATTTAAGATATTCTAAAGCTAAGTCTTTAGAAGAAAACGCGCCTAATTCCTTAATTTCTATACTAAATTCATTAGGTCGTTGAAATTTAGGATAATAGATTTTTTCAATTACTTTGAAACTAAAATTTTGCATAAATTTTATTTTAATTATACAAATATACGAAACAACAATGGAATTTACATAGTTTTTAACAAATTTTTTTTATAAATGCGTATATTTACTGGCGATCTGAATGGGTATTACAAGGTTTCAGGATTATATACGTTACTACAAACCTTTTTTCATTTTCATTTATAAAAAAATTGTACCCCTGATTGGATTCGAACCAATGATCTTCACTTTGTAAGAGTGACGCTTTAAAACCAACTAAGCGACAAGGGCATTAATAAAATCTATTATTTCTTCCTTTATTCCAACAATTAAATTAATATTAAGATTATTTTCTTTAACTTTTAATAATTTTTCTTTATCCAATTTTTGTTTGTAATTATTTTTGGGGTCTAAATATAAATCATATTCAGGCAAATAAAAATCTGGATGATAACGTCTTTTTATTTGATTTATATCAAACCAATATAAAATTAATTTTTTAGTTCTTATCCATTTTATATTTAATTTATCCATTAATTTAGCTATATCAACTTCCCATGATGAATCAAACATTATATCTTTATAATAATATCTTTTAAAATTTGTTTCTCCACCACAATTAGGATTTATTCTAGCATTAAGTGAACACAATTGTTTATAACACTCTTTTGAACAAATAAAACATTTTTTAATATTTAAAATATTAATGAAAGTGGAAATATGCTGAATCGAAACCAATAAAATATGTGGAGCCATAGGAAATTGAATCCTACCAACAATTTTGCAAAAATCATTCGCCAGCCTTGGAACATGTGGCCCCAAATTGAAGATTGTTTAACTTCCAGTAGAAGTATATAGGCACAATCTTCAAAGCCTCTAAAAGCCCCATTCCTAAATATTTTCCCGGTAATTCTTTAGGTGATATTGGTCATTCCCAATCGGTCAAGTGTGCATAACCATTTTTCAGATTAGTTGGCAGGCCGGGGTCTATTTACATTTCAATTTCTCCATCAAGATATTTTTCCCAATCTAAATTTAATAAATTAGTTATATCAATTGTAGGAATTGTTTTTAATTTTAAAAATTTATAAACACTTAATCTATGTCCACCATCGTAAAATTTGTTATTATTAACAAGAATTGGATATAATTTTCCTTCTTTTTTAAAAATATCTAATAATTTTTTAAAATTTATTTCAGATATTTTTCTTTTTGATTGTAAAAAATCATGATATAATTTATCTACATTACTATCTTTAATATCTATTTTTATAGGAGGTTCAATATTTTCTAAAAATTCCTTAAAACTCCATATATTCCAATTTCGTTGCAAAAATTTAGAATTATCATAAACATTTTCTATTATATCAGTTTTAACTTCTTCAGGTAATTTATTAAATGAAATTTGTTGCATTTATAATATTTTGAACTTGATTATTTGTAGTATATTTGATTTAACCTTATCTAAATAAGTTGTTGTTTTAATTTTTAAACCCGGCCAATTTTCATCATATTCACCAGATGCATAAAATTCTTTTAATAATTTTTTAGACATTTAAAGATTTTACCTTTTAAATATTAAAATTGTGCGGGTAACAGGAATCGAACCTGCATCTGCGATATGGCAAACCGCTGCACTAAGCCGTTGTGCTATACCCGCTTATTATTTTCCCATTCATTCCAATCAAACCATAATCTTTTGTGCCAAGCAAAATCAATATTTTTTATTTGAAGGCCATTAAATTTCCAAAATTTAAATTTATCAATCTCATTCAAACAATAAAAAATATCACCTATTTTGTATCTAGTATCATTTGATGATACCGCAAGCATGTTATAATTCGAATATAAAGGCATTATTGATTTTTTAAAAATTTAAGTTTAAGTTTAGCCTTATCATATTTTGCTTTAATTTTTTGGTATTCTTCAGGCGATACATTATTCTTAAAATTTTCAGAAGCTAATCTTTTTTTTAAAAAATCAACATATTCTTCTTCTAATTCTATAGAAGTTTTTTTGTTTTTTACTCATTGCTTTTAGCATTTAAGTAATAAATTATCTCTATCAAGCCCATCATGAATATTTTGTAATTCTTGTTGATATTTTAAATCACCACCAAATGAAGGGTCTATTTCATGTTTGAAAACTAAATTCAAATGATTTTTAATAATTTCAATTTGTTTTTCATTTAATTCCTTAGCTTCACTAATTTCAAAATATCCTTGAAGCCAATAAACGAATGATTCACTTTTCATTAATTATTTTTTTTTATTTGTATAAATTCTATTATAAGATTCAATTTTATTTTCTATTTGTCCTTTTTTAAATTTCCACATATATTCTCCACATTTTTTTCTTTTATTTTTACAACAAGCAGTTATATTTGAATGATTGCATAAAATTTTTAAACTAGCTGTAACTGCACAATCCCATTCTTTAATTAAATTCCCTTCTAAATCATATTGTAAAATTGGTTTTTTACATTTTTCAAATCTTAATTGTAAACTTTTTTTTCTATTACTTTGATCAGTTTTTTGTTTCCATGTTTTACCCTTTCTTCCAGCTATGCTTTTCGCAATATGTTCTGGTGAATTTTTTTTACCTAATCTCCCAAAAGAAGCACCACCACTTTGACCACCTTCAAAAAAATTTGTTAAATCGAATAATGCTTTATAATATTTAATCCAAAATTTTTCTTTTTCATCCCAATTTTTATCATTACATATTTCTAATGTAATTAATATTGGTTTTAAATTATTTTCAATAAGTGATCTTATCCAATTCGCTGAATGATATTTATTTTGATTACATCTTTTAATGTGAGCATTATATCTTCTATTCAAATTTGTAGTTTTACCTACATATCTTATTTCATCTGTAATTGGACATTTTAATGCATAAATAAAAATTTCTTTCATCAATATTTTTATTTTTAAATATTGATTTTTATTATTTATGCATTATTTAAAATCTATTTAAAAAAGAGCAGCAAGTGGGATTCGAACCCACGAAGTTCTGATTGGAAGTCAGATGGAATGAACCACTATCCGATTGCTGCATTTTAAACATGGTTATCCATATTTCTATGTGTTAGCCAATGTAAAAATAAACATATAGCTAATAATAAAATCAATAATATAAATTCCATGTTTATTTACTCATAATTATTTATTTTTTTTTGAAGAAATTTTGTTTCTTCTTTCAATATTTTTTGCTGTTCCGGATTGTTCTTTACCCGGTCTAATCCAAGCAATATCATAATCACTATTTTTAGTCATAGCTGTATCACGTTCATTATCAGATTTAAAACCACCTACTGTATCAAAATTACCTTCATTATTTCTAGGGCTTTCTAACATATGATATACTGAAACATAAGGACCACATTTATATTTGGATAATAATTTTTGTGCTAATTTATCAGCACCATCAGCATCACCAACTACAAAAAAGTCACCATTTTTAACACTTTCAGTTATTTTAGGAATATAAAATTCATTAAATTCTTCTTTAGTAACATCTAAATGACCAGAGACAAAAGCAATGTTTGGTTTATATTCTGATTTGATAATTTTTATATTTTCAATTTCTTCTTTATTAGAAACATACGAACCAAATTTAATAATTCTTTCTACCGCAATTTCATCAGTAATTTCCTCTAAATATGATGCATAAGCATAAACAAATAACGGTGCAAACGTACTAATATTTTTTACTGAATAATGTATTTCAAATAATTTCATTAATATTTTATTTTAAAAATTAAGTACCCCGCAATGGATTCGAACCCTTAAACCGTCTTTCAGGTACTAGTTTCTAAAACTAGTGTGTATAGCCATTTCCACCAGCGAGGCTTATTATTAAAAACAAAAATAAATTTTATTTTCCAAATTTCAAAGAACTATTTATTTTGTAGTCTTGAAGGGATATATTATCCTGACTTTTTTTTAAATGATTATAATATTTATCTTGACCCTAAAAATGATTATTTAATTCAACAAGATGCTGAAAAAATAAAAAATGTCATAACACAAAATAATATTTCTCTATTTATTATAAATAGAGAACAATTAAATATAAAATATATCAAAGAACTGATCCTTGTAAGAGATTCGAACTCTTATCCACTGGTTACAAAACAGTAATTCTAAACCTGATTGAACTAACAAGGAATAAAAAAGGGCTAAATCTTTTACGATCAGCCCTTTTAATATTTTAATATGATTTATCTTCAAAAAGAATCACCACCATTAATATATACAAAAAGGCTGCCGATACCTAATGCCCCTGTAAGCAAGGTAGCGACTAATGTGCCTAATAATGTGTATGTTAATTTGTTTTCCATTTTCTTTTTAAATATTGTCGTTTTTAAAATTATGATGCAAATATATACTTTATTTGTAAAACTCCAAATTTATTTCATTTTATCAATGAATATTTTTTCCTATACCAACTATTATAAATATATTTGTTAGGGTCTAAATATTCTAATTTATATTTTTCAATTACATCAATTAATCGCATAATTATATTTTTTTAGGAATTCTATATAAATTTCTTTTAATTTTACCATCTGTAAAAATATTTTCAACAACCATTTTAGCTGAATCTATATAAATTACTTTATATGCCTCATCAAATTTTTCATAATGGAAAACAAATCCTGAATCATTATATGAAACAGGCATACAACCTAAAACATCTTGCATCTCACGAATAATTACGCTATCTTTAATAAATTCCCATGATCGAAGTTCTAAATCATAATCTTTTTGACCTTTATATGTAATTTCAACTTGACCTATATTCCAATAACTTCCTTTGATTTGATTTTCAAATTGATTAATTGGAATAATGTTTTTTTCTTTTTGGCATCCAATAAAAATAAAAATTAAAATAAAATAATTCATCATATTTTTCATATTATTTTTTTTTATTCAACAATAACAAATTGTAAACATTTTTGTGCATTCTTATATTGATATATAACTTTTAATGTAAGCTTAAAAGATTTATTTTTAATTTTTTTAGGCTTACCTTTAATATATCCCATATTGTAAGGATACATACCAGAAACACATTTAACATCTTTAAATAAAATATAGATTATATTATTGTCCTCAATAACATAAGTTGCAAAATAATAATCATAATAATCTTTTAATTCTTCAATGTAATCATAACTCTCTTTTAATAAATAATTTGGATTTGAATTAAATGTAATAGTGTTATCTCCACTACTAATTAATTTATAATTATTTATTTTGTTAGCTATTTCTATTTTATTTTTTATTTCATGTTCAATATATTTTGGCAATAATTTTATTTTTTCGGCTACTAACTGATTAGCATTTTGTACTAACCACAATAAATATTTAAAGTCTTTTACACATATTTCATCAATATGAAAACCAGAATATTTTCCAAATTTAATAATTTCAGGACACAAATCTTGCTCTTTATTACTTTTAATAAAACTACAGGTTTGACCTCTTAAACTTTCATCAATTAAAATATTAGGGTATTGATTTTTAACTTTTTCAATATCAGTACTGATGTTTTTAATATAATTAAATTTTATTATTTATTTTACAGGCCAATGTTTACCATAACTATCAGTATAATATTCCATTTCTGTAGTTACCTCCCAAAGATTGTAATATTCTGAAGCAAATCCAATAGTATACATAACAATTAAGTTTTGTGTGGTTATCAACCATTTTAATTATACAAATATACAAATTTTTTTGAAAAAAATGCACTTTTTTTTTGTTTTTTAAAAATAAATTTACTAATTTTTTAGTATTTTAACAAAAAAAAGAGAGGTATAGTACCCTCTCTTTTAATCAACATTATTTTTACCATACAATATTTTTAAGTTTTCTATTGTTTGTTCAATAGTCCACTTGCGTTTCCAAATTGGCATATGAATTACACTTTCTCTATCTCTTTTACCCCAAAATATTAAAAAATCAATTTGTTTTTCAATATTTATTTTAGCTTCCGGGTCATTCGGATTCAGGCCAAAAAAAGTTTTTATGTAAAATTGGCATTTCCACACCCTCCGTAATGTGGCCGCAATCTTTGCAAACAAAATTTTTAGCAGTATCATATCTTAATCCTAACTCACTAGCTTTTTTAATAATATATCTACTTTCAGAAATAGGTAAATTTATTTTTCTAAAATAAGCATCAATATCCATAGAACTATAATGCCATTTACCTTCTTCATATTCTACCCCCTGAACAACTGATAATAATGAAGTAGTAGCAAAAAAATCTTTTTGAGTATTTTCATTTTTCTTTTTTTGCTTATAACTTTTATCAAAAGCCATTGTTCTACCAATTGAAGGAATTGAAACTTTAACTTTAATTTGATTTAAAGGAGTAACAATAGTAACACATCCTTCATTAATTAATTGTGTTAATATTTCTTCTGGATATTCTGGAACTTCCAATGTTGATAAATCCCATTTTAAAACTCCCGGTTTTTTTTCACCTTTAATACCTGCACCTCCACCACAAGCAGGACATTTCATTTCAATTTCAAATTGATTGCCAAATGCAGTAGACCTAAGCCAAATTAAAATAGTATCACGATCAATAGGAACTAAATCTTTTGCTTCAAAATCATCAAGAATTACATTACTAAGTAATTCATTTAGGACTGTTCCATTTGTATAAAATGATTCAGTTGTTAAAATATCTTCATCAGTATAATTTAATGGTCTTACATTAAGATATTCTCTACCTTTATTTTCTCCTAAATAAAAAACTCCGCGACTAGGCAGAAAGATACCTTCTCTATTTTCATGATACTTTTCATCTTTTTTTTT
>Ga0164243_10010263_pt1 | contig 13487 bp, 12 predicted proteins | sample OricompcompostOP_FD_108781 | JGI IMG/M metagenome (GOLD analysis project Ga0164243, IMG submission 108781) | Organic Plus compost microbial communities from Emeryville, California, USA - Original compost - Organic plus compost (OP) | ecosystem: Engineered > Solid waste > Mixed feedstock >... | reverse complement strand
TCCCCCAGGTCCTGCGCGCGGCCGTCGGGGGCGACCATCTGCCCGTCGCGCAGCACCAGGTCCGCCGGGTCGCGCCCATTGAACGGCCCGTCCTCCACCGCCACCGCCGCCTGCGCCAGCTGCATGCGGATCTGCTGGCAGGCCTTCATGACCACGGAGCACACGCTGGCCGTGCTGTTGGAGCCGCCGGAGACGGGGGCGGGCGGCAGTTCGGTGTCGCCCATTTCCACGGCCACCCTGGAGAAATCGATACCCAGTTGCTCGGCGGCCATCTGGCCCGCCACGGTGCGGATGCCGGTGCCGATCTCCTGGGAGGCCGACTGCACCTCCACGCGCCCGTCGGCGTAGAGCGTCACCCGCGCCGCCGCGGCGGCCACGTTGGTGGGATAGATGGCGGTGGCACAGCCCATGCCCACCAGCCAGTCCCCCTCGCGCATGGAGCGCGGCTGCGGGGTGCGGGACGACCAGCCAAAGGCTTGCGCCGCTTCGTCGTAGCACTGCATGAGCGAACGGCTGGAGAACGGACGACCGGCGATGGGATCGGTCATGGTGTCGTTCACGCGGCGGAACTCCACGGGGTCCATGCCCAGCATCTCCGCCATCTCATCCATGGCGGATTCCAGCGCAAACACATAGGGCAGCTCGGGGGGCGAGCGCATGTAGCTTGGTGTCTGCCGGTCCGCCTTCACCATATGAACCTTGGTGGCCACATTGCCGTAGCCGTACATGCGGGAGGTGGTCTGCGTGCCGCCTACGGCGTAGTCGTCCAGGCGCGAGGTCAGCTCCCACCCCTCATGGGAAAAGGCGGTGATGCGGCCGTCCCGCCCGGTGCCCATGCGGATGCGATGCCGCGTGGGTGCGCGGTAGCTCTGGGTGGTGAAGCACTGGGAGCGCGTGACCACGCAGCGCACCGGCCGGTTGAAGCGCCGGGCGGCCAGGGCCACGATGGCGGTGCGCGGCGTCATGGGCCCCTTGGAGCCGAAGCCGCCGCCCACATAGCGGCTGATGACGCGGATGTTGGACGGCGGCATCTGCATCTGCCGGGCCAGTTCGCCCCGGAACCCATAAACATTTTGCGACGGCTCATAGATGGTGAGGTGATCGCCGTTCCAGACGGCGGTGGTGGAAAAGAGCTCCATGGGGTTGTGGTGCTGCGTGGGCGTGCCGTAAGTGCTGTCCAGCTTCACCTCGGCCGCGCCATAGGCCATGTCGAAATCACCCGTCTTCGGGTCTTCCTGGAGCAGGGACGCCCGGCCGGCGGCGTCCACGGTCTGAGTGCCCTCGGAATCGAGGAAGGCGCTCGGCTTTCCGGGCGCATAGTCCGCCCGCACCTTGAACGCGGCCTCCTCGGCGGCTTCCAGCGTATTGGCCACCACCAGCGCGATGATCTGCCCGTCGTGCCATATCCTGCGGTCGTGCAGCGGTCCGAGGGAGGTGTAGCTGGCGGTGTTGAAGCGCGGTGTGTTGACGCCCTCCATGTCGCCGTAGCCGATGATGCCGATGACCCCCGGCATGGCCCGCGCCTCGTCCAGATGGATATGCGTGACCTCGCCCCGGGTGATCGTGCTGGTCACCAGCACGCCGTATGCCAGATTGTTCACCGGCTCGTCCGCGGCGTAGAGCGCCTCGCCGGTCACCTTCAGCCGGCCGTCGATGCGTTCATGGGGCCGGCCCATATTGGCCTTGGGTTCGGGGGCTTCAACGCTCATGTCATGCCTCCATGGCCTTGGCGTCCATCAGGGCGCGGATCACCGTCTCCTTGCCCATGGGCACCTTGTAGGCATTGTGTTCGCGGGTCCTGGCGCCGTTGAAGGCGGCTTCCGCCGCCGCGCTCGCAGCGTCTTCGTCCAATGTCCGGCCTTTCAGCATCTCTTCCGCCTCCCGGGCGCGCCAGGGCACGGTGGCCACGCCGCCCAGGGCGATGCGGGCCTCGGACACGGTGTCGCCGTCCAGCGCCAGCGCCACGGCCGCGGCGGCCAGGGCGAACTGGTAGGAATCCCGATCCCGCACCTTCACGTAGCAGGACCGGCGGGTCCAGGGGCCGGCCGGAATCCGGTAGCCCGTGATGATCTCGCCCGGCATGAGCGTCGTCTCGATGTGCGGCGTGTCGCCCGGCAGGCGGTGCAGCTCCGAAAAGGCGATCCGTCTCGACCCGTCGGGGCCGGTGATCTCCACCGTCGCATCCAGGGCCACGAGCGCCTGGGCGAAATCCCCCGGATAGGTGGCGATGCAGGCATCGCTCACGCCCAGGACCGCATGCTGGCGGTTGAACCCGTCCATGGCGGCGCAGCCGGAGCCGGGGGTCCGCTTGTTGCAGGGCCAGGAGGTTTCCCGGAAATATTCGCAGCGCGTGCGCTGCAGGACATTGCCGCCAAGGCTGGCCATGTTCCTGATCTGCCGCGAGGCGGCCAGCTTCAGCGTGTCGTGGATGACCGGATAGTTCTTGGCGATGTCCGTATTGTCCTCGGCTTCGGCCATGCGCACCAGGCCGCCGATCCACAGGCCGTCGCCGTTTGACGATATCTGCCGCAGCTTCTCCCCTTCCAGGTCGTTGATATCCACCAGAAGGTCCGGCCGCATGACATTGAGGCGCATATAGTCGGTGAGGTTGGTGCCGCCGGCGAGGAACTGCCCCGCCGCGTTGATGGCGCCTTCCGGCGTCGATCCCGTTTCGCGGAGGGCCCTGGCTGCTTCCCCCTGGTCGCCGATGCGCCGGTAGTGGAAGGTATGCATGATCAGACCTCCATGTCCCGCCTGGCCTGCTGCACGGCGGCGACGATGTTGGGATAGGCGGCGCAGCGGCAGATATTGCCGCTCATATATTCCCTGATCTCCGCCGCGCTCCCGGCATGTCCCTCCGTCACGCAGGCCACCGCCGACATGATCTGCCCCGGCGTGCAGTATCCGCACTGGAAGGCGTCACGGTCGATGAACGCCTTCTGCATGGGGTGCAGGCCGCCGTCCGGCCCGGCCAGGCCTTCGATGGTGGTGACCTTGTGGCCCTGCGCCATCATGGCGAAGGTCATGCAGGAGAGGTGGCGCCGGCCGTCGACATGCACCGTGCAGGCGCCGCATTGGCCATGGTCGCAGCCCTTCTTGGTGCCGGTGAGATGCAGATGCTCGCGCAGCGCATCGAGAAGCGTGGTGCGTGGGTCGAGCGCCAGCTCATAGCGCTGGCCGTTGATGTCGAGCGTGACCGCCTGGGGCTTGCCGGGCGGGGGGCCGCCGTCGCCTGTTTTCCCGGATGCGGCATGCGTGCCGGCCAATATGGGAACCGTGGCGCCGCTGGCCGCTCCGGCGATGAAACGTCGGCGGTCGACACCGCCGGGCAGGCCCTCGGTCTTGCGGGCGTGGGACATGGGGGAACTCCGTGCTGCTTCGGCTGCGCTAAGAACTGGGGGCGGGGAAAGTTCCGCAAATGCCGCACAGGCGGGCTATGGGCCCAGTTGGCGGCGCAGGGCCTGCCAGCGTTCGAGCTGGTGCCGGATACGGTCCGTGTGGCTGCCACGCCAGTAGAGGCGGCGGCAGGCGGGGCATGTCCGCACCGGCCCCGATGCGCCCGGAGCGTGCGGCAGGCCGGCTGCTTCCTCAGGCGTGGCGCCGCGCAGCCGGGCATTGTCCACCATGCAGCGGGTGAAGGGGGACCAGAGCCAGTCGAAATCGTAGCGCGCGCTCAACTCCGGGCCCGCCCGGGCCGGCCTGTTGGAATGCAGCAGCAGGACGGGTACCGGAATATCCTCGCGCTCGCGGATCATGCGCTTGTCGCAGGTCACCAGCGCCCGTTCCTCCCGCTGCGCCTGGCTGATGAGCGCGCTGTCGCTGGCGTGCGGCAGGGCCATGGCGGTGTCGTGGCCGGCGGCGCGCATCCAGCGGGCGACGCCGCCCAGCATGTCATCGCAGAGAAAAGCCGTCATGGTGCGTCCAGACCGTCAGCCACCCGGCGACAGGGCCGAATAGTAGCGCGCCACGGCATCGATCTCCCCGTCGGTGAGCGACCGGGCGACGGGCCGCATCTGGTTGCGGTTTTCCGACCCGCCCCGGCGGCCTTCCCGGAACAGCCTCAACTGATTGCGGATGTAATCCGCCGGCTGGCCGCGGAGGTCGGGGATGGAGGGGTTCTCGCGCTCGGCCTTGGGGCCGTGGCAGGTGGAGCAGGGGGGCACCCGCTCATCGTCACTGCCTGTCCGGGCCAGCTCCCGGCCATGCTCGAAAAGGGGATCGACCGGGCTGGGCAGGGTCATCGCCCGTGGGGCCGCCGCGAAATATTCGGCAAGCTGGCGGATATCGTCGTCGGTCAGCTCCGAGGCCATCACCTGCATGATGCCGCTGTGCCGCTCGCCCGAGCGGAAGGCTTGCAGCGCATTGCTGAGATAATTGGCCTTCTGCTGCGAGAGGACGGGGAGGTTCTTGAGCGGACGCCCGTTACCTTCGATCCCGTGGCATTGCGCGCATCTGGCGATGAGCCCCGGCGCCCCCGGCCGCGGGTCCGCGCCGTAGGCGAGCCTGCGGTATTCCTCCGGCGCCATGCCGGGCAGGCGTTCCAGGAGCGCTACCATGTACAGCACCTCGTCGTCCCGCTGCTGCGCCGGCCAGGAGGGCATGGCGGTCATCTTGATGCCGTGTTTCACCACCCAGAACAGCTCTTCCGGCGTGTTGTCCCGGGCCAGCGCGGGGAAATAGGGGGGCTCGGGCGTGAGCGAGTCGCCGATGGCCGACGGCGGGCGTCCGGGGGCGGAATGGCAATTCTCGCACACATTGGCATAGTGTCCGGCAGCCAGGCGCAGGGCTTCCAGGTCGTCAACATCGGCCATCACGTGATCCGGCTTGCGGTTCTGGATGGACTGGTCCCTCACGGTGGTCAGGGCCCAGCGCGTTATGCCCCAATGTTCCGAGGTGGCCGCCACATTGAAGCCGCCGGAGAAGAAGAACAGGCCGGCAAGGATGCCGGCCAGGAGGGCGATCAAACCGACGCCCATCAGGAAGCGCTGTACCATGGTCCTGAACGGCAATTGAGGGTCCCTGCGCGATGGGTGGGCCTGCCGTTGCCAACGCGCCAGCCGGAGCTTGGTTCCCCGCCTGGGGCGTCAAGTCCCTGAGGCAATGGACACAAGCCGTTCCGTCCCGTTGGGAACTCATCCCCGGCTGGTGCATTGGGTTGGCGGAGGTGCATCCATGGCAGAGCGCTATATTCCCTATTGCGGCACTCCGCCGGTGCCCGGCGGTGTGACGTGGAACCTGGACCCCATTCTCTTCGCGGTGCTGATAGCGTTGCTCGTGCCGCTCCTGTGGGTGGCGGAGACCCGGCGGGACCGTATTCTCGCCCTGAGCGGCTGGGCGGTTGTCGTCGCGGCTCTCATGTCGCCCTTGTGCAATCTCAGCATGGCGCTGTTCTCGGCCCGGGTGGGCCAGCATGTCCTCATGTCGCTGGTGGCCGCCCCGCTCATCGCCGTGGCCATGGGCAGTCCGGGCGCGCTGCGCCGCAGGCTGCACCGGGCATTGCCCCATTTCGAGACCTTTGGCGCGCCCGTCGCCTTTGCCGTCATGCTGTGGCTCTGGCACATGCCCGGCGGCTATGACGCCACGCTGCGCAGCGACCTCGTCTACTGGACGATGCATGTCACCATGTTCTTCTCGTCCCTCTGGTTCTGGCGCCTGCTGCTGAACGAGGACAGCCTGTCGCCCGGCGGCGCCTTCGTCACCAGCCTGGTGACCGGCTTCCAGATGTGCATCCTGGGCGCGGTGCTGGCCCTCAATTCCAAGGCGCTGTTCGTGGTGCACTTGACCACCACCCAGGCCTGGGGGCTTTCGCCGCTGCAGGACCAGCAGCTCGGCGGCATGATCATGTGGGTCCCGGCCGGCATCCTGGTGACCGGCTACGCCATCCTGTCCTTCGGCCTGGCCATGAAAAGGGCGGAGTCGGAGTAGGTAGCTCCGTCATCGCGAGGCCGCGCAGCGGCCGTGGCGATCCAGAAAGCGGCTGAGGACCGGGGCTTCTGGATTGCGTCTCCCGTTCGCGCTGAGCTTGTCGAAGCGCGGCTAGCGCTTGAGCATCGGCCGCCCTTCGACACGCTCAGGGCGAACGCTGGTGAAGGTCCAATCAACTGAATTGATGACGGCGCGTTAGAAGCCGCACACCGGCACGAAGGCCATGGGGATGGTGTCGAAGATGGTCACCAGGAGAAATCCGAAGCTCACCAGGATTCCCCAATGCGCCATGAAGCTGGTGCGGCCTTCGCCCACGTCCAGCAGCAGGTCGCGCGGATGGTCGTGCTCGCCGCCACCGCGCTTCCACAGGCGCAGCGCCATGAGGCCGATGCCCAGGATGACGAGGATGCTGACGATGTTGACGATCAGGGCCACCACCCAGTGCGGGGAGTGGAACGCGTCCATGCCGCGCGCGGGGCTCTCCGTCGCCTTGCCGCAGGCGGTGGAGATCATGGCATAGCTGAAGCACAGCCTTGCCAGCCAGATGAGAGGCGGAATGTAGAGCGGTACGACCAGCTTCCACATGGGAATGCGATCGCGGTGGGGCGAGGGGTGGGGGACACCCAGGGCGCTCAGTTCCAGTTCTTCCGGGCTCTGTGCCATGGGCTCACCTCAGGACATAGGGCGACACGTAAAACGTGGCGAAGACGAAGACCCAAACGATATCGACGAAATGCCAGTAAGCCGCGCCGATGCTGTAGACGGTGTTGCGGTTCTCGTTGAAGTAGCCCATCACCGTCCAGACAAGCATGGCCAGCAGGATCACCACTCCCACCAGCACATGGGCCATGTGAAAGCCGGTGATGGTGAAGAACAGCGAGGCATAGGCGCTGCCGCCGAAGTCGAACGGCTTGGCCGCCCACTCCTCCACCTGGATGCCTAAGAAGACGATGCCCATCACCAGCGTCAGCGCCGTCAGGAGGGAAGCGAGGACGCGGCGGCTCTTCTTGACGAGCCGCTCCGCCACCCAGATGACGCCGCTGCTGGACCACAGGATCGCCGAACCCGGACCGGAGAGGTTGAACTTGGGCATTTCCATCGGCGGCCAGGGCTCGCGGGCGTGGAACAGCAGGTAGTAATAGCTGAACAGCAGAAAGACGAAGAGTGCCCCTTCCGTCGCAATGAGACCCCACAGGCCATACCAGCCGTTGGCCCTGGTCTCGTAGGCGCCGACCGGGAGTGCGACGCGGTCGCCCTTTTGCGTGGCATCGCTCATGAGCTTGCTCCGGCGGTTCCGGGCTCGGTCCGCTCGCCCAGATGGGCGCGGGGCCACAGCCAGGCGGTCAGCGTCGCCAGCAGGCCGAAACCGGCCGCCGCCACCATCCACCAGATATGGAACAGCATGCCCACAAACGTGACTGCCAGGGCGATGGCGAGCAGGAGCGGCAGAATGGTGTCGCCGGGCATCTTGAGGATGATGTCCGGAATGGCGTCCACCGTCGTGGTGCCCACATTCTCATGATGGTCGCTGAGCTCGTAGCCCCGGTAGACGTATGAACGGTGCTTGGAATCGCCGAGATGGCTTTCCCACAGCGGATGCCGGCTGGCCACGGTGGGAATGACCACGAAATTGTAGGGCGGCGGGGGCGACGGGGTCGCCCATTCCAGCGTGCCGGCCTTCCAGGGGTTCGGCCCCGCCTTCGCGCCCGCCTTGAGCGAGTATGCGACATTGACGAGCAGCAGCAGCACGCCGACGGCGAAGATGAAGGCGCCCACGGTGGTAATCAGGTTGAGGGTCGTCCAGCCCATATCCGGCCCGTAGGTGTAGATGCGGCGCGGCATGCCCCAGAGGCCCGTCAGATGCATGGGCAGGAAAGCCACGTTGATGCCGATGAACATCAGCCAGAAGTTCCACATGCCCAGTCTTTCGCTGAGCATCCGTCCGGTGATCTTGGGCAGCCAGAAATAGAGCGCGCCGACAATCGGGAAGACATTCATGCCGATCAGGACGTAATGCAGGTGCGCCACCACGAAATAGGTGTCGGTGAGCTGCCAGTCCACGGGGACGGAGCCGGTCATGAAGCCCGATACGCCGCCGATGACAAAGAGGATGATGAAGGCGGCGAAGAACAGGAAGGGCGTGTTGATGATGGGCTTGCCGCTGAAGATGGTGGCGATCAGGGCGAAGACGGTGACGGCGCTCGGAATGGCGATGAGGATGGACGCGCCGCTGAAGAAGGAAAGGGACAGGCCGGGCAGGCCGGTGGCGAACATGTGGTGCACCCAGACGCCGAAGCCGATGGCCATGGTGGAGACGGTGGCGAGCGCCACCGGCGTGTAGCCCACCAGCGGCCTCCGGCAGAGCACGGGCAGGGCGTCCGCCGTCAGGCCGATGGGCGGCAGCACCAGCACATAGACCCAGGGATGCCCGAATATCCAGAACAGGTGCTGCCAGAGAAGCGGTTGCCCGTCCGCCGCGACATTGTAGAAGCTGGTGCCGAAATTCCGGTCGAGCCAGAGCAGGAAGAAGGCCAGGCTGACGCAGGGAATGACGAAGATGTTGGCGACGGAGGCGGTGAGCGTCCCCCACACGATGATCGGCAGGCGGTTGATGGACATGCCGGGCGCGCGGTGGCGCATCCAGGTGACGACGAAGTTGATGGAGCCGATGGTGGTGGAAATGCCCAGGAAGATGATGCCCAGCGACATGAAGTCCATGTTGAGGCCGGGGTTGAACTCCTTGTTGGCGTAAGGGACATAGTTGAACCAGCCGTCGTTGGGCGCCTGCCCGATGATGAAGCTGACATAGATGAAAATGCCCGAGAACAGGAATATCCAGTAGGAGAGGGCGTTCATCCGCGGGAACGCCATGTCGCGCGAGCCGAGCACCAGCGGCCAGAGGAAATTGGCGAAGCCGGAGACGATGGGCTGCGCATAGAGAAAGATCATCGACACGCCATGCATGGAGAAGGTCTGGTTGTAGGCTTCCGGCGGCAGCACGCCGGAATTGGGCAGCGCGAGCTGGATGCGCAGGGCCAGCGCCTCGAGACCGCCGAGCACCAGAAAGGCGAAGGCCGTGACCAGATAACGCCGCCCAATGTCCTTGTGGTCCACGCTGGCCAGCCAGCCATAGAGCGTGTGCGGCCGCTCCCAAATCTCGAACAGCTTGTCCGCCAGTTCCTTGTTGGGGGTCGTTATGGTCGCCACTCTCGATTGTTCGGCCATGCTTTGCTACTCCAGCGTCTCCAGATAGGCGGTGAGTTCCGCCAGTTGCCTCTCCCCCATATCGATGTCCGGCATGCGGTTGCCCGGCTTCACCTGCTGCGTGTGGGTCACCCAGTAGGCCAGCTGCTCCGGCGTGTTGCGCAGGGTGGCGGCGGCCAGGGTCTGCCGGCTTGCCAGGTGGGTGAGGTCGGGTCCGACGCGGCCGCCGGCCCCTGTGCCGCGCACCGTATGGCAGGGGGCGCACCGGGCCTGGAACTGGCGCTGGCCCTGTTGTGCCATGGGGCTTGCGGGTTCGGAGGCCGGGCGCAACTGCGCCTGGCGCCAGGCCTCGAATTCATCCGGCGGCTGGGCGATCACCAGGAAGCCCATCTTGGCGTGCTGGACGCCGCAATATTCCGTGCACTGGCCGCGATAGGTGCCCGGCCTGTCGGCCTGTAGCCACGTCTCGTTGGTGCGGCCGGGGATAACGTCCACCTTGCCGGAGAGTGCGGGCACCCAGAAGGAGTGGATGACGTCTGTGCCCACCAGGCGGATGCGCACCGGCTCGCCCACGGGTATGTGGATTTCATTGGCGGTGGAGAAGCCCTGGCTGGGCATGTCGCCCACATAATGCACGTCCCACCACCACTGGTAGCCCGTAACCTCCAGCGTGATCGGCGGGTCTTTTCCCGGATCGATGACGGCGCTCAAGGTGGCGACGGTCCAGACCACCGAGCCGCACAGGACCAGCGTGGAGATGCCAACTCCCCAGCCGATCCATTGCAGCCCGCTGCCGCTGCGCTCCGGCGGCGTGTTGTCGAAGGTGCGCCTGTCGGGGCCGGTCCGCCGGCGCAGAATGGCCCAGAGCAGAAGGCCTGCGATGATGACGATCACGGCACAGGAAATGGCGATGACGCCATAGGTCAGCGGCAGGATCTCGCTGGCCCTCTTGCCCGAGGCCCCCAGATAATTGAGGGGAATCTCGGCGGCGGCCCGGCGGGACGCGGCAGCGCTGGCGGCAATGGCCAGTATCGCCGGCAACGCGCCGCGATGGACGGCGCTCCGGCATCCGTGGATCGTTTTGTTCTCCGTCATTCCGCCTGGCTCGGTCGTCTATGGCTTTTGGGGAGAGAGAGTCAGATTCCGGGCCATGTCGGTGCCCAGAGGGTCGCATTTGGGGTGGCCGTAGCCGCTCGGACTCTTCTCCTTGTCCGTGGCGGGATCGGTCACGATATCGAAGATGATGTTGTCGGAACCATCGGGATTGACCCCCATGGGGACATGATTGAGATTGAGCTGCCCGCGAATCTTCCAGGCGATCACATGGTCGGTGCACGGCTGATCGCCGCTCAGGCCGATGGCGCCGACCAGCATGCCATTTGCATTGTAGAGCGCCAGCCCGCCCCCGAAGACGATGGTCCCGCCGGGAGTCGCGCCGACCATGGGATCGTTCGCGGTTCCCCAGGCGCTCACCGGTCCCTTGTAGATGACTGCCGGGTCCGCCGGATTGCCGGCGCCCGCACCGTAGAGGGTACCGCCCGGCTGCGCCGGCCAATAGAGGTTGGCGGTGGAAAGGGCGAAGTTGGGCAGGCTGAAGCCGTTGGCGGTGAACGCCTTGGCCGCCGCGATGCCGCGGCTGCCGGGCCATTGGTCGCCGGGCGTCTCGCCGGAGCGGGCCACGGCGCAAACCTGGCCCTGGCGGTTGACCATCACCGCCCATTCATTGTGGGCGAGGCCGCCATTGGCGTCGGGATTGCCCGCATCCACCACGGAGCGCAGCACCCGCTGCAGGTCGGCTTGGCCGGGCAGGGCGCCGCATCCGGTGTCCTGCGCCCGGGCGGGGGTGGAGACGGCAAGGGCCAGCACCAGCAAAAACAGCGCAAATGCAAACTCAATATCCCGCATCATCCTCCTCCAGGCCGCCCGTCACACCGCTGAAATAGGCGACAAGCTGATCCATATCCTCCTCGGACAGCGACTGGGCGACGGGGGTCATGCGCTCGTCGTAGCGCTTGCCTTCCTTGAAGTGATGGAGCTGGATCATCAGATAACCGGCGTTCTGGCCGGCGATGGTCGGAACCGTGGGATTGGCGCTCACGCCGTTCATCCCGTGGCAGGTCACGCACTGCCTGGATTTCAGCTCTCCCTGGACAATTCTCTTGCTTGGGTATTCCGTGGCGGCAGCCGGCAAGGCCAGCGAGGCCGCGATCACTCCGATTATCGGGGCATGTCGCATCTTCGCCACCATTCCTGTTGAATTGCAGCACGTTAATGTCGGGAGCTATGCGAGGTTCCCAAAAAGATGTCTCGTCCGGGCAACTAAAAAATCGACCCTGTCCGGAACCTATTGCTGCTGAGGAAGTTCTTGGAATTTTGTCCGCCGCCGCCGGCAGGGCAGCAGGAGCTTCGAGCAGAAAAGACCGGGAAGGCATCTACCCATGACAGTACGGACCACCACGCTTCAGTGTCGCTTCTTCACGCACTGGAATCGCCGTCTGCGATCCGTTCTGCCACTAACCGCTCTTGCCATGCTGGCGCTGCTGATGCCGTCCACGGCCGCCCTGTCCCAGGACCAGGGGAGCACGGATGTCGACAGCCTGATGTCCGATGAGAGCCAGTGGATCATGCCGGCCAAGACCTACTCTGCGCAGCGCTACAGCACGCTGGATCAATTGACGCCCGAGAATGTGGATCAGCTTCAGGTGGCCTGGACCTTCTCGACGGGCCTGACGCCGGGGCATGAGGCGGCGCCGCTGGTGGTCAACGGCACGATGTACATCGTCACCCCCTGGCCCAACACGCTCTACGCCCTGGACCTGGCGGACGGCCGGATGAAGTGGAAGTACGATCCCAACCCGTCGCGCGCCTCGAAAGGCGTGGCCTGCTGCGATCTCGTCAACCGGGGCGGCGCCTATTACGACGGCAAGATCTTCTTCAACACCCTCGATAATTACACGGTCGCGGTGGACGCCGAAACCGGCGAGGAAGTCTGGAAGACCAGGCTCGGCAGCATCAACAAGGGCGAGACCATGACCATGGCGCCCCTGGTGGTCAAAGGCAAGGTGCTGGTCGGCAACAGCGGCGGAGAACTGGGGGTGCGCGGCAAGCTCACGGCGCTCGACGCCGACAGCGGCGATATCGTCTGGCAGGCCTTTTCCACGGGGCCGGACGAGGATGTGCTCATCGGCGACGATTTCAAGCCTTTCTACAAAAAGGATCAGGGCGAGGACCTGGGGGTCACGACCTGGCCGCCCGATCACTGGAAGATCGGCGGCGGCTCCGTCTGGGGCTGGATCAGCTACGACCCCAAGCTCGACCTCATCTATTACGGCACATCCAATCCCGGACCCTGGAACCACACCCAGCGTCCCGGAGCCAACAAATGGAGCCTGACGATCTTCGCCCGCGACCCCGATACGGGCATGGCCAAGTGGGCATACCAGATCGAGGACCACGATCTGTTCGATTATGACGGGGTCAACGAGAACGTCCTCGCCACCATCCCCGTGGACGGCACGCCGCGGGACGTCATCATCCGGCCCGAGCGCAACGGGCATATATACGTCATCGACCGCGCCACGGGCGAGGTCCTCTCCGCCGAGCCCTATGAGCACATCACGGTCACCACCGGCGTGGACCTCAAGACGGGGATGATGCAGAAGGTCAAGGAGAAGGAGCCGAGGACCGGCGAGATCACCCGCGATATCTGCCCCGCCGCCCCCGGCGCCAAGGACTGGCAGCCCAGCGCCTTCTCGCCCAGGACCGGCATGCTCTATGTGCCTCACCAGCATCTCTGCATGGACATGAAGCCCATGGAAACGGGATACATCTCGGGAACGCCCTTCGTGGGTGCCGAGGTTTCCATGTATGCGGGGCCCGGTGGCTACAGGGGCGAGTTCATGGCCTGGGACCCGGTCAAAAAAGAGAAGGCCTGGGCCATCAAGGAGGATTACCCCGTCTGGAGCGGCACGGTGGTGACCGCCGGGGGCCTGGCCTTCTACGGTACCATGGACCGCTGGTTCAAGGCGGTGGACATCGAGACCGGCAAGGTGGTCTGGAAGTTCCGCACGGGCTCCGGCATCGTCGGCCAGCCTATCACCTACAAGGGGCCGGACGGCCGGCAATATGTGGCCATTCTGGCCGGCGTCGGCGGCTGGCCGGGCGCCCTGGTCTCCGCCCATCTCGATCCCAAGGTGCCGTTCGGGGCGCTTGGCTTCGTCAACGCCGTGCAGGATCTGCCCGAGGACACGCCGCCCGGCGGCACGCTCTACGTCTTCGCCATACCGAAGGGAGGGCAGGGACAATGATGGCCATTGCGCGTGCGGCCGTTGCCGCCCTCCTGGTCTTCGGCGTGCCGG
>Ga0164243_10010261_pt1 | contig 13488 bp, 11 predicted proteins | sample OricompcompostOP_FD_108781 | JGI IMG/M metagenome (GOLD analysis project Ga0164243, IMG submission 108781) | Organic Plus compost microbial communities from Emeryville, California, USA - Original compost - Organic plus compost (OP) | ecosystem: Engineered > Solid waste > Mixed feedstock >... | reverse complement strand
CGGTTCGCCGCAACCGATCCGCGTCTCGCCTAACTCGCGCGCTTCGGCTTGGATTTCGGCCTGGCCGCGTTGAGATCGGCGGCGGCGCGGATCAGCGCCTTGAACGCCTGCGCGTCGATCACTTCGCCTTCTCGGATGTCGATCGCCCGCCGCACCTTGCCGTCGAGGCTGGCATTGAAAAGCCCGGCCGGGTCCGGCAGCGAGGCGCCCTTGGCGAAGGTCAGCTTCACGATCGATTTGTACGATTCACCGGTGCACAGGATGCCGTGGCGCGACCACACCGGCGTGCCCATCCATTTCCACTGCTCCTCGACATCCGGCAGCGCCTCGCGGATCAGGCTGCGCATCCGGGCCAGGGTTGGTCCGCGCCAGTCGCCGAGTTCGGCGATGCGCTGGTCGATCAACAGGGATGCCGTATCGTTATCGGACGCATCGGTGTCTGGCATGTTCTCTCTCCTGGAATCCGCTTGTCTGCGATACATCCCCGCCGCGCGAACGGGGTTGCGGGTCAGCCGACGCTGCCGCAGGCCATCAAGGCCGTTCGAATCGGCAAAGCTGGACACAAGATATCAGCCCCCTCGGGGCAAATCATAATTTTTAACCTTCGGACATTTCCGACTTCGGCAATGGCGCATGAACATGACAATTGAAAATTTCCAGGCATTGCGATGAGCGGGAGCATACGCGGCACCGATTCCATTACGAGACGGCGTCGTCGGTTGTTCTGTTATCGGCCGGCGGGTTTTCGAAACGGATGGACACACCGCTGCCAGGCCAGGGACAACCTTGCGTTCATCCCGATAAAAAAACGGCTCAACCCGCCGGCGCCTCAGGCGGAAATGAAACCGCCGCCGTTGATGTGGATGAACTGGCCGGTGATGTAGGAAGCATCCTCCGATGCCAGGAACACATAGGCCGGCGCCACTTCGGCCGGCTGCCCCGCCCGTTTCATCAGCGTGCTTTCACCGTGGTGCTGGGTTTGCTCCGGGCTGAAACTGGCGGGGATCAACGGCGTCCAGATCGGCCCCGGCGCCACGCCGTTGACGCGGATTTGCCGTTCGGCCAACGCCTGCGCCAGGGAAAAGGTGAAGGATTGAATGGCGCCCTTGGTGGCGGCGTAATCCATCAGCCGTTTGTTGCCACGAAAGGCGGTGACCGAACTCGTGTTGATGATGGCTGCGCCCTCCTGCAAATGCGGCAGCGCGGCCTGGGTCAGAAAAAAATAACCGAAGATATTGGTGTTGAAGGTGCGGCGCAGCTGCGCTTCGGAAATGGCCTCGAGATCGTATGCCTGATGCTGCTCACCGGCATTGTTGACCAGGATGTCGAGTTTTCCATAACGTTCGATGACCTGCGCGCTGGCGCGCCGGCAGTGTTCCGCCACGCCGCAGTCGCCCTTCAGCAACAGGCACTGCCCGCCCTCCTGCTCGACCATTTGCCGGGTCTGCTGTGCATCGGCATCCTCGTTCAGATAAATGATGGCGACCTGCGCGCCCTCGCGGGCGAAATGCACGGCCACGGCGCGGCCGATGCCGCTGTCGCCGCCGCTGATCAACGCCACCCGACCGGTCAGCTTGCCGCTGCCCCGGTAGCTCTCGCGTATCACCAGCGGCGGCGGTTGCATGGCCTGTTCCCGCCCAGGCTGTTGGCTCTGCTGTTGCGGCGGCCGCTTGCCTTGTTCGTTCTGCGCTGAAGTCATGATGTTCGCCCTCGAAGGATTTCCCGGTCTTCGACCCGTTTCGTCCCGAGATGCTCAAGCGTCCATTGGTAAAATCGAATCGCACATCGAAGGCATGGGAAATGCAACCTGATTGCACTGTATTCCGGATACCGGGTGTATCCGGCGCTCATGCGGGGCAGGTTTTTACGAATTTGCCGGGCATTTTGTATTCGTTGCCGCCTGCCGGGAGTTCATCATGGTTGTAACGTCGACTCGGCCGTCAGGGCATGTCAACAAAACCTGCGTTTTTTCGTCAGTCTTCCACTCCGTTTTCATGCCATCGTGCCGCTGAGAAACGATTTCCGATAGTGAGCCAATTTTTTTTAGCGCGCGCAAAGGAGTACTGCCAATGGCTACCATCCGATCGTCAAAAGTGATTGCACCGCGGCCGGGATTTTCCTGGAGCGCGGTGTTCGCCGGCGCAATTCTTTCCCTGGTCATTTATCTGGTGCTGAGTGTGCTGGGGGCGGCCATCGGCGCCTCGGTGGTCGAACCCATGCGCGACGGCTCCCTGCGCGGCTTCAGCGTGGCGGCGGGCATCTGGACGGTCGTCAGCACGTTGATCTCGCTGATCGTCGGCGCCTATTTCGCCGGTCGCTCGGCGCCGGCCCAGGGTTGGCTGCACGGCGTGCTGACCTGGGCCATCATGACATTGGCCAGCACGTATCTGCTCACGGCCGCCGTGGGCACCGTCATCAGCGGCGCGGGTTCGGTGGTGGGCAAGGGGCTCTCCGTCGCCGGTGAAGGCGCCGCCCGAGCCGCGCCGGCGCTGGTTGAAAAAGGCAAGGAGCAGTTGCAGGAAAGCGGCGTGCAGCTGGATTTCGACAGTCTGCGCAGTCAACTGGATACCCTGCTGCGGCAGACCGGCAAACCGGAACTCAATCCGTCGAATTTGCAGCAACAGGCACAACAAGGCGCGCAGCAGGCACAAACCGCGGCGCAGCAGGGAGCACAGCAGCCGCAGAATGCCGATGACGATCTGGCGCGCTGGTTTCAAAACGTGAAACGGTCGGCGCAACCGACCCTCGCCGCCGCCGATAAAGACGCGCTGGTCAACATCATCGTGGCGCGCACCGGCAAGAGCCGGGACGAGGCGCAGCAGATCGCCGACAACTACGAGCGCACCTACAACCAGGCCGTGGCCCAGTTCCAGCAGGCCAAGGATCAGGCCGAACAAAAAGCGCGCGAGATGGCCGACATCGCGGCGAAACGCTTCAAACACGCAGCGTGGTGGACCTTTATCGTGATGGTCGTCGGCGCGGTGATTTCCGGCGCAGCGGGCCAGCTCGGTTATCGGCGGCGGCCGGCGTGGGAAGAAACGTCCGGCGGCGTGCCGCCCACGGATGTGCCGCCCGCCGACGAAACCGGGCGGGATCGGCTCCGCGATACGCGCGGTACCCGTGATCCCCGCGATACACGCGATACACGCGATACACGCGATACACGCGATCCTCATGATCCCCGCGATACACGTGATCCCCGCGATCCCCGCAATCTGTGAAGTCGCGCTGCGGCTTCAGCGTCCATGGCGGCGCAGCCCGACACATCGTGTCTGCGCCGCGCCTTGTTTTCGAGAGGAGAAGCAACATGAAAGCCGTCGTATATCACGGAGTGGGCGACATTCGTATCGATGAAGTCGCCGAACCCCGCATTCAGGAAGCGACCGACGCCATCGTGCGCCTCACCGCCTCCGCCATCTGCGGCACCGATCTGCACTTCGTGCGCGGCACCGTGCCCGGCATGAAGGAAGGCACCATCCTCGGCCACGAGGGCGTCGGCATCGTCGAGCAACTGGGCGACAACGTGCGCAACCTGAGCGTGGGCGATCGCGTCATCATTCCGTCCACCATCGCCTGCGGCACCTGCTCGTATTGTCGCGCCGGTTATTATGCGCAATGCGACGTCGCCAACCCGAACGGCCAACAGGCGGGCACGTCGTTTTTCGGCGGGCCGGCGGATACCGGGCCGTTCCAGGGATTGCAGGCGGAAAAAGCCCGGATTCCGTTCGCGCATATCGGCCTGATCAAAATTCCCGAAGCGATCAGCGACGAGCAGGCCATCACCATGTCGGATATTTTTCCCACCGGTTATTTCGGCGCCAAAATGGCCGAGATCGGCGACGGCGATACGGTGGCGGTGTTCGGCTGCGGCCCGGTCGGCCTGTTCGCCATCGCCAGCGCCAAACTGCTCGGCGCGGGCCGCGTGTTCGCCATCGACCGCCTGGACGATCGCCTGCACAAGGCGCGCGAACTCGGCGCGGAATGCATCAATTTCGAGCAGGAAGATCCGGTGCAGACGCTGTTGAATCTGACCCGCGGCATCGGCCCGGACCGCGCCATCGACGCGGTCGGCGTCGATGCCATGCACGCCCACGGCGGCGACGCGCTCGGACACGGCGATGCCCAGGCCGAAGAGGCGGAAAGCCGGGCCAACACGCCGAACGCCAACCCGTCGGGGGACAACTGGATTCCGGGCGACGGCCCCAGCCAGGCGTTGCAATGGGCGGTGCAGAGCCTGGCCAAGGCGGGAACGCTGTCGATCATCGGCGTGTATCCGCCGAGATTTCGCGGTTTTCCGATCGGCCTCGCCATGAACAAGAATCTCACCGTCAACATGGGCAACTGCCATCACCGCAAATACATTCCGCGCCTGGTCGATTTCACGCTGTCCGGGCGCATCGACCCCGCGGCCATTCTGACCCAGCAGGAAGAATTGCCGGACGCGCTCAGCGCCTTCGAAGCCTTCGACCGGCGCCAGCCGGGCTGGATCAAGGTGGAATTGATGCCGCAGCCGGCGGCGGTGCACTAGACGGATCGTTGCGTTGAACCACCGGAAAGGGGTTCGGTTGCAAAGGCCCTGCTTCGTCTGACACCACGAAGCAGGCGCGTTTTTTACTGCCAGTCCCGGGGAACATTCCAGAGGGCGATACGGTATTGTCGCGCCAGTTTATCCAGGTGCTCGTAGGAACCACCACCCAATCCCGGAAAAACAACGATGCCTCCCACCGGATATTTGGCCAGAATTTCCCGATAGCGAAGAATGAGATCCACATAGCTGAGGGATTTCGGCGGGATCACCAGAATGCGGTCAATGGGTTTCTGGATGGCCCACCACAACAGCATCTCCTCCGCGCCGGCATGGCCGCCGGTGATGAGCGTGGTGATTTTGCGCCGGGAGTGAATCGCATTCATGGCGCGATCCACGAGTTTCCGATCCCGGAACTGGCGACCGCCGCAGGCAAGAACTACAAACGAACCCATAGTACGAGGAGCAAGCCAAGGCATTCCTTCCTGTCATGGCGTCAAAACAGTCGTCGCTCCCTGGATAAATGCGAATTCCAGATACTGTACAGATATACAGATCAACCTGCAAGCAGGGAAACTCCCGTCGCGCCCGATCGCACCTGCGCCGGGACTATCAACCGCCCTTCAGCTCCCCGCCCCGGTTGAATCCCAGATGCAGGGTGATGGTTTCACCCACCTTCACACCGGCCAGGGAAGATGGCGGAAATTGCACGGTCAGCGGCACGCCGTCATCCGTCTTCGCCTGCACGACGCCAGTGCGGGTGTCGATGGCGGTAATGACGGCCGCCAGCGTGTGCATGCCCCTGACATCCGGCGCGCAGCGCTGCAATCCGACCGGTGGCGGCGCGCCCTGCTCCTGCTGCGCAAAAGCCTGCGCGGAGCCGAGCAAACACAACCCCAACACGATCCGCCGCGCAATGAAGGTTCTCACAGCAGCTCCTTATTTCCGTAGGAAATATTCGCACCGCGCGAAAGGGCCGGCCCGCGCCGGAGCGCGGACCTTCGCGAATTTTTTCAATGCGGTTTCGCCGTGCCCTCGAGCGCCCTGGCGCTGGCGCCCCGATCGCGCGCGGCGGCGATGTTGGCGAGGGAAACGATGCCGACCAGGCGTTTCTCCCGATTCAGAACCGGCAGACGGCGCACCTCCAGGTTCGCCATGTTTTCCGCCACGTGTTGCAGATCCTCGTCCTCGAAACAATACAGCACGCGTTTGCTCATCACATCGCGCGCCTTCAAATCCAGCTTGCCCTTGGCAACCGCGCGCGTGGCGATATCCCGGTCCGTGACCATGCCCACCAACCGGTCGCCGTCGCCGACCAACAACGCGCCGATATCATTGTCATCCATGATACGCGCCAGCCTCTGCACATCCTGGTCCGGATCAACGATGCGCGTCTCTTCGGTCATGACCTCGCGAATTTTCATCTGCACTCTCCTTAATGACCATCCAGCCTCAATGACTGTCCAGGTGCCCGTTCAACACGGACAGGCCAACCACTATCGAGTTCCCGCTGAAGGTTGCGCAACCGAACGCGGCCGGGCGCACTTGATGCGGAGAAAAAAGCGGGAGAAAAGCACTGCAGAAAAAATTCCGGCGCTGCCAATCAATGCCGGAGAAGAGCCGCGAGACTCGCCGTATCGGCGATTCTCACCTCGGCCTTGTTGTTATCGCGTCGCTGTGCGAATGCAGGTTCCGACCAATGTCCAGTGCAGGTATTCAAGACATGCCGGCCACGACATCCTCCCAGCATTGCTGCTGAATCCTGCAGGCTTCCTCCATCGGACTGGATTGACTCCGGTACATCGCCTCCTTGGATTTCTGGACCGCCAGCGGCGAAAAACCGGCAATGCGCAACGCCACTTCCTCCGCGCGCTGCATCACCCGGCCCGGCTCGACCAGCTCATTCACCAGGCCGATGCGCCAGGCCTCCTCGGCGCTGATGAGATCGCCGAGCAGAATCATTTCCGCCGCCTTGCAATAGGGAATCTGCCGTTGCAGACGCACCAGCGAACCGCCGGCCGGCAGGATGCCGTTGGGCACCTCGCGCAAACCGAACCGGGCCGTCGCGGCGGCGATGCGGATATCGGTCCCCTGCAACAGTTCGCAGCCGCCGGACACCGCGGCGCCGTTCACCGCCGCGATGATCGGTTTATAGATGGCGAAGGGATTGAGAAAAGCCGTTTGCGTTATGCGCGGTTCCTCGCGCAGAAAACGCTGTTCCCATTCGTCGTCGGCGGCGCGCGCGCCGTTGACCAGCGGCATCAGCAGCTCGGTATCGCCGCCGGAACAAAACGCCTTGTCGCCGGTTCCGGTGATGATGGCGACCCGCACAGCGGGATCATCGCGGATATCCGTCCAGGCGTCCGCCATCTGCACCAGCATCCGCGGGCTCATCGCGTTGCGCCGCTCGGGCCGGTTCATGGTCAGATAAGCGATGCCGTTGCGCTTTTCGTAGATGAGGTCTGTCATGTCGCGGAAAATCCTGAGCGGGGTGGATGACGCAGCGCGCCGGCCGGCGCGCCGTTGCCTGCGACGAATGATAACAACTCCGGCCGGCGGCGTCGTTCCGCCGCCGGTGCGAAGCGGCGGGAAATCCGCCAAAATCTATATCCGATGTGGTCTGGCCCCCGGCTTGGTTAAAACAATGGACACAACTTAGCTCACCGGCGGCGCGAGCCGCTCGTTAAAATCCCCGGCTCAGCGGCGCGTCTTCGCCACGCTGTGACTTCCCTCGAAACAGGCCAATGGAGAAAACACCCATGCCTTTGCCAGATGAATTTCATGAGCTGGCCCGCAGCGTCAACAACTGGGGACGCTGGGGCGCGGACGACGAAATCGGCACCATCAATTTCATCACGCCGGAAAAAATCCGCCAGGCGGCGCAACAGGTGACCACCGGCAAAACCTTCGCCCTGTCGATCCCCCTGAGCAAGGACGGCATTCAAACCGGGCTGCTGCCGGGCCGCATCAATCCGCTGCGCACCATGCTCGACATCAACCGCCCGATGCTGGGCGACCCCACGCTGTTCTGCAACACCGACGACATGGTGGTGATGGGCCTGCAATCCGCAACCCACTGGGACGGGCTCGCCCACGTCAGCTACGCCGGGCGCATGTACAACGGTTATCCGATCACCTCCATCGACAGCGACGGCGCCAGCCGCTGCGGCATCGAAAAAATAACGACGCTGGTAAGCCGCGCCGTGCTGCTGGACGTGGCCACGCTCAAGGGCGTCGAGCGGCTCGACCCCGGTTATCCGATCAGCTGCGCCGATCTCGACGCCGCCGCGGAAATGGCCAAGGTCAGCGTGACCAGCGGCGATATCGTGCTGGTGCGGACCGGCCAGGCCGGTATTCTTGACCGGAAACCGCTGAAACCGAAGGACAAGGCCGAATACGCCAAACCCTGCGCCGGCCTGACCCTGGAAACCGCGCGCTGGTTCCATCAACGCGAAGTCGCCGCCGTGGCGGCGGATAATTTCTCGCTGGAGGTCTACCCGGGCGTACCCAATTCGATGTTCCTGCCGGTGCATCTCATTCACATCGTCGAGATGGGAATGACGCAGGGACAGAACTGGTATCTGGAGGAATTGGCCGCCGATTGCGCGGACGACGGCCGCTACAGTTTTTTCCTCGACGCGACACCGCAGAAATTCGTCGGCGGCGTCGGCACCATGGTCAACCCCGTCGCCATCAAATAACGATACCGACGGATCACCGCCAACAAAAAGGGCGCCGCAGGGCGCCCCTTTTGTTGCTCAACGAATTTCAGTATTCATAATTCAACTCGACGCCATAACTGGCCGGCTCCGACCAGACCACCGACTGGGATTCATAACCGGGAGCGCGGACCGCGGACCCGGTCCAGGTCGGAATGATCGCGCCCTGGCCGATGACCTGCTGTTTATAGCGTTTATTGCCGAGGTTCCGGCCCCACAGACTGAGCTTGGCGTGATCGCCGCGCGGCAGGTCCAGCGCCAGCGTCAGGCGTCCGTTCAATACGCCGTACGAGGGCCGCTCGAAATAATCCGCGTTGGGCACACCCGGCCCGGTCGGCGCCGATTGATAAATCGCGGACTGGAACCGGTAATCCAGGTGGGCCATGACACTGCCGCCGTCGAAGTGCAGGAAGGCGTAGTCGGCCGCCAGGTCGATGGCGTTTTTCGCCGTGTACGGCATCGAGAACAGATTCTTGATGTTATCGCCGACCCGATACGGCGACGCGCTGTTTTTCGCCGGATCGAAAATGGTTCCGGCCAGCGCCTCGACCTTGCTGATGTCCGGGTCCAGATAGGTGTAATTCACGCTCAGCGTAAGATCATCGATCGGTATCAACGTCGCTTCCGCCTCGAACCCCCGGATCGACGCCTTGCCGGCGTTGTAACCCTGCGTATACGAACCGTCCAGCGGGTTCACGATAAAGGCCATCTGCATGTCGTCGATCTTGCTGTCGAACGCCGCCACGTTCAAACGCAGCCGTTTGTCGAACCAGTAGGATTTCAAGCCGAGTTCGTACACCGTCACGTTCTCCGGCCCGAAGGTCAGGTTGAAGGTGTTGGCCAGACCCGATTCGCTCGATCCGCCGGCCTTGTAGCCGGTCGATACCTTGGCGTAGGTGCTGAGTTCATCGCTCCAGCTGTAATTGATGGTGAACGACGGGTTGAACTTGCTGAACGACTGATCGTTCTCGGCGCCGCTGGCCGAGCCGTTTTCAAGCACGACATCGTTGATGATGAACACGCGCGACGCGGAGCGCTTGTCCTTGGTGTAGCGCGCGCCGAGCGTCAACTCCAGGCGATCGTCCAGGATATCCGGCGTCCACGTCACCTGGCCGAAGGCGGCCTTCGAATTCGAATCCGCTTCGACGAAACGGTATTTGGTCGTGCTGTAGGTCGGAATCGCGCCCTGGTTGAGGTGCGATGCGCCCTCGTCGAAATAATACAGGCCCGCCACGTAATTGATGCGTCCATCCAGCGCGTTGCCGACGAATTGCAATTCCTGGGAAAACTGGTGATCGTCGACATGATCGGCGGCGGTATTGACGATCGGCTGCCGGTAGCCCGCGGTCAACGATTCGGCGTAATCCTGGTAGGAATTCCAGCTCAACTTGCGGTAGCCGGTCAGCGATTTGATGCTCAGGTTATCGTTGACATCCCAGGTCAGGGTCAACCCGTGCGCCTCGCTGCGGGACACCGCCGGCTCCAGGTCGATCGGCCGATACGTCCGGTCGCGCGGCGAGCCGGCCTTGGTGTAGGGATATCCCAGGATCGTCAGGCCCTCGAGCGAGGCGTTCTGAAAGTACGACGAGGTGTAATCCATTGCGTTGAATTCGACGAAATAGTCGACATCGAAGTCGGGCGCGGCCCGCCAGTTCACCGCCAGGCGCGCGCCGGTCTGCGCGTTTTCGCCGAAATCGTGCGAACTGCCCGCGTTCTTGACGTAACCGTCGCGCGAGCTTTTCAGGAAACTCACCTTGGCCGCCACGTCGTTCCAGCTGGGCAGATCGATGGTGGTCACGCTGCGAAACTCGTTGAGCGTGCCGAAACTCAGGGTCTGCTTGAAACCGAACTCGCCGGTCGGCGCCTTGCTGATCAGGTTCACCGCGCCGCCGGTGGTATTCCTGCCGTACAACGTGCCCTGCGGGCCGCGCAGCACCTCCACCCGCTCGATATCCGCCAGATCGAAGCCGACACCCTGCGGGCGCGAGATATAGAACCCGTCCTGGTACAGACCGACCGAACCGTCGAAGGTGATCTGGCCCGGATCGGAAACACCCTGTCCGCGCATGTACAGAATCAGCATGTTGGAACTCGGGTATTGGGAAAACGACAGGCTGGGCGTCGCCTTGACGATGCCTTCGAGTCCACCGATGCCCCGGTTCGCCAGGTCGTCGCCGGTCATCGCGGTGATCGCCAGCGGAATGGTTTGAATATTTTCCTCCTGCTTCTGCGCGGTGACGAACACCTCCTCGATGCGCGCATCCGCGGCTTCACCGTACTGGGCGAAACCGGAGAGATACGCGCATGTGATCGCAGCGGCCAAAGGCAGCACTTTGAATTTTTTCGCAGTCATGGAAGTTCTACTCTTATAAAAATTATGGGGTGAATTTTTTTGTGCAAGCACGAAACTTTCTAGTGATTTCGCGGTTGAAATCGTAAACAAATTGATTATTCAATTGATCCAAAAAAATATTTCAAAAGGGGCGCACATTAGGTCATAAGATGACCCGCAAACTGTCGCACGCGAATCCAGTGCGCCGGATACGGCATCCGATGCGCGTCCCGTTTTTCAATCGGCTGTCCGCAGGGTTTTTCGAAAGCGGAAAAGGAAGATCACTGTCAGCAAACAGATAAATGCCTCCAGGCAGAACGCCGGCAGATAATTGCCGCGCCAATCGTACAAGGCGCCGGCCAGCGGCGCCGCGAAGAACGTGAAAGGAATCATCACGAACATCACCTGGCCGATGGCCGCGCCGAAGATATCCGCCGGCATGGCCCTGCCGAGCAGGGTCAGCGCAACCGCCGACACGCCGCCCGTACACAAACCCATGCCGCCGGCGATGATCGCCAGCGTGATGAATTTCGGATAGAGCAGAATCAGCACCCAGAACAACGCTTGCAGGGCGCCGTTGATCAGCATGGCGGCGAACGGCGTCAGGCGGTCGCACAGCCAGCCGTACAGCAGCGCGCCCAGCGCGGAGGCGACACCGAAAATCGACAACAGCAGCGACGCCTGCTCCCTGCCGATGCCGTTGTCGACGCTGTAGGAGAAAAGATGGGTGATGATGACAATGCCGCTCGACATCAACATGCCCTTGGCCAGCGATACGACCCAGAACACCCGATACTGGTACGGCGGCTTGCCGCGCGCGGCCGATCCCGCCGGCGCCGGGCCGACCGGCCCTTCAGGCCGCCGTTTCGGCACCGTCACCCACAGCGCCAGTATCGCCACGCCGATGAAAACCCAGGCGAAACCCTGCAACAGAAAACGCCAGTCCGAGGTGGCCAGCAGGTAGGCGAACAGCGGTGGGCCGATGCCGTTCAACAACGGCACATTGACGAATCCGGTCGCTCGCCCAAGGCTTTTCGGAAACCAGACATTGGCCAGTTTGGTGGCGGGCAATACGCCGCACAGGGTGAATCCGGCGCCGACCAACACCCCGAACGCGAGGATGAACGTGGTGACATCGGCGGCCCTGGCAGCGATGAAAAATCCGGCCGCTCCGATCAGGCCGCCGATGAACATCGTTTTCGATACCGACCAGCGATCGAGCAAAACACCGGTCATCGGCCCGAGCAGACCGAACACTAGCGAAATCAGGCCGACGGCAAAGGAGATGAGCGATCGGCTGCCGCCAAGCTCCCGCGTCACGGGTTCGATCAGCAGCCCGAAACAGCCGAAGGTAAACCCGACGGCGACATTCTGCGCGACAAATCCCATCGTCAGATTGGCGTATGACTGGAGCGGTTTTCGTTGAACAACCACGTCATCCATCGGACAGGCGCCTTTTTATTATCGCGCTGAACCACACGCGCAAAAATCAAGGGAAACAGCGTTCGCTCTTTCTTGAATATCAGGCATCGAGCAGATGCAAACGCTCCTGTTCCGCATAACGCGTGCGCAGCAGCTCATAATCCGCGACGCTCAGCGGATGAAAGCGATCATCGCTGCGCTGGCGCCAATACACGCGCGAGGGCGGCAGCCGCGCCGGATCGAAGTGGGCCTGCTGCAGGCTGCGCACCTGGATTTTATTGCTGGCCGTGTGTTCGAAACCCGCCACCACCCGCACGAAATCCGGGAACCATTTCTCGCCGAGCTCGCCGGCCTCGCGCCGTTGCCGGCACCAGGCATGAAAATCCGCCGGGTCGAATTCAACGCCTTCCTTCAACGCCATCGCCACCATCACCAGATCCGAGGCGACGATATTGGGAACGCCGTAAGCGATGGCCCGGGTGATGGCCGGGTATTCACTGATCACCTGGCCGATGGGTTCGGCCGCGAAATTTTCACCGTCCTTGCGAATCCAGTTGTCGGTGCGGCCGTCGAAGTACAAATAGCGCTTGCCGCCGTGCAGCGCGATATGCGCCATATCGCCCGAGTAATAGATACCGTCGCGGCATTTTTTCGCGGTGGCTTCCGGGTTGTCGAAATAACCGAGGAACAGCGTGGCATCGGTGTCGATGCGGCACAGCTCTCCCACCGCTTCCCGATAGTTGGCGATTCTGCCGTGTTCATCCACCTGCGCCGGCGGACACTCGCCACCGTCCTCGGCCAGGATTCTGACGTTGGCATCGTGCATTTCGCCGACACTGCCCCGGGGCGTATCCGCGGTGCGGAACGCCATGATCACCGATTCGGTCTGGCCGTACGCTTCGTACATATGCGTGAGACCGAACCATTTGATGAAGCGTTCGATATCCACCGCGCTGGCGCCGTTGCCCAGGGTGAAGCGCAGTTTGTTGTCGGGATGCCGGCTCAGTTCCGTGTCGATGCGCTGCTCGTCGCCGGCGAAACGGCTTTCCACGTGGTTCAGAATGTAGTGCACGGGTTCGCCGACATAACTCCAGTACGTAATGCCGTGGTGCAGGATATCGTCGATGAAGCGGCTGGCGCTGAACCGCCGGCGCAGCACCACCTTGCCGCCGACGCCGAACAGCGGCATGAAATTGGCCAGCAGCGCGTTGGAGTGGCACAGCGGCATGCAGCAGTAACTGACATCGTCCCGGTCGATGGGAATATTGGAGGCGGTGATTTCCGCGCTCTGACACAACCGGCCCTGGCTCACCAGCACGCCCTTCGGCACGCCCGTGGTGCCCGAGGTGTAGATCACGACCAAAGGATCGGCGGGCTCCACCTCGATCCGCGCCAGTTCCGCCAGCGCCGCCGAGGGTTCCGACGTCGTGCCTTGCAGCAGATGCCGGTACGCACCGCCCTCGTCGCCATCACCGATCACGAACAGCGCG
>Ga0164243_10010260_pt1 | contig 13488 bp, 10 predicted proteins | sample OricompcompostOP_FD_108781 | JGI IMG/M metagenome (GOLD analysis project Ga0164243, IMG submission 108781) | Organic Plus compost microbial communities from Emeryville, California, USA - Original compost - Organic plus compost (OP) | ecosystem: Engineered > Solid waste > Mixed feedstock >... | reverse complement strand
GGCCGAGACACCCGAGGTCGCGAACGCCGAACCGGCGAAGGCCGAGCCGGCCAAGACCGAGCCGGCCAAGACCGAGCCGGCCAAGACCGAGCCGGCCAAGACCGAGCCGGCGAAGGCCGAGCCGGCGAAGGCCGAGCCGGGCGATGCCGCGAAGCCCGCGACCGCGCAGGCCGACGCCGCGAAGTCCGCGGGTGCCTCTCAGAGCGGCTCGAAGCGCAAGAAGAAGAAGAAGGGGCACACCAAGCCCGAGCCGAAGCTGCAGAGCGCGCCGGACGCGAAGGCCGAGGGCGCGGCGAAACCCACGATCGCGACCGCGGAGACGCTGCCGACGCCTGCCCTCGTACCGGCGACGGTCCCGGGCCTGCCGTCGACGCCGCCGGGCGCGACGGTGCCCGCCGTGTCGCCGGCCGCCGCGGACGCCGGCACCTCGACCACGGAGGCGGCCGCCGCCGTCGATCCGATCGACGCCGTGTCCCTGCCGCCCCCCGGCGGCGACGTCCTCGCAGGCTGGGGCTGGTCCGACGACACGCACGCGACGATCGACGACGGCGCCTACGAGGACGACCCGCCCGACGACACGCGCAAGCGGCTGCTCGTCGCGATCGGCGGCGCGCTCGCCGTCATCGTCCTCGTGTTCGTGATCGCGCTCGCCGCGGGCGGAGGCTCCGACGACACGCCGGAGGAGGAGCCAGCGAGCACGCCCTCCGCCTCACTCGATGGCCGCTCGCGCACCGCGCCCGATCCGGTCGCGGCGACCGAGCCCGCTGCCGAGCCCGCAGCGACCGCCTCCACTCCGACGGACCCGGAGCCCGCTGCCCCCGAGCCCGCACCCGCCGAGCCCGTCGTCGCTGCCGCCGCTCCGAGCCCCGCGCCCGCACCCGCGAGCGCCGAGCCCGTGGTCGCGGCCGCCGCTCCGAGCCCCGCGCCTGCCCCGTCGCCCCCGGTCGCGGCGGCGTCGCTGTCGGCGACGGCCAGGCCCGAGCCGACGCCTGCGCCGCGCGCGGCCGCGCCGGTGCAGTCCGAGCCCGCGAAGCCCGCGTCGAAGCTCGCGGCGAGCCCCCCCACCGCGAAGGTCGCGACGACCACACCCGCGGTGAAGTCCGCGCCCGCGAAGAAGGTGGCGCCGAAGCAGGAGCCGAAGAAGTCCGTCGCGAAGGCGGCCCCGGAGGCCCAGCCGATCGATCCGTACGCCGCGCCTTCCAAGCCCGCGCTCGATCCGGCGGCCGCGTACAAGCAGGGGTTCCAGCAGTACGTGCGCGGCGACACCGCCGGCGCGCTGGCCACGTTCCAGCGCTCGCTCTCCGCCAACCCGAAGTATCCGGCGACCTGGCGCGGCCTCGGCCTCGCGCTCGAGAAGCTGGGGCGCAAGGCGGAGGCGAAGAAGGCGTTCGCGCGATACCTCCAGCTGTCGCCGACGGCCAGCGACGCTGCCCAGATCCGCAGCCGGATGGAGAAGCTCCCGTGATGACACGCCTGCTCGCTGTCGCGTCGTTGATCCTCGCCACGGCGCCTGCCGCAGCCGCGCCGGGCAAGAACCCGGGCAAGACGCCGGTCAAGACGCCGGTCAAGACGATCGTGCTCCAGTCGGAGGGCCGCGTCGACGAGCAGACGCGCGCGAAGGTCGATTCCGCGCTCGTGAGGCTCGCGAGCACGGCCAGCGCGCAGGTCTCGCCCGGCGAGACGACGTTCGCCGACACCGCGACCGCGGTGGGCTGCAGCCCCGAGCTCCCGACGTGTCGTGACGAGGTGCTCGCCATGCTCGCCGTCGACGAGCTCGTCTACGCGTCGCTGGCGCCGAAGCCGGGCGGCGTCGAGGTGACCGTGTACCGGGTGAGCCGCGGCGCGACGCGCACCGCGAAGACGTTCATCGCGACCGGCGCCTCCGCCGACGATCTCGGCGCGGTCTCGTCGCTGTTCGCGCGCACGCGCACCGCGCCCACCCCGCGGGCCCCGGCGCCGACTCCGACTCCGCCGGCGTCGGCCTCGCTCGCGGCGACCGCGTCGACCACCGGGTCGGCCGCCGCGACCACCGAGCCGGCCGCCACGACCACCGAGCCGTCGCCCGAGCTCACGTCGCTGCCGCCGGCGACGGAACCCGCGGCACCGGTCGTCGCGACCGCGCCGCTTCCGGCTCCGACGCAGCCGATCGATCTCGGACCGAGCCGGACCCGGACGCGGCTGCAGCTCGCGGGCATGGGCGCCGGTGGTGCGATGGTGCTGGTCGGGTTCCTGCTGTGGGGCGAGGCCGGCACCATCCAGGAGGAGATCGACGTGCATCCGACGACCACGCGTGATCAGCTCGAGTCGCTCGCCGAGCTCGAGCGACGCGGTGACCGCTACGCCGCGTGGGGGAACGTGTTCTTCCTCGGCGGCGCGATCGTCGGCGGAGTCAGCACCTACTTCTACCTGAAAGACCGCAAGGCGCGCAGCGCGCAGACCGCGCGGATCGCCCCGGCCGTCCTCGGCGACGGCGCCGGGTTCACGCTCACGTTCGGAGGCTCGCGATGAAGCTCGTCGGTGCGTGGCTCACCATGGTCGTCCTCGCGGCGTCGGTCGCGACCAGCTGCTCGATCAATCACCGGAGCGACGACTTCACCTGCACGCAGCAGTCCGACTGCGAGGCCGGGCGGACCTGCGTCGGTGGTTACTGCGTGGACGACGGTCTCAGGAAGGACGCGCAGGTCGTCAACGACGCAGTCCAGGCTCCCGACGCGCGCCCCCCGCTGCCCGACGCCCCCCCGCAGCCGGTGTGCCCGTCGCAATGCACGAGCTGCAACACGGCGACGAACGAGTGCCGGATCGATTGCACGATGGAGAACTGCGCGACCCAGCCGGTCGTGTGTCCTCCGGGATGGAACTGCAACATCGCGTGCAACACGCAGAACGCGTGCGACGAGGGCATCAACTGCACGATGGCCGAGTCGTGCACCATCGCGTGCACCGGCCAGGGCTCGTGCCGCGGCCTGCAGTGCGGCGACGCTGACTGCGACGTCACCTGCTCGGGCTCGGGCTCGTGCCGCGGCCTCGACTGCGGCACCGGCGCGTGCGACATCGAGTGCCAGGGCCTGGACTCGTGCCGCGCGATCGACTGCAGCGACTCGTGCGCGTGCGACGTGCAGTGCAACTTCGGCGCGAGCTGCCAGCAGGTGTTCTGCACCGACTTCCAGTGCCGCGGCCCGGGTGGGCGCGGGTGCACGTCGCAGCCGCAGGGCTGCGAGACCTGCCCGTAGCGCTCGCCGATCACGCCCTCGCGGCAGCGGCGCAGCGCGCGGCATACGCGGCCGGCGTCTCGCCGACCTGGTCGCGGAAGTCGCGGATCAGGTGCGCCTGATCGGCGTAACCGAGCTCGACCGCGAGCCCTGCCCAGTCGACCGCCTCTCCGCGGGCGACGCGCTCCGCCGCCGCCTGCACGCGCGCGCGCCGCACGATCCACTTCGTCCCGACGCCCACGTGGCGCTCGAGCAGCCGGTGCAGCGAGCGCACCGAGCAGCCCGCGATCCGCGCCAGTTGTGCGGCGCGCGTCAGCGCGGGATCCTGCTCCGCCGCCGCCACCACGCGGTTCGCGAGCGCGAGCGCGGCGCTCGCACGAGGGCGCCGGGCGCGGAGCAACCCGACCATGTGATCCCGGGCCGCCTCCACGCTCGATGCGGCGGGCGGCGGCTCCACCCCGAGCGCCTCCTCCACCGACATCACCCGATCGACGAGCCGTCGCATCGGTGCGGTCGAGAACGCCGAGAACCCCGCGGGACGAAACCGGATGCCCAGCACCGAGTCGGTCCCGGCGAGCCGCGCGATGAAGCGCTTCGTCCGCGGACCGTGCACGCGATACCGACCCTCCTCCCACACCAGGTGCGTGCACGGGAACGGCAACGTGGCTTGCTCGTACTCCGCGCCAGCGGGGAGCGCCCAGCGCACGCTCCAGATCCACTCCACGAACGGCGCGAGATCCGCGGGCGATCGCTCGCGGTGGAGATCGAACGCGCGGAGACCCGCGACGGGATGGAGGATGCCGGTGGTGTTCACGCTGAGAGCTCGAGGTGGCGCGTTTCTTCAATCGCTCGCGGAGCGAGCGCCGCTACATGGGCACGATGACGAATGGTACCCGCGCTGCCGATGGCGCCCACACCAAGAACGGCGTCCCCACCGGCTACACCTCCCTCACGCCCCATGTCGTTGCGTCCCCCGCGTCACGCGCGCTCGAGTTCTACCGTGCGGTGTTCGGAGCACGAGTCGTCGACGAGATCCGCATGGGTGACTTCATCGGGCACGCGACGCTCGAGCTCGCGAGCGGACGCTTCACCGTGAGCGACGCACTCGAGGCGTACGAGCTCGTGGCCCCGAGTGGTGGCCCGGCGTCGATGACGCTCGCGATCTACGTCCCCGACGTCGACGCGACGATCGAGCGCGCGATCGCCGCGGGCGCGCGGCTGCGCGAGCCGGTCTCGACGTTCGTCTCCGGCGATCGCTTCGGCTCGATCGTCGACCCGTTCGGCGTGCGGTGGTCGGTGATGACTCGCGTCGAGGACCTCTCCCCGGAGGACAGCGCCGAGCGCGTGCGCCGCTGGGCCGCCACGCAAGCACCGGCCTGCTGAGCCCGCCGTCTCAGCGCTCCGGTCGTACATGAGCTCGCGGACCTCCTGCGCGCACCGGCAGGCGGCCGCGAGCGGTTGCGCCCGATCGATCGCGTCCTCGCACGTCGGAAGCTCCCGCACCGCCAACCCGCCCTCGAGCTCTGTGCCGGGGTACGTCTGCGGCCCTGGGACGTGACGCGTGGTGCTGCCGCTACTGGTAACGCGAGGAGTTGAACCACCACTCGGCCTGGACGCCGAGGAAGTGGACCCAGGTGCGGTCGTGGCGCGGATCGCCGGGGACGTAGAGGTCGCGCGCGGCCTCGTTGAGGTGCGCGGCGCGGTAGACGAGGCGCAGCTGCGGGCGGTCGTACGCCGACGGGCCCATCGGCGAGAACACGAGCATCGGCGCGATCTGGAACACCGCTGGATCCTGCGCGCGCAAGGTGACCGGGTTGAGACCGCGCGGGAACCGCGCCTGGTACGAGACGTCCGCGCCGGCGAAGAAGCCGGAGCCGAGTCGCGCGAGCGGGCGCACGTCGACCGCGTACTCCCAGCCGTCGTCCGGATCCGTCGTGGTCGTGTCGGCGTCGATGAACCGGCGCGACACCGCGCCGAACAGCACGTTGCCGAGCGCGTGATCCCACGCGCCCGAGGCGCCGAGCTGCAGCTCGCTCGCGCGCGTGGTCTTCAGCTCGGGGCCGAAGCTCGTCGGGGGCGCGAGCTCGTCGAACGCGGCGAGGCCCTTCGCGTAGCGGAAGTAGAGGTTGAGGTGGCGGCGGAACGCCGGGTCGTCCGACATGCCGAACAGGCTGACCTGCGTGCCGGCGAGCCAGCCGGAGTCGGAGGGCAGGTCCTCGAACGTGCCGTCATCGCGCTTGCGCGTCCCGGACGGCAGCGCGTGGAACTCGGTGTGCGCCTTGAGCTTGACGTGCATCCGGCCCGGGCCGCGGTCCATGATGTACGCCGCGTTCGCCGACGCGACCATGCGCTGCCGGTTGAGCTGCAGCACCGTCGTCGCGCCGTGCTCGGGATCCGGTACGGCGGTGACCTGGTGCTGGAACGGATGGAGTAGCCGGTTCACGCCCGCGTGGGCGGCGAGCTCGAGCGCATCGCCACCGTCCTCGCGCTCGGTCTTGCGATACGCGACACCGGCACCGACCGTGTTGAGATCGTCGAGCGGCCAGTAGTCGAACAGGTAGATGTCGTCGCCGCGGTACATCCGCGAGCCGGCCCACGCGGTGACGCGCTTCGTGATCTGCGCGTCGAGATACACGTTGCGGAGCGCGGGGCTCGCGTCGAACACGCCCGTGTCGTGGAACAGGTTGCCGCTGAACGCGACCGTGATCACCGGGCGCACGAGCATCCCGTGCGCGGTCTCGAGCGCGTACTGGAAGTCGAGCTCGAGGTAGCTCGGCTCGACGATGCGGGGGGCGCGCGCGACGACGTTCGTGCTCTCGGGCGCGCCGCCGCGGAGATCGGTGCCCGCGATCACGCGGCCGTACGAGCCGAACCGGAGCCCGCGATCGCGGCGCGCCGCGTCGGCTCCCGGGACGCTGGGCTTCGCGGCGGACGTCGCGGGCGCGGCCGGCTCGGCGACGGAGGCAGGCTCCGGCGCGACCGCCGTGGGTGTCACGTCGGGCTCCGCCGTCGGCGCCGGGGACGCGGGCGGGACAACGCTGGCGTCGGGCGTGTCGGCAGCGCCTGTGGAAGCGGGCGCCGCCGGCGCGGCCTCGCTCGGCGCGGCCTCGCTCGGTGCGGCATCGGGCGATGGGACGTCCTGGGGCTGAGCGACGGCCGTCGAGGTCACGACAGCGACGCTCAGCGCCGAGGTACTCGCGACGCGGGCGAGAAACGAAACGTCACGGCGCATCCGCGGGCACACGAGCACGATCCGTGCCCGGGTCGCAACTTGAAAGCGTCCCACGGCCCCCAGTGGCGGCGCGGACTTCGGCGCGCGAGCTTGCCCATGTTGAAAGCGTCCCCACCGGACGTTGCCGATCGCAACGGCGCCGCTCGCAACTGCCGGATTCGGGTGACGATCGCCTGGCATGCGACTTGATGCCCGCCCGGCCGTGCGCCACCTCGTCGCTCTCCTCGCCGTCGTCCTCGGTGGCTGCCCGTCGTCCCAGAACCCCGGCGGCGACCACGCCGACGCGGGCGTGAGCCCCGAGGTCGACGCCGGGACCTGCGAGCCCGTGCCGGCGTGCTCGGTGACCATCCGCTACCGCGGGCCGGCGAGCAGCGTGTCGCTGCGCGGCGACTTCGCGCCCGATGGCTGGGACACCGGGATCGAGATGACGCGGACCACGGACGGCTTCGAGGCGACGCTCCCGGTCCGCGATCAGCAGATCGTCGTCTACAAGTTCGTCGTCGACGGCACCTGGGTCGCCGATCCGGAGAACCCGCGGCGGTCGCCCGATGGCTTCGGCGCGCACAACTCGGTGCTGCGCGCCGACTGCGACCAGTGCCCGGGACGCACGCCGATCGACTGGCGCGACGCGGTGATGTACTTCGTGATGATCGACCGGTTCGCGAACGGCGATCCGAGCAACGACGCACCGGTCGGCGGTGTCGACGAGGCGGGCAACTACCAGGGCGGCGACTTCGTCGGGCTCACGCAGAAGATCGAGGAGGGATACTTCACCGATCTCGGGATCAACACGCTGTGGATCACGTCGCCACTCGACAACGCGGACAACGCGAACCCCGGCGCGGACGGCCACTCGTACTCGGGCTACCACGGCTACTGGCCGAAGGACCTCGAGCGCGCCGAGGACAAGCTCGGCACCGAGGCCGAGCTGAAGGCGATGATCGACGCCGCCCACGCGCGCGGCATCCAGGTGCTGATCGACTACGTGATGAACCACGTGCACGCGCACAGCCCGGTGTACGCGCAGCACCCGGACTGGTTCTGGCCCAACGACAATGGCTTCGGCGGCAACTGCGTGTGCGGCAGCGGCTGCAACTGGGACAACGATCGCCTGCGCTGCTGGTTCGATCCGTTCCTGCCCGACTTCGACTTCCGCAACGGCGACGCGCGGCGCTGGTCCGTCGAGAACGCGATCGCGTGGGCGAAGCGGCTCGGCGTGGACGGGTTCCGACTCGACGCGGTCAAGCACCTCGAGACGGTGTGGCTCACCGACGTGCGCGCGCGGATCGACGCCGAGGTGGCGTGGGATCAGCCGTTCTACATGGTCGGCGAGACGTTCGACGGCAACCGCGATCTGATCAAGTCGTACGTCGATCCACGGACGATGCTCGACGGGCAGTTCGACTTCCCGCTGCGCGGCTCGATCCTGTCGACGATCCTCCGCCGCGACGGCGCGATGACGGATCTCGCGGACTTCCTGAACAGCAACGACGGCTACTACGGCGAGGGCTCCGTCATGTCGACGTTCATCGGCAACCACGACGTGCCACGCCCCGTGCATCTCGCCGAGGACACGCCGCTGTTCGGCGCATGGGACGGCGGCAAGGAGCGCGCGTGGGTCAACCGGCCGTCGCTGCCGGCGAACCGCGCCCCGTTCGAGCGGCTCGCCGTCGCGTACACGCTGCTGTTCGGGCTCCCCGGGATCCCGATGATCTACTACGGCGACGAGTACGGGATGCCGGGCGCCGGCGATCCCGACAACCGCCGGTTCATGCAGTGGAGCGGTCACACCGAGCACCAGACGTGGCTGCGCGATCGGATCGCCGCGCTCGCGAAGGCGCGCCACGCGCATCCCGCGCTGCGCCGCGGCACCCGCCGGCCGCTCGGCGCGTCGACCGAGGTCCTCGTGTTCGAGATGACCGCGCCCGGCGACACCGTGTACGTCGTGCTCAACCGCAGCGACGCACCGCAGCCCGCGGTCGGCCTGCCCGCGGGCGGCTACACCGACGCGACCACCGGCCAGACGGTGAGCGCGTCCGCGCTGGTCCCGGCGCGCACCGGCTACCTGCTGACGCGCTGAGCGTGGCTGCGCTCGCGCTGCGCGCCGCTTCCAGACGGTGGTCTGTCGCTGGTACCGTCGTGCGGTGGGCGCGCGCTGGTCGCTGGTGGTGCTGGCAGGCTGCGGTCGCTGGGGGTTCGACGGTCCGCCCCGTGATGCGGGTCGGAATGACGTGGCCGAGGTCGACGACGCCGGAACCGGCGGAGACGCGGGCCCCGATGCGCCGCCGGGCGCGGTGACCGTCACGTTCGGAGAGGCGCCCGGCACCACGTTCTCGGGTGTCACGCGGGACACGTTCATCAGCGGCGAGCCGGGCGAGACGGGGTTCAACTACGGCGTCGACGACGAGCTCCGCATCGAGCGCGACGCGAACGAGCGCGGCCTGCTCGCGTTCGATCTGACCGCGATTCCCCCCGGGGTGACGGTGCTCGCGGCCTCGCTCGCGGTGACCGTGACGGAGCTGCCGGCGACCGCGACGTCGATCGAGGTCAGCCGGATCCTGGAGGAATGGGAGGAGGGAACCCGCAGCGGCTCGGTCGGCTCGGCGAGCTACATCCATCGTACGTCGTTCATCCCGTGGCTCATCCCCGGTGCGGGCGCCCCGCTGTCGTCGAGCCCCGCCGCAGGCGCGTTCACGCCGGTGCTCGGACGCGCGAGCTACCCGGTCCCGTCGGCGCTGGTGCAGGTATGGATCGACACGCCGGGCGCGAACCGGGGCGCGCTCCTCGTCTCGACGAACGACGACTCGACCCGGTTCGTGTCGAGCGAGGGCTCGCCGGCGGCGGACCGCCCGGTGCTGACCATCACGTATCTGCCCTGACTCGCGAGCGGCCCCGGGTCGTGGCAAGTTCGTCGCCGATGTTGCGACTCACGATCCTCGCGGCCGCGCTCGCGCTGGCCGGTTGTCACAGCGAGCCCGCGCCGGTGACGCCGGGTGACGGCGAGCTGCCTCCCCTGCCGCCGGCGTCGGGCACGGCCATCGGCTATCTCCTCGACAACGCCACCCACCTCGAGCTGACGCCGGAGCAGATCCGCGAGCTCGAGAAGCTCGACGCGAGCCTCGCGGTGCGCAACGACAGCATCGACACCCAGCTGCGCGAGATCGAGAAGCCGCAGGAGATGCCGCCACCCGAGAAGGGCGAGCCGCCGCCGAAGGTGAACATGGCTCCGGGCGCGATGCCGATGACGACGACGCCGGCCGCGCAGAAGCTCCACGAGGCGCGCGCGGAGAACAACGCGAAGGCGCTCGAGGAGGCGTTCGCGCTGCTGGAGCCCGCGCAGCAGGAGAAGGCGAAGCGGCTGCTCGCCGAGCGCGGCATCACCGCGCCGACCGCGGCCTCCGCGCCTCGGTGAATCGGCGATCGCGAGCGCCCGTCGACAAGCCGGTCTCCCGAACGGCTACACGTCGTGCAAGCGCTTGACGGAGCGCCGGTTTCCCGACGTAGAGTCCCTTGGTGCGTAGATCGATCCTCCTGCCCGTGATCCTCGCCGCCGCGTGCGGCCCGAAATCCAGCTCGCCCACGCCACCGCCGCCGGGAGGTGGCGCGCAGGCCACCGCGACGCCGACCGAGACTGCGCCGGCGCAGGACGACGCCATGCTGGTCGCCGAGGCCAAGCAGTTCGTCGCCGAGATGGACGAGGAGCTGCGCAAGCTCTACGTCGACGCCTCGGTCACGGCGTGGGCGAACGAGACCGACATCACGCCCGAGCACGAGGCGGCGGCGTCGAAGGCCGGAGCCGAGGCGGCCAAGGGCATCACGCGCCTGATCAAGACCGCGCGCAAGTTCGACGCGATCCTCGACAAGCTCGATCCCGAGACGCGACGGCAGCTCCACCTGCTCAAGTTCGCGGGCCAGCCGGCGCCCGACGATCCGAAGCTCGCCGACGAGCTCGCGCAGACCGCGACCGAGATGTCGTCGATCTATGGCAAGGGCAAGGTCTGCCTGCCGCCGGCGAAGAAGGGCGGAAAGGAGGTCTGTCACGACCTCACCGGCCTCGAGAAGATCCTCCGCACGACGAAGAAGCCCGACGAGGCGCTCGCGGTGTGGCAGGGCTGGCACGACAACGTCGGCCGCGCCGAGCGCGACCTGTTCGTGAAGTACGTCGGCCTCGCGAACGAGGGCGCGCGTGGCGTCGGCTTCCCCGATGTCGCGACGATGTGGAAGAGCGGCTACGACATGCCGCCGGACGAGTTCGAGGCGATGGCGGATCGCCTGTACGGTCAGATGAAGCCGCTCTACGAGCAGCTCCACTGCTACACGCGCCGCAAGCTCAACAAGAAGTACGGCGACAAGATCGTGCCGAAGACCGGCCCGATCCCGGCGCACCTCACCGGCAACATGTGGGCGCAGAGCTGGGGCTGGCTGTACAAGGACCTCGAGCCGTATCCGGGCCAGCCGCCGATCGACGTCACCAAGAAGCTCGAGGGCGGCAAGTACGACGAGCTCGCGATGGTGAGGATCGCCGAGGCGTTCTACACGTCGCTCGGCATGCCCGAGCTCCCGAAGACGTTCTGGGAGCGCTCGATGTTCCAGAAGCCGCAGGGCAAGGAGGCCGTCTGCCACGCGAGCGCGTGGGACGTCACGTTCTCCAACGACCTCCGCATCAAGATGTGCATCCAGAAGACCCACGAGGAGCTGGACGTCATCCACCACGAGCTCGGCCACAACTACTATTTCGCGGCGTACTACAAGCTGCCGATCCTGTTCCAGAACGCCGCGAACGACGGCTTCCACGAGGCCATCGGTGACACCGTCGTGCTGTCGATGACGCCGGGCTACCTCAAGGAGAAGGGGCTGCTCGACAAGGTCGTGAGCAACGAGAAGATCGTGATCAACCGGCAGATGAACACGGCGCTCGAGAAGATCGCGTTCCTGCCGTGGGGCCTGCTCGTCGACAAGTGGCGCTGGGACGTGTTCTCGGGGAAGGTCCCGCCCGAGCAGTACAACCAGCACTGGTGGGATCTGCGGCTGAAGTACCAGGGCGTCGCCCCGGCGGTGCCGCGCGCCGCGACCGACTTCGACGCCGGCGCGAAGTACCACGTCCCGGCGAACGTGCCGTACATGCGGTACTTCCTCGCGGCGGTGCTCCAGTTCCAGTTCCACCGCGCGCTGTGCCAGAAGGCGGGCCACACCGGGCCGCTGCACGCGTGCTCGATCTACAACAACAAGGAAGCGGGCAAGGCGTTCTGGGCGATGCTCGAGAAGGGCGCGAGCCAGCCGTGGCAGGACACGCTGTTCGAGCTCACCGGTTCGCGCGAGATGGACGCGACCGCGATCCTCGAGTACTTCGCCCCGCTGCAGAAGTGGCTCGAGCAGCAGAACCAGGGCCAGCAGTGCGGCTGGTAGCGCGCCCGTCGTCTTGCGGGTCTGCGCTCAGCCGCGCCGCCGGCTGACCATCGCGTCGACGACGTAGAGCAGCGGCGGAAGCACCACCGACATCGCGACCGCGAACCACGCCAGCTCGTCGATCCCGAGCAGCGTGTGATCCGGTTGCTCCGTGAGCACGGCGGCGCCGATCATCGCGCCCACCGACTGGGCGAGGTGCTGCACCGCCGACTGCGCGGACATGAACCGCGCGCGCTCCGGCGGCGACGGCACGCGCGACGACAGCGCCTGCAACGGCACGAACCGGAAGCTGCCGCTGATCATGAACGTCACGAACACGACCAGCACCGGCAGCGCCTCGATCGGCGCGATGAAGCCGACGAACAGGACGACGATGAACCACGCCGAGCCGAACGTGGCGACGGCGGGCGCGCCGTGGCGGTCGGTGAGCCAGCCGGCGAGCCGGAGCGTGCCGAAGCTGACGATCCCGCCGACGAGGTAGAGCAGCCCGAGCTCCTCGCGTGGGTACCCGCGGTTGAACTGGAAGTACGCCGACAGGTTCGGGATCATCGAGAAGTTCGCGATCACCGCGACCGTCGTCGCCGTCAGCGAGAACAGGACGATGGGGCGGCGCAGCACCTCGCGGAACGGGGTCGGCACCTCGGCCCGTCCGAGGTGGGCACGCTGCGGCGGCAGCAGCCGGATCGCGAGCGCCGTGATCACGGCCCCGAGCAGGCCCACGACGACGAACGGCGCGCGCCAGCCGCCCCACGACGCGAGCTCGAGCCCGGCGGGGACCCCGAGCACCGAGGCGACGGAGAACGCGCCCATCACCGCGCCCATCGCGCGCCCGCGGCGCTCCGGTGGGATCGCGTCGCTGATGATCGCGAGCGAGATCGCCGTCGCGGGGCCACCGAACGCCCCCGCGATCACGCGCGCGAGCACGAGGGACCACATCCCGGTGGCGAGCGCACCCGCGATCGTGCCGAGCGCGAGACCGGCGAGCGCGAACGCGAGCGCCTTGCGGCGATCGAAGCGATCGAGGAAGAACGCGCCCGCGACGCCGGCGACGCACGCCGCGGCCGTGTAGCTGCCGCCGATGATGCCGAGCCGCGAGCTCGGGATGCCGAGCGCCTGGGCGAAGTCCGGGCCCAGCGGCATCACCATCATGAAGTCGAGCACGTTGATGAACTGCACCGCGCCGATCAACAGCACGAGCCGGCGTTCGGTCATGGCGCGCAGACTACCGGCAGCTCTGGCAGCCGGCGACTCCCCGAGCGACCAGGGATCGCACCACTGTGTTGCGACGCACGCCGGTCTCGCGGCGCGGCGCTGCGCGGCGGCGGTGACCAGGTCACTTGACCCTGGAGAAACCGGAGTGACCTGGCAACGCGAGCCGCCACCGGTCCGCAAGTTCGCGGGCTGACACGGATCTCGCGACCGCCGCGGGTGGCACCCCGGCTGCACGAAGGGCTGACGCGACCGCGAACCTCGACCGCCAACTCGACCGCCAACTCGACCGCCAACCCGACCGGGAGACTCGACATGAAGACCGTCCGCAACCTGACCGCCCTGCTCGCCCTGACCCTCGGAACCGTGGCCGCGGGCTGCGCCGCTGACGCGCCGGATGATGTCGGCGGTGACGGTGGTGGCGGCGGCGGG
>Ga0164243_10010258_pt1 | contig 13491 bp, 13 predicted proteins | sample OricompcompostOP_FD_108781 | JGI IMG/M metagenome (GOLD analysis project Ga0164243, IMG submission 108781) | Organic Plus compost microbial communities from Emeryville, California, USA - Original compost - Organic plus compost (OP) | ecosystem: Engineered > Solid waste > Mixed feedstock >... | reverse complement strand
GCGCCGATGCTGGTCGAGGCGGGCGCGCGGACGGTGATCGTCGGCCACAGCGAGCGCCGCGCCGACCAGTTCGAGACCAGCCAGGACGCCTGGGCCAAGGCCGCCGCCGCGCATCGCCACGGCCTCAACGTCATCCTGTGCTGCGGCGAAACCGAGGCCGAGCGCGACGCCGGCCGCGCCGAGCGCGTCGTCCAGGCGCAGATCGAGAAGTCGGTGCCCGACGACGCCGCGCCCCACTGGTTCACGCTCGCCTATGAGCCGCGCTGGGCGATCGGCACCGGGCGGACGCCGACGGTCGAGGAGATCTCCGCGATCCACGCGATCGCGCGTGCCAAGCTGAAGCAGCTCGTCGGCGAAGAGGCCGCGCGCGGCATCCGCATCCTCTACGGCGGGTCGGTGACGGGGAAGAACGCGCGCGACATCTTCGCCGCGCCCGAGGTCGACGGCGGGCTGATCGGCGGCGCCAGCCTGACCGCGGAACGGTTCGTGCCGATCATCGAGGCGGCCGCCGGGCTGTCGCGATGACGCGGACCGCGACATGCTGGTGCGGCCAGGCGCAGGCGGTATGCGCGGGCGAGCCGACGCGCGTTTCGGTGTGCCATTGCCTGAATTGCCAGCAGCGTTCCGGCAGCGCGTTCGCGGCGCAGGCGCGGTTCCCGCGCGACCGCGTCGCGCTGAGCGGGACGCTCAGCGACTATGTCCGCGTCGGCGACAGCGGCAAGCGGGCGACGTTCCGCTTCTGCCCCGGCTGCGGCGCGACGCTCGCCTATACGACCGAGGCGGAGCCCGAGCTGATCGCGATTCCGATCGGCAATTTCGCCGACCCGAACGCCTTCGGTCCGCCGCTCTATTCGGTCTATGAGGAGCGCAAGCTGGCGTGGGTGGCGATCACCAGCCCGGATACCGAGCATTTCGATTAGGGGGCAATTCCCCCTCCCAAGGGGAGAGGGAAGATCGGATCACCCGTACCGTTTCTCCAGCATCGCCCAGGCGGCGCGCAGGCCGTAGGCGTCGCCGCCCTTGGGCCGGCCGGGCTTGGCGGCGGGGCGCCACGCGAAGGTGTCGAGATGCGCCCACAGCGTGTCCTGCGGCACGAAGCGGCGGAGGAACAGCGCCGCCGTCACCGCGCCCGCGAAGCCGCCCTCGGGCGCGTTGACCATGTCGGCGATGTCGGACTTGAGCATGTCGTCATAGCTGTCCCACAGCGGCATCCGCCACAAGGGATCGTGGACCTCGCGGCCGGCGGCGAGCAGCGCCTCGGCGAGCGCGTCGTCGTTGACGAAGGTCGCCGGCAGGTCGGGGCCGAGCGCGACGCGGGCGGCACCGGTCAGCGTGGCGAAATCGACGATCAGCTCGGGCTCGCTCTCGCCGGCTTTGGCGAGCGCGTCGCCGAGGATCAGCCGCCCTTCCGCATCGGTGTTGGTGTTCTCGACCGTCAGCCCCTTGCGCGAGCGGAGCACGTCGCCGGGGCGGAAGGCATTGCCGGAAATCGCGTTCTCGACCGCGGGGATCAGCAGGTGGAGCCGCACCCTGAGCCGCGCCGCCATGACGAGGCCGGCAAGCGCCAGCGCGTGCGCGGCGCCGCCCATGTCCTTCTTCATCAGCCGCATGCCGGCGGCGGGCTTGATGTCGAGCCCGCCCGAATCGAACGCGACGCCCTTGCCGACCAGCGCGATGCGCGGATGTTTGGAGTCGCCCCATTCGAGCTCGATCAGGCGCGGCTCGCGCCCCTTGGCGGCGGCCTGGCCGACCGCCTGGATCATCGGATAGCCCTGCGCCAGCGCATCGCCGCGCGTGACGGTGACGCTCGCGCCGTGCGCCTTTGCGAGCGCCTCGACCTCGGCCTCCATTTCGGCGGGGCCGAGGTCGGCGGCGGCGGTATCGACGAGGTCGCGGACCCTGGCGGTCGCCTCGGCGAGGCGGACATGGCCTTCGATCGCGGCGGGATCGGCGGTGAGCAGGACGCGCGGCCCCTCGTCCTCCGCCTTGCGGTAGCGGGTGAAGCGGTGCTGCGCGAGTAGCCAGCCGAGCGCCGCCGGGCCGGGATCGCCCTCGGCGAGGCGATACGTGCCCTCGGGCAGCGCGGTCGCGCGCGAGGCGATCTTCCACGGCGAGCTTGCCGGCTCGTCGCAGACCAGCAGCGCCGACCAGTCGTCGGGCTTGTCGCCGGGCAGGATCGCGGCATTGCCCGCCTTGCCGGTCAGGCGGTGCGCGGCGGCGGCGGCGCGGACGCGCTCCGGCTGCGCGGCGAGCCAGTCGGCCCAGGCGTCGGGATGGACGACGTGGAGCGTCCGGGCGGGCTGGCCCTTGTCGGGCTGGAGCAGGGCGGAAAAGTCGGTCATCTCAGCTCGCCGGCATCACGAGGAACTGTTCGTAGCGGCCGTGCTCGCCCGGCTCGGCATAGGTGACGATGGTGAGCGTCCGGTCGGGATAGGTCACCTTGTAATTGCGGTTGACGAAGCCGCCGCGCAGCCGGGGGCCGCGGGTCGCCTCGAACGCGGTCGGCTCGCCGAGCTTCGCCAGGCTGGTGTGATAGTCGGCGAGCGCGGTCGGGGTGAAATAGTAATTGGCGTCCTCGGTCATCAGCGACCGGTCGAGACGGCCGGTGCGCAGCTGGTCGAACACCTTGCGCGCCTCGGCGGTGTGCGCCGCCTCGTCCCCGGCGCCGGCGGCGTCGGCCTGTGGCAGGATGATGTCCGAAATGCCCCGCGCCATGGTGAACACCGCGTCGGAAAAGTCGCTGTTGGTCAGCACCACCACCGCGTCCTTCTGCTCGGGATAGACGATGTTCTCCGACAGGAAGCCGACCGCCTCGCCGTTGTGCTCGACATAGGGGACGCCGTCGTCGGTCGTGCCGACCTCGACGCCGAGGCCGTAGCCGGTGTCCTTGCCGTCGGCGAGCTTCACCGGCGTCTCCTGCGCCTGCCAGTCGTCGGCGGGAAGAACGGCGCGGTCGATCCGGGCGATGTCCCATTTGGCGAGGTCGGTCGGCGTCATCGCCAGCTCGCCCGCCGCATAGAGCCAGCCGGGCGCGGCGGGCGTCTCCGGCCGCACGGGGCCGAGCGCATAGCGGTGATAGGGCGTCGGATAGTCCTTGCCGATCGCCAGGTCCTGGTCGATCGGGTGCATGTCGAGCTTGGAGAAGATGTTCTGCTTGAGGAAATCGAGCAGCTTCATGCCCGACACCTTCTCGACGATCATGCCGGCGACGACATAGCCGGTGTTGGAATATTGCCATTGCGTGCCGGGCGGGAAGTCGAGCGGCTTCTTCGCCCAGCGATCGACGATCTGCTGCGGCGTCGTCGGATGCTCCATCGCCGCGAAGCTATAGTCCTGCGGCCAGTAATCCTGCAGGCCCGAGGTGTGCGAAAGGAGCTGGCGGATGGTGATCCTGTCGCCCTCGGTGATGCCGGGGACGTATTTCGAGACGGGATCGTCGAGGCTCAGCTTGCCCTGGTCCTCGAGCAGCAGGACCGCGGCGGCGGTGAACTGCTTGGAGATCGACGCGATCTGATAGGGGACGTCGGTGCGCGCGACGGGAATCGCGTCCGACTGCTTTCCATAGGCCTTGGTGTAGGCGATCCTGCCGTCCTTCACGACGGCGATCGAGGCGGACGGGACGCCGGTGTCGGCGAGCGTCGCGGTGACGAGCGTGTCGATCGCCCTGGTCTGGGCGGGGCTGAGCGCCTGGGCGAGCGCGCCGGTCGAGGCCATGCAGGCGAGCGCGGCGAGCGTCGCGGCGAAGGGGCGGGGAAGGTGCATTGGCGGCTTTCCGAAAGGAAGGATCGCCGCGCACCTTACAGATCGCTTCGCGTTATTCCAGCCGGGGCGGCGCGCCGACGTTGCTGACATCGCGGCGAACGGTCTAGGTGAAGCGTTGCTGCTCAAGCCGATAGGAGAAGGAGAAGCCGGTGTCGTCCCAACCTTCACGCAAGTCCGTCCGCCTGGCCCGGCTGTCGGCCGCCGTCCTGCCGCTGGCGCTGCTCTCGTGCGCGCGGGGAGGCGGCGAGGGCAATGTCGCGGCGAACGCGGCCGCGACTCCCACGCCGGCACCGATGCCGATGCCGACGCCGAGCGCGACCCCCTCCGCCGCCCCCGCGCCGGCGCCGCTACCCTCGGCCACGCCGGTCGCGCGGGCCGAGAAAACCGACCTCATCGACTACAGCTTCGCTTATCCCGCTGCCGCCGCCGCGGTGCCGCAGGTCGCCGCGCTGCTCGACAAGCGCGCCGCCGCGGCCAGGGCCGAGGCGGTCAAGGAGGCGCGCGAGGACAAGAAGGCGGCGACAGACGCGGGCTTTCCGTTCCGCGCGCACTACTACCATGCCGACTGGACCGTCGCGGCCGATACGCCGCGGTTCCTGAGCCTGGTCGGCGAGGTCGCCACCTATACCGGCGGCGCGCACGGCATGACGGTGTACCAGCCGCTGTTGTGGGACAAGCAGGCGGGGAGGGAGGTCGATGCGGCCGACCTGTTCACCTCGGCCGCCGCGGCGGAGGCGGCGCTGCGCCCGCGCTTCTGCGACGCGCTCGACCGCGAGCGCGCCAAAAAGCGCGGCGAGCCCGTCACGCGCAGCGACGAGCCGTTCAGCGACTGCATCGATCCGATGAAGGAAACGCTGGTGCCGGCCGCGAGCGGCGCGGGGGCGGCGGACGGCTTCACCGTCTATGTCGCGCCCTATGATGCGGGGCCGTATGCGGAAGGCAGCTACGAGATTCCGGTGAGCGTGGACGCGAGCGTGCTGAAGGCGATCAAGCCGGAATACCGCGGGGCGTTCGCCGCTGCGAAATAGCACGGTAGATCAGGCCACGGGCATCCCGAACAGGTCGTGCGCGTCGGAATCCTCGATTTCGACCGCAACGATGTCGCCCACCGCGAGGTGGCCCGCGTCGCGCAGGTGGACCTCGCCGTCGATCTCGGGGGCGTCGGCCGTGGAGCGGCCGGTGGCGCCGCCGCTCGTCGCATCGACCGCATCGATGATGACGTCGAGCGTGCGGCCGACCTTCGTCGCCAGCTTGTCGGCGGAGATGCGCGCGGTCAGCGCCATCAGGCGAGCGTAGCGCTCTTCCTTGACCGCTTCGGGCACCGGATCGGGCAGGGCGTTGGCGGGGGCGCCCTCGACCGGTTCGAAGCGGAACGCGCCGACGCGGTCGAGCTGCGCTTCCTCCAGCCAGTCCATCAGGTATTTGAAATCGTCCTCGGTCTCGCCGGGGAAGCCGACCACGAAGGTCGAACGGATCGCGATGTCGGGACAGACCGCGCGCCAGCCCTTGATCCGCTCGAGCACCCTGGCCTCGTTGGCGGGGCGGCGCATCGCCTTGAGGACGCTGCGGCTGGCGTGCTGGAACGGAATGTCGAGATAGGGGAGCACCAGCCCCTCGGCCATCAGCGGGATGACCTGATCGACGTGCGGATAGGGATAGACGTAATGGAGCCGCACCCAGGGCGCGATCCGGCCCAGCTCGCGCGCGAGATCGGTCATGTGCGCGCGGACCTCATGCCCGTGCCACATCCGCGGATGGTGCCGGATGTCGACGCCATAGGCCGAGGTGTCCTGGCTGATGACCAGCAGCTCCTTCGTGCCGGCCTCGACCAGCTTCTCCGCCTCGCGCAGGATCGCGTCGGGGCGGCGCGACACCAGATCGCCGCGCAGCTGCGGGATGATGCAGAAGGCGCAGCGGTGGTTGCAGCCCTCCGAGATCTTCAGATAGCTGTAGTGGCGCGGCGTGAGCTTCAGCCCCGCCTCGGGCACGAGGTTGAGGAAGGCGTGCGGCGGCATCGGCGCTGCCTCGTGCACCGCGCCGACCACTTCCTCATATTGATGCGCGCCCGTCACCGCGAGGACGTCCGGGAAGCGCGCGCGGATCGCCTCGGCCTCCTTGCCCATGCAGCCGGTGACGATGACGCGGCCGTTCTCCGCGATCGCCTCGCCGATCGCCTCCAGGCTCTCCTCCTTGGCCGAATCGAGGAAGCCGCAGGTGTTGACCAGCACGACGTCGGCGCCCGCATAATCGGCCGACATCTGATAGCCGTCCGAGCGCAGCTTGGTCAGGATGCGCTCGGAATCCACTAGGTTCTTGGGACAGCCGAGCGACACCATGCCCACGCGGGGCGGAGAGGGAAGTTGCGTTGCCATGGGAATGCGCGCGCACATAGGCGATTGTCGTCGCATTTTCCAGCATCTCATGCCCCCGGCCTTCGCCGCGGCAGGAAAATAGGGTATAAGTCGCCTCGCGGGGTTGGGTCGCACGACCGACGCACGGCACTATGTCTGCGCGATGGCGAGCCGGCGGAACGGGCCATCTGTCTCGGTTCGGCCGATAATCCTGTCCGCCGGGCGTAGGGGCATCGCAACGGCGTAGTTCCCGGTTTTACGAAGAAATACGGATGCGCGCTGCCGGTCTGGTATGAAGTGCACGGCAGCCTGTAAACTGCGCGGCGGCGGGAGTTTCGGATGAAGCAGTGGCGGCGGGGCTGGGTTTTGCGCGGCATCGGGAGGGTCGATCCGCAACGGGATCACCTGTTCGATCGAGTCGCGCTGCCATGAGCGATGCGGCGATCGGATCGCGGTCTGCGGGACAGGCGTCGCGGTTCGCACTGGTCCCGCACCCCGATTTTCCGAGCACGGCGGTCGATTCGATCGAGGTCGAGGCGCGCCGCGGGGCGAACGGGCGGCTCGACCTCGAATTCTATGTCGCCGGCGCGATCGAGAAGGTGGCGTGGCCCGAATGGCAGGGCGTGGGCTTTGCCGATCGCCTGTGGGAGCATAGCTGCTTCGAGGCGTTCGTCGGGACGGCGGAGGACCCCGGCTATGTCGAGATCAACTTCGCCACCTCGGGCGGCTGGGCGGCGTATCGGTTCAGCGACTATCGCGAGGGCATGACGCCGATTCCGGACGCGCTGCTGGGCGGCGGGCGCACGATCGGCGGCGCGGCGCTGCGCGTGCGGCGGTCGGTCCGCGTCGACGCGCTGGCCGATGCGCCGGTCTGGCGGCTGGGCCTGTCGGCGATCATCGAGGCGACCGACGGCGGCAAATCCTATTGGGCGCTGGCGCATCCGCCGGGCAAGCCCGATTTCCACGATGCGGTTTGCTTTGCGGCGCGGCTTGCGGCACCGACGCGGACATGAAATTCGGTATCGATCGGCTGCTCGCCGACCCCGCCCTGCGCGCTCCCCTGGAGGGCAAGCGCGTCGCGCTGCTCGCGCATCCCGCCTCGGTGACGGCGGACCTCACGCATTCGCTCGACGCGCTGATCGCGGCGGGGCTGGACGTCACCGCGGTGTTCGGCCCGCAGCACGGCGTGCGCGGCGACCTGCAGGACAATATGATGGAGTCCCCCGACTTCACCGATCCGACCTACGGCATGCCGGTGTTCAGCCTCTATGGCGAAGTGCGGCGGCCGCGCGGGCAGTGGATGAGCACGTTCGACGTGATGCTGGTCGACCTGCAGGACCTCGGCACGCGCATCTACACCTTCATCACCACGCTGCGTTACGTGATGGAAGCGGCGGCCGAGCACGGCAAGGCCTTGTGGGTGCTCGACCGGCCCAATCCCGCCGGACGGCCGATCGAGGGGCTGACGCTGCGCCCCGGCTGGGAGAGCTTCGTCGGCGCCGGGCCGATGCCGATGCGGCACGGGCTGACGATGGGCGAGCTGGGCCGCTGGTTCGCGGCGACGCTGGGGCTCGACCTCGAGTACCGGGTGATCGAGATGGAGGGCTGGGCGCCCGACGCCGCGCCGGGCTACGGCTGGCCGCTGGGGGAGCGCGTCTGGATCAACCCCAGCCCCAATGCGCCCAACCTCAACATGGCGCGCGCCTATGCCGGGACGGTGATGCTGGAAGGGACGACCTTGTCCGAAGGGCGCGGCACGACCCGGCCGCTCGAACTGTTCGGCGCGCCCGATCTCGATGCGCGCGCGGTGCTGGCGGAGATGGAGCGGCTGGCCCCCGGCTGGCTCGCCGGCTGCGCGCTGCGCGACATCTGGTTCCAGCCGACCTTCCACAAGCATGTCGGCCAGCTCTGCAACGGCCTCCACATCCATGCCGAGCGGCCGTTCTACGACCATGCCGCGTTCCGGCCCTGGCGGCTGCAGGCGCTGGCGTTCAAGGCGATCCGGCGGCTGCGGCCCGATTACGCGCTGTGGCGCGACTTTCCGTACGAATATGAGTTCGACAAGCTGGCGATCGACGTCATCAACGGCGGCACGGGCCTGCGCGACTGGGTCGACGATGCGGCGGCGGCGCCGGGCGACCTCGACGCGGCGGCGCGCGCCGACGAGGCCGCCTGGGCGGACGCGCGCGCGCCGTTCCTGATCTACTGATCGATCAGGATTTCGCGGACGACTTGGTCGAGCGGCGCGTCGTCGTCTTCTTCGCCGCCGGCTTGCGCGTGGCGGCGGACGACCGCGTGCCCGTGCCGGCGGTCTTCTTGCCCGTCACCTTGGCGCGCAGCTTCGGCGAAGCAGCGGCGACCGCGGCCGCGCCGGCGAGCACCGCGACGCCGACCGCAGCGGCGGTCTTGCCGGGATTGGCCTTGACCTTCGAGGCGGCCGACTTGGCGCTCCTCGACGCCGAGCGCGCGGTCGATCTGGCATTGTCGGCGACCGATTTGGCAGTCGCGCGGGCGGCGTCGGCGGCCTTGTCGGCGATCTCGCGGGCGCGCGTTTCGGTGGTGTCCTGGTTGGCAGGTTCGGCCTTGGGATGGGGCATGGCGGACTCCGGAATGTGCGACATGGGAAACTCCTGGGCTTTGCCGTTACAACCGGAACGCCGCCGCAATGGTTCCGCCGGTCCGCTCGCGATCGTCGCGTCTGCTCCCCATATCGGCGCGATGGCGATGCTTCAGCCCGATCTTTTCGGCGACCGGCCGCCCCTGGCGGGTCTGGCGGTCGCCGCCGACCTCGTTTCGGCGGAGGAGGAGCGCGCGCTGATCGCGGCGATCGATGCGACCGGCCCGACGCCGTTCCGCTTCCAGGGCTGGCTGGGCAAGCGGCTGACGACCTCGTTCGGCTGGTCCTATGATTTCGACAGGGGCCGGCTCGCCGAGGCCGCGCCGATCCCCGATTTCCTGCTGCCGGTGCGGGCGCGGGCGGCGGCGTTCGCCCGGCTGGAGGCCGAGGCGCTGGTCCAGGCGCTGCTGATCCGATACGACCCCGGCGCGGGGATCGGCTGGCATCGCGACCGGCCGCAGTTCGAGCATGTCGTCGGCATCTCGCTCGGCGCGCCGGCGACGATGCGCTTCCGCCGGCGGCGCGAAGGCGGGTTCGACCGCGCCGCCCTGCCGCTCGCTCCGCGCTCGGCCTATCACCTTTCCGGCGAGGCGCGGCACGCGTGGGAGCACAGCATCGCCCCGATCGCCGCGACGCGATGGTCGATCACCTTCCGCAGCCTGGCCGAGCGGTAGCGGTGGCGCGGGCGCCTCACGCCTTCCGCGTCAATTCGCGCATCGCGGCGTCGAGGCCGTCGAGCGTCAGCGGGTACATGCGGCCGGCCATCAGCTCGCGGATCAGCCGGACCGACTGCGAATAGCCCCATTGCGCCTCGGGCAGCGGATTGAGCCACACAGCGGCGGGGTAGGTGGCGGTGAGGCGGCGCATCCACACCGCGCCCGCCTCCTCGTTCATATGCTCGACCGAGCCGCCGGGATGGGTGATCTCATAGGGGCTCATCGAGGCGTCGCCGACGAACACCAGCTTGTAGTCGTGGCCGAACTTGTGGAGGACGTCCCAGGTCGGCGTGCGCTCGGTGAAGCGGCGTCGATTGTCCTTCCACACGCCCTCGTAAGGGCAGTTGTGGAAATAGAAGAATTCGAGATTCTTGAACTCGCTCGTGGCGGCCGAGAACAGCTCCTCGCAGAGCGTGACGAACGGGTCCATCGAGCCGCCGACGTCGAGGAACAGCAGCAGCTTGACCGCATTGTGCCGCTCGGGCCGCATGCGGATGTCGAGCCAGCCCTGGCGCGCGGTGCCCTCGATCGTGGCGTCGAGGTCGAGCTCGTCGGCCGCGCCCTCGCGGGCGAAGCGGCGCAGGCGGCGCAGCGCCAGCTTGATGTTGCGCGTGCCGAGCTCGCGCGTGCTGTCGAGGTTGCGGAACGCGCGCCGGTCCCACATCTTCAGGGCGCGGCCGTGGCGGCTCTCCCCGCCGATGCGCACGCCTTCCGGGTTATAGCCCGAATTGCCGTAGGGCGAGGTGCCGCCGGTGCCGATCCACTTGCTGCCGCCCTGGTGGCGCTCGTCCTGCTCGGCGAGCCGTTTCCGCAGCGTGTCCATGATCTCGTCCCACGAGCCGAGCGAGCGGATCGCGGCCATCTCCTCGGGCGAGAGATATGTCTCGGCGACGGCGCGGAGCCAGTCGGCGGGGATATCGGCGGTTTCGGCCGCATCGCCGGCGATCCCCTTGAACACCTGCGCGAACACCTGGTCGAAGCGGTCGAGCAGGCCTTCGTCCTTCACATAGGTCGCGCGGGCGAGATAATAGAAATCCTCCGGCGTGCGCGCCGCCACCTCGCGGTCGAGCGCCTCGAGCAGCACGAGATGCTCCTTGAGGCTGGCCGGGATGCCGGCGGCGCGCAGCGCGTCGAGGAAGTCGAGGAACATCGGCGCTACCTCGCCCGCTCGAACAGCCACCACCAGGTGCCCGACAGGCCGGACACCCGCGCGCGCGCGATCCGGCGATAGGGGCGGCCGCAATGCGTGATCGTCGCAAGGTCCGCCGAATCGGGGGTGCCGCCCAGCAGCAGGAAGCGCGTGTCGGCGCATGTGTCCTCGCGGACCTTCAGCCGATAGCCGGCGTCGCGCGCGGCGAAGGTCAGCACCGGCGTCATCCGGCCGTTGTCGAGCGCGACGGTCGCGCCCGCCGGCGCCCGCGCGCGCATCGCCGCGATCGCCGCCGCCGGATCGCCGCGGCGGTTGGCGATGATCCGCGCGTCGAGCACACCGCTGCCGACGACGAACAGCGCGACCATCGCTGCCGCAACCGCGCGCCGCCAGCCGCCGCGCGCCAGCATCGCGCCGCCCAGCTCGGCGAGCAGCAGCAGCAGCGCCAGCGCGGCGAGCAGATAGTAACGCGGCATCCCGGCATTGCCGATGCGAAGCACGATGAACGCGAGCGGATAGCCGAGGATCGCGATGGCGTAGAACGGCATGCGCCGCTCGCCCCGGCGACGGGCGAGCAGCGCCGCGGCGGCGATCGCCGCCAGCCCCGCGGCGAATGCCGGCAGGCTGCCGCTGCCCAGCGTCCAGCCGAGCGCGGCGCCGAGCGCCTTGTCCCATTCGGCCCGCGCGAACGGTTCCCAGGAGCCAACCGAGAAGCCGTCGGGCGCGGCGTGCGCGGCGACCGCCATCACCCCGAGCACCAGCGCGACCGCCGCCGCCGCGCCGCCGAACAGCGCCGGCAACTCGCGCAGGGCGGCCTGGGGCCCGCGCTGGCGCCGGACGGCGAAGAACACCCAGGCGGCGATCGCCGCCAGCGAGGCGGTCATCAGGAGCTGCGCGAGCATCCCCGCCAGCGCGGCGAGCGTCAGCCACAGCGAGGCGCGGCGGCTGCGCGTGTCCAGCCAGCGATCGGCGATCAGCAGCGCGGCGAGCGTCGCCAGCAGCATCGGCGCATAGCCGCGCGCCTCCGCGCCGTAGGTGACGAGGATCGGCGATATCGCGAAGCCGAGCGCGGCGACCAGCGCGGCGGCCGCGCCGCGCCGGCCGGCGAAGGCGGCGGCGAGCGGGATCGCCGCGGTGCCGCAGGCGATCGACAGCGCGCGCTGCGCGATCGGCCAGGCGTCGGGGCCGACGAGCTGCAGCCACAAGGTATTGAGGAAGTGGTTGTTGTCGTGATTGATGCGGAAGAACACGCCCGCGGGGGTCGCCGCCTCCTCGGCGAAGGCCGCCGACCAGGCCTCGTCGAGCCACAGCGCGCCGCGCGCCGCGGCGAGCCGCAGCGCCAGCCCGAGCAGGGTCAGCGCGGCGACCGCGAGCCACAGCCGCCGCCGCTCCCGCGCGCCCGCGTCCGCCGGCGCGGCGGATCGCCCGCCGAATGGCGCATCATGCAGCGAGGCGCGGAAACCGGTCACGAGACGGCCGGCACCACCGGAAGCTCGATCGCGCTGGCATGGGCGGGATCATGGAAGACGCTGACCGTCGCCATGGGGTCGCCGGGGCCGCGCAGCGGGCGCTCGTCCACATAGTCCCCGCCCGACCCGTATTGGCCGCGCACGTCCTGATAGACGTGGATATCGCCGCGATCGAGGAACAGCGCGTCCGACGCGCGCTCCGCCATGCCGGCGAACGGAACATCGCCCCTGACCGCGCCCGCGGCGTCATAGGGCGTGCGCTCCAGCGGGACCGGCGCGTCGTGCGTGCCCTTCTCCATGACGATCGCGGTGGGGAATTTGGCGCCGTCGCGCATCGGAATGTCGACGACGCGGCGGACATGGTCGAAGCGCCGGTTCGCCGGGGTGAAGTGCGCCGGCATGCCGGCGGGGAAGTGCTGCGCGGCCGCCGCGCCGGCCAGGACAACCGCCCATGCCGCGACCGCGGCGCCCAGACCCGCCTTGCGCATCCGCATCCTCCCTCGCCCGATGCCTGCCACAAGCATCGCCGCGAGAACAGGCCAAAGCTCAGCCGGCGGGCGGCGTCCAGGTGGGGGCGTAGGCGTCGATCAGCGCGCCGACATAATCGGGATGGCGGCCGGTGAGCTGCGGCGCGGGCTCGGCCTGACGCACGCTGTCGGGCGCGTCCTCGGCCGGGGTGCCGTAGATGAAGCCGTAGATCGGATAGGTCGAGCTGCCGAGGCCGTTCATGTCCTTGTACCAGACGCGGACCTCGCTCCAGTCGTTGTCCTTCGACACGTCGAACAGCGTCACGTCCTGCTCGGCATGGCCGCGCTCGCCGTCGATCCGCGACCAGTTCGCCTGAGTAATCAGCGCGACGCGGCTGTCGACGATCCGGCTGATCACGCCGACATGGCCGAGCGGCAGGCGGCTGGTCCTGGCGAACACGATCACCGCGCCGACGCGCGGGACATGGCCGCGCTGATACCGGCCCTTGGCCTGGCCCCACCACGTCCAGGCATCGCCATAGATCTGGATGCCCGACGCCGCGCGCGCGAAGGGCACGCACTGGCCGACATAGTCGAGCAATGACGCGGCCGTGGCCGGCGTCGAAACCGCCGCGATCGCCGCGGCGGCGAACAGCAACACAGGTGTACGCATCGTTACCCCTCCGGCGTACCTGCCGGTTACTCAACGGCGACTGTTATCCTGTTGAGCATCAGGGTTAATAAATGGTTAAGGGCGCGTGTCGGCGCGCTGCGGGCACGGTCTGTCGAATTGTGGGGCTGACCGCGGTTCGCCGCGCTCCTGCTTTCGCGGGAGCGCGGATATTCTACGGCCGCTGGCGTCGCGCCATGAAGGCGAGGCGTTCGAACAACATCACGTCCTGTTCGTTCTTGAGCAGCGCGCCGTGGAGCGGGGGAATCGCCCTGGTCGCATCGCGGCT
>Ga0164243_10010257_pt1 | contig 13493 bp, 13 predicted proteins | sample OricompcompostOP_FD_108781 | JGI IMG/M metagenome (GOLD analysis project Ga0164243, IMG submission 108781) | Organic Plus compost microbial communities from Emeryville, California, USA - Original compost - Organic plus compost (OP) | ecosystem: Engineered > Solid waste > Mixed feedstock >... | reverse complement strand
TCCGCTGATCGTCACCGTTACCGGCCACGACATGGGCCGCCGAACCGCTTGAGAGAGCCGAATGAACGACACACCCGCCACCTACGACCTCGTGCTGACCGGAGGCACGGTCTTCGACACCGCGGCCGGCACCTCCGCCGTCACGGACGTGGCGATCAAGGGGCACCGGATCGCGCGCATCGGTCCGTCGCTCGCCGCCGCGGCGCGCGAGGTCATCGACTGCTCCGGGCAGTACGTGCTGCCGGGGCTGGTCGAGGGGCACACGCACATCTTCGAGAAGGTGTCGAAGGTGGGCGCGCCGCCGGACGAGGCGCACCTGCGCCGCGGCGTGGTCGCGGCGGCCGACGCGGGCACCGCCGGGGCGTCCACGTTCGACGCGTTCGACGCGCACGTGGTGCGCGCCAGCCGGGTGCGCGTGGTGAGCTTCCTCAACGTGTCGGTGCTCGGCCTCATCGACTTCCGCTTCGGCGAGCTGCTCAACCCGGCGACGCTGGTGCCGGAGGACGCGCTGGCGGTGGCGCGGGCGAACCCGGCCGTGGTGCGCGGCTTCAAGCTGCGGCTGTCGGAGGACGTGGTCGGCTCGGCGTGGCGTTCCCTGCTCAAGGCGTCGCTGGAGCTCGCCGACGAGGCCGGGCTGCCGCTCATGGTGCACATCGGCGAGACCGAGGAGCCGCTCGACGTCGTGCTGCCGCTGCTGCGCCCCGGCGACATCGTCGCGCACTGCTACACCGGCAAGCCGCACGGCATCCTCAGCGACGGCTCGGTGGACCCGGCGGTGACCGAGGCCCGCGCCCGCGGCGTGCTGTTCGACAGCGCGCACGGCCGCAGCAACCTCAGCTTCGAGATCGCCCGCGAGGCGATCGCCCAGGGCTTCCTCCCCGACCTGCTCACCTCCGACACCAGCGCCCGCAACTGGCGCGGCCCGGTGTTCGACCTGGTGACGAGCGCGGCGAAGCTGCGCGCCCTCGGCATGACGATGGACCAGATCGCGCCGCTCATGACGATCGCCCCGGCGCGCCTGCTCGGCCTCGACGGCGAGGGGTACGGCACGCTCGCCGAGGGCGGCCCGGCCCACGTCACCGTGCTCGCGGACACCGAGGAGACCGTGCTGCCGGACGCCGCCGGGAACTCGATCACCGCGCCCCGGCTGGAGCCGGTCGTCATCCTGCACGCCGGGCAGCGGATCGAGCCGACCCCGTGGCGCGGGCTGAACGCGGGCTGAGCGCGGCGCCATGAGCTCAGCAGCGCTCACCGGGGACGGCGGCCGATGACGACGCCCGCCGCCGAGCCGCGCCGGAGGCTGTCGGCCGCGCTGGCCGCCGGGCGGCGCGTCACCGGCACCTTCGTCAAGCTGCCCAGCACGGACGCGGTGGACCTGGCCGCCCAGGCGGGCCTCGACTTCGTCGTCGTCGACGGCGAGCACTCGGCCCTGGCCGGCGGCACGATCCTCGCCCTGGTACGGCACGCCGCCGCCGTCGGCCTCCCGGCGCTGGTCCGGGTGCCCGAGGTCGACGGCCCCTGGATCAACCGCGTCCTGGAGGCGGGCGCGGCGGGCGTGCAGCTGTCCATGCTGACCGCCCGCGCCCAGGTCGAGGCGCTGATCGCCGCGACCAGGTACGCGCCGCACGGCGAGCGCAGCGTGAGCCTGGCCCACCCGGCGGCGGGCTTCGGCGCCGCCGGCCTCGCCGACTACCTGGCCGCCGAGGAGCGGACGCCGCCGCTGCTGGTCGGGCAGATCGAGACCGCGGCCACCCGCGACCCGCTGCCCGGCCTGATCCGCGGCCTCGACGTCGCCTTCGTCGGCACCACCGACCTGGCGGTCGCGCTCGGCCTCGCCGGCGCGGCCGACCGCTCGCCGCTCGCCGCGCGCGTCGCCGAGATCGCCGCGGCGGCCCGCACGGCGGGCGTGGCCCTCGGCGGCTGGGTCGCCGGCGCGGACCCGGACCTCGTCGCGGCGGCCGGGCTCGGCCCGGCCCGCTACCTCCTCGCCGGATCGGACCTGCAGTTCCTCGGCTCGGCGCTGCGCGCCGCCGGACAGGGCGCGCGCCGCCTGCCCGCCCCCGCCGACGGCCCGGCCCCTCCGCAAGTCTCGCCAGAAAGGGAATGAGCATGCTCAGCAAGCACCTGTACGGCATAGCGGTCAACTGGGACGACATCCCCGCAACGGACGTGCGCCCCGGCGTGCGGCGCAAGGTGTACTCGACCGACGAGGTCATGCTGGCCTGGCACGAGCTCGAGGTCGGCATGACGCTGAACCCGCACCGGCACGACGACTTCGACCAGCTCGTCCTGATCCACCAGGGGCGCTGCCGGTACTACGTGGACGGCGTCGGGCACGAGATGGGCCCCGGGTCGATGCTGCTGGTCCCGCGCGGCAGCGAGCACTACATCGAGCCGCTCGAAGGGCCCTGCGTCAACGTGGACGTCTTCGCGCCGCCGCGCGGCGACTTCGAGGCCTGGCTGCCGGCCAAGGAGTGAGCCCCCGCGGCGGGCCTGCCGGCGGGCGGCGCCGTACCGGGGCGTGCCGAAGCCGTCCACCGACCACCATAAACTTCGCACAAGCCACAGATAACGCACAAACATCGCGGATGGCGAGTTTGAGCATCAACGTAGCGCAGACAGGGACGATTTGACAGTCCCGCGTACGCGCCACCAGTATCTCAATGCGAGATAGCATCTCGGATTCTCGTTCAAGATCCTAAGAAGGGTCAGGCCCTGGCGATGACGCACCTGACAGAGACCTCTTCCACCGGCACGTCCCTCAACCCCCTCGTGCGCGAGGACTGGGACGCGCTGACGTTCCGGGTGCACAGGTCGGCGTACCGGTCACCCGCGGTGTTCCAGCAGGAGATCTCCCGCATCTGGGGGCACACCTGGCTGTACCTCGGCCACGAGACCGAGATCCCGAACCCGGGCGACTTCAAGACCAGGACGCTCGGCGGCCGGCCGCTGATCTTCTGCCGCGACTCCGACGGAGAGATCCGGGTGTTCTTCAACTCGTGCACCCACCGCGGCACCATCCTGTGCCGCTTCAAGGAGGGCAACACCAAGCACTTCCAGTGCTTCTACCACGCGTGGGTGTTCAGCAACAACGGCGATCTCGCCGCGCTGCCGGGCGACGAGGCGTACACGGACGTGCCGGAGTTCCGGGAGAGCATGCGGCTGCGCTCGGTGCCCCGGGTGCAGAGCCACGAGGGCTTCGTGTTCATCTCGTTCGACCCGGATGTGCCGGACCTGATGACCCACCTCGGCCGGGCCGCGCACTACATGTCGCTGACCGCCTCGATCGGCCCCAAGGGCATGCACACCGTGCCCGGCGTGCAGCTCTACTCGATCAAGGGCAACTGGAAGCTCGGCGTCGAGAACGCGATGGACGGCTACCACTTCGCCCCCACGCACAACACCTTCGTCGGCTACCTGCGCGAGACCGGCTTCGCCGTCACCGACGACGACCAGTACGCCTACGACCTCGGCGGCGGCCACGGCCTGCTCATCCTCACCGGGCACAACGGCCGCATCGGCATGGTGTGGGAGCCGCGCTTCGGCGAGAAGGAGAAGGAGCGCATCGCCGCCAAACGCCGCGAGATGGCGGAGCGCCTCGGCCCGGAGCGCGCGGCCGAGGTCGCCGACGCCAGCCGCATCCTCTACGTCTTCCCGAACCTGCTGCTGTTCGACCTGGAGGCGCTCACCATCCGCCAGCTGGAGCCGGTCGCGCCGGACCGCACCGACGTACGGGCCTGGCAGTTCGTCGAGCGGGACGAGCCGGCGGAGGCCCGCGAGCTGCGCATCAAGACGATGGTGAGCTTCGTCGGCCCCGGCGGCCTCGCCACCCCCGACGACATCGAGGCGTACGAGGCCGTGCAGCGCGGCATCGAGGCCACCGCCGACGCGGCGGACCCGGGCATCGACTGGAGCGACATGTCCCGCGGCATGGCCGACGAGAAGGCGGGGCGGCAGGGCCGCTCCATCGACGAGGGCGCGATGCGCAGCTTCTGGCGGCACTGGGCCTCGCTGATCGACGCCGAGGAGCCGGGCCGATGAGCGGGCGAGGACACGGAACCACGGTAAGGAGGGCGCCATGGGCCGCCGCACGGTGACCAGGGCCGAAGTCGAGGACTTTCTCTATCAGGAGGCGCGGCTGCTCGACGAGTGGCGGCTGGACGACTGGCAGGCGCTGTTCGAGGACGGCGCCCGGATGGAGGTGACGACCACCGACTGGGGCGGCTGGGAGCTGTCCTCCGCCGGCGCGTTCATGGCCGACGACCACGACCTGATCAAGGCGCGGGTGAAGCGGCTGAAGAGCCGCAAGGCGCACGCCGAGTACCCCCGCTCGCGCACCCATCGCCTGATCTCGAACGTGATCGTGCTGGAGCAGGGCGACGACACCGTGTCGATCGCGGCGAACTTCGTCATCCACCGCTTCCGCGACGAGCAGACCTACACCTACGTCGGCCGGTACGCCCATGTGCTCGTGGTGGACGACGAGGGCCTGCGGTTCCGGCTGCGCCGTTCCATCCCGGTCAACGAGGTCATGGACCCCGGCGCCCGGCTGAGCTTCATCCTCTAGGCGGCCGACGTGATCAGGCACATGCTGGTGTTCCGCTTCCGCGACGACGTCCCCGCCGAGACCGTCGACGCGATCCTCGCGGAACTCGACACCTTCCCCGCCAAGTACCCCGCGATGCGGAACTGGGCCTGCGGCCGCAACATCAGCACCCGCGACACGAGCATGACCCACGGGTTCACGGTCGAGTTCGAGACCGAACGCGACCTGCTCGACTACCTGAACAGCGAGTCGCACGAGACGTTCGTGCGCGAACGCTGGCGCCCCGTGATCGAACGCCAGGCCATCGTCTCCTTCGAGTGCTGACCCGCGCGTCCCGAGCCCACCGGACCCCACGACCCACGAGCAATGAGGTACTGACATGACAGCCGAAGGCGGCCGCCGCCCGGGGCCGTACAGCATGGAGTACGCCCGCATCCTCGTCCCCGACATGGCGGACACCATCGAGTTCCTCACGTACCACGTCGGCCTGAAGCTGGAGCAGCACACCGACGAGTACGCCTACCTGCGCGCCGGCAAGGAACACCACTGCATCGAGCTGATCAGCAGCCCCGGCCTGGAGACCTCCGACACCGTCGCGATCGGGTTCAGCGTGCGCGACGCCGGCGAGCTCGCCGACCTGCGCGAGCGCGTCGTCGAGGCGGGCGCCGAGGTGCTGCCGCTGCAGGACCGGATGAAGGGCCTGTGCCAGGAGGGCTTCGCCGTGCGCGACCCGAACGGCCTCGTCGTCGAGCTGTTCACCGAGTTCGAGGAGTACGCCGAGGCGCCGCACATCGAGCTGATCCCGGTCAAGCTCGTGCACCCGTTCCTCGCCACCGACAAGTACGACGAGTGCCTGGAGTTCTACACCAAGGTCCTGGGCTTCCTCGTCTCCGACTACGTGGGCGACATCTCGGCCTTCCTGCGCTCGGAGGACCGCTACCACCACAGCCTCGCCCTGCAGCGCAACAAGGAGTTCTTCGTCGCGCACCTGTGCTTCATGATGAAGAGCTTCGACCACGTGATGCGCGGCCGCGCCCGCGCCCTGTACAAGGGCGTGCCGATCCCGTCGGACCTGGTCAACCACTCCGCGTCCACGTCGATCGCGTTCTACATGTACGAGCCCAAGCACGGCCCCCGGTACGAGCTGTGCGACGGCCACCGCGTCTTCACGCCCGAGGAGCACGAGACGCACCGGCCGCGCCGCATGGTCGCCGACCCGCGCAACATCGACGTCTGGCGCGCCGCCGACGACGACTGGTCCCGCTTCTGACCCTCCGGTGGAACGCCCCGGCGGCCGTGACGTCCCCACGGCCGCGCCGGGCCCCGGCGCGTGGCAGTCCGTTCGAGGGGGACGGACCATCCCGGCCACGCGCCGGCACGGGCCGGTCCGCACGCACGTGCGGACCGGCCTCCTCCGCTTCTTGCCTGATATTTCGCCTGATATCGTGTTCGCCGACGCGGGGTGCCCGGTATGCCGGGCTGAGATCAGACCCGTTGAACCTGAACTAGTTAGGACTAGCGGAGGGACGTCATGGGCGACACTGCCGCATTCTGCGACGAGGTGTGGGCGCGCGCGGGCAAGCTGGTGCGGGCCATCCACGAGCACCCGTTCAACGCCGAACTCGGCGCGGGCACCCTCGACCGCGACCGCTTCGCCTTCTACATCGTGCAGGACGCCCGCTACCTGGTGGCGTTCGCCAAGGCGCTGGCCACCGCGTCCACCCGCGCCACCGACCCCGACGAGGCGGCCTTCTTCGCCCAGAGCGCGCACACCGCCCTCGTCGTCGAGCGCAGCCTGCACAGCGGCTACGTCGAGGAGTTCGGCCTCACCGCCGCCGACATCGAGGGCATCCCCACCTCCCCGACCTGCGTCGGCTACTCCTCCTACCTACAGGCCACCGCGCTCGCCGAGCCGTACCCGGTGCTCGTCGCCGCCCTCCTGCCCTGCTTCTGGGTCTACCAGGACGTCGGCGCCGCCCTCCTGGAGCGCACCGCCCCCACCATCGACACCCACCCCTACCGCGCCTGGATCTCCACCTACTCCGACCCCGACTTCGCCGCCTCGGTCGACCGCGTCAAGGCCATCGCCGACCGCCTCGCCGCCGCCGAGCCCGCCTCCCGCGCCGCCATGACCGACGCCTTCCTGCGCGCCACCGAGTACGAGTGGCTCTTCTGGGACAGCGCCTGGCGCCGCGAGACCTGGCCCACCGCCCAGTGGCTCGCCTGACGCGGATCACCGCGCCGCGGGCGATCGCACAGGGTCAGTGCGAAGGCGTGGAGTGGTCCTTGACCTGACGCTCGGTCCAGGGACCGGTCACCCGGAAGACACCCGGGCTGATCTCGTGTGATCGAGCGCGGATGTCCTCGGCGATGTTGATCGGCCAGATGGTGTCGACCGACCACAGCACACCGGTCAGCACATCGACCTCCTGCAGATCCAAATGGTGCAGGTCAAGGCCGGAGACATCGATGTCCACCATCTCCAGGTCGCTGATGAGGTCGTCGATGAGTTCGGTCACGAGAGCGCCTGTCGGGCGGGGCGGATAGGCCTGGGTGAGCTGCCGCTCAAGCTCGTACACGTCGTTGAGCACGTCGCGCCATGTCCCCCGCTGGGATATCGATCCGACGATGTCCTCCGCCTGGGTCAGGACGTGGTCGATCGATTTCTTGATTTCGCGGACCTGGTCGAGCACGGGGATCAGTTCGACGGCTTGGTCGAGAGGGCTGTCGACGTCGTAGGCGCTGTGCAGAATGCGGGCGATCTCTTGCACTCGATCGGTAACGCGGAATCGGTTGAGAACCTCGGCGTACTCCCCATTCCGCAGCGCCAGCGCGTCGAGGATGCCGAAGAGGCGCACGAGCGTCCGGGCACGGGCGATGGCCTCGGTCATGTCGCGGTCCAGGGTCAATGCGCGTACCAGGTCGTCGGCGCGGTCGACGATGCCGGTGGAGGCGCCCGCGAGGTCCAACGCGCACACGATGTCGCGTGCCCGGGCCAGGTTTCGCCCGCGAAGGTCGTCATGCACGAGGTCGCGGACCGAATCTCGCGGCCGTTCCAGCAGGCGGTCGTGCTCGCGGGCCTGGTCGAGATTCCACACGAGCACGAAGTCGCGGCGGAGTTCCCGGACCTTCGCCCGTATCGCGATGATCGATGTTGCCTTGCTCCCCGTAGCCTCGAACGCGTTGTGGCACGTCGCCTGGGGCGGGTCCGGATCATGCAAATGTTCGGCACCGGCCGCCATGAGGTCGGAAAGCGCCGCGTTGATATCGGCGGCATCCCGCAGACGATCGCCTATCTCGCCCGCCGCGGCCGCCAAGATGGCGTCTAAATCGTTTGCGGGGAATTCATGCTCGACGCTCACTGGTTCCCCCCTTTTCGGCGGTGATGTTCAGCTCGCGAGCCAGGATCTTGCGGCCCTTCTTTAACAGGTCGCGTGCCTGCTGATCGGTGATGCCGAGTTCCTTGGCGATGTCAACCGGACGGAAGCCGTCGACGTGGAAGGCCATGACGAGCCGTACATCCTCCGGCAGTCTCCGCAGGGCGTTCATCACGTGCAGGGTCTGCGTGCTCAGTTCTCCGGGATCCGGGCCGTGCCAGGGAGTCTCTGCCGGGTGGTCGCGGAGCACAGTCGGCGGTTCGCGCCGCTGTCCGGGCGGGCGTCGGTAGCTGCGCAGCGCGATGGTCCGTATCCACGCGCGTGGATCGCGTACCGCCTCCCACTGTTCCGGCCGCTGTTGGATGAGGAGCCATGCTTGGGTGAAGGCGGTCTGAGTGGCGTCCAGTGCCTCGTCCTGAGTGGCGCCGTTGAACATGACGAACCGCGCGACAAGGTGGTAATCGCTCTCGAGGAGGGCGAGGAAAGCCGCCCGCATCAGTCCTTGTGGCGTATCCGCCGCGCAGCCCGGGCCGCTGGGCGCTCTCTCCGCGGCAGGTCGCAAAGACGAGTCGTCGGCGGTCATCGGTTGTGGCCACTCCGACCGTTCGGGCCGGCGGGTCGGCCTTGCGATTCAACCGCCACCCAGTGACGACCCAGCCGATGGATATGACATCTCGGGGGAAGTCGGTATATGTGCCCTTCTCTGAGCTCGTGGGTCCTGCCTCTTCGCGCTCGTAGCCAGGTCCTGCTGATCGTCGTGACGGCACCGATGACGGCGATCGCGATCGCGGTTACCGCGGAATCCACCATGCCGACTCCTCTCTTCGTTCACGTACCTGCGGAGGCATGTCCTGGTCCGGTTAAGAGAGGCCGTGGCAGTGCTTGATCGGGAAAGAAGTTTCAAGATTTTTCAGGCCGGTCCGGCGCCTGCGAGACCCGCCTGAGAAATCACACTCTCGGGCGGCCAAACGACCGGATCGAGAGCAACGCTTGCAGTCGGACACCGGCCGGGAGGGGTGCCTCCCCACGGGCCGACGAGCCTATCCGGAAGGGAGGTCGGCCCAGGGGCGAACTTCCAGTCCGATGCCAACATCGTCTGGCCGACCCCCGGCATGACCGCACCGGCCCCCGGTACACAACGGCGAACACGAGCCGCCGCAGGCCCTCGCCCGGTCCGGTGCGGTCAAGAGAACGAGCAGGTGAACGGCGGGACGGTGGCGCGCGACGGCCGCGCCGCGCGCCACCTGTGCTCCGATCGCGCCCCGGCTCAGCAGGCGATCGGCTTCGCCGAAACGGGGGCGTCCCAGTCGATGTCGTGGCGCTGTTCGGGGGCGAGGGTGCGCTCCGCGGTGAGCACGGTCTTGAGCATGAGCGGCACCAGCGTCTGCAGCATCGACCTGGTCGCCGGGCCGGACGGCGTGAGCCGCTTGATGCGGCGCGTCGCGCGGGCGGCGATGGTCTCGACGCGGCGGCGGCGCAGGCGCTCGTACGCGGCGAACGCGGCGGGGACGTCCGGCAGGTCGCGCAGGCAGCGGGCCAGTTGCACGGCGCTCTCCACGGCGAGCGAGGCGCCCTGGCCGGAGACGTTGGACGGGGCGTGCACGGCGTCGCCGACCAGGACCATGCGGCCGCGGTGCCAGTGCCGTACCGGCGGCATGGCGTACAGCGGGCCGACGATCTGCAGGCCGGCGGGGTCGGTGGTGCGCATGAACTCGCGGCCGAGGTCGTCGTCGTCGAACGCGTCGTACAGGCGGCGCAGCCACTCCTCGGCCGGCACGGCGCGGGCCTCCGCGGAGGTCATCGGGCGTTTCCAGTGGAGGTTGGCGGACCAGCTCGTGCCGCCCGGGCTCGGCATGCAGCGGTAGTGGACGCCCGTGTCGAAGGCGAAGATCCCCGTGTCCGGCGGGAGGTCGACGCGGTGGCGGGCCACGGCCTCGAAGCCGAGCATGCCGGTGTAGTCGGGGCGGGCCGCGTCCGGGTCGATGAGGCGGCGCACGGTGGAGTGCACGCCGTCGGCGCCGATGAGGACGTCGGCGGAGGCGGTGCCGCCGTCGGCGAACGTCACGGTGATGCCCGCCGCGGTCTCCCGGGCGTCGACCAGGCGCCTGCCGTACTCGATCCGCACGCCCTCCGCGACGGCCCGGTCGCGCACCACCCGGTAGATGTCGCTGCGGCGGATCACCTGCTGCGGCGGCAGGTCGGGGAGGGAGGGCATCGGGATGCTCTTGCGCCCGATGGCGCAGTAGATGTTGGCCAGCGGCGTGGCGAGGGCGCGCACGCCCTCGTCCACGCCGAGGACCCGCAGGGCGGCGAGGCCGTTCGGGGCGAAGGCGATGGTGCCGCCGACGCCGTCGGCCGTGCGCGGATGCGCCTCGTACACGGTCACCTCGACGCCCAGCAGGCGCAGCGCCAGCGCGGTCGCCGGTCCGGCGATGCCGCCTCCGGCGACGATCGCGGTTTGGATCGCGGTCATATTCTTCCCCCGGTGATCGGTGTTTCCCGTCGAAACGTCCTGGGAGGAACCCGGCCGTCCTCGTCGGCGTCGCCTCGGGCCGAGCCCTCCCAGGTGTGGTTCGAGGAACGGGCACCGGCGTGGCGCCGCCGCACCGCGCCGGGCCGTCGCCGCCACACGGCGGCTCCTCCGGTGAGTCCCGCCGGCGCTCGCCGCCGTCGTGCACGGCCCGGCCGGATCCTCGTTAACGATCATTAGCCCACGAGTCTATGTCCGCGAATCCCGATCTGCGGCCGTGGCCGGGCGGCCGTCGTCTCCCGGGGCGAGACGGCGGGGTCGGGGAGCAGGCGCTTCAGGATCCACGGGCGGGCAGGCCCGCGAAAGATTCACGACGGAGGCCGCCGTCGCCATGACCGACGCCTTTCTCCGCCTACCGAGTACGAGTGGCTCTTCTGGGACAGCGCGTGGCAGGTGCCGCCGACCAGGGCGGGTGCGGTGGCCGGCGGTCGTTGCCGAGCCTCGGTGCCGACGCCCGCCCTCAATCCGACGGATTTTGCTCGGCCCGTGGCCTGAACGGCCGTATCAAACGACCGCCGCAGCCCGTTACGCCGCGAGCGCGCGGGCGGACGCTGAGGCATCTCGTCGGCGCTGACGCGTTCGCCTCCGTGACCGCGTACGCCGATCCAGCGCGTACACGAATTCTCCCGCCGGTAGGACGACCCGGAAGAACCGCCACCAACTCGCCGTCACACCGGTCGCCGCGATTTTCGATGCGGCCACCGCGACCCGTCGAGTTCGATCCTTGAGTACACGCCCCGTCGCAGTGGCCTCTTCATCCGGAAGCATGCGGTGAGCCTGAAACTCTCACGGGAACGGGTCAAGTGGACCGATCCCATTCACCGCATCGCCGGAAGTTTCCCCTCGACTCATCCAGCGGCCGGATGCATCATGGAAACAAAGCTATTCTGGATAACTTGAACTGGACGGCCGTAACTCAATTTAGGGATAGCCATTGGGAGAAGAGGTCAGCGCCGGGGCGGTATCAAATGTGCGTCCCTTTCGCCGGTCGGACGTCCCTGTGATCCTGTCTCTGCTGAACGAGGCCGATGATCTTTGGAAGTTCGGCAGTCCTTACTGGCGCAGACCTTCGGAAGCCGATCTTATGGCCCTGTGTGGCCAGGTATTCACGCCGGGAAAGTCGGACAGAATCGACCTGCTCATCACTGCGGCGGACGATATCCCGGTCGGGCAGTGCTCCTTGCACGCCATCGATTGGAGAAACAGGGTCGCCGAGGTGGGAGTGGCGGTATGGCGTCGTGCCGATCGCGGGCTCGGACATGGGTCGAGCGCGGTGAACCAGATCATCCGGCTGGCCTTCGACGAATTGGATCTGGCCCGCCTTGAGGCCTTGGTGCTGAGGGACAACACGGACAGCATCAAGTTGTTCCTCCGATCCGGATTCGAGCAGGAGGGAATGCTCCGCCAGCGTTATCGGAGGAAGGGTGAACGAGTAGATGTCGTCGTCTGCGCACGACTTAGGGCGGACTGAGCCTCCCATCGTGATATCAGCGCTCAGCACCGGGTCCGCGGAGTTTCTCGTGCCGGTGGTGCGGCCGGGAAACTTCATGGTCGTCCTGCCGCTCCCGAGCGATTGGCGGCAGGCGGAGGACAGCTGGATCCATGGCTACCGGCGAGGGTACTTCCGGCTCCCGCTTCTCGTCGGACCGGAGCGGGCGTTCGGGCCGGCGGAGACCTTCAAAATCGGAACCGATGACTGGAAGCGGCAGTTGTGCCGCTGGGCGCAGGCGAACGAGGAAGCGGCCGGAGACGTCGCCCGTGCCGCCGGGCTCTTCCGGTCGCTTGCCGAGTTCCACACCGACGTCCGGCCGACCGAGGGAAGACATCCGTTGGTGGATCGGCTCGCGGAGATGCTCGACTTCACCTACTTCCACTTATGCGGCAAGAGGATTCCGATTTCGGTCGTGACCGGGCGGATGAATCTTCGTGATGCAGCGAGAGATCAGGCGGCCGCGGTGCTCGACGCCCTCGCGGACCTGCCGTCCTGTCGGCTGTGGAATCGCGGCCGGGTCCACGTGCTGTCGCCCTCCGGCTACTGGGAGGTCCGCAGGGTGATCAGAGATCCGGACGGCCGGTACACGATCCGCTTCTCTCCAAAGGCGGGTGCCCCGGACCTGCGTGTCGACGTCGACGACGAGGAACGGGTGCGTGACCTCGCCCTGGTCCTGAGCGGGAGCGCTCGTGTGCTCGAGGTGATCGTCTTCGGTCCGATCGGACACGTGCCCTGGCATTCGATGTATGTCGAGAAGCCTCCACGCCCGCCTCTTGTCGGCCTCGACGCGCCCTGCGTAGGCCATATGTCGGCCTTCTGGCCGCGCCGCATCACGTCGAGGGCGGAACTGATGAGCACCTGGCAGCCGGGTGCCTACCTGTGGCATTACGACGTGCCCGGCATAGACCGCTATCTGGCAAAGGTCCTGAACGCGTTACGCGTCGGTCTGCAGCCTATTGATAGGGATTGCTTGGATTTGGTGGCTCAAGTCGCATATGGGAGACGTCGAATCGGTCCTGCGGCCGTGTGGCGCCGAGGAGTCGGAGCATTCCGCGAACTCGCGGCCGCAGCGGAGAAACTGGACTTGATCCACCGCTGGAAAGAGATCGGCATTCCGGTCCTGCGAGAGTTGATGGAGATATGCGAAAAATATGTCCAGTCTAGCAATAGGGCATCGGCCGATGAGGTCGTTCCGAGGAGGAGGGCGCGAGTGGATCTTCTGGCGGAAGGTGCTCGCCGTGTGCTAGAAATGTGGAGGTTCATAGATAATCACGGCCAGGCCACGGTGTGGCACCTATTGCTGACGTGTGAGGCCGGCGCTCCTCTTTTCAATGCCGACGTCAAGCCGAAGGTCGGTTATCTCCATTATCGCTGTATTTAGGGATGATTCCATGCATAAGATGCGCATTCGTGAAAATGGTCTCGCAGTCCAGGCGTACGCCCATCAGGGTGACAAATTGCGGCAAATCGCAGTGGTCTTCCCCGGTCTACCCTACGTCCCGGGTCTGCAAGAGTGCGGGAGATTCCTGTTCAGCCTGGGATTCGACG
>Ga0164243_10010256_pt1 | contig 13493 bp, 14 predicted proteins | sample OricompcompostOP_FD_108781 | JGI IMG/M metagenome (GOLD analysis project Ga0164243, IMG submission 108781) | Organic Plus compost microbial communities from Emeryville, California, USA - Original compost - Organic plus compost (OP) | ecosystem: Engineered > Solid waste > Mixed feedstock >... | reverse complement strand
GCCTCGGCCATGACGTGCGCGGCATCGTGCCGGATCAGCTCCAGCGCCTCGGGATCGGTGCGCGAGACGAACTTGATCGTCGCGTCCTCGGTGATCGGATCGGCGAGGTCGGCGAGCTTGCCGTTGAGGCTCATGGCCACGGTGCGCTTCGCCAGCGAGGGCGAGATCGCCTTGGCGACGCTCGCGCCCGAAGTGCCGCGCTCGATCTTGCGCGTCGCGCCGTCCGGGAATGTAAGGGTGATCTGAAGCGCCTTGGGGGATGGATTAGGCGCAGAATCGGGGGCCGCGTCGGCCATGACCGTCTCCTCTCAATCGCTGCATACCAAGCAGGTAAGATGCGAGGGCTATGTGCGTGCCAAATCCGGCAAAGTCAAGCGCAGCGGTTAACGCGGCCTCCACCGCGCCCTCAAGACTACATCGCTCCAGCGGCTCGAAGACCGCAGCAAGAGCATTACGGGCAAGTGCCCGTCGTCCCGCCGCTGGAATAGCTGAATGCACCGGTGAAGGTGCCCGAACCGACATGGTCGCAGCCCCCCGCCGCAAGCACATTGCCTGTGGACCCGGGGAGAATGGTCAACGTTTTTCCCGGGTCGGCGACCAGATAGGCCGCATAGGCGATATTGCCGAAGGCGGACAACGTGTTGTCGGCGACCATCAGCGAAGAGCTATTCGCATATAGCCCGATGGCGACCGCGCCCGGGCGTGTGGCGGAAATGGTGTTCCCGGTGACGGTCACGTTGCTGGAATTTGTTATGTACGTACCGAATGCGCTGCCGTTTGAAGAGTCGACGGTAATGACATTGTTGGCGATCACCACGTTGGTGAGATTGTCGACGACCACGCCATGCGGGTCGCTATCGGCGGGATTCTGGGTCTGATTGATCGTCATGCCCAGCAGCGCGCTGTCGTTCGCCATCGTGACAGCGGCAATCCCGGTACTGGCGGTCGATGCATTGATGGTTGCGGCCGACGTGTTCAGCACGGCCGTATGACCTGAGGCACTTCGCACCGTGACGCTCCCCGCGCCCATCATCGCTTGGCCGGCCTGCAATGTCGTGGTGGTCGTTGTGTTGAAAGTACCAGTCAAAATGACAAGGCTGCCAGCGCCGGCATTTGTCACGGCGGTCTGCAGATCGGCACCGGGCGTGGTGGCGCCGTCGACGACGGCGATGTCCCTGCCATCCGCTGTTTGCGTCGCGGTTTCGACGATGTTTGGCGCTTGCACGGTGTGCGCTTCCGTCACGATGTCGATGTCGCGCACGACGAAGTCGGTCATGCGACGCTCCTGCCAGTTCAGCGGCCGCCGATCGCTGCGCTCCGATTGCAACGGGATGCGCAGCCGCGCCATCGCGAAACCCTGGCTGCCGCGCAGATTGTCGTCCTGATATTCCGCGCCGAGCGTCAGCCGCGAGTCTTCCGGCAGATAGGGCACCTCGTACATGGTGAGCTCGGCCCGCAGCCGCGGCCCCGTCACGGCTTCGACCACGCTGTCGTCGAAGCGGAACATGCCAGCGTAGAGGCGCAGCGCCTTGTTGTCTTCCACGGACCAAAGCGGCACGCGCCATCCGATCTCGGCATCGAAGCCCTGCAACGCGCGCTCCTGGTGCAAGATCGCTCCGAGCGTCGTCACTTCGATGGCGCTGCCGACGATGCTCGCGAAGCTGCCGCCGGCGATGGAGCCGAGATCCTGCACGCGTTCGCCGACCGGCAGGTAGGCGTTGGCGCGCAAATCAAAGTCACGCCCCAGGGCTTCAATGCCCAGTGTCGCCTGGCTGAAGTAGCTGTCGAGGTCGGAGCGCGAATGATCGAAGAATCCGTAGGCTCCAACGTTCCAGCCAGATGCAAGCATGTGCCGCACTCCAAGGCCGAAATTGCCCTCGTGACTGCCCTCTTCATCCGCACGCATACGGATATCGCCGAACAGCAAGGTGCGATTGCTCTGCGCCAAAGGCACAAAAAAATCGATCACACCCAGGCTGCGCTCAGTCCCCAGCAGCCCTTCCACGTCGACGTGGGCGCCCCACTTGGGGGCTTCTTCCGCGGAAACCGGGCCACGCGCGCACAACGTCACCGCCGCTACAATCACGAAAATCCGGCCAAAATGCATTTGCTCCCCAATCCCGTCTGAAATCCTCCCAAACGTCCTATCCGATTCTGACGCGCGTTCCTTTCGAGCATGGCGCTCACCCGCCGCGCCACGGAAAATTGCCTGCCGCGAACGACGCGCGTCAGGGATAAATGACGAAGATCAATTCCAGTGTTGGCCGTCGCGAGGGGTGCCATTCGCCGGCAACTGCGTGCCTTCCGAGCACGTGGATCAGAAGCTCACTTCTTCGGTAGCTCGAGGCCCATCTCGCGGTAGCGCTCGGGATCGTCCTGCCAGTTCTCGCGCACCTTGACGAACAGGAACAGGTGCACCGGCCGCTCCAGGATCTCGGTCAGCTCGCGGCGGCTATCCATCGATACCTGCTTGATCGTCTGCCCGCCTTTGCCGAGCATGATCGCCTTCTGCCCGTCGCGGGCGACGAAGATCGTCTGCTCTATGCGCACCGAGCCGTCGCGGCGCTCCTGCCAGGATGTGGTTTCGACGGCCGAGGCGTAGGGCACCTCGTCGTGCAGCCGATGGAAGATCTTCTCGCGCGTGATCTCGGCCGCGAGCATGCGTAGCGGTGCATCGGTCAGATCGTCGGCCGGATAGTGCCACGGCCCCAGCGGCACGCGCGCGGCGAGGTCGCGCTTCAGGTCCTCGACCCCGCTGCCCTCGGTGGCGGAGATCATGAACACGGCCTCGAACGACAGCCGCGCCTGCAGCTCGTTGACGAGCGCCAGGAGCTTCGCCTTGTCCTCGAGCTTGTCGACCTTGTTCAGCGCCGCAATGCGTGGCAGCGGCACGTCCTTGAGCTTGTCGAGGATGCCAATGACGTCGTCGTCGAGGCCGCGCACCGCATCGATCACCAGCACGACGACGTCCGCATCGCGCGCGCCGCCCCAGGCCGCCTCGACCATCGCTGTGTCGAGCCGCTTCTTGGGCGCGAAAAGACCGGGCGTATCGACGAAGACGAGTTGGCTCTCACCCGCGTTGGCGATGCCGCGCACAGGGACACGGGTCGTCTGCACCTTGTGCGAGACGATCGACACCTTGGCTCCGACCAGGGCATTGACCAGCGTCGACTTCCCGGCATTCGGCGCCCCGATGATCGCGATGAAACCGCAGCGCTGGCGCGCAGGATCGGGCAGACCAGCCTCGTCGCCACGGTCAGTCATGAACTTCCGCTCCGGCGACGCCTTCCCGCTCCAGCAGCGCCCGCGCCGCCGCTTGCTCGGCCGCGCGCTTGGAGGCGCCCTCGCCGCGCGCAGGGGCGCAACCTGTGATGCGCACCTCCGACGTGAAACGCGGCGCGTGGTCTGGGCCTTTGCGGCTCACCTCGACGTACTCCGGCAATGCCAGGCCCTTCCCCTGCGCCCATTCCTGCAACGCTGACTTGGCATCCGGCCCCGCGCTCGTCGGATGCCGATCGTCCTCTCCGCCCCACAGGCGCCGCACCACGTCGCGTGCCGCCTCGAAGCCGGCATCGAGGAAGATCGCCCCGAGAATGGCCTCCATCGCGTCGGCGAGAATGGTGGCCTTGGCGCGCCCTCCGCTGCCCGCCTCGCTATCCGACAAGATGAGATGCGGGCCGACACCGACGGCACGGGCGACGCGGGCACAGGCTTCGCCGCGCACCAGGCGATTGAACCGGCGCGCCAGCTCGCCCTCGCTCGCAGAGGGAAATTTCTCGATGAGAGCCTCGGCGATGACGAGTCCCAGCACACGGTCACCGATAAACTCGAGGCGCTCGTTGTCGCTCTTCTGCGCCTTGCCCCCACGCATGCTGGCATGCGTCAAGGCAACCTCTATGAGCTGCTGGTTCCTGAATTTATGGCCCAGCGCCTTTTCGATCTCTTTGTATTTTCGCGGACGCAGGATCACGAGCTGAATTCAAAGCATGTGCGACGCCACCTATGCCGTGGCGCCAGCCGGCGAAGAAGATGAGCCAAAAGTTAGCGGACCAGCTTGAAGAAACGGTTCCAGCGGATATCGAAGGGCCATGTCCACGGGCTCCACCAGCGGAACGCGTCCGGCTCATCGACTGCAGCGGAGAAGAAGATGATCTCCGCCCGGCCAATGAGATTGTCGAACGGTACATAGCCGACGCCCCATGAGGCGCGGCTGTCGGTGGAGTTGTCGCGGTTATCACCCATCATGAAATAGTGGCCGGGCGGCACCTTGTAGGGACCGACGTTGTCGAACGGCCCGTTCTCCTCGGCATCGAGGACCGTATACTTGACGCCATTGGGCAGCGTCTCCTCGTAGGCCGGGATGGGCCGCGGCGGCCCGCCGTCCTCCTGCGTCACGAAATCGCCGATGCGGTGGCGCACAACCTCTTTGCCGTTGATGAATACGACCCCGCTGCGCACATCGATCTGGTCGCCCGGCAGACCGATCACGCGCTTGATGTAGTCGGTGGAGTTATCACGCGGCAGCTTGAACACCACGACATCACCGCGCTTCGGCTCGGCGGCGAAGATGCGGCCGTTGAACGGAACGATGTTGTAGAAGGAGTAGCGGCTATACCCGTAGGACAGCTTCGAGACGAAGAGATAGTCGCCGATCAGCAGCGTCTCCTTCATCGAGCCCGAGGGAATGTTGAAGGGCTGATAGAGGAAGGTGCGCACCACCATGGCGATTGCGAGCGCCTCGATGACGATGAGGAACGTCTCGCTCCAACCGCCCTTCCTTGTATTCGCCGATACGGCCATGCAAAACTCCCGTTGCGGCAGCCCCCGCTGCACGCTCGGGCCGCTATAGCCATTTTGCCGGCAGGGCGCAATTCGCGCTGTTGTATCAACCTGCCTTCACGTTGCAGTGCGCCAAACCCTTCCTGACTAGCGCCGGTCGCCTTTCTCCGGGAGCCCCGAGATGATGACGATGGCGGCTGCGAGAGGGAAATCGTCCGTCAATGTAAGGTCGATGCGCACCTCATAGCCGTCTGGGATCATTTCCTTGAGAACCCTCGCAGCCCCACCTGTTAGCTTCAAGGTTGGGCGACCCGAGGGCAGGTTGACGACCCCCATATCGCGCCAATAGACGCCATGTCGCAGCCCCGTGCCCAGGGCCTTGGCGCAGGCCTCCTTGGCCGCGAACCGTTTGGCGTAGGAGGCGGCCCGCTGTGCCCGCCCCTCCGACTTGCGGCGTTCGACGTCGGTGAACACCCGGGCAATGAAGCGCTCCCCGTAGCGCTCCAGCGTCTTCTCGATGCGGCGGATGTCGATGAGATCGTTGCCGACGCCCAATATCACGCCACCCTCATCACGCCGATCTCGCCTGCGGCGGCTCAATGGTGACGTCCTGGCGCGCCTCGTCCATGAGCGCACGCATGCGCTCGACAGCGCGCGCCAGCCCGCCAAAGATGGCTTCGCCAATGAGAAAATGGCCAATGTTGAGTTCGACGACCTGCGGCAGCCGCGCCACCGGTCCGACCGTATTGAAGGTGAGCCCGTGGCCTGCGTGCACCTCCAAACCGGACGCGTCGGCAAGCTGGGCCGCGACGGTGAGGCGCTCGAGTTCGCGCGCAACACCTGCCGCGTTGCCCTCGAGCGCCCGCTCGCAGTAGGCGCCGGTGTGCAACTCCACGATGTCAGCGCCGATCCGCTGCGACGCCTCGACGACCGCGGGATCGGGCTCGATGAATAGCGATACCCGCACGCCGGCGTCCTTCAGCGCTCCCACGATGCGCTGAAGCCGCTCCCCTCCGCCGATCACGTTGAGGCCGCCCTCGGTGGTGCGTTCCTCGCGCCGCTCAGGCACCAGACAGCAGGCATTGGGCAGATGCCGCAGCGCAATGTCGAGCATCTCATCGGTCGCTGCCATCTCGAGATTGAGCGGGCGGGTCAGCTCGCCCTTGAGGCGGGCGATATCCTCGTCCGAGATATGCCGGCGATCCTCGCGCAGATGCGCGGTGATGCCGTCGGCACCGGCTTCGACGGCGATATGCGCCGCACGCAGAGGATCTGGATGGCGTCCGCCGCGTGCATTGCGGATGGTGGCGACGTGGTCGATGTTGACGCCCAGGCGCAGGTAGGCAGGGATGCGCATCTCGATGAGCCAGGAATGCTGAAGAAGCGACGATCTATTCGGCCGCGGCCGACGTCCGGTTCATAATACGCAGACGCCATCCACGGACGGCATTCCGCGAAATATAGTAGACGATTGCCGCCGTGAGCAGTCCGATTGGAACACTGCCGGCGAGCATTGGCCAAAGCAGCGGCCAGAACAAGGACACGGTGGCATCGAGCAGGCGCGGCGAAGGATCGAGCAACGCCGCCCACAGCAATTGAATGTTGCGCTCCACCGCCGCCGGATCGAACGACCCTTCGAGGCCGACGATTTGCAGGCCCATGACGTAGGTCGACACCCAGATGAACGGCCAGCTCAATGGGTTACCGAGAAACGTGCCGACAATTGCAGCCGGCACACTGGCACGCAGGATGAAGGCGAAAATGATCGCCAGCAGGGTCTGCACGCCGAGCAGCGGGGTGATCGAGACGAAGGCGCCGAGCGCACAGCCGAGGGCGATCTCGTGCGGGCTGGCGCGCAGGTTGACCAGCCGCTGGCAAGTGCTGCGCAGACCAGGAATCCACCGCGCAATAGCCGCCGCCGACGCAGAAATTACGCCACGGCGAGACTGTCCTCGATGGTCAAACACCATACTTCAGAGAACTCCAATCCCCGCCGTGCCAACAACCTCCCCGCCTGCCAGATTCTCCTATCAATCGAACACCCGCTCAACCTTGTTGACCACTGCTTTCTCGCGAAGCCCCGCGATGATGTGGTTCAAATGCACCAGATCCAAAACCTCCAACTCGATACGCATCTCGGTAAAATCCGAGGCGCGCCGGACCATGCGCACATTGTCGATGTTGCCGCCGGTCTCCCCTATAACTTTGGCGATCTGAGCCAAAGTTCCAGGCTCGTTGAGGGCCGTGACATTGATGCGCGCGGGAAACCGCTGCGGCGTGTCGGTATCGACGTCCCAGGTCACGTCGATCCAGCCCTCGTGCTCGAACTCCCTCAACCGTGGCGAGTGGATCTGGAAGATGCGAATGCCCTCGCCCGGGATCATGACGCCGACGATGCGGTCGCCCGGCACCGCGCCCCCCGGCTCGAAGCTCACCGGAAGGTCGCTGTTGATGCCACGGATGGCGAGACCGCCGCCCCTTGGCTCTGCATCCTCGCCGCGGAACTTGAGGCTCATCACGCGGTCGATGTTGAACCAGCCATCCTGCGCACGGGCGCGGCCGAAGCGGCGGGTGCGCCGGTAGGCGGTATTGGCCGGCTCCTGCTCCAGCGCCTCGGGGATCGCCGCCTTGAGCACGTTCTCGATGGGTAGCTCGTTGCGGCCGACGGCAGCCAGTGCATCCTCCATCGACTTGTAGCCGAGCCTTGGCAGCGCCTTCTTGAGCTTGTCGTCATCGAGCTCCTCGCCGAGACGTTCGAAGTTCGAAGCGATCAACCGCCGGCCCAACTCGCTGTACTGCCGGCGCACGGCGTCCCTCGCCGACCGGCGAATGGCCGACCGGGCGCGGCCGGTGACGACGAGGTTCTCCCAGGCAGGGGGCGGCGTGTGGTTCTTGGCCGTCTCGATCTCGACCTCATCGCCGTTGCGCAGTTGCGTGTCGATCGGCACGTGGCGCCCGTTGACGAAGGCGCCGACCGCGGCGTTGCCGATGTCGGTGTGCACCGCGTAGGCGAAGTCGAGCGGCGTCGCCCCGTGCGGCAGCGCGATGAGGCGCCCCTTCGGGGTGAAGCAGAACACCTGGTCCTGGAACAGCTCGAGCTTGGTGTGCTCGAGGAACTCTTCCGGGTTCGAGCCCTCGAGCAGCGTCTCGACCAGGCGACGCAGCCAGACGTAAGGGCCGCTTTCCTTGTCGAACTCGCCCACCGACCGCGCCGCGGCGTACCCGTTGAGCCCACCGTCCTTGTAGATTGCATGCGCGGCGACGCCGTATTCGGCGATGTCGTGCATCACCCGCGTGCGGATCTGCAGCTCGACGCGCTGGTGGCGAGGACCGACGATGGTGGTGTGGATCGATTGATAGTTGTTCTGCTTCGGCGTCGAGATGTAGTCCTTGAAGCGCCCCGGCACCGTGCGCCACGTCGTGTGCGCCACACCCAGCACCCGGTAGCAGTCGTCGATCGACTTGGTGATGACGCGGAAGGCGTAGATGTCGGAAAGCTGCTCCAGGCTGATCTGCTTGTTCGCCATCTTGCGCCAGATGGCGTAGGGCTTTTTCTCGCGCCCGGAGACTTCCGCGTCGATCCCCACCTCGGTCAGCTTGGCCGCCAGCGCGGCGCGAATTTCCTCGACGAGACCCTCGTTGCTCTTGCGCAACTCGGCGAGCTTGACGGTGACCGCCTTGTAGGCCTCCGGATGCAGCCAGCGGAACGCGTGGTCTTCCAGCTCCTCGCGCAGCTTCTCCATGCCCATGCGCGCTGCGAGCGGCGCATAGATGTCGAGCGTCTCCTCGGAGATGCGCTTGCGCGACTCGGGCTTCATGTGCTCGAGCGTGCGCATGTTGTGCAGGCGATCGGCGAGCTTGACGAGCAGCACGCGAATGTCGCTGGAGATGGCGACGAGAAGCTTGCGGAAGTTCTCCGCCTGCTCGGCTTTCTTGGAGACGAGATCGAGGCGGCGGATCTTGGTCAGCCCGTCGACCAGCTTGCCGATCTCCGGCCCGAAGAGCTGGTCGATCTCGGCACGCGTGACGGGCGTATCCTCGATGACGTCATGCAGCAGCGCCGTCACGATCGTCGCGTCGTCGAGCTTCAAGTCGGTGAGGATGGCGGCGACTTCGAGCGGGTGCGAGAAATAGGGGTCACCCGAGGCGCGCTTCTGGTTGCCATGCGCCTTCATGGCATAAACATAGGCGCGGTTCAGCAGCGCCTCGTCCGCCTTGGGATCGTAGGCGAGAACCCGTTCGACGAGCTCGTATTGCCGCATCATGGCCCGCCGCTCCTAGGCCGGCCGCCGGTGCCCGGAAAGGTCGTCTGGTGCGCCCGCGCTGGGGGGAGCACCTCGTCGTGCTCAGCGGCCGCGATCACGCTCCCGCTCGCGCGGGCCGCCGTTGGGACCACCATTGGCGGACGGCTCGGTCGGCGTCATGCTCTCGAGGCCGCGCAGGAGCTGCTCCTCGGTCATCACGTCGACCACGCTATCGCTCGACTGGTCGTCGCGGCCCAGCACGGGTGCACGGCGCTCTGGCGGCAGCAGCGGTGCCGCAGCAGCCTCCGGCTCGTCCACCTCGACGTTCTTCTGGATCGAGTGAATGAGCGACTCCCGCATGTCCTCCGGCGGGATCGTCTTCTCGGCGATCTCGCGTAGCGCGATCACCGGGTTCTTATCGGCGTTCACCGGCACTGTGATAGCGCTGCCGTCGGCGATGGAGCGGGCGCGGTGGGCGGCCAAGAGAACCAGCTCGAAGCGGTTCGGGACCTTGTCCACGCAATCTTCAACTGTCACGCGTGCCATGAGCGACACCCCTTTGGGAGCAGGCGGATTAATCGGGAGACGGGCGGCGCGCCAACAAAATGCGCCATAGCCGCGCCGGTTGTTCCTAGTCGCATGAAAAATCGTGCGGAGCAAGTCGCATGGAGCATTGTGTTGGAAGTTGGATGCGCCATATCTTGTTGATCGTTGCGGTGTGGGGCCGCCTCCGGGATGCTCGCGCGAATTTTGTCGAAGGTTGCGACGCAGTATTAATTGGGGGGCGTTAACTTGCGGGGAAAGTTGGTGCTTCACATTGTCGCTTAAAATCGAGCGAATATAATGCTTTGCATGTGTGCGATAGTGCTAGTCTCGGGGTCACAGAGAGCCGGACGCTACTGCGCGGCAAACCCCTTCCATAAAAGACTACTGTGGCGGTGCTCGAGCCCGCACACGCGGCCCCAAGGGTGAACGAATGCATTTCTATCAGAACGAACGCATCGCTCTGTTTATCGACGGAGCCAACCTCTACGCCACCGCCAAGTCGCTGGGCTTCGACATCGATTACAAGCGCCTGCTGGCGCTGTTCCGCCAGAAGGGTCAGCTCGTTCGCGCCCTCTACTACACGGCGCTCGCCGAGGATCAGGAGTATTCTTCGATCCGCCCGCTGATCGACTGGCTGGACTACAACGGCTTCACGATGGTGACGAAGCCGACCAAGGAGTTCACCGACGCTTCGGGCCGCCGCAAGGTGAAGGGCAATATGGACATCGAGCTCAGCGTCGATGCCATGCGCCTCGCCGCCAATCTCGACCATATCGTCCTGTTCTCCGGCGACGGCGACTTCCGCAGCCTCGTCGCTGCCCTGCAGCAGATGGGCAAGCGCGTCTCCGTCGTCTCGACCCTGCAGACGCAACCGCCGATGGTGGCCGACGAGTTGCGGCGCCAGGCCGACCAGTTCATCGACCTCGCTGATCTTGAGCAGCTCATCTGCCGCGACCCGGCCACGCGCCCGGCCCGCGAAGGCCGCTCGTTCAGCGGCGGCGGTGGCCGCGGCGGCTATTCGTCCCGCGAGACGGCACCCTACCAGGACAACGACGACCTCTCCGAGGAGGTCTAGCGGACAGCCTGGCCGATGGCCGCCGCGGGGGAAAGCTATACTGCGGAGGCGCCCAAGCTGTGTGGCCGGTGCCCACGGCTTGTCGCCTTCCGCGACGATAATCGGCACAAGGCTCCCGACTGGTACAACGGTGCTGTCCCGTCCTTTGGCGACGAGGCGGCCCGACTGGCCATTATCGGTCTGGCACCGGGATTGAACGGCGCCAACCGCACCGGTCGTCCCTTCACCGGCGACTATGCCGGCGACCTCCTCTACAGCACGCTCTTGAAGTTCGGCTTTGCCGAAGGCCGTTACGAGGCGCGCGCCGACGATAGTCTGAGGCTCGTCGACTGCATCATTTCAAATTCGGTGCGCTGCGTGCCACCTCAGAACAAGCCGACCCCACAGGAGATCGCCACCTGTTGTGGCTTCTTGCGCGCGCGCCTCGCCGCGCTCCCCAATGTGTCGGTGATCGTCGCGCTGGGCCGTATTGCTCATGACAGCGTGCTGACCGCGCTCGGCCACCGCAAATCACTGGCGGCCTTTGCCCACGGAGCCCATCACGCCTTGCAGCCTGGACTAAGCCTCTACGACAGCTTCCACTGCTCGCGCTACAACACCAACACGCGCCGGCTGACGCCGGAGATGTTCCATGCCGTATTCGCCGAAGTGCGCGCACGGCTGTCGGAACCCAACCCCGTCCTCAATCGCTCATAAACCACCCGCCGGCGAAGTACACTTCCGCGGCGCTGGCGGCGATGCTATCTCACGCTCGTTGCACAAGCTGGAGGCCTCATCATGGCTCTCGAGATCGCTCCCGAAAAGGTGGCGCACGTCATCATCAAGGCGCGTGAATACGACGTCAAAGTGGGGGCTTGGGACGATTCTCCCGAAGAAGGCGACGCCGAGGAGGATCCGACCGCCATCCTCGAGGACTACACCAACGATCCAACCCGCGCCGAGCTTGCCGGATTCATCGACCGCCTGAATTACGACGAGCAGGCGAACCTCGTCGCCCTGATGTGGATCGGTCGCGGCACCTACGAGAAGGAAGAGTTCGACGAGGCGGTGGAGACGGCCCGCACCGAGAAGGTCAACTCCACGTCCAGCTACCTGCTCGGCATCCCGCTGCTCGCCGACTATCTCGAGGAAGGGCTGGAGAAACTGGGCTACTCCGTCGACGACGTCGAAAGCGACGTGCTGTAACGCGCTGACACGAAGACGGCACCTCTCTTGGCCGCTGAAGGCGGCATCTCTTTCAGTTTGCCGAAGGCAGCATCTCTTTTAGCCGCCGAAGGCGGCATGGGCCCAAGGGGCCCGCGCCTGAGGCGCGATCCTCAGCTCGTGCAACTTCAGACGCACGCAAAGCTTCTCGCCACTCGTGCCACTCTAAGAAGAAGCCAGCGCCCGCCGCTTCTCCTCGAGCCAGTCGAGCACCTCGCGCGCATGCGTCGCCGGGCGCTCCACGGGGTAGAACGTATGCGTGATGCGCCCGTCGCGCACCAACAGCGTCAGACGCTTCAGATAGGGCGCGCCTCCGGCCTCGAAGGTCGGTAGGTTGAGCGCTTCCTTGAGCGCGAAACGCTCATCGCTGAGCAGCGCGAACGGAACCGCGAGGCGCGACGCGAGCTCCTGATGGTGCTCGCTCGATTGGCCGCTAATTCCGAATACCTCGATCCGCTGTGCGCGAAACTTCAGATAGTGGTCGCGAAAGCCTTCCGTCTCCGGCGTCGAGCCGTGGGCGCCGGGAATTTCGTCCCATCCCGGCGGATCGGCAAATCCGGGCCGGCCGGTCCACGGATAGATGTAGACGACGCAGCCGCCCTTGCGGGTACCCAGGTTGACCGTCCCGCCACGGCTCGAGGCCAGTGCAACGTCAGGCAGCACGAGGCCCGGCACCAAATGGCGCGCGGCGCCGTCATCCGGCAGCGCAGCCGCTGTAGCGTCGGTCGTCATCCCCTCCGCGCTCTCAACCAATTCAGCACATCCGCCGCATTCCGATCGGGCGGAAAAACCGGATAGAAGACATGCGCAATAACCCCGTCCTCGATAATCAGTGTCATGCGCTTCAGCAGGGTGGCACTGTCCACGAGCATGACAGGAAGCCGCAGCGCGGTCGTGAGACGCAGCGCCGCATCCGACAGCAGCCGGAACGGAAGATGCAGGCGCTCCGCCACCTCGCGCTGGTAGTCGCGATCCAGGGTCGAAAGGCCAAATACCTGGGCAGCGCCGGCACCTAGCAGCTCGGCATGGTGATCACGGAAGGCGCAAGCTTGCGGCGTGCAGCCCCGCGCCCCCGGAATGGCGTCCCATCCCTCCGGCAGGGCGACGCCGGGCCGTCCCGTCATCGGGTAGGCGTAGACCACCGTCACGCCAGGCAGACGCGCGAGCGAGACGTCGGCGCCGTCCGTCGCCTCGAGTGGAATCGGGGGAACGGGGGTTCCGGCGAGATGCCGGGCGGCGCCGTCATCCTCGGGTGCCGGCAGCCGCGACCAGTCCACCTGCCCCAGCTCTTTCTCCGTGATGCCCGTCATCAGCCCTTCTCCCGCATGATGCGCGCCTTCTCCCGATTCCAATCGCGCTTCTTGGCGGTCTCGCGCTTGTCGTGCAGCTTCTTGCCCTGTGCCAGGGCGATCTTCAGCTTGGCGCGGCCGCGCTCGTTGAAATAGAGCTCGAGCGGAACGATGGTCATGCCCTGTCGGTCGACGGCGATGGCCAGTTTGTGGATCTCCTTGGCGTGCAGCAAGAGGCGGCGCTTGCGGCGCGGCTCGTGCTGGAAGAAGCGCCCGGCGCCCTGATACTCGGGAATATACGAGTTGATGAGCCACAGGCCGCCGTCCTCGGCCGAGGCGTAGCTCTCGGCGATGTTC
>Ga0164243_10010254_pt1 | contig 13497 bp, 12 predicted proteins | sample OricompcompostOP_FD_108781 | JGI IMG/M metagenome (GOLD analysis project Ga0164243, IMG submission 108781) | Organic Plus compost microbial communities from Emeryville, California, USA - Original compost - Organic plus compost (OP) | ecosystem: Engineered > Solid waste > Mixed feedstock >... | reverse complement strand
TCCGTCGGCGGCCCCGGGTCCCGCTTCGGCGACCAGGACGACCGGGCGTGCACGCATCGCCGTAACGACGCGTCGGCCGCCAACCGCGCGCTGCGGGTGGCCGGCGAACCGCCCAGCGGCTGGCAGGCGTACCTGGACCGGCAGCACAGCAACATGGCGCACGGCCTGGCCACGTGCGCGGCCGAGTGCCGCGAGCCGTGCACCGTGATGACCCGCCTGGACGACGCCGCCCGCGCCGACCTGGCCCGGCGCTCGGAGTTCGCGCTCGCGCTGCAGGGCAGCGCGCTGGTCCGGCTGCGGCACGCCGCCCCGGTCGGGCACGGCTTCGGGGTACCGTCCCCGGAGGAGGTGCTGGACGCCTGGGATCGCACCCGCGAGTCGCTGGCGTCGCGCGGCATCGCCGGCCTGGACGCGCCCGGCGGTGACGCGTTCCCGCTGCCCGGCCTCACCCGGGTGTTCTCCGAGGTCGCCGGCACCGAGCTCACGCCGGACACGCTGCTCGCCGACACCGCCGCCGTCATCGTCGACTGCCTGGAGGACCGGCACATCCCCGAGGCCGAGCCGGAATGGGAATCGGTCCCGGTAGAGGAACGTTGACCGGTAGGCGAAATTCTTTCGGTACGGGGAGCACGGGGTGACCACAGTACGTTCTTGGCCTGGCGATTTCCGCGACCGGCTCACCTCGCCCGTACCGACCCCGCGGCCCGCCGAGGTCCTCCGGCTCGCACGTGGCGGCATGGTCCCGTCCGACCTGTCCACCGTGGCCGACATCCCGGTCCGGCACGCCCCGGCGCCCGCCGGCGCCGCCACCTCGGCCACCTGGGTCGGCCACGCCACCTTCGTGGTGCGCATCGGCGGCCTGACCGTGCTCACCGACCCGGTGTGGTCGCGCCGCATCCCCGGCATCAAGCCGCGCTGGACCGCGCCGGGCGTACCGCTCGGCAGCCTCGACCGCATCGACGCCGTGGTGATCTCGCACAACCACTACGACCACCTCGACGCGCCGACGATCCGCCGCCTTCCGCGCCGTACGGCGGTGTTCGTCCCCGCGAAGCTGGCCGGCTGGTTCCGGCGCCGCGGGTTCCGCCGCGTCGTGGAGCTGGACTGGTGGGAGTCCGCGACGCTGCCGGCGGTCGGGGGCGGCCAGGTGCGGTTCGACTTCGTCCCGGCGCACCACTGGAGCCGCCGCGGCCTGCGCGACGGCTGCCGCTCGCTGTGGGGCGGCTGGGTGCTGACCGCGCCGTCCGGCGACCGCGTGTACTTCGCCGGCGACACCGGCTACGGGCACTGGTTCACCGAGATCGGCGCCCGGTACCCCGGCATCGACCTGGCGCTGCTGCCGATCGGCGCGTACGAGCCCCGCTGGTTCCTCAAGAGCGTCCACCTGGACCCGGAGGAGGCCGTCCACGCCGCCGCCGACGTAGGCGCCCACCGCATGGCCACCATGCACTGGGGCACGTTCCAGCTCTCCGCCGAACCCCCCACGGAGCCCCTGACCCGAGTCCGCAAGGCCTGGAGCGACACCGGCCGCGACCCGGCCGACCTATGGGACCTGGCAATCGGCGAAGGCCGAGCACTGAACTAGGACGCGGCGCTCCCCGCACTTCGCAAACGGCGGCCCGCCATCTACGGCGACCGCACGCGCAAATAAATCAGTCTCGCGAAGCGAGGCCTTCGCGTGAGGCGCCGGGTCAGTGTTCCGGGCGGAAGTTGGTGATGTGGCCGACCAGCTGCTCGATGCCGCGTTGGATCCCGCCCGGCAGGTCGCCGAGGGCGAACGAGCTGGTCATGGTGACGGCGGCGAAGCCGCAGGTGCGTTCGTCCAGCCAGCCGGACGCCACCGAGCCCGTGACGATCTCCAGTGCCCGGGCGTTCGGGTCGACGTAGACCAGCACCACGCGTGGTGCCTCGTCGCCGAACTCGCCGAGCAGGCGGGTCGCCTCCTCGCGTGGTTTCGCGTCGTCGGGGGTGGTGCCGACGAAGACGGAGAACGTGAGACCGGTCTCCTCACGCGCCCGGTCGACCAGCCGCCCGAGTTCGTACTCCTGCTGATCGGTGAACGCCCGCGACAGATTCCCGTTCATGATCTGGCTTTTTACCACGAAGCGCTGGCGCCGCCCGTGCGGCTCGCGGCAGGCTCCTCGGCCTCCGCCTCCGCACCCACACCGGACAGCGCCGGACGCGACGGGTCCGCCGCCACGGCCGGACGCTCCGCGTCCTCCGGGCCGCCGATCCACGTCGGGTCGGCCGTCCAGGTCAGGCCCGGACGGTAGCGCGGGTCGCGGCCCCAGGACGGCGCGACGCACAGCACCGCGATGATCACGAACGCGGCGGCGGGGACGCCGACGAACAACCCGAGCGTTTGCAGCGTGCTCACGGTTTCCACTTCTTTCTCAACGCGCGCGATGACCTCGCGTCCAACCGTATCGCTAGCCGCCGCGCATCATTCGCGCGATGTCCCGTACCCGCGGGTCCTCCCGTACGTCCTCCAGCGCCATCGGCCGGCCCGCGCCGTCGCACAGCGGCACCCGCCAGTTCGGGTACGCGTCGCTGGTGCCCGGGAGGTTCTGGGCACGCCGCTCGCCGACCGCGTCGGTCAGCGACACGCCGAGCAGGCGCGCGGGCGTGGCGGCCAGGTACGCGTGCAGCGCCAGGACGGTGTCCCACTCCCCCGCGTCGTCGGCCAGCAGCCCCAGCTCACGCAGCGTCCGCCGCCACGCCTCGACCTCGGCGTGCGCGTCGGCGGCCTCGGTGGCCTCGTCCCGGGTGAGCAGCCCGAGCCGGGCGCGCAGCGCGACGTGCGCGCCGGACAGGTACGCGGCGGCCGGCGGCAGATCGTGGCTGTCCACCGTGGCCAGGCAGTCCTCCCGCCACTCCCCGGGCGACCGCGGCCGGCCGTCGTCGTGCCGCTCGAACCACAGCAGCGACGTGCCGAACACCCCGCGCGCGGCCAGGTCCTCGCGTACGCCGGGCTCGACCGTGCCGAGGTCCTCCCCCACGATCACGCCGCCGGCGCGCGCCGCCTCCAGCGTCAGCGTGCCCATCGTCGCGGCCGCGTCATACCGCACGTACGTGCCCTCCGACGGTTCCGCGCCCTCCGGGATCCACCACAGCCGGTACAGCCCCATCACGTGGTCCACCCGCAGGCCGCCGCCGTGCCGCAGGCCGTACCGGGCCAGGTCGCGCAGCGGGGCGTACGCGGCGGCGGCCAGCCGGTGCGGGTGCCACGGCGGCTGCGCCCAGTCCTGCCCGCGCTGGTTGAACGCGTCCGGCGGGGCGCCGACGGTGACGCCGTGCGCCAGGACCGGGGCGTACATCCAGGCGTCCGCGCCGCCCGCGGAGGCGCCCACGGCCAGGTCGTGCAGCACGCCGACGGGCATCCCGGCATCGGTCGCCGCCCGCTGCGCGGCGGCCAGCTGCTCGTCGCACAGCCACTGCACCCACCGGTGGAACTCCACCCGGTCGCGCAGCTCGCCGCGGGCCCGCGCCACCGCGTCACCGCGCACGTCGCGCAGCGCCGGCGGCCATGCGCGGACGTCCGGCCCGTACCGCTCGGCCAGCGCGTTCCAGGTGGCGAAGTCGGTCAGCGCGGTGCCCTCACGGGCGGCGAACCCGCGGTACGCCTCCTCGCGGCCCGCCGGACGCGGCACCGTCCACAGGATCTCCAGCGCGGCCAGCTTCGCCGCCCACACGGCGTCGCGGTCCAGCGGCTCGTCCGTACCGGAGGCGGCGCGCGGCTTCGCGGCCGTCTCGTCGATGCGCCGGCGGTCCCCCGGCGTCGCGGCGGCGTACTCCGGGAGGTCCTCGATGCGCAGGTACAGCGGGCTGGTGAAGCGGCGGCTGACCGGCAGGTACGGCGACGGCGTGAGCGGTGGCCGCGGCTCCGTCGCGTGCAGCGGGTTGGCCAGCACAAACCCGGCGCCGAGCTCCGTGGCGCTCCACGCGGCGAGGTCGGCCAGGTCGCGCAGGTCGCCGAGGCCCCAGGACGTACGCGAGCGGAGCGCGTACAGCTGGAGCATCAGCCCCCAGGCGCGGCGCTCGCGCAGCTCCGCGGGGAGTTCGAGGCGCTCCGGGGCCGCGAGCAGCGGCGCGCTCTGCGTACGGCCGCGGTCGCGGACCAGCAGCGTGTGCAGGCCCAGCGGCAGCGGGTCGTCCGGGCCGAGCCGGTCGCCGTCCTCGGTGACCACCCAGGTCTCCCCCGCGTACGACCCGGCCGGGTGCCCGGCGCGGCGGGTGACGAACGGCTCCGGGATGAGCCGGGCCCGCCGCCGCTCGGTGATCTCCGCGAGGGCGCCGGCCGCCGCGGCCTCGTCGGGGGCGTCGACGCCCAGCGCGGCCAGGACGGCGACGAGGGTGTCCCGCCCGACGTCGACGAGGCCGTGCGGGCCTCCGTACGTGACGTCCACTCCACAGGCGCGCGCCAGATCGGCGTATACGTCGGTCACGGGTGCGTTGTACCCCAGCCGGGCGGCGTGCGCGCGGGCCAGTCCACCGCCGCCTCCAACCGGGCGCCCAGGGCGATCAAGGTCGGCTCGGCGCCGTGCCGCGCGGCCAGCATGATCCCGATCGGCAGGCCCTCGGCCGTCCAGTACGCGGGCAGGCTGACCGCGGGCTGGCCGGTGACGTTGGAGACCGACGCGAACGGGGAGAACGCGCACTGCCGGGCGAAGTTCTCGGCCGGGTCCTGGTCGTGGAAGTGGCCGATCGGCGCGGGCGGCCGCGCCAGGGTGGGCGTGAGCACGGCGTCGTACTCTTCGGCGAGCGCGGCCACCGGGCGGGTGAGCCGCTGGAGGCCGGCCAGCGCCTGGACGACGTCGGCGGCGCCGAGCGACCGGCCGCGGTCGCGGAGCCACGCGGTGAGCGGCGTGACGTCCGGGGCGTCCAGCGGCGCGGCGGTGGCCGCCCACAGCACCGCGAACCGGTCCATGAACGCCCCGCCGACCGGCGGCTCCACCTCCTCGACGACGTGCCCGAGGTCGCGCAGCCGGCCGATCGCGTCCTCGTACGCCGCCCGGCAGTCCGGATGCACCTCGGCCCCGGACGACGCGGGCCCGGCGTGCGCGGCGATCCGCAGCCGCCCGGGGTCGCGGCCGGCGTCGGTCGCGTACCGGTGCCCGCGCGTCGGTACCGGCGCGGCGTCGCCCGGACGGGTGTGCGCCAGCGCGTCGAGCAGCAGCGCCGCGTCGGCCACCCGGCGGGCCAGTGCGCCGTGCGTGGCCAGCCCGAACAGGTCCGCGCCGTACGGGCCGTTGCTCACCCGTCCGCGCGTCGGCTTGATGCCCACCACGCCGCACGCGCTCGCGGGGATGCGGATCGACCCGCCGCCGTCGCTGCCGTGCGCGACCGGCGCGAGCCCGGCGGCCACCGCGGCCGCCGCGCCCCCGCTCGACCCGCCGGCCGACCGGGTGCGGTCCCAGGGCGTACGGGCGGGCGGCGCGACCGGGCTCTCGGTGTACCCGGCGAGGCCGAACTCGGGCGTGTTGGTCTTCCCGATGATGACCGCGCCGGCCTCGCGCAGCCGCAGCACCACGCCGTCGTCCTGCGTCGCGGGCGGATCGTCACGGTACGTGGCCGAGCCGCGACGCGTCGGCATGCCGGCGACCGCCGTGAGGTCCTTCACCGGGACGGGGACGCCGGTCAGCGGTGGCAGGTCGTCCGGGTCGGACGCGCTGAGCACCGCGCGTTCGGCCTTGCGCGCCTGCTCACGGGCCAGATCGGCGGCCACGGTGACGTAACCGCCGACCGCCGCGTCGCGGGCGGCGATGCGGTCCAGGTAGTGATCGACGATCTCCACCGGAGACAGGCGTTTGCCGCGAATCTCGGCGGAAAGCACCGTCGCCGAGAGATCATGAATGTCGGGCACGGTCCCTCACCGTAATCGGCCGTCGGACCGCCACGACGGCCAGGATCGTAACCGCAGAGGAAAGAAGAGTATGAACCCGGCACTACTAGGCATCGAGTGGACGTACGGTTACGCTCAGCTACGTGGAATCTGGTTCAGGGGACAGAAGCAGTCACACAGAGTCACGTGTGCCCGTGGATGATCGCACGACACGGCGGAGATCCACCGGATCCGCCGACACCGGGAAACGGCCGTCCACGTACGGCGACCTGCTGAACGATCCGCAGTACCGCCGCTGGATCCGCCGCGGCCTGATCGCCGTCGCGGCGGGCATCGTGCTCGGCCTCATCTTCACGGACTGGCGTGTCGGCCTGTCGGCGGCGGTGCTCGCCGCGATCGCCGACACCGTGTACGCCTCGAAGACGACCTCCAGCGTCGCGGCGTGGCGGCACATCGGCGCGTCGGAACGCAAGACCGAACGACAGCTCCACGGCATGGCCCGGTCCGGGTACCGGGCGCTGCACGCACGCGCGATCCCGGGCAGCGACGCCCAGATCGACCACCTCGTCATCGGCCCCACCGGCGTCTACGCGGTCGACTCGGAGAACTGGGACAAGCGCATGCCGCTGCGCGCGATGTCGCACCGCAAGCTCTTCCTCGGCCCGTTCAACCAGAAGGACCGCCTCGACGAGGCCCGCTGGGAGGCCGACCAGGCACACGAGCTGATCAGCTCCGCGCTGGGCACGGACATCGACGTCCGCCCATCGCTCGCGGTGTACGGCCCGACCGTCCCATGGAACGTCCTGACCATCCGCGACGTGGACGTCTACACCGGCGGCCGCCTCCGCAAGTACCTGAAGAAACAGGACAAGGTCCTCACCGAGGACGAGGTCGAGCGCATCTACAAGATCGCCAACCGCGTCCTCCCGCAGCGCTACGGCGAGGACGTGGAAGCGCCGAACTGAGCGCCTGATCTCAGAGTGTGGGCATCGGGGCCCAGGGCTCGGACATACCTCGTAAGATCGGGGGGTACGAACCAACGCCTCATTGGAGCCCCGAATGCCTGCACTCAGGTCACGGACCGTCACGCACGGCCGGAACATGGCGGGGGCCCGCGCACTGCTCCGGGCCAGCGGCGTCGAACGCGAGGACTTCGGCAAGCCGATCATCGCGGTCGCGAACAGCTACACCCAGTTCGTGCCGGGCCATGTACACCTTCGTGAGGTGGGCGACCTCGTCTCGCAGGCGGTCAAGGACGCCGGGGCGGTGCCGCGCGAGTTCAACTCGATCGCGGTCGACGACGGCATCGCGATGGGGCACGGCGGGATGCTGTACTCCCTGCCCAGCCGGGAGCTGATCGCGGACTCCGTGGAGTACATGGTCAACGCGCACTGCGCGGACGCCATGATCTGCATCTCCAACTGCGACAAGATCACCCCGGGCATGCTGATCGCCGCGATGCGGCTGAACATCCCGACCGTGTTCGTGTCCGGCGGGCCGATGGAGGCCGGCAAGGTCATCGCGAAGACCAACGGCGACGGCAGCACCACCGCGGTCCGCAAGCTGGACCTGATCGACTCCATGATCGCGTCCGCGGACGACTCGGTGTCCGAGGCCGAGCTGGGCGAGATCGAGGAGAACGCCTGCCCGACCTGCGGTTCGTGCTCCGGCATGTTCACCGCGAACTCCATGAACTGCCTGACCGAGGCGATCGGCCTGGCGCTGCCGGGCAACGGCACCACGCTGGCCACGCACACCGCGCGCAAGCAGCTGTACCTCGACGCCGGGCGCACCGTGGTCGAGCTGGCCAAGCGGTACTACGAGAACGACGACGCGTCCGTGCTGCCGCGCGCGATCGCCACGCGGGACGCCTTCGAGAACGCCATGGCGCTCGACGTGGCGATGGGCGGGTCCACCAACACGGTGCTGCACCTGATGGCCGCCGCGCGCGAGGGCGAGGTCGACTTCGAGCTGAAGGCGATCGACGAGGTCTCCCGCCGCGTGCCGTGCCTGTGCAAGCTGGCGCCGAACACGCAGAAGTACCACGTGGAGGACTGCCACCGGGCCGGCGGCATCCCCGCCATCCTCGGCGAGCTGGACCGCGCCGGGCTGCTGCACCGTACGGTGCACAGCGTGCACAGCGCCTCGCTGACCGAGTACCTCGACACCTGGGACGTCAAGTCGCCGAAGGTCTCCGAGGAGGCGCTGGAGCTGTACCACGCGGCGCCCGGCGGCGTGCGCACCACCAAGGCGTACTCGCAGAGCGCCCGGTGGGAGAGCCTGGACCTCGACCGCGAGGAGGGCTGCATCCGCGACCTGGCGCACGCCTACAGCGCGGACGGCGGCCTCGGCATCCTGTACGGCAACGTGGCCGTCGACGGCGCGGTGATCAAGTCCGCGGGCGTCGACGAGTCGCTGATGACGTTCTCCGGCCCCGCGAAGGTGTTCGAGGGCCAGGAGGAGGCCGTCGAGGGCATCCTGAACGGCTCGGTGCAGCCCGGCGACGTCGTGGTGATCCGGTACGAGGGCCCGCGCGGCGGTCCCGGCATGCAGGAGATGCTGTACCCCACGAGCTTCCTGAAGGGCAAAGGCCTCGGGAAGGCGTGCGCGCTGATCACCGACGGCCGGTTCTCCGGCGGCACGTCCGGCCTGTCCATCGGCCACATCTCCCCGGAAGCCGCCGCCGGCGGCACGATCGCGCTGGTCGAGGACGGCGACACCATCAACATCGACATCCCCCGCCGCGAGCTGACCCTCGACGTCCCCGCCGACGTCCTCCGGTCCCGCAAGGAAAAGCTCCTGGCCGACCTGCACGAGTACCGCCCCCGCGACCGCCAGCGCCCGGTGACCGCCGCCCTCCAGGCCTACGCGGCGATGACCACCTCGGCATCCAACGGCGCCGCCCGCGACGTCTCCCAGCTGGGGCGCATCGGCGCCCGGGACTGACCGGCCGATTCGGCGCCGCTACCGGCTCGGGTACTCCCCGGGCGGTAGCGGCGCCGTTTCGTCGGCACCCCGTACGCGGTAGACGAGGTCACCTCCCGAGACCGACGCCGCGCGGCCCGTACCCGGCCACGATGGGCCGGGACAGGGTCGAGCGGAATGAGGTGAGACCGGTGGCGCAGAGCATCGGAACGGGGGCGGCGGTTCGGCGGCCCGGGCGTGGGATCGGGGTGGTGATGGCCGTTACGGCGGTGACGTTCGGGGTCGCGTCCATGGTGCATTTTGGGGTGGCGGTGCCGTTGGGGGTGCTCACCGTGCATGACCCGTTTCCCGGTGCGAAGTTTCCCGAGATGATCATCGGGCTGGTGCTGCTCGCCGGGGCGGTCCCCGTGCTGGCCCGCGCGCGGTTCGCGCGGGTGATCGGGCTTGTGGCTACCGGGTTTGCGACTGCCGGGACGCTCGTGGGGCTGCGGTTCACGCTTCCTGCCGGGATGGCGGGGGAAATCGCGTACCACTTCGGCGTACTCACGCTGCTGGTGGTCACGCTTGTGCTGCTCGGTGTGCGGCGGGCTGGGTGAGGGCCTTGGTGGCGCGGGGACCTGCCTTGCGGGATAAAGGCCTCGCTTCGCGAGACTGATTTTTTGCGCGTGGGGTCGCCGTGGGTGGCTGGGCGCCGTTTGCGAAGTGCGGGCAGGAGCAGAGCGGGGTCTGTGCAGATTCTTGGCACGGGGCGTTGTGGTACAGCCAGGGTGCCGAGCCGAAAGCTCGCGCTGCGCGCTACCCCGCGCGGGTTTTGATGCCCGCCGCAGGCGACGCCTTGAACCCTGGCTGTACAACAACGCCCCCGTGCCTGGAACCTGCACAGGCGGAGACTGCAGAGTCTTGGCCACGCCATCGCGGTACCGCCAGGGTCAAAGCGTCGCCCGCGGCGGGCATCCAAGCTGTGCCGCGCAAACGGCGACCCGCCAACTACGGCGACCCACCGCGCAAATAGATCAGTCTCGCGAAGCGAGGCCTTTTCGCGCGGAAGCGCGGGGCGGGCAGCGCGGCGTCGGGGGCTGGGTCAGCCGGCCTGGCCGGTCAGGGTGGTGGCTAGTTCGGTGGCCAAGGTTGGGGTGGCGGCGATTATGCCGGACCAGCGGCGGGTCAGGTCGGGGTCGAAGGTGATGGGACGGCCGTATGCGTCGATCACGGCGCCGCCGGCGGCGGGGACCATGATCTGGGCGGCGGCCAGGTCGACCAGGCGGTGGGTGTCGGAGCAGGCGTCGGCGAAGGCGTCCGTGGCGCCCTCCGCTACCAGGGCCGCCTCCAGGCAGGTGGTGGACAGGATGCGGATGCGGGCCGCGGTCTCGGCCACCGCCCACCAGGCCGTCGCGGCCGCGGGGGTGGCGGTGTGCGGGCGGAGGAGGGAGACGGCGGCGCCGCGCAGGGCCGTACGGCCGGAGGTGCGGTACGCGGGCGGGCGGTCGTGGCGGGCGGACCAGGAGCGGCCGGTGTCCAGCCAGACGGTCAGCGCCTCGGTGAACTCCCCGTCGATGGCCACGGCGCCGGCGAAGGCGGTCAGCGGGACACCGGCGGCGCCGTTCGCGGAGCCGTCGAGCGGGTCGATGACCAGGGTCGCGGCCGAGCCCCGGTCGACGAAGCCGGTCTCCTCGCTGAGGACGTTCACCGGCACGCCGTCCAGCGCCTGGAGGATGGCGCCCTCCACCAGCATGTCGATGCGCATGGACGGCGTGCCGTCGGCGCCCATCGCGACGGTCTCGGCGAGCGCCTCCCGCCCGTACGCGGCGCGCGCCTCGGTGTAGGCCGTCCGCGCCGCCCGCGCGGCCCGGGCCAGCACCTCGCTGGGGGTGTTCGCGGTCACGAGGCCGCTCCCACGAGGGTCGTGTCCGGGGCCGTGGTCACCTGGCGGACGGTGGGCCAGCCGTTGTCGATCGTCACGGTGGTGAGGTCGGCGCGCAGGCCGGGGGTGAGGGCGCCGCGGTCGGTCAGGCCGGCCACGGCGGCGGGGCCTGACGTGACCAGGCGTACGGCCGCCGGTAGGGGGAGGCCGTCGGCGGCCAGGCGGAGCGCGGCGGCCAGGGGCGTGGACGGGAGGTAGTCGCTGGACAGGGCGTCCACGGTGTCCGCGGCGACCAGGTCGGCGGCGGAGACGTTGCCGGAGTGCGAGCCGCCGCGCAGGATGTTCGGGGCGCCGGCGACGATGTGCATGCCCCGTTCCCGGGCCGCGCGGGCCGCCTCCAGGGTGGTGGGGAACTCGGCGACGGCCGCGCCGCGCTCGTGCACGCCGGCGACCTCGTCGGCGGTGACCGGGTCGTGCGCGAGCAGCCGCAGGTCCCCGGCCCGGGCCCGGGCGCTCAGCCAGGCGAACGCCACGTCGCGGTGCCAGGCCCGGCCCTCCCGATCGGACGTGTAGGACTCCAGCCGCGCCTGCGCCTCCTCCGGCGTCAGGCCCTCCGTGCCCTGCAGCCAGCGCCGGTAGTACGCCGGGTCCGCGTACTGCCCCTGCCCGGGCGTGTGGTCCTCGAAGGACACGAGCGGCGTCTCGACGGGGGCGTACCGGGCGACGGCGTCCTGGAGCGCGCCCAGCGCGTCCGGGTCGCGGGCGTCCAGGCGCAGCAGCAGGCAGTGGTCGACCAGGGCCGCGCCGGTCGCCGCGCGGGCGGTGATGGCCTGTTCCAGGCGCCGCGCCCCGGCGACCGTACGCTCCTTGCGGCCGTCCGACTGGTACCCGATCCCGTGGAAGATCGTGGTGACCCCGGCCGCCCGTACCCTCCCCTCGAAACTGGCGACCGCGAAGTCCGGGTCGAACTCCGCGCCGGGCCGCGGCCGTACCTCCTTCTCCAGGCCGTCGCTGTGCGTGTCGACCAGCCCGGGCAGCAGCAGCGCCCCGCGCAGGTCCACCGCCTCGGCCGGTACCGGACCGGTACGCGCGCCCACCTCGGTGATGCGCCCGTCCTCGACGGCCACCAGCGCGTCCTCAAGCACCCGGTCGGGCAGTACGGCCGTGGCGTGGGCGAAGATCCGCGCGCTCACCGGGCCACCTCCAGTTCGTCGCGCAGTACGTCTCCGGGTGCGCCCTCCGCGGCCACCCGGCCGTCGGCGAGCACCACCACCCGGGTGGCCAGCCGCTCCATCGCGTCCAGGTCGTGGAAGACCGACAGCACGGCCACCCCCGCCTCCTCCAGGTCGGCGATCATGTCGAGCACCGACTCCCGGTTGGCCGGGTCCAGCGCGGACACCGGCTCGTCCAGGAGCAGCAGGCGGGGCGGGGAGATCGTGCCGGCGGCCAGGTTCACCCGCTGCTTCTGCCCGCCGGACAGCACCGTGGCGTGCATCGCCCACAGGTTCTCGGCGATCCCCACGCGCCGCAGCGCCGCGGCCGCCGCGTCCCGGGCCACCGCACGGTCCATCCCGCGGCCCACCCCGGCGCGCGCCACGATGTCCAGCACCGCGCGGCGCGGCTCGGCCCGCAGGAACTGCGACACGTACCCGATCTCGTGCCCGCGCAGGTCCCCCACGGCCGCGTCGGGCAGCGCCGCCAGGTCCGTGACGGCCCCGCCGGCCGTACGGAACCACACGTGCCCCGCGGACGGCACGTACGTGCGGTACACGCAGCGCAGTAGGGAGGACTTGCCCGCCCCGGACGTACCGGCCAGCGCGACGTGCTCGCCCGCCCGTACGTCCAGGTCCACGCCGCGCAGCGCGGTCACCTCGCGGCCGTCGATGGTGTGCATGGTGAAGTGCTTGGCCAGCCCGCGCACGGACAGCACCGGTTCCATCCCCGTCACCCCCGCGCCGCCGCGACGAGCCGCTGGCTGTACGGATGCTGCGGGTCTTCCAGCAGCTGGTCGGTCAGTCCGGACTCGACCACCCGGCCGTGCTTCATCACCAGTACGCGGCGGGTGAGCATCTCGATCACGCCGAAGTCGTGCGACACGACCACCGCCGCGACGCCCGTCTCCTCCAGCAGGCCGCGCAGCAGGTCCAGGACGCCCGCGGCCACGGACGCGTCGAGGCCGGTGGTCGGCTCGTCGAGCAGCAGCACCGGCGGGCGGTTGGCCAGCGCCTTGGCGATCTGCACGCGCTGCCGCATGCCGCCGGAGAACGTCCGTACGGGGTCGTCCATGCGGGCGAGCGGCACCTCGGTGCGCTCAAGCAGTTCCGACGCCCGCGACCGGATGTCGGCGAACCGGCGCCGGCCCGCGGCGGTCAGCGGCTCGGCCACGTTGCCGCCCGCGGAGATGTCCAGGTTCAGCCCGGCCGCCGGGTCCTGGTAGACCACCGCGATCTGGTCCACGCGCAGCCGGCGGCGCTCGGCGTCGGACATCCGTACCGTGTCGCCCGGCACGCTCCGCAGGTGCACCGAGCCCGCGGTGGCCCGCTCGTCCCCGGCCACGCAGCGCATCACCGTGGACTTCCCGGACCCGGACTCCCCGATCAGCCCGAGCGCCTCGCCCGGCGCGACGTCGAACGACACGTCCCACGCGCCCACCACGGCGCCCGTACGCGGCGAGATCGCCGTGTCGTGCTCCGGTCCGGTGCCGGGCAGCGACTCCGGGCCGGGGTCGCCGTAGATGCGCCCTAGCTCGCGCACCCGCAGCGCCCAGCCGGGCTCGGCGGGCGGATCGGCAGTGTCCGCGCTCGTACGGGCGACGGCGGTGGTCATCGGCGCTCCTCGGGTCGAAGCTGTGCCGGGCGCGTGTGGTGGG
>Ga0164243_10010252_pt1 | contig 13498 bp, 21 predicted proteins | sample OricompcompostOP_FD_108781 | JGI IMG/M metagenome (GOLD analysis project Ga0164243, IMG submission 108781) | Organic Plus compost microbial communities from Emeryville, California, USA - Original compost - Organic plus compost (OP) | ecosystem: Engineered > Solid waste > Mixed feedstock >... | reverse complement strand
TGCCGAAGCCGTCCTCGATCTCGCCGAAGGTCGGTCTGAAGATGTCGGTCATTAGCCGGACCGAACCTCGGATCGGAACAGCACCTGGCGATCAACATATTTGATTTCGATCATTAATGTTCCCCCGACTCTCCACACATTGTGGTTTGTCGTGTATCTCGAACCCGAGTTGCTGCCCCAGGGTCAGGGCGGCGTCGATGACCGGATGATCCGGCCAAGGGTAGGACAGTTGGCGTCCGGCGCTGTTGAGGCCGGTGGGCACCTGGTCCAGGGCGGCGGCGGCGGTGTCGGGATCGACGCCGAAGTGCTCGGTCAGCAGCGCGGCGTCGATGTCGTCAACCCGCCACCAGGCGACGGCGCGCCGGTGGGCGGTGCGGGTGTAGTCGAGCCAGATCCGGGCCGCGTCGACGGCCCAGTCGCCGGTCATCACCGTGGTGACGCGCCGGATCAGGTAGTAGGGGTACAGGTGCTCGCGGGCGTGGATGCTGGGGATGGCGTGCAGCGGGTTTCGGACCTGGGCGTAGACGGTGCCCTGGTAGCCGAAGTCGTAGCAGCCGAGCCAGGACACGTCGCCGTCGAGCCCGGCGATGGGCTCGCGGTCGCGGTGCAGGGTCCACCACCCCTCGTGCTCGACGTGCAGCCCGCACGCCTTGAGCAACTCGGCGGTGTAGAGGGTCCCGCTGCGGCCGGAGCCGGTGACGAGGAAGCCGGGCTCGCCGGTCACCCGCGTTGCACCTTCCGCAGGCTGCACTCGCAGGTGACCTCGTCGCGGTAGCGGGTCCAGCGCGCCCAGTTGGCCCGCCACTGCAGGCTCATGGCCTTCTCGACCGGATCGGTGACCGGGTGCCACAGGTGAAATGCCGAGCCGTCGATGCGCAGCGGCTCGCCGCCGATCACGGTGGCGGCCTTCCAGAAGGCGTTGTCCTCCCCGCCCCAGCCGACGAACCGTTCGTCGAAGCCGCCGATGCGGTCCCACAGCAGCCGGGGCACCACCAGCATCGAGGACTGGGTGGTCAGCGGCTCGGTGCGTACCCTCTCCACGTCCAGGACGTCCATGAGGCTGATGGACGGGTCAGCCAGCAGCGCCCGCGTGCAGGACTCGCTGAGCTCGACGACGCTGGTGAACGCGGCGACCAGTCGCCCGGTGCGCGAGGCCAGTTCCCAGGCGTCCTCCAGTTGTTTGCGGGGCACCCAGGTGTCGGCGTCGGCGATGACAGCGAGCTGCCACTCGACCCGGCGGGCCGCGTCGTTGATGGCCGCCGAGCGGTTGAACGGTCCGTTCGCGCAGCGGTGTGTGCCCATCGCGTCACTGTGCGGGCAGTAGTCGCTACCGGGCTTGGAGACCCAGTTCCACGACTTCCCCTCGACGACGTAGAGGTCGTTGTCGGTCCAGCGCGACCAGTAGTGGTCCTTGAGGTGGTTCCACAGCTGGTCACGGTGGCCGCCGTCGGGCCGGTAGGGCACCAGGATCGGGACGGTCACGGCATGCCTCCGGGCCGGTGTCCCTGCGAGCGCAGCCACGCGATGGCCCCGTCACGGTCGCCGGAGTCCTTGATGCGCACCAGGTGTTCCCACAGCATCCGGTTGTTCTCGGTGTCGGCGTCACGCTCGGCGCGCTCGTGCCACAGGTGCAGCAGACCGTAGTGGGGCACCCAGGTGTTGCCGTTGCCGAAGATCCCGCAGCTGGTGAGGAAGATGAGATCCTCGTATCCCCACCCCCGGAAGCTCTCGATGTAGCCGCCGACGGCGTCGAAGAGCTTGCGGGTCACCACCACCACGCCCGAGCAGGGCCGGGCGTACACGCCGTCCTCGTCGTAGCGCTCGGCGCTGACGAAGCCGACATCGCCGGTGGACAGGATGCGCTCGGTGGTGCCCTTGGACAGGTAGGTGAAGCAGTCCCCGGCGACGACCATCTTGCCGGTGGCCACGGCCATGTCGATGGCCTCCTCGATGGCCTCGGGATGGGCGATGGTGTCGGCGTCGTGGAAGATGCCGACGTCCCAGTCCCCGGCGGCGCGGGCGGCGTTGTTGCGGGCCATGCCCCGGTTGAAGGCCCGGTTGGGGGTGTCGGCGGTGAACACCGGATAGTCGTAGTGGTCGGCGATCCAGTTACGGGTGAACTCCCACAGCCGGTTTCGGGTGCCGTGCGGCCGGAACGGCACCATCACCGCGATCACAGCTTGACCGCCTCGGCGGTCATCGACTCCAGCGCCAGCATGCCCTCGGGCATCCGGGCGGGGTTCTCCAGGTCGCGCAGGTGCGGCCACTCACTCTGACCGAGCCGGTGCCACTCGACGTAGGAGAAGCCCGCGCCGATCAGCGCGGTGCTCAGGGTGGCGCGGTCGTAGATGAACTGGTGCCCCCAGTCGCGCACGTAGTTGTTGATCACCATCGCGGACGACGGGTACGGTGCCCAGGGAATGAATTCTTTTGTGGCCCAGTGGATGTATGCGCTGTGCAACGGATCGGTGGGGTTGCGGTACAACGCCCACAGGAAGTCGAGGTCGGGGGTGGTGACCCGGATGCGCCCGCCGGGCTCCAGCACCCGGTGGCACTCGGCCAGCAGCGACCGGCCCTGCGGATAGGTCAGGTGTTCGATGAAGTGCTCGGTGAACACCGCACCGACCGAGTCGTCGGCATACGGCAGCGGCTCGGTGGCGTCGAGCCACCGCACCCCGTCGTGCTTGACGTCGATGTCGGCGTTGACCCAGCCGTCGAGCAGGTTGTCCCCGCACCCGATATGCAACTTGATCACGCCAACCCCTCCTTCCAAGAGGCCTCCCAGTGGTGAATGGCGTAGGCCCAGGGCTGGTCGAGGCTCAACTCGAACGAGTTCTGGTTGTGCACCCCCTTGAGGGTCCAGTGGTACGGGTAGAACGAGCCGGGCGGCAGCAGCAGAATGTCGTTGCGCCCGTGCAGGATCTCGGAGAAGGTGTTGACTCCGGCGGCCAGGGTGCCCTGGTGCTGACGCTCGATGGAGAGCTTGAGGATGCGCAGAATCGCGGTGTGGCCAGGGGACGCACCGAAAACTGCGTTGCATACGTACTCGGAGTCCTGGTACCCGGCGAACAGCGGTGCGCCCAGCATCGGGTCGAGCGGACGCAGCAGTTCGACATCGGAGTCGATGTAGACCCCGCCCCGGTGGTAGACCTCCTCCAACCGGATCAGGTCGGCCAGTTGTGCGCCGGTTTCGCAGCCGGTCCAGTGCGGGCTGCTGATCGGGAAGTCGGCGGGGTCCACCGGATCGCGCAGAGTGACGTGCTCCCAGGCCGGATGCAGATCACAGGCCTTCTCCCACAGGTGCTCCTGTTCGGAGGTGGTGCGCTTGGGCACGGTGCGGATGAGACGACGGGGGACGATCACCTTTTAGCCTCCTCCTTCAGGAGTTGATAGAGACTCGATCCGCGCAGTGATCATCCGCCCAGCCCGTCGCGGATCGGGATGTTGATCAGCCCGTCGCGGCCGAGGATGTTCATCCGGGCACGGGCCTTCCCCTCGTGGGTGATGTCGACGTGGACGTAGCCGATCACGTGGGCATCGGTCCCGGCGCGGTCGACGATCTGGGTGACCATGACCATCTCGTCGGGGATGACAACGTCGTTGACGCTCTTAGGGATCGCCGCGTGCTGGAAGTGGCTGCCGTCGACCCCCGACCAGGTGACCCGGTAGGCGTCGTGGGGCACTGCGGACACGTAGATCGGGAAGCGCCGCACGGCGATCGACTCGATCACCCCTGCGGCCTTGGCGGTGGCCGCCTCGCTGGTGGTCATCTGGTCCCCTTGTCGAGTTGTTGTGCGCATTGGTCACAGAACCAGTCCGGCCGCGCGTTGATCACGCGCAGAACGGTTGCCTCATCGGTGCAGTTGGGTGCGGCGCAGGTCGGGCGTGCCCGCCGCTTGTCGGCGTAACGGCTCACGGGCGCTGAAAATCCACCACCTTCATGATCTCCTCGACCGCGTGCGCAACCCAGCACGCGCTGTAGACGGTGTGGTGCTCAGCGCACCAACTCTCCATGTGGCACGACCAGGGCTGCAGGTCGATCAGCAGTTCCGTCAGTTCCTGGCGCAGATCGCAGCAAATCGGTGTCGCCCTGCGGGGGGTGGCAGTGCGAAGGAGTTCACCGCCACCCTCCCCCGCAGGACTTTCTCCGACCGCTGCCGCTGCGGACGGAGAGGCTTCCAGGACCTCGTTGTTCTCCTCGTAGACACTCAGCGCGTCACGGTGATGCAGGTCAAGGTCGAAGTCGTAGGTGGGCGGCCACCACCGCAGCAGCAGATTGTGCGCGGCGACCGCAAGCAGGTGCCGGATCATCGCTTCCTCGGGTGGCGTGCCCGCCACTGATCGTAGAGGTCGCCGATCTCGATGCCGATCAGCCAGACGGCGATGGCGGCACCCATGACCACCATGGCCCCCACGAACAGCGGATCGAAGCTCCAGCTCCAGTCGAACTCCATGATCACCGCCCCCTCCGACTCTTCTCGAAAACCGTCACCGCCAGGTCTGCGGCCAGGTCCCACGCGAGGTTGCGGACCCGGGCAGTCCGGGCGTTCAGAAGATGGTTCAGATAACCAGGCGTCGAGGGGGCGACGGCGGGGGTATGGGTCCCGTTGGCCATCGTTGCCTCCCTGGAGCGGGTTCTCTACTGATTTCGGTACCAGCGAGAACGCCATGAACTGTCTTGCTTCTAGAACCATTCTGTCATGGATCTAGAATTTGTCCACCCCTATGTGAAGAAGTTCTTCTTCTTCGCGTCCTCGCGGAAGCTGCCGTCCTCGCGGATCTCGCCCGCCTTGCCGTCGAGCAGGCCGGACCTGACCTCGTGTTTCTGCTGGTCATGGTCGTACTCCTGCATCTTCTCGGTACGCCCGACCACCACGATCCGGGGATTCCAGTACAGGTTGTTGTCGGTCGGGTCGTCGGAGCAGTCCGGGCTCCCGGCATGCCAGTCGCCCTCGTGGGACCCGCAGCTGGGGCACGACTCGCCCTCGTTGAACAGGATGTCCTTGCCGGTCTTGAACGAGCACACCGCACAGCGCAGCTGGGTCCAGTACCACAGCACGTCGACCACCAGGCCGATCTCCGCACAACGGTTGATCGCCTCGTCGGTGAACTTGCGCTTGAGGTCGTCCTCCTGCAACTCGGTGGTCGCACCCTTGGTCATGTACTTCGACGCCATCGCAAAACGGATACCCTGCAACGCTTTTCGCTCAGAGTCATAGAGGTCTTTGATCTCGTGATACTCGGTCACCGGGGGACTCCTTTTAGGTCAGCAGCAGTTGCTCGCACTGGCTGCAGCGCCGGACGGTCTGTTCGGCCTGCAGCGCCAGTTGGCCGCCGAGCTGCTGGAGCTTGAGTGCGCTCGCGTAGCTGACCCGGTTGGCCACCGACACGAGCGCGCAGGTGACGTCGTAGACGCTGGCGTCCTCGGGCAACTGGTTGACCAGGTCGGTCACCGCGTCGCGGACCTTGACCGGCAGCCCGGCCTCACGCAGCAGCTGGGTGGCGAACGCCAGCGGGCTGCCCGGCACCGCGAGCTGCCGGGTGGCCGCGAACGCCGCCAGGTGCTCGGGCATCTTGGCCAACGCTGTCTCCCCGGCGATCTCCATCTCTTCGAGGACCTCCTGCAGCGAGCGGCCCTTGAGTCTGATCCGGCCCTCGGCCATGTCGGTGACCATGCCGCCGCCGGTATGTACGTGGTGCAGATACGGGGTGACCACCGGGGGCTTGACCTGGTGCGGGTAGGCCAGCATGCGCACGCCGCCGACGACGGTGTCGGTGCCGGTGTCGGTGGGCACCTCGATCGAGCGCAGGTCGGTGGTGACGTCGACGTGGAAATGGTTCTCGTCGCGCAGGAACGTGCGCACGTCGGCCTGCGGGCCGACCAGCCGCTCGATGATGTCGGCCACCCGGTCCAGCGGCAGCATCAGCAGATGCGGGGCGTGGACGGACACCAGGCTGTCCCCCAGCACCTCGATCATGGTGTCGGCCTCGGGGTGGCGGTCGCGGTGGTGCTTGAGCACCTGGGCGCGGAAGGCCTTGTCCAGACCGAGCAGGTAGGGGCGGGGGATCTTCAGATAGCGGCCCAGCAGCCGGGTAGCGTGGTCGTCGAGCAGGAACTGCTGGCCCCCCTCGCCTCCCGGACCGACGGTGATCGACGACGCGTCATCGGCGATCTCGATCTCGCCGAGCTTGACGACGATTTGCTGTTCCTGGCGCTCGGCCAGGCGCATCTGAAGCTCGTGGACCTTCACGCCACAGCCACCCAGCGAGCGAGCCGAAGCGCCATCTGCAGGGCCTGCCTGCGCGTATCAATCGACACGATCTATCTCCATCCTGTATGGATTCGATACGTACTCTAGAGCGAAACTGTCCATTTGTCCCACGCCACGTCGATCCGGTACTCGGTGTGCGAGACCTCCTCCACCTCGTCGTCGACGACCTCGTGCATCGAGGCCACCGCCGTCAGGCAGGGCACAACCAGATCGGAGGAGCTGGTCCGCACGTAGGGCTGCAGCTGCAGGGTGCCGCCGAGGTAGGTGTTGTCGGCGACCGAGCCGAGCGGGGTGGTGCCCGCGACCGGCGACCAGGTGCCGTAGCGGCGTCGCCACACCTGAGCGAAGCGGTCGTCGCCGTCGGCGGCCACCGTCGCCATGAACATCGTGTCGCGGTGGCGATACACCGACACCGGACCGAGCGTGGTCATCGGCAGCGCGGCCAGCTCGGTCGACGAGGCGACCCAGCCGGTGGCGCTGGCGTAGCGCCAGGACGGGTCGTCGAGGTCGCCCCGGTCACCGCCGGACGCCCAGACCCTGTTGGCCCCGACCCGGCCCCAGGGCTTGCGCGCCATGTAGACCGCGTCGTCGGAGTCGCCCGACCCGACCACCACCAGGTGCTCACCGTCGAGGAACACCCCCTTGTCGAAGATGACCTTCTGGCCGTCGGCGTCCACCGGGCCGAGGTACTCCTCGCCGACCGGCAGCAGCATGTCGCGGTCAGGTGACCAGCGGAAGTGCTGCAGATACCCACCGCCGTCGTAGCTCGACAGCAGGTACAGGTAGGTGTTGGACCGACTGGTGGCGGCGGTCAGGACCCGGCCCTGCGGACCGGGAACGGTCGCGGTGCGGGCGGGGAACGACCAGGTGCCGGTGCCGGTGACGATGGCCCAGCCCGGCTCGGTGTCCTCACTGAAGTCGTCGAGGTAGGCTCCGGGGTCGACCAGCGACACCGTCGCGTCGTACCAGCGCCGGGAGAACACCATCACGTAGCGCCCCGGCGTCAACTGGTGCAGATGCACCGGAGTCACGGCGGCCAGCAGGCCGGGGTGGTAGATCATGCCGTGTTCGGGGTGGCCCACGCTGCGGGTGGTGGTGACCTCGGAGATGCCGTCGTGGGCGACGGAGGTATCGGCGATGCGGTTGCGCACGGTGCCCATCAGAACTCCCCTTCGTCGTCATCGGGGGCGCTCGGCGGGCCGAACTCGATCATGCCCTCGGCGTCGATGTCGTCGTCGGCGACCGAACCGTCGATGGTCTGTGGTGTCTTCTCTTCTTCGAGCATGGAGAAAAGCTCCGGCAGCTTCTCCGGCGGAACGAGCTGCTCGACCGCAGAGATGATGCGGTTCATCTTGGCCATCATCTTGGCGGTGCGGGCCGCGCCGGACTCCTGATCCTCTCGGATCAGCTTGTGCAACAACACACTTGCCTTCGCGCCGTCGCGGAAGTCCACCACCGTGTTCTCGTCGGTGAGGTTCTCGTAGCCCTTGACCATCATGGTCTCCAGGAACGAGAAGGCGTTGACCCGTGTGCCGACGGCATGACCGAACTCGGCGTCCTCGCGCTCGTGCTTCTTGAGGATGTTCTCATAGACCGCGCGGGCGGCCTCGTTGACGTTGTAGTGGTTCTCCTGGTGGTTACGGATGTTCCAGTAGGTGACGACCTCATTGCCCTCGCGGTAGGCGTTGATCGGGGCCAGTGCGTCCTCGATCGCACGCCGGGTGAGCCCCTGGGCGAGCATGGTGTTGACCGACTTGCGCAGGTTGGGATCGCGGCAGATCTTGCAGCGCGGCTCCAGGCGCACCAGCTTGCCCTCGGCTCGCAGCCGCTCCATCTCCTCCTCGACGGCGGCCCGGATCTCCGGCGAGACCTCGGCCTCGTCGTCCTCATCAGGCGGGCGCTCCCCCTCGTACTCAGCCATCGTCGTGGCCGTGTCCCTTCTTGCCCGGCCGGGTTCCGGCCAACGGGTTGTAGGCGCGCCGGTACAACCCGGCGACCAGGGAGGCGTCGGCGACCCCGAGCGAGTTGGAGATCTCGCGCTTGGCCCGCAACTCCAGCTGATCGGCCGAGAGGTAGTCGACCTCTCCGTCACCCCGGTGTCGGGCGAGGAACTCGTCGGCCTGCTGCTCTAGTGCGTAGTCGGTGCCGCTCTTCAGCTGCATGACCTTGGCCTCGCCGATATGACGACGACGCCGCGATGTCATTTCGCCGCTTTGCTCTCGGTCTTGGCCGGAGCCTCGCCCTTGAGCATGTTGTCGACCTGGGCGAGCGCGACCTTGAGTTTCTCGATGTTGTCGAGAATCTCCTGGCGTGCGGTCTGCAGACCCGTGCGCAGGTGATGATCGACGATCGGGTGCAGCGACATGGTTAACCTCCATCTGGTGAGAAGCCGAGGAATCCCGGACTGGTGCTCGTCGTACTTGGCGACCATCCGCTCCAGGGCAGCGTTGAGGTGCTGCTGTGCGGTGGTGGACCATTTGCTGTTGGGCAGCATGACTTTCGCGGCGGCAGTCTCGGTGAACCCCTGCAGACAGATCAGTTCAAAGGCTTCGCGCTGGCGCGGTGACAGGTCATCGAGACCGACCAGCAGGTCGTAGAAGTCGACCTCCTCGCCGGTCTCGGGGATGGTCAGAATCGAGTCCATCGAGCCGGTGAGGATCTGCTCACGCCAGTGCGGCATGTGCTGGTAGATGCGCTTGAACACCGCCAGACGGCGCTTGTCCGGGGCCTCGGGCAGCTTGCGCATAACTACTGCTGCTCCCGGCTCTGGCGGTAGTCGATGTTCTCCAGGCGGCGGATAAAGGCGTTGAGTTCCTTGAGGAACGAGTTGGCCGTCTCGTAGAGGTACAGACGGAACAGCGCGTGCCAACGGTCCTGGCGACTGAGCTGGTTGCCCTTGGCGGTGCGGTCGCCCTGGGTGCCGTCGACGACGGAGAACCATCCCTCGTCGAAGCTGTCCTTGGCGATGGTGTGGGCCATGATGGCCTCCAGCATCAGCTTGGAGACCTCGGGGGTGACCTCCAGCAGCACCCGTTGCAGCCCGACGATGGTCTCGCGCAGATCCTGTCCGGTCAGTTGGGAGAAGTCCTCGACCATCCGGCCGTCCTCGTCGACCTGCCAGTGCATCCGGCCGTCGGGTCCGGTGCCCAGCGGCACCCGCATGCGGGCGTAGAAGGTGTCGATGATGTCGATGGCCCCGGCGAACATCTGGCCGAACAGAACCTCGGCGGCGATGCGCAGCCGGTCGAGGATGTCGCGGTCCTCGTTAGTCCAGGAGAACCGGATCTTCGACAGCGGTCTTCTGAGGTCCTCGACGGTGGGTGGGACGACGTCGTCGACCACCGAGGTGGCCTCGGCCACGAACTCGGTAGCGACCTTCTCGGCGAGATCGCCGGGCGACAACGGATTCTTTTCCAACCCCATACCAACTTTGTAGTGGTGCTTTAGATACAGAATAACAGTGCTGTGGTTTTGTGCGTCACGACACGCGTGAGGCCAGGAACCGCCGGGCCGGGGCGAACCGCAGCACCAGAATCGCCCGGAACAGGGCGGGGGTGTCGAGCCAGCCGATGAGCTGGTTGCAGCGGTTGCACAGCAGCGCACGGATGCAGGCCGGGCAGCCGTTCTCCGGCGGGTGGTCCTCGCAGAGATTGTGCTCGTGGTCCACGCACAGCCGCTTGGCCAGGCCACGGGACTTGCGGCAGATGTAGCACACCCCGCCCTGCCACTCGTAGATCGCCCAATAGTCCTCGCCGGTGATCTCGAAGCTCTTCTCGACCCGCCGGGCGTGGGCACGCAGCCGGTCGGTCTTGCGCTTGGCCCGGTGGTGGGTCACGCAGCGGGGGCCGGGCTGCAGACTGCCGTCGGGCTTGGTGGCGAGCTTGCGCTTGCCCTTCGGATCGATGCCCTCGGCAACGCAGTCCTTACAGCGGGCCACCCGCTGGGTGCTGCTCATTGCTGCGGACCTCCCTGAGCCAGCACGCATGCCGTGCATGGCATCCCCTCATTTCGGGCGAGTCATAGCCGCAGCACAGGGGTGGCGGGGTGTTCTGCGCGATCGACTCCCGGACGAAGTCGAACTTTCGGTAGATCTCGTCCAGCAGTCTGTCGTTGCGCTCGACACGCAGTTCCTTGAGCCGGAACGGCCAGCCGCTCTCGGCCATCAGCAGGATGCCGTAGCGGAAGTCGTGGTCGTACTGTTCGCTCAGGTTGTGGCAGGCCAGCGACAACTGGGCCTGCCAGGAGGGCATGGTCTCGATGGTGGTGGTGTCGAATCGCCGGGAGTTGCGGGTCTTGATCTCGACCATGACCGGCCCCTCGGTGGGGTGATGCACCACCATGTCGGCGCGGCCACGCACGTGGTGCTCGCGGTTGAGGTACTCGACCTCTAGGTCGTCCTCGCCCACCAGGCCGGTCATCTGCATCTGGGTCTGGAGGATGGCATGGATCGAGGTGCCGACCGACAGCGTCATCAGCCGCTGCAGGCTGAACGGCTCGTGCTCGATGCTCTTGCGGTGCTCGGGGTGGAACTCGTAGTACAGCTGCCGGGCGGTACGCATCGGGTGGGTACTGGGATGGAAGTACCCGTCGGGGCTGCCGTCGGCGTTCAGCCCGTAGTAGGGCGAGCTGTCGACGGTGACCGTGAAGCTTTCGGGCCAGTCGTCGGCGCGCATCTGGTTTTCCAGGATCGGCAGGATGATCTGCTTGTCGGCAAGCTGCCGCAGGATATTGTCAAACGCCACTGCGTCTCACCATCTGTCTCTCCTTAAGGAGCCTGGAGCGGGCAACGTCGTTGTATTCAGGACTGATGTCTACTCCGATATAGCGCCGCCCTAGTCGCAGCGCTGCGACCCCTGTGGTCCCGGACCCAGAAAATGGATCGAGGACTATGCCGCCCTCGACGCAGCCGTGCTCAATGCACCTCAGCGGGAGCTCCACCGGGAAGACGGCAGGGTGGCCGTCCCCTCTCTCTGCAGGCATGAACCACACATCGCCAGTCCCTTGTCCGACATCCTTTGTGAAGCCGTACCGAGGGCGACGGCCGTCTTTCTTGACAGCGAGAAATATCACCTCGTACTGGGAGTTGAGCCGATCTCGGGCATTGGATGGCAACGGCCTGTCTTTGACCCAGATGATCCGGTTTCTGACCACCCAGCCCTGGTCAACCAATGCCTGATGGATGGCATCAGGAACGCCCAAAAGGCACTTCTCCCTATCGTAGGATCGACGCCTTCCGTTGGTCCGATCCTTGGGGTCATGCTGGCTGGGCCACTTTCCGCTGCCCCTCGCGAAACCGCCGCCACCATAGCAGTCCGCCACATTCAGCCACATCGTGCCGTCTGTCCTTAAGACACGGTGAACCTCAGCGATAACCGCACTCAGCGAGTCGACGTACTTCTCAACCGATGACTCCAGTCCGATTTGTCCATCCACCCCGTAGTCTCGCATCCCAAAATACGGAGGCGACGTCACCACGCAATCAACAGACTGGTCATCGAGCCCCTGCAGCATCGCCACCGCGCTACCAGTCAAGAGCACAGCATCATCCATCGCCAAGTCTCTACTCCCTCTCGCCGAGAGCGATTCGCAAAATATCGTCGCCAGAAGGCGCACCCACGCCTCGTCGAGCCAACTCCAGTAGCTCGGCGAAGTCGTCGAGGCCGATGGCCACGACATCGGCCGGAACGCCCTTGCCGTGGGGGTGGATGCGAATGGGCAGGATGAAACGCTTGCCCGCCTCGGCGGCACGCTGCTGCCACTGGGTCCAGAACTTGTGGCCGATGCTGTAGCTCAGCTTGGAATCGGTGTACTTGGCGTCGGCCAGCAACGGGAAGACGCTGTCACGGTCGTTGTCCACCGCGTCACCGACGTCGTGCCAGCGCGCACCGCTGGCCGGGGTCGACGACAGCCCGAGCACGTCCTGGACGTGGTGCTCCCACTGCAGCCAGCCGGGCTCACTCACCGTCGAGCACCTCGGCCAGCCGGGCCATGCCCGACTTGTCCTCGATCGGGGCGTCGGGGTCGCTGATCGGGGCCACCTGGTCGGCCACCTCGGTCAGCCGCGCCATGACCTCGCTGCGCAGGGTGGCGAACAGCGCATCGTCGTCGCGGATCGCCTCTTGCAGCTTGTCCTTGCCCAGGATGCGGCCGCCGTCGAGCGCGGGATGGTGATACCAGCCGCCCTTGCGGTCGACGACCCCGGCCAGGATCGACAGCCGCACGATCTCCTCCAGGGTGTCCACCCCGAAGGGGTACTTCTCGGTGGACACGTTGAAGAACCAGTAGGTCGCGGTGCGCCCCGGCGGGGCGCAGCCGTTCTTGATGACCTTGGCCCGGACCTCCTGGCCGACCTGCACGTCCTCACCGTTGATCTTCTCGAAGACCTTGCCCTGGCCGCGCTTGAGCACCACGGCCTGGGTGACCGCGTGCTTCCAGGCGTGCCCGCCGGGGCGAATGGTCTGGTGCAGCCCGGCCATGTCGGCGCGGATCTGATTGATGCCGATGGTCAGCGTGTTGTGAATGTTGGAGTAGCTGGCCGCCAGCCGGGCGAACCGGCCCACGCCCTGGGCGTTGCCGCCGTAGGTGGCGATCTCGGCCGATTTGTTGACCGCCTGCATGCTCGGTGCGCCGCCGATGGAATCGAGGATGGCCACCGCGAACTGCCCGGCGGCAATCCCCTCTTTGGCGTTGCCGCCGACGGCGCTGACGTAGGCGTCGGTGGCCTGCTCGATGTGCAGCGGCTGCATGATGACCACCCGGTCCATCAACTCCTCGCCGACCAGGGATGCCACCCAGTCGGGGTCGGACTTGTGCTCGCAGTCCAGCAGCAGCCCGAAACGTCCCGGCTCGGCGAGCAGGAACGTGCGCATCGTCAGCAACGCCAACGTCGTCTTTCCCGTGTGCTCCGCCCCGCAGATCTCCACCACGCGGTTGGTGGGCCAACCCCCGTTGCCGAGCGCGAAGTCCAGCGCCAACGAGCCGGAACTGCGGAAGGTGCGGCTGTCCTGAAGGTCGGAGGCCATCGATATCTTGGCCTCGGCCCCGAACTGTTTCTTGAGACCGGCCAGAATCTTGTCTGCCGCTGCGGTCACGATTTTCTCCAAACCTTTTGATAGAACCGGCTTTCACGCCACTGTTCGTAGTAGAGCCAGGTGGCTAACGCCTCTAGCCGATCGCCACATGACAAAACGACATTGGCAACTCGCGCAACCAAATTGCCGACACGC
>Ga0164243_10010250_pt1 | contig 13499 bp, 9 predicted proteins | sample OricompcompostOP_FD_108781 | JGI IMG/M metagenome (GOLD analysis project Ga0164243, IMG submission 108781) | Organic Plus compost microbial communities from Emeryville, California, USA - Original compost - Organic plus compost (OP) | ecosystem: Engineered > Solid waste > Mixed feedstock >... | reverse complement strand
GTCAGCCGGCTTCTGACGGAAGCGCTCGATGATCCGCTATCGCTGCTTGCACGAGCGGGGATACCGCTCGAAAGCAATCGCCTGCGCATGATCCTCAAAAAGGCCGAACAACTTGCCGCTTCCGTTCGCGGCAAGCAGCGCGCTACGATCCTCGATCTTGTCGCAAAGGTCACGGTCCAGCCACACGAGATATCGGTCGAACTGTCAGTCACGGTTCTATATGCAGCTCTGGCTGTCGGGCACCCGGCAGATACACAGACCTCGATCCCGCTTAGCTCGCCGGTCCGTCTAACCCGCACCGGCCGGGCTATCCGGCTGGTCCAGCGTGATGGCAGGCCGGTCTCCCAGGGCAGGCCTGATCCCGGCCTCATCGATTTGCTGCACAAGGGGCGCAGCTGGTGGCAACAGCTTCAGACCGGCACGATCGACATCGCTACCATCGCCCGCGATGAGAAGGTCAACGACTCCTGGGTATCGCACCTCGTCCGGCTGAATTTCCTTGCGCCCGCGATCGTCGAAGCCATTCTCGTCGGTACACAGCCCGCCTCGGTCACCGCGACATCTCTACGCACCGCTAACCTGCCTATCGACTGGAACGAGCAGATCGCCCTGTTCGGAATGTGATGGATCTCAGTCTTTCACAACACCAGCGGCGCTTCAGCGCCGCTTTGCGTTTCCGGACCAACAGAAGCAGCCCATGCGGCAACCTCACTCCGTACTGCCGAAATGGGCGACCGAGAAAAAACCGTCAGAGCGACCAGATGTTGCTCCAGATTCGCTCTCCGCAGACCGGGCCGCTTCCCCGAATGGCGCGGAACCGCGCGCCTTTTGGCAAGAGGAAAAATCATTCTATATCAATGACTTATTTGTGGCGGAGAGGGAGGGATTCGAACCCTCGGTACCGTTGCCGGCACGCCGCATTTCGAGTGCGGTGCATTCGACCACTCTGCCACCTCTCCGCAGATGCCGGGACAAGTCGTTCCACGTGGGAACCGAACCAGCCACGCCTAGTCGAGGGGCGGCCATTAGCGAATGATTGCCGCCTTGCCAAGCAGCCTGGGGGCTATTTTTCTTGTGCGGGCGCAATAGAATCCTAAATTGGAAATATGACAGACGCGATTCAGATTTTTGGCGCAGGCGTTACCGCTCCGTCCATCGCCCATGCACGCTTCAGTATCGGCGATGTGGTGAAGCACTGCATGTTCGGATTTCGCGGCGTGATTTTCGACGTTGATCCAGTCTTCGCCAACAGCGAGGAGTGGTATGAATCGATTCCTGCGGAATTGCGCCCCGACAAGGAGCAGCCCTTTTATCATCTTCTCGCTGAAAATGGCGAAGCCAGCTATGTCGCTTATGTAAGCCAGCAGAATCTGATAACCGACGATAGTGAGGAACCTGTGGACCATCCGGCGATCGCCGGCATGTTTGGAGCCTATGCAAACGGCAAATACAAGCTGCGCCCGCTTCACCGCCACTAGAAATGGTGGGAAGCCATGGGGGCGAAGGCTGCTGGTTGCGGCCCTTGTCGCGCTGGTCTTCCCCGCCTTTGCGCTTTCTCAGGCGGCGGAGCAGGATTCCTCCCAGGTCCGGGTCAACGCCGATCCCACATTCCCTTTTTCTCGCGAGATTGAAGCATTCGCCCAAGCGAACGAGAAGGGCGCGGCCGTTTCGAACGCCACGCTCTTCCTGGGCAGCTCCAGCATCCGTCTCTGGGATATCCAAACCAGCTTTCCAGATGTCGGCACGGTAAATCGCGGGTTCGGCGGCGCCACCACCCGTGACGTGCTGCATTATTATCCGCGGCTGCTCCCGCCTGCCAAACCCCGGTCCGTGATCGTTTATGTCGGGGAAAATGATTTGGCGGCCGGCGCCCATCCACAGGATGTAGCGCGCGACGTGCTGGTATTGCTCAAGCGGCTTCGTGCCGATTATCCCAAGGCCCATATCGCCTATCTTTCCTTGAAGCCCAGCCCGATTCGTTGGACGCTCTGGCCCAAAATGGCCGCCGTCAACATGACGGTCGCGGCGCGCGCGCGCGTTCAGGGCTTCGATTATATCGATGTGAGCAAGACGCTGCTTGCGCTTGATGGCCTGCCTGATGCTTCCCTGTTCCGGAAGGATGGATTGCATATGAACGCGCGTGGCTACGACCGCTGGACCCATATGGTTGATGCTTATCTCGACCATGTGGGGATCGACGATAGCCGTGGCACGGCAGCGTCCTGATCCGCCCATTTTATCGCAAAGTTGGAGAGAGGGATCCAGTCTGGGCACTTTCCTATTGATCCAACGAAAAGCAATATTATTACGATATCCACTAAGGATATAACCACTGCGGGGGAACATCAGGTGACAAGCGATCCGGCGAAGGCCGCACCCATGGCGGAACTGACGATCCGCGGAGTCATCCTGGGGGCGCTCATCACGCTGCTTTTTACCGCAGCCAATGTGTATCTGGGCCTAAAGATCGGCCTGACCTTCGCGACTTCGATCCCGGCGGCTGTCATTTCCATGGCGGTGCTGCGGCTGTTCGCTACCGGCACGATTCTGGAGAACAACATCGTCCAGACCATCGCCTCGGCCGCAGGGACGCTCTCGGCGATCATCTTCGTGCTGCCTGGCCTCGTCATCATTGGCTGGTGGCAGGGCTTCCCTTATTGGCTGTCGGCCTGCACCATCGCGTTGGGCGGCATACTGGGCGTCATGTATTCCGTGCCGCTGCGCCGCGCGCTCGTCACCGGCTCCGACCTCCCCTATCCCGAGGGCGTCGCTGCCGCCGAGGTGCTGAAGGTCGGCGCGGGTTCCCGCGAAGGGCTGGAGGAAAACAAGCGAGGCCTTGCCGCCATCGTCATGAGCGCGTTTGCCGCAGCCAGTTTCTCCATCATCGCCAAGACCCGCCTGATCGCGGAGGAAGCCGCTACCTTCTTCAAGTTCGGTTCGGGTGCGACATCCATGTCGACCAGCTTTTCCATGGCCCTGATCGGCGTGGGACATCTGGTCGGCCTGTCGGTCGGTCTGGCGATGTTTGTCGGCCTGCTGATAAGCTGGACAGCCATCGTTCCTTATCTGACAGCACCCTTGGCTGCTGGCGCGGACCTAGCGGAGGTAGTCGGCACGACCTTTCGCATGAAGGCGCGCTTCATCGGCGCGGGCACCATCGGCATCGCCGCAATCTGGACTCTGCTCAAGATCCTTGGCCCGATCATCAGCGGCATCCGTTCCGCCCTTGCCGCCAACCGGATGCGGAAGGACGGCAATGCGGGATTGCTGGAGCTGACCGAGCGGGACTTGCCCATCAGCATCGTTGGGGGCACGATCATTGCCTCGCTGATCCCCATCGGTATATTGCTGTGGGTCTTCGCGCGGGGCGGGCCGATCGCTGCCAATCCGCTTCCCGTCATTGCGCTGACGCTGGCCTATGTGTTGGTCGCGGGCATCGTCATCGCCTCGGTCTGCGGCTATATGGCGGGTCTGATCGGCGCGTCCAACAGTCCGATATCGGGCGTCGGCATCTTGGCCGTGCTAGGCGCTTCGTTGATCCTCGCGGGGATCTACGGTTCGGGCAGAGATACGACGCAGACTCAGGCGCTGATCGCCTATGCCCTGTTCGTGACTGCCATCGTTTTCGGCATCGCCACTATTTCCAACGATAATCTTCAGGACCTGAAAACAGGCCAGCTTGTCGGCGCAACGCCATGGAAGCAGCAGATTGCGTTGGTGCTAGGCGTGATCTTCGGAGCCATTATCATTCCGCCAATCCTCGATCTGCTTAACAGCGCCTTCGGCTTCGCGGGCGCACCGGGCGCGGGGCCGAACGCGTTGCCCGCTCCACAAGCGGCGCTGATTTCCGCGCTGGCGCAGGGCGTTCTGGGCGGCAATCTGGACTGGGGGTTGATTGGTTTCGGTGCGCTGATCGGCGCGATCGTGGTGGCCATCGACGAACTGCTGGGCAAAGCGGGCAAGCTGCGCCTGCCGCCGCTCGCGGTGGGCATGGGCATTTATCTGCCCATGGCGCTGACGCTGCTGATCCCGGTGGGCGCGGTCATCGGCCATTTCTATAATCGCTGGGCCATGCGGCAGTCCAATCCCGACTTTGCCGAGCGCATGGGCGTGCTGATGGCGACGGGCTTCATCGTCGGGGAGAGCCTGTTCGGGGTAGCCTTCGCGGGCATAGTCGCAGCGACCAACAGTGACTCGCCGCTGGCGCTGGTGGCGGAAAATGGCTGGGCCGTGCCGCTTTCGGTTATCGCCTTCTTCGGCGTGATCGCGGCGCTTTATGCGAGGCTGCGGCGTTGGGCGAGTGCGTCGCTGGGATAAGGATTGGCCGCCGTCGTTCCCCACCTAACAAAAGAGGGCCGCGTTTCACGCGACCCCCTTCCTTCTTCCCGAACCCGTCCGCGGATCAGAAGGCGTAGCGCGCCATGATCTGAAACACCGGCCCGGCTTTTTCGCTTTCCAGCTCATATTCGTCGAAGTCGCGGTCGATCTGGTCCGCGATATTGTCGAACTTGTTGAAGGCTTCTCTTTTCCTGCCGTTCAGGAGGTTGGAGCCGACCGCACGGATGGTGAAAGTCTTGCCGAACCGCTTTTCGACGAAGATTTCCAGTTCCGCACCATAGGTGGTGGTCACTTCCTCCGCGATCACCCGGCCAAAGGCGCTGCCCTGCTTGCGGTATGTCGCGCCGAAAGCCGCGCCGAAGTTGGGGAAATCCTGAATGAAGCCGAAATTATAGACATATTTGGACTGATCGTTGAACCTGCGCTTGCCGATAAAATCCCGCACTTCGCTGTCCAGCCAGGACAGGTTGCCGAACACGCCAGTATTGGGCAACCCTACAAAGCCGAGGTCGGTCGACAGGTCGAATTCGACGCCCCATACCTTGCCGTCGCCGACATTGCGCGGCTGATAGACGAAGGTGCCTTCGCCTTCTGAACCTTCGACCCCGGTGTTGGTCAATTCGATCAGGTCCTTGACCTTGCGATAGAAGATATTGGCGCCGAAAATGCCGCCCGTGCCCATCCGATGCTCATAACCCAGGTCAAAGCCCCAGGCGCTTTCGGGCCGCAACTGCGGATTGCCTAGCAGGTCGCTGTCGCCCACTTCTTCCTCCAGCAGCGCCGGGGAGATATAGTTGAAATCGGGACGGCGCAGCGTCCGCGCGACCGATCCGATGATCCGGTCGCTCTCGCTCAATGACAGTTTGAACGAGGCGGAGGGCAGCAGCTTTTCATAATCGGCCCTTTGATCGGCGAGCGCGGCCGCTACCGTATAGTCGGTGATGCGTACCTTCGTCGTTTCGTAACGCAGGCCCGCTTCCCACTTCAGCCTGCCGGTGTCGCCTTCGACCAGCGCGAAGACATCACGGCGCTTTTCGCGGATGCGGTTGTCACCGCCGTCCACCGGCTCGAAATCGTCGAACGCCGCCGCCAGATTGTCCGGGTTCTGTTTGAACTGATCCCAGGTTGCGCTGGCGTCGCTCTCCTGCTCGCTTTCGAACATGCCGGTGCGGCGCCTTTTATCCTGATAATAGCCGCCGAAAACGAATTTCGCCTGCTCGCCCAGCGACACTTCATGCTCCAGTTTCACGGAAAATTCGGTGTCGCGAATATCGGTCCGGGTTCGCTGGCCCGAAAATTCCAGATCCTCGAAATCGATCTCATTTTCGGTTTCGATGCGATCTTCGGTGAAGCGCGCATAGCCAACGCGGACGGAACTCTTACCCGCCGACCATTCATGGCTCAGCTTGCCGTCGATAGTGTAGTTTTCCTGATCGATATCGGCGATATTGCTGTTGTCGGTCAGCAGATTGCCCACTGGCACCGGCCCATTCACCGCAGTCGCATCGTCATATTCGAAGCTACGCTCTGTTTCCTTGCGATCGGTGCGGACATAGAAACCATTCAGCTTGAAATCGGTGGTTTCGCCGTCAATCTCATAGGTGCCGTTGAAGCTGTAATCCTTGCCATCGCGGGTGTCCGTCTGATCCTCGCGATTGTCGAAATCGTCGGTCGCATAGTCAGGATTATTTTCCGGTGAATCACCATAGCGCAGGCTTTTCTTGCGTTTGGGGTTATGGCGGCCCTGCAGGTTCGCACCCAGCAGCAGGCGGCCTGGTCCGGCCTTGCCACCCCAGACCAGACCCAGGCTCGGCTCCAGCTCGTCGTCGTTGAACAGCAAGCCGCCCGCGCGGACATAGCCACCGTCCAGTTCATAACCGTCGCGCAAATTGATGTTGAGCGACCCCGCCACCGCGTCCCCGGTGCGCCGGGCGGAGGAGGAGCGGATGATTTCCACGCTGTCGATCAGTTCAGCGGGAATACGGTCGAGGAAAAAGCTGCGGTCGGCGGCCGAACCCGGCACACGCTCACCGTTTATCAAGATCTGGGTGTAGCCCGGGGGCAAACCGCGCAGACGCGGAGCATCGCTTTCGATCACGTCCGACAGAAAGGTGACGGAAGGCACGCGCTTCAGCGCGTCGCCGGCGGTCAGCGGTTCAAAGCGCTGGAAATAGTCTGTGCCATATTTCAGCACCGGCTCTGGCGTATCGGTACGGTCGCGGTAGCCGATCCCTGCGATGACGACGATCTCATTGGCCGAAGTAATCGGTCCGTCTGCGCGTGTTCCTTCGTCGGCCGGAGCGGGTATGGATTGCGCCATAGCAGAAGCAGAAAGAAGCGCGACAGACGCGCAGCCAAACATGACCCACTTATTCGTGACCATTATCACCCCCTGTTTATCGAGATAAATTGACGCACGGAATTACTGTTGTATCTAGCGCATCTGATTTAGCGGATATGAGGCAAAAATGACCGGATCGCGTAGGAATCATTGCAGTTTTATGATATTATGCGTCAGTTTTATTACGATGGCAGCGTGCACAACTGGCGAGACGGAAATCCTCATGGCCCGGCGCATCGCCAACGCCGCGCCGGCCGTAAAAGTTACGGCGCGCGGTGAAACCGTTCCGGTGGGAACCGCCAATGCGGACGCGGCGGACGATCCGGCAATCTGGCGCAACGCCGCCGATCCGGCGCAAAGCCTGATTGTCGGCACCGACAAGAAGGCCGGTCTTTATGTCTATGGGTTGGACGGCAAGGTTCGTGACTTTCTCGACGCGGGCCGGGTCAATAACGTCGATTTGCGCGACGATGTGCCGATCAACGGCAGTAACGGCATCCTCGTGGTCGCGAGTGACCGCAACGATATCGCCAATGCCAGGCTTGCCCTTTTCCGCCTTGATCCCACGACCGCCAGGCTGACGGCTTTGGGGAAAGTCGAAGCGGGCACGGGTGAGGCCTATGGCATTTGTATGTCCCGCCAGGGGGGAACTACCTACGCCTTCATCGTCCTGAAGGATGGCACGGTGAATCAGGTCGCGCTCGACACCTCTGCGGTGATACCCGCCGGCAGGATCGTCCGCACCATGAAGCTTGGCACTCAGTCGGAAGGCTGCGCCGTAGATGACCGCACGGGCATTCTCTATGTCGCGGAGGAAGATGTCGGCCTTTGGCGTTTCGATGCCCGTCCCGACGGATCAACCACCCCGACAAAGATTGCCGCCGCCGATGGTCGGAATCTGGTTGCCGATGCCGAGGGCGTCGCCATCGCACCGATCGGGGAAAAGGATGGCTATGTCCTTGTTTCCAGTCAGGGCGACAACGCTTATGTGGCCTACCGGATCAGCGATGACAGCTATGCCGGGCGCTTCCGTATCGCCAATGGCGTCATCGGTGGGGCAGAGGAAACCGATGGCATCGACCTGATGCTGGGCGATTTCGGTCCCGATTATCCTGGCGGACTCTTCATCGCGCAGGATGGCCACAACGCGACCGTCGCGCAGAATTTCAAGCTGGTGGCCTGGGACGATATCGCCCGCGCATTGGGGCTGACGAAATAAGCCCCTATTTTCACACATGAAAACAGGGCGGTGGGCATCCACCGCCCTTTTCTTTTTTATTTCTTCGCTGCGAACCAGCGTTGCAACGCTGGTTTCAGCCGCGCACGGGTTTCAATCCGCGTCTTGATGCCCGCAATGGCGCGATCCACCACCTTGCGCGATTCGGGCGTCAGATATTGGGCCGCATAGCCGTCCAGCTTCTGCGCCATGGCCGGGTCCGCAGAACCGCCGCCCAGCCGCGCCAACGCCTGCGAACGGGCTGAAACATCAATCAGCGCCTCATATTGCTGGCGATGGGCCAGCACATAGTCGACGGCCAGCATCGGATGCTCATAGCCCACCTGCGCGATGATGGCTGCGCTGGTGGTCTTGCCCGGCTCGTCCGTCAGCGCGAGGTCGAGCGCCTGGCCAGCGAGCATCTCATCCTTCGCACTCCCCAGCAGCGCAAAGAGCTGGCTCTTGTCGAGATCGGTCTTTGCGCCGTTCGCCATGGCGCGCAGCTTGTTCCATGTCGCCTGATCGGCATTTTTGGCGATGATACCCAGCCAGACATTGCGGAGGGGGCCATCCAAAGCCGCCGGGTTGGAACCTAGCGCAGCGAAACGGCGATTGGCCTCAACCGCCACCGTCTTGTCGCCGACCGCGCCCAGCGTCGAAACGAGGCTGGAGCGCAACACAGGGATCTGCGCGCCTTCGCCCTGCTTCGCATCATAACCGATGGCGGCCAGAAGCGGCGTCAGCTTTGCCGAGGCATAGGCCGCGATCCTGGCCTGCGCGGCGGCGTCGCCCTCCAGCATCTCATGGGCGCTTTCCAGATAATCCGGCACTTGCGCCAGCACGGCGGGACTAGCGCTGTCGGGCACCGCATCGACAAGATCGAGCGCGAGGTCCATCGGCTGATAGCCGCCAAGGCCAAGCTGCCAATTGTCCGCCAGCAGGCCGATCTGGTCGATGGAGGGGAGTTTCGTGAAGTTTTTCGCCAGCGCCTGCACATTGGCGGCCGGATAGAGCGAGCGATAATAGCCCGACTGCCCCGCATTGACGACATAGGCGCCGCAGCCCGGCAGGGTGATTTGCCCCTTGCCGCTCAGGATCATGCGTTGCGTCGCACCGCCTAGCGTCTGCGCCATGACAGGCACGTTCCAGTGCAGTGGCGTCCCGCCCTTCCGGTCGCGGCTGAATTCGCCCTGCGTCAGGAACAATATGGTGTTGCCGCCCTTGCACTGCGCGCTTTCCACCGTGACCAGCGGGATGCCCGGCTGGCTGGTGAAGTCGTGGGCAATGGACACCAGTCCCTTGGCCCCCGCACCTTCGACCGCCTGCCACAGGTTGTCGGTTACCGTGTTGCCATAGGCATGTTGCTGCATATAGGCGCGGATGCCGCTGCGCCACACATCCTCTCCAGCATAGCCCTCTAGCATGGTGATGACAGCTTCGCCCTTTTCATAGGTGATCGCGTCGAACGCCTGATTGACCTGATCGACCGTCGCGATCTTCTGGACGACGGGGTGGGTGGTCGCCAACGCATCCAGCCCCATGGCGCTTTCGCGGCCGCCGACCCGGTTCAGCAGCATTTCCCATTCCGGTTGCAGCTTGTCCGTCACCTTGGTCGCCATCCAGCTCGCAAAGCCTTCGTTCAACCAGAGGTCGTCCCACCAAGCCATCGTCACGAGGTCGCCGAACCATTGATGCGCCATTTCATGCGCGACCGTTTCGTAGATGCGGCGCTTCTGTGCTTCGGTGGTGAAGCGCGGGTCGACCAGCAAGGCGCGCTCGAAAGTGAAGATCGCGCCCCAATTTTCCATGGCGGAAAAGAATTGGCTCTGACCCGGCCCCGCGACATTGTCCAATTTGGGCAGTGGATAGGGGACGCCGAAATAGTCGTTGAACCAAGGCAAGATGGCGGCGGAGGCATCCAGCGCCAACTGCGCCTTGCCGGTGTTGCCCTTGCCCGTGATGACGCCGACTTCGGTGGCGCCGGCCATCTTGGTGGCGCGGTCCAGTTCGCCAAGGCCGAAGAACAGCAGGTAGGAGGACATTTTGGGCGTGGTGCCGAAGGTCACCTGCGTCCTGCCTCCGCCCAGATCCTTGCTGTCCTTTACCGGCATGTTGCCGACGGCCATCTCGCCCGTGGGGACGATAGCCGACAGATCGAAAGTCGCCTTATAGCTGGGTTCGTCCCAACTCGGTACGAAGCGCCGCGCATCGGGCGCTTCGAACTGGGTAAAGAGAGCGCGCTTCGCCTGTCCCGCATTGTCCGTATAGTCGAGCGCGAAAAGCCCGTTCGCCTGCGTGGCGATAACGCCATCATAGGCGATGTCGAGCCGATAGCCGCCCGGCGCAAGCGCCTTGCCGAAGTTCAGCGTCACCGTTTGTGCGGCGGCGTCCACTTTGGCGATGCCCTTCACCGGCTTGCCCTTGACGGGGGTCAGTGTCACCGCCCCGAAATTGAGGTCGGCCGCGTTCAGCACCAGAACGGGCATGGCCTGCGTCACGTTGAGGTCGATCGCCACCCCGCCCGTGAACTTGAGGTTCCGGGCATCCGGCGTGACCGTGATCGCATAGTGGCTGGGAGCCGCGCCGCGCGGCAATTGCGTTGTCACCGTCGCGGCCGGACCGGGCTGTCCCTGCGCCAGGGCGGGGACGGCAATGGCGAGGGGGGCAGCGGCGAGCAGCAAGGGCAGCATCTTCGAAAATGTCATCTGGTTCAGACTCCGACACGTCATGAACGGCGCAGCCGGGACGGTCACGCGCCTTGATGCCAAGCGGCATCGGCTGTTTCGGTTCGCCGGTCAAGGCAGGCGGTCGGACGCGGGAAGGAATTGTCGTGCAATTGCAGGCTTGCGCTGCGACTGTTAGGTGTCTTTCCTTGGCAGGATAGCGGACAAACACAGCCTGAGCCCACTGACAAAGGACATGCATGCGAAATCGACTGACGACCTTCATTCTGGTGGGCATGATCCTGGGCATTGCCACGGGATTCACCGCCAATCTGTGGGTCGGCGGCGACAAGGCGCTGGCCAAGGAGGTGGCAGGCTACTTTCATCTTCTGGCCGACATTTTCCTGCATCTCATCAAAATGATTATCGCGCCGCTGGTATTTTCCACGCTGGTCGCGGGCATCGCCCATATGGGCGACAGCGCCGCGCTGGGACGGATCGGCGGACGAGCGCTGGGATGGTTCATCATCGCCAGCCTCATCTCGCTGGCGCTGGGCCTGATCCTCGTCAATTTCTTCGCGCCGGGCGAGGGATTGAACCTGGTGCGGTCGGGCGCGGCTTCCAGCGTCAATGCCGAGGCGCTCAATTTCCGCGATTTCGTGCTGCACGTCTTTCCCACGTCCATGGTGGGGGCGATGGCGGAAAATTCCATCCTCCAGATCGTCGTCTTCTCCCTGTTCGTGGGCGTGGCGCTGACCGCCATCGGCGACAGGGGCAAGCCCATCGTTACCGTGATCGAGGCGATGGTCGAGTTGATGCTGCAGGTGACGGGCTATGTGATGCGCGTGGCGCCCGTCGCCGTGTTCGGCGCGTTGGCGTCGGCCATCACGACCGAGGGATTGGGCGTGCTCAAGACGTTCGGCGAATTGGTCGGCGAATTCTATTTGTCGCTGCTTGCGCTGTGGCTGCTGCTCTGCGGGGCGGGTGCGATCTTCCTGGGCAGACGGATATTTACTTTGCTGCGCTATGTGCGCGAACCGGTCCTGATCGCCTTTTCAACAGCTTCGTCCGAAGCGGCCTATCCCAAGATGCTGGAGCAGCTTGACCGCTTCGGCGTCCCGCGCCGAATATACAGCTTCGTGCTGCCGCTGGGCTACAGCTTCAACCTTGATGGGTCGATGATGTATGCGTCCTTCGCCACCATCTTCATCGCGCAGGCCTATAATATCGATCTGCCGATCGCGACGCAGATTACCATCCTGCTGGTGCTGATGGTGACGAGCAAGGGCATCGCCGCTGTGCCGCGCGCATCGCTGGTCGTCATCGCCGCGACGCTGGGGCAGTTCAACCTGCCAGTCGAGGGCATTGCCTTCATTCTGGCCGTCGATCATTTCATGGACATGGGCCGCACCGCCACCAATGTGCTGGGCAATGCCATCGCCACATCGGTCGTCACCAAATGGGAAGGTATGCTGGAAGTGGAGGAGCCCGAATACGGAATCCCGCCCAAGGCACCTGCTCATACTCCGTCGCATGGCCGCGCAGGGCTGGAACTGGCGGAGGATATGGTGGACGATGATCGACCGGGCTGAAGACGGCAAATGATGAAGGGCGCGCGGCGGATCGGGGCGGCCGTCATCGCATTGACCGCCGGAGCGGGGCTCGCGATCCAGTTCAGCACGACTTTGGAACAGACGGGATCGGTCGGAGCAACGCTCTGGATACTTGTCCGTTTCTTCACCGTCCTCACCAATATGGCTGTGCTGCTCGTTTTCGGAAAGATCGCGTGCGGAGTGCGAGTGACACCTCGCCTGATCGGCGGCGTGACGCTGGCGATCCTGCTGGTGGGGGTGATTTATGGCCTGTTGCTGCGTGGCCTTCTCAGCCTGAGCGGTGGGGCGCTGCTGGCCGACACGCTTCTGCACAAGGCGACGCCGATACTGACGGCGCTGTGGTGGATCGGATGCGCGCCCAGGGGCCTTTCATGGCGTGACCCATGGTTATGGGCGGCCTTCCCCGCTGCTTATCTGCCCTACGCGCTGGTGCGTGGCGCGCTGGAGGAAACTTACGCTTATCCCTTCATCGATGTGGCGAAGCTGGGCCTTGGACAGGTGCTATTGAATGCGGTCTTGATCGCCATCGGTTTTTTGATGGCCGGGCACCTGCTTATATGGATCGACCGGCGGTTTCGGTGAGCGTCAGCGGGCAGCCTGCGCTGCCCGCGCCCACCAGATCAGCGTATCGGCGAATTTCGGGAAACCCCGGTCCAGCGCCGCGCCGCCGTCGCCCTGCGGCCGTCCCGCTTCATCCAGCGCATCGCCGATCTGGCCGACGCTGAGGCGTTCGGGGATCACCATCATGCCCATGGCGGAAAGCGTCACCGTCCAGTCGGCATGGCTGTTGACGCCAGCGAAACGGCCTGCCGAATAGCTGGCGATGGCGGCGGGGCGGCTGTCGAATTCCTTGAGATAATGATCGACCAGATTCTTGAGGCCCGGCTGGACGCCGCGATTATATTCGCCCGCGACAAAGACGAAGGCGTCCGCAGCGGAGAGGCGCTGGGCAAGGGCGGACATGGCGAAGGGCGCTTGTCCCGGTGGATAGTCGCTATGGCGCAGGTCCAGCATCGGGAGACCGATTTCCTTTGCGTCGATCAGTTCGGCGCGATGGCCCAGTTCCGCAAAACCATGAAGCAAGTAGTCAACTAAACGGATTCCCAGACGACCGCGCCTGTAGGAACCGTATAGGATGAGTATGTCGAGCGCCATGAGAGCCTCCCTTGTCTGTAGGAAGTGTCGCACTGGCGCGCGGCGGCGTCCAGATCGGAACGGGCGGCCTGTGCGTTTCTCAACTTTGCGCGAAACGATCGGCAGCGATCAGCGCAGCTTCGCGATGGAAAGCCCGTCCTGCTTGGCGCGGGCCTTCACCGATTCCTCGCTGC
>Ga0164243_10010247_pt1 | contig 13500 bp, 12 predicted proteins | sample OricompcompostOP_FD_108781 | JGI IMG/M metagenome (GOLD analysis project Ga0164243, IMG submission 108781) | Organic Plus compost microbial communities from Emeryville, California, USA - Original compost - Organic plus compost (OP) | ecosystem: Engineered > Solid waste > Mixed feedstock >... | reverse complement strand
GCCGGCGAAGCCCCTGCGGGTGGAGCGCCGCCGTGCCGCCGAGGGGGCGTGGTACGAGCTCTTCCCCCGGTCGGAGGGCGCGAGGCGGGCCGCCGACGGCAGCTGGACGAGCGGCACCCTCCGCACCGCCGCGAGGCGGCTGCCGGCGATCCGCGAGATGGGCTTCGACGTGGTCTACCTGCCGCCCATCCACCCGATCGGGGTGCAGCACCGCAAGGGCCGCAACAACGCGACCACCGCCGAGCCGGGCGAGCCGGGCAGTCCGTGGGCGATCGGCGGGCCGATGGGCGACGGCACCATGGGCGGCCACGACGCGATCCATCCCGACCTCGGCACGCCCAAGGACTTCGCCTACTTCGTGCGCAAGGCCGGCGAGTCGGGCCTGGAGGTGGCCCTCGACCTCGCGCTGCAGTGCTCCCCCGACCACCCCTGGGTCGCCGAGCACCCGGAGTGGTTCGCGCACCGGCCCGATGGCTCGATCGCCTACGCCGAGAACCCGCCCAAGCGGTACCAGGACATCTACCCCCTCGACTTCGACCAGGACTTCGAGGGCCTCTACGCCGAGGTCGTGCGGATCGTCGAGCTCTGGATCGGCCGGGGGGTGCGGATCTTCCGCGTCGACAACCCGCACACCAAGCCCCTGCACTTCTGGGAGCGCCTGCTCTCCGAGATGGCCGAGCGGCATCCGGACGTGGTGTTCCTGTCCGAGGCCTTCACCCGGCCCGCGATGATGCACGCGCTGGCCGGCGCCGGCTTCCAGCAGAGCTACAGCTACTTCACCTGGCGCAACACCAAGGCCGAGCTGGAGGAGTTCCTGACCGACATCTCGGGGCGGGCCGCCGACTACCTGCGGCCGAACCTCTTCGTGAACACCCCCGACATCCTCACCGAGTACCTGCAGTTCGGCGGGCCCGGCGCCTTCAAGATCCGCGCCGCGATCGCCGCGACCGCCGCGCCGCTGTGGGGCGTCTACTCGGGCTTCGAGCTCTACGAGGCCGTGGCGCGGCCCGGCAGCGAGGAGTACATCGACAACGAGAAGTACGAGTACCGGCCCCGCGACTGGGCCCGCGCCGCAGCGACCGGCCGCACGCTGGCGCCCTATCTCGCCCTGCTCAACCGCATCCGCGCCGAGCACCCGGCGCTCGGGCAGCTGCGCGGGCTGAGCCTGCACTGGAGCGACGACGACCACGTGCTGGTGTACAGCCGCCGGCTGGAGGCCGAGTTCACCGGGACCGGCCACGACGACGTGATCGTCGTCGTGGCCAACGTCGACCCGCACGCGGCCCGCGAGACGATGGTGCACCTCGACCTGCCGGCGCTCGGCCTGCCCGAGGACGCCCGCTTCACGGTGCAGGACCTGGTCACCGGCACCCGCTGGGAGTGGGGCCGCGACGACTACGTGCGGCTCGACGCCTTCGACGAGCCGGTGCACATCCTCCAGCTGCTTCCGGGCGTGCTCGAGGCGGATCGGATCGGGGAGGCGCGATGACCGCCGGCTCGAGTCTCGACCCGTGGCTGCTCGAGGAGCTCGCCGCGGGGACCCACCCCTCGCCGCACGACCTGCTCGGCGCGCATCCCGTGCCCCAGGGGGTGACGGTGCGCGCGGTACGGCCGCTCGCGGCGTCGGTGACGGCCGTGTGGCCGGACGGCGTGCGGCTGCCGCTCGCCCACGTGGGATACGGCGTCTGGGAGGGCACGCGCCCCGGCGGGACCCCCGGCCCCTACCGGCTCGTGGCCGGCTACGACGGCGCCCCCGACTGGGAGGCGGACGACCCGTACCGCTTCTCCCCCAGCGTCGGCGAGCTCGACCTCCACCTCTGGGGCGAGGGGCGGCACGAGCAGCTGTGGCACTGGCTCGGCGCCCACGTCAAGGAGCACGAGGGCGTGGCCGGCACCGGCTTCGCGGTGTGGGCGCCGCACGCCCGCGCGGTGCGCGTGGTCGGCGACTTCAACTCCTGGGACGGCCGCCAGCACGTGCTCCGCCGGCTCGGCAGCGGCGTGTGGGAGCTCTTCGTCCCCGGCCTGGGGCCCGGCTCCGCCTACAAGTTCGAGCTGCTCACCGCCCGCGGCTGGGTGACGCGGGCCGACCCGATGGCCCGCTACACCGAGCGGCCGCCGGCGACGGCCTCGGTGATCGGCCATTCGCAGTACCGGTGGCAGGACGAGGCCTGGCTGCGGCAGCGCGCCGGCCGCAACCCGCACACCTCGGCGCTGAGCGTCTACGAGCTGCACCTCGGCTCGTGGCGGCCGGGCCTCGGCTACCGCGAGCTCGCCGACCACCTCATCGAGTACGTGCAGGAGCTCGGCTTCACCCATGTCGAGTTCCTGCCGGTCGCCGAGCACCCCTTCGGCGGGTCGTGGGGCTACCAGGTGACCGGCTACTACGCGCCGACCAGCCGCTTCGGGCATCCGGACGACTTCCGCCACCTCGTCGACCGGCTGCACCAGGCGGGCATCGGGGTGATCGTCGACTGGGTGCCCGCGCACTTCCCCAAGGACGAGTGGGCCCTGGCCGAGTTCGACGGCGAGCCGCTCTACGAGCACGGCGACCCGGCCCGGGCGTCGCATCCCGACTGGGGCACCCTGGTGTTCGACTACGGCCACTCCCAGGTGCGCAACTTCCTCGTCGCCAACGCGCTCTACTGGCTCGAGGAGTTCCACGTCGACGGCCTGCGGGTCGACGCCGTGGCGAGCATGCTCTACCTCGACTACTCGCGCGACGAGGGCGACTGGTTCCCCAACCGGCTCGGCGGGCGGGAGAACCTGGAGGCGATCTCCTTCCTGCAGGAGGTCACCGCCACCGCCTACCGCCGCAACCCCGGCATCCTCATGGTCGCCGAGGAGTCCACCTCCTGGGACGGGGTCACCCGGCCCACGACCGCGGGCGGCCTCGGCTTCGGCCTCAAGTGGAACATGGGCTGGATGCACGACTCGCTCGAGTACATGCGCGAGGACCCGATGCACCGCTCGTGGCATCACGACAGCATCACCTTCAGCTTCCTCTACGCCTTCAGCGAGAACTTCCTGCTGCCGATCAGCCACGACGAGGTGGTGCACGGCAAGGGCTCGCTGCTGTCGAAGATGCCCGGGGACCAGTGGCAGAAGCTCGCCAACGTGCGCGCCTACCTCGCCTTCATGTGGGCGCACCCGGGCAAGCAGCTGCTGTTCATGGGCCAGGAGTTCGGCCAGCCCTCGGAGTGGAGCGAGCAGCGCGGCCTGGACTGGTGGATCCTCGACCAGCCCGCGCACCAGGGGCTGTTCCGCCTCGTGGGCCAGCTCAACCGCGTCTACCGAGAGCACCCGGCGCTCTGGGCGCTCGACCACTCCCCCGAGGGGCTGCAGTGGATCGTCAACGATCCCGAGCGCAACGTCGTCGTCTTCCTGCGCCGCAGCCACGAGGGCGAGACCGTCGCCTGCCTGGTGAACTTCGGCGGCAACCCGGTGGGCCCCTACCGCGTCGGGCTGCCGCGGGCGGGCCGCTGGCTGGAGCTGCTCAACACCGACGCCGCCGAGTTCGGCGGCTCCGGGGTCGGCAACCTCGGCGCGGTCACCGCGGAGCACCGGGAGTGGCATGGCCTGCCCGCCTCGGCCGAGCTCACCCTGCCGCCGCTCGCGGCGCTCTGGCTGCGGCACGCGGGGTAGGGGCCTCGTTCAGCGGCGCCCGGCCCGGAGGTCGGGGCGCTCCTTCGGCAGCAGCTGCTCCACCGGCACGCCCAGCACCTGCGCGACGGCCATGACGTTCTGCAGCAGAGGGTTGGCCGGGGAGCCCGGCGCCGACTCGCCCCGCTCGAGCTTCTGGTAGGTGTAGCGGCTCAGCCCGGCCGAGTAGGCGACCTCCTCCTGGCTCAGGCCGAGCTCGGTGCGGAGCCGGTGGAGCTCGGCGCCCAGGGCTGCGGCGAAGCCCGCCCAGTCATCAGACGCGCGCTTGTGTGCCACATCTGCCAGCGTTCAGGAGAGGCCACCATTGTATGGCCTCTTTCGAAGGGTCATTTATAAGTGGCCTTCTCTGATATGCTGAACCCGCCTGTCCCTGGCACCGCGAGTCACCCCTGGGGAGGCGGCGGCCCGGGCACGACGGGGCCGCCGTCTCCTGAGGGGTTCCTGTCCGAGGAAGGCCGTGGGATGGAGCGCGGCGACCGTCTAGTAGAGCAGGGTCGAGAGCCGGCGCCGCGCGGCGGAGACCCGCTCGTCGTCGGGACCGGTGATCTCGAAGTACTCGAGCAGCCGCGCGCGCACTCGCCCCTTGCCGTCGGCGTCGAGGGAGGGGAAGAGCTCGAGCAGCCGGTCGAAGGCGTCCTCCACATGGCCGCCCACGGCGTCGAGGTCGGCCACCGCGAGCTGGGCGTCGACGTCGGCGGGGCGCTCGGCGGCCGCGGTGCGGATCGCGGCGGCGTCCGCCCCCTCGAGGCGCTGCAGCAGCGACACCTGGGCCAGCCCGGCCACCGCGTCGACGTCGCGCGGGTTCTCCTTGACCGCCTGCCGGTACGCGGCGATCGCCGCGTCGTAGTCGCCCCGGGCGATCGCGTCGTAGGCCTCCTGGTGCAGCGGGGGCAGCGGGGGCTCGCCGGGCTCCTCCGCGACGGCCCCCTCGGCGCCGTCGACGGGGATCTGTCCGGTGACGCCGTTCTGCGCGGCGAGCTGCAGCAGCTCGTCGAGGACGGGCCGCAGCTCCTCCTCGGGCGGCATGCCCACGAAGAGCTGGATCGGCCGCCCACCGACCACCGCGGCCACCGCGGGCACCTCGCGCAGCTGGAAGGCCTGGGCGAGCTGGGGGTTGGTCTGCGCGTCGACCACGGCGAGCACCATCCGGCCCTCGTAGGACTCCACCAGGGCGCCGAGGGCCGGCTGCATCCCCGAGGCGAGGAACTCGATGAGCACCGGCACGGTGCTCGACAGCTCGATCAGCCGCGGGAAGGTCTCGTCGTTCGCGGCGACGACGAGCGAGGACGAGGCCCCGCCGTCGCCGTCGGCGGCGGACGCCTGGGGCGGCCTGCTCGCGCGCTGCACGAGCGCCGAGAGGTCGACCGCCCCGCGCAGGCTGGGGCCGGGAGGGACGCTGCTCACGCCTCTACTCTGCCACGGCCGCCGAGGGAGCCGGACGGCGCGGGGTCACAGCTCGCGCGCCGCGACCAGGCCCTGCGAGTAGCCGAGCAGCTCGACCTGCTCGCTCTCGCCGCCGAGCGGAGGCACATAGAAGAGCAGCTGCACGCCGTAGCTGGCCTCGACGCCCTTGGTGGTCTGCGACTTGCCGACGAGGGCGCGCACGCTGTCGCGCGGGTTGATCGCCGCGCCCGCCTCGTTGGGCGTCACCCGCTCCACCTCGATGAGCTCCACCGCCACGAGCAGTCCGGTGTCGTTGGTGCCGAAGGCGATCGGCTCCTCGTCTCCTTGACGGTTGCTGAAGGCGATCTTCGCGGTGTTGGGCAGCTTGCGGCGGAACTCGGCCTTGTACTCCGCCCCGATCTGGTCGCGCAGGGTGTCGCCCTCGACGGCGAAGAAGGCGGCGAAGCCGCTCTCGTCGCCGTTGAGGAGGATGTCGCCGTAGGCCTCGGCGAGCTCGCCGGGCGCCAGCAGGCCGAGCTGGGTGTCGGCGGGCACCCGCGGGGCGCCGATCGAGGCGGCCGCCACCTGCGGCAGAACGGTGTTGGGCTCGAGGGTCATCGCGTAGTGCACGCGGTAGTTCGCGCGCGGCGAGTCCTGGATGAGCATGAGCGCCACCGGCGCCGTCGTCGCCTCCTCGCCCGCGACCACGGCGAAGACCGTGCGCGGCCAGCCGTCGTTCTGCTGCGGCAGCACCACCTTGACCTCGCCGGTGGGCAGCGGGGGCAGCGGCGCCTGGCCGGAGTCGCGCTTGAGGATGCGGTAGTTCGCGCTGCGCATCGCCAGGGCCGGCCCGTCGAGCCGGAGCGCGGCGATGTCGGCGTTCTGGGCCTCGTCGGCCTCGGCCACCGTCGCGACCACGCGCTCGACGATGCGGCCGAGCTGCGGCTCAGTCACCGCGGGCGCGGGAAGGTCCTCGGCGCCGTCGACGGGCACCGTCTCCTGCGGGACCGGCTCGACGGCCGGGGGCGCCGCGGTGCAGCCGGAGAGCACGGCCAGGCCGAGGAGCGCCCCGGCCGCGAACAGCCGGCGGCGGCCGGTCGGCACGGGCTCGGGCGCCGCCTCGAGCGCCTTGCGGCGCTTCGGCGGCTTGAGCTGGGGAGGCCGCGGCGGGCGCGGCAGCCGGGGGGGCTTCCGCCGCGGGCCGCGGGTGCGGTAGGTGACGATGAGCGCCCACGCGAAGGCGACGAGACCGGCCCCCAGCAGCACGCCTCCGCCGATGATCAGCGGACCCGACCAGGGGGCCGAGTTGTCGAGCGGCCAGGTGATCGACAGCCTCGTCGGCGCGGCCGCGGTGCCATCGGCCGCGATGATGAGCGACGCGCCCGCGGGCACGTTGATCCGCCGGGTCAGCTCCTCGGCGCCGCCGAACTCCTGCACCCAGAGGTCGCTGCCGGCCGGGTTCGGCACCGTCGACTCGGCGCCGAGCTCGAGGCGGCTCACCAGCTGCTGCGCCTCGCCGTCCCAGCGCACCAGGCGATGCGTGGCCTCGCCCACCCACGCCTGCACGTCGGCGGTGCGGCCGTAGGCCATGAACACCGGGCCGTCGCCGGTGATCTCCACCGCCTGGGTGCCGGGGAAGGCGCCGAGGGCGGAGCCGTCGACCACCATCAGCGGGGCGGGGCTCGTGGCGGACAGCTCGGCCGTGAAGGAGGCGGGCCCGGCGAGGACGGTGCGCTGGGCGACCCCGAGACCGATGGTCACGAGGGCGGCCAGGAACAGCACGATGGCCACGACGAAGCGCACGAAGGGACTCTCCTCGGAAAAGACGATCCAGGATACCGGAAGGCCCCTTCCCGACCTCGGCTCGGGCTGGACAGGGCCTGGGAGCGGCCTGGACGGCCCTGCGCAGCCGGGGGATGACAGCCGTGGGCGCGCGGTTAGACTTCCCCCAGGCCGTCCTCCCGCACCATCGGGGCGGTCCTCCCTGGGACCCGGGCTGAACGAGGAGACGAGGAGCCGTGACGGCTGACGACGCGGGCTTCGGCACCGAGCTGCGAGGCTACAAGAAGGACGAGGTCGATCGCGTCGTCGGCGAGCTGCGCCGCGATCTGATCAAGGCCACGACCGAGAAGCAGGAGCTGGCCAAGGACGTCAAGCGCCTGCAGGCCGTCTCCGACGACCTCCAGGCCGAGCTCGACGAGGTGGGCCGCCCCACCTACGCGGGGCTCGGCACGAGGCTCGAGAGCACCCTCCGCGTGGCCGAGGAGCAGGCCACCCGCCTGATCGGCCAGGCCGACCTCGACGCCGAGCGGCTGCGCAGCACCGCCGAGAAGGAGACCCGGGAGCTGCGCGAGGCCACCGCCGCGCAGCTCGAGAAGGAGCGGGCCGACGCCCGCGACGAGGCGGAGCGGCTGCGCGCCGAGGCCCGGACGGAGGCCGACGAGCTGCTGCGCCGGGCCGCCGCGGAGGCCGAGACCACGATCCAGGACGCCCTGCGCGAGGCCGCCGCCACCCGCGGCGCGGTCTCGACCGAGGCGGCGGACGCCCGCGCCACCGCTAAGAGCGAGGCGGCCGCCCTCCGCGCCGAGGCCGAGCGGGAGATCGCCGAGCTCAAGGTCGCCGCCCAGCGCGAGGCGAACGAGGCCCGCGAGGGCGCCGCCGCCCTGGCCCACGAGACGGAGCGCGCCCGCGCCGAGTTCGAGGCCGAGAGCGCGCGGCGGCGCGAGGACCTCGAGCGCGAGCTCGCCGAGCTCCGCGAGACGGCGGAGCGCGAGACCGCCCAGGCGCGGAGCGCCCTCGACTACGACACCCGCGGCGCCCGCGCGGCCCTCGAGGCCGAGACCGGGCAGCGGCGCATCGAGCTCGAGGCCGAGGCCGAGCGGCAGCGCGCCGAGCTGACCGCCGCCCGCGCCGCGCAGGAGGCCGAGCTCTCCGCCGCCCGCGGCACCGCCGAGACCGAGATCGCCGCGCTGCGGAGCACGACCGAGGCCCGGCTCGCCGGCGCCCGCGAGGCCTGGGCCGCCGAGGAGAAGGGCGCCCGCGACGCGCTGGCGGCCGAGCTCTCCGCCGCCCGCGCCGCGCTCGCCGAGGAGCTGGCCAAGGCCCGCACCGAGCTGGAGGCCGAGGCGGCCGCCCGTCGTTCCGAGCTCGAGCGCGAGCTCTCCGCGCAGCGGGCCGCCCTGGCCCAGGAGCAGGAGACCAGCCGGGCGCGGATCGCCCACGACAGCGACGAGCTGACCGCCCGCCTGCAGCGCGACGCGGAGCAGGCCCGCGCCGACCTCGATGTGGAGCTGACCGCCCGCCGCGACGCGGCCGAGAAGGAGCAGCTCGCCGCCCACCAGGAGACGGTCGCCGCCCACCAGCGCTTCGTCGACGAGGCGCAGGCACAGCTCGCGGCCGCGCAGGCTCGCGCCGCCGAGGCCCGGGCCGAGGCCGAGCAGCTGCTCGCCGAGGCGCGGAAGCAGGCCACGGAGGCGCTCGAGGAGGCGCGCACCACCGCCGCAGGGCTGCTCGCCGACGCCGAGGGCCGCGCGGCCGCCCGGATCGCGGACGCCGAGCAGCGCAGCGCCGGCCTCGTCGGCGACGCCGAGGCCCGGCTCGAGCAGCTGCAGCTCGAGCGCCAGTCCATCGCCGGCTACGTGGAGGGACTGCGCGGCCTGCTCGACGGAGCGGGGCGGCCGGTGCAGTTCGGCTCCGACTTCCCGACCGAGCAGGAGCCGGAGGAGCCGGAGGACGTCGACGCGCCCGCCGGCACCGCGCCCGCCGACGACACGCAGCTCGGCGACACGGAGCTCATCGACGCCGAAACCGGGCCCGACCGCCAGAATTAGTCCCGTCCCCGTCCATCCGCGCGAGACCGAGGCAGGCGTCCCTTGAAGATCCAGAACCCCTTCCGCCTCGGGCTGTTCGGCGGCCTCGGCGTGCTCGTCGCCGTGCTCATCGGCCAGGCGGTGGGCAACCTCGCCACGATCCTCACCTACGTCGGCGCCGCGCTCTTCCTCGCCCTCGGCATCGACCCGCTGGTGTCGTGGCTGCAGCGGAAGGGCGTCGCGCGCCCGCTGGCCATCCTCATCGTGCTCGTCGGCGTGCTCGCCGTCTTCGCCGGCCTGGTGCTCGCGATCATCCCCGTGGTGATCGACCAGGTGAACCGCCTCATCGAGGTGATCCCGAGCATCGTCGCCACCTTCGAGGACAACCAGCTCGTGCAGGACTGGTGGGAGGACACGATCCCCTGGATCGCCTACGAGGACGCCCTCGCCAACGTGCAGCAGTTCATCGCCGACAACATCGGCCTCATCACCGGCGGCGTGCTGAACACCGTCGTCAGCATCGCGACCGGCGCCTTCGGCGGGATCATCGTGCTGATCCTCACCCTCTACTTCGTCGCCTCTCTCTCGAGCATCAAGCGGGCGCTCTACCAGCTGGTGCCGGCCACCAAGCGCGAGACCTTCATCGGCCTGGCCGAGCAGATCGGCGAGGCCGTCGGCCGCTACGTGGTGGGCCAGGGCGTCATGGGCCTGACCAACGGGGTGCTCAGCTTCATCGTGCTCAACGTGATCGGCTGGATCATCGGCAACCCGATCGAGTACTCGGCGCTGCTGGCCTTCATCGCCTTCCTGTTCTCGCTGATCCCGCTCGTGGGCACGATCACCGGCTCGGTGGTGATCACGGCCTTCGTCTGGCTCTTCGACGGCTTCCCCGCCGTGCTGATCGTCGGCATCTGGTATCTCGTCTACATGCAGCTCGAGGCCTACCTGCTCAGCCCGACCGTGATGAACCGGGCGGTGAAGGTGCCGGGCGCGGTGGTCGTGATCGCCGCCCTCGCCGGCGGCACCCTGCTCGGCCTGCTTGGGGCGCTCATCGCCATCCCGGTGGCCGCGGCGATCATGCTCATCTTCAAGCAGGTGGTCATCCCGCGGCAGAACGCGCTCTAGCGCGGGCGCGTCCGGAGGCGGATCAGGCCGGCGGCCACTCCTCCGGCAGCGGCAGGGCGGCCGGGTTCACGACCCGCACGATCTCGGTGAGCACCCGGGAGGTCTGCCTCTCCCCCACCCAGAGGTGCTTGCCCTCCTCGACCGCGATCACCTCGGCCTCCGGGACGGCGGCGAAGAGCTGCCGCGCCTGCTCCGGCCGCAGGTAGTCGTCGAGCTCGGGGACCACCGCGACGAGCCGCTTGCCGCTGCCGGCCCAGGCGGCGAGCTCCGAGGCGGCGACCCGGCGCATCGGCGGCGAGAGCAGCACCGCTCCGAGCACCGGGAAGGCGAGGCCGTGCTTGAGCGCCACCTCGGTGCCGAAGGACCAGCCCACGAGCCAGGGCGCGGGCAGGCCCCGCTCAGCGACCAGGGCCATCGCGGCGGCGAGGTCGCGCCGCTCCTCGATGCCGTGGCCGAAGGCCCCCCCGCTCGTGCCGCGCGGCGAGGTCACGCCGCGGAAGTTGAAGCGCAGCACCGCCAGATCCGCCATCGCCGGCAGCCGGGCGGCGGCCTTGCGGATGATGTGCGAGTCCATGAAGCCGCCCGCGGTCGGCAGCGGATGCAGGAACACCAGGGTCGCCACCGGCTCCCGCTCCAGCGGGAGGGCCAGCTCGCCCACCAGGACGAGGCCGTCGTCGGTGCGCAGCTCGACGTCCTCGCGGCGGGCGGGCAGCTCCACCGCGGCGGTGATCCGGACGGGGCCGGCCCGCCCCGGGGCCGCGCTGGAGTCGCTCACGCCCCTATCCTCCAGCACTGCGCGTGCCAGTGCCGCCGCGCGGCGAGGTCGTTCGCATCGCCGAGGATGCCGTCGGCCCGCCAGGCGACGAGGTGGGCCGTGCCCGACGCGATGGGCAGGCCGCAGCCCGGGCAGACGTAGTCCTTGACCGCGCCGGCGGCGCCCACCGGCTGCACGTTCCAGGCGCCGTCGCGGCGCTGCTCGACCCGGCGCGCGCCGGTGAGGGCGCGCTCGAGGTCGAGCGGCTCGGGCTCCTCGGCCCCGCGGCGCCGCCGCGGCCGGTTGCTGCGCGGCACTAGTACCAGCCGCGGCTCTCGCTCGACTCCCAGGCCGCGCAGGGGGTGCCGTAGCGGCCCTCGATGTAGCCGAGGCCCCACCGGATCTGGGTGCGGGGGTTGGTGCGCCAGTCGTCGCCGACGCTCGCCATCTTCTCCCCCGGCAGCGCCTGCGGGATGCCGTAGGCGCCGCTGGTCGGGTTGTGCGCGTAGACGTTCCAGTGCGACTCGCGGTTCCACAGCGCCACCAGGCAGGCGTACTGCTGCTCGTCCCAGCCGCGGGCCAGCACGAGATCGTAGGCGATGGCCTGCGCGCTGCCCGGGTCGGGGACGCCCACCGCGGGCGCGGTGATGATGTGCCGCTCGGTCACGCCGTAGCCGGGACGGTCGAACTCGTCGGACCGGGCCCAGGCGCCCACCTCGAACTGCTGGGCGCCGACCGCCACCACGGCCTGCTCCTCGTCGCGGAGCTCGAGGCTGGAGGCGTGCGGCACGGCCGCCACCGACACGAGCAGCAGCGACACCACGGCGGCGAAGACGGGCAGCGACGCCGCCGAGCGGGCATGCCGCTCGGGCCCCTGGACGCGCGCGCGCATCGGGGCGAGCTGCGCCCCCCGGCGCCGGTACCCGCTCATAGCGGAAAAGTCTAACGGCGCGGTTGAGGCTTTCCCAGGAGGATGCCGTGGAGACGGGCTCGCGGACCCCCGCGGCCGGAAGCGCCGAGACGGCCTCGGCCCGGCTCAGCGCACCGCGAGCATGACCTCCGCGACCGCGTCGATGAAGAGGTCCACCTGCGCCTCCTGGTAGCCGCCGCGCTGCGGGGCGAAGGCCACCTGGCGCAGCCGGGGCAGGTCGAGCGGGGTGCCGTGCTGGATGTACGAGGCGACGCGATCGGCGACCGCGTCCACCTCCCGCACCGCGTAGCCCAGGGTGAAAACGCCGGTGCGGCGGAAGCGCTGGCCCCGCGGGCGCACCGCGCGGTCGAGGATCGCCTGGGCCGTGGCGCGGGCCCGGCCGAAGACCTCCTGCTCGCCGCCGGCCGCGGCGGCGAGCTCCCGCTCGCGCTGCGCGAAGGCGTCCTCCAGCCGCTCGAGGGCGGCGTCGACGTCGGCCGGCGCGTAGCCGCCGCGGCGCATGCGGAAGGCGACGGTGCGGATGCGCTCGGCGGTGATCTCCTCGGCGCTGGCCTCTCCGCCGTAGGCGCGGCGGGCGTCCTCGAGGAAGTCCTCGACCTCGTCGACGTCGTAGCCGCGCTTCGAGCCGCGCGTGCGGGGGAAGGTGGAGCTCACGCGGCGATTCTAGTCGGCGCCCCTGGACGACTCCTTGCGCCGCGGCCCCGTGGCGGCTAGCCTTATATAAGTTGTTGCTTATCTTTATGGAGGAGAGATGCTCACCGACCCCGAGGCCACGGCCGAGCTGGCGACCCGAGAGGTCCGCAGCGGCACGCGCGACGGCGCCGCCACCAAGATCGCCGTCGTCCGTCGCAGCTACCCCGTCGCTCAGGAGGAGCTGTGGCAGGCGCTGACCGACCCGGAGCGCATCCCCCGCTGGTTCCTGCCGATCAGCGGCGAGCTCCGCCCCGGCGGGCGCTACCAGTTCCAGGGCAACGCGGGCGGGGTGATCGAGCGCTGCGACGCGCCCTCCTCCCTCGCGGCCACCTGGGAGTACGGGCCCGGGGTGTCGTGGATCGAGCTGCGCCTGATCCCCGAGAGCGGCGGCACGACCCTCGAGCTGGTCCACGAGGCGCACGTGCCCGAGGAGATGTGGCCGGTCTACGGCCCCGGAGCCGTGGGCATCGGCTGGGACCTCGCCCTCGCGGTCGGGCTCGGGCTCCACCTGGAGAGCGGGGAGGCGGTGGATCCCGAGCTGGGCGCCTCCTTCCCCCTCACCCCCGAGGGCCTCGCCTTCGTGCGCCGCGCCGCGGCCGGCTGGGCGGAGGCCGCCGTGGCCGACGGCGACGAGCCGGGCGCCGCCCACGAGGCCGCCGAGCGCACCGTCGCCTTCTACACCACCCTCCCCGAGGGCGCCTCCGAGGGCTGAATGGACGCCCTCTTCGACGCGCTGGGCGATCCGACCCGGCGGCGCATCCTCGAGCTGCTGTCCACGGGCGAGCGTCCCGTGGGCGAGATCGTCGCGGCGCTGCAGGCCCTCGAGCCGATCTCGCAGCCCGCGGTGTCCCAGCAGCTGCGACTGCTGCGCGAGGCCGGCCTGGTCTCGGCGCGCGCGGAGGGGGTGCGGCGGATCTACGCCGTCGAGGAGGCCGGCATCGCCGCCGCGCGCACGTGGCTCGCCGGGATCGCGGATCCGCTCGCCGCCTTCGCCCAGCCGCTCGACGCACTGGCGACCGAGCTGGCCCGCGGCCGTCGCGGCCGTCGGGAAGCCGCCGCGGGGCGGGAGGGGGACGAGCTGCGGCTCGCCTGAGCGCCGGCCCGCGGCGTAGATTCGGCCCATGCTGATCGCCGCGCTCGTGCTG
>Ga0164243_10010246_pt1 | contig 13501 bp, 14 predicted proteins | sample OricompcompostOP_FD_108781 | JGI IMG/M metagenome (GOLD analysis project Ga0164243, IMG submission 108781) | Organic Plus compost microbial communities from Emeryville, California, USA - Original compost - Organic plus compost (OP) | ecosystem: Engineered > Solid waste > Mixed feedstock >... | reverse complement strand
TCTTTAAATGTGATCACGAGGCAGGCGCCGGGAAATTCATCGCATTTTTTGATCAAAATCCCCGGATTCAGGGAGGAGTTGCATGATTACATGGTTACGTGGTGATGCGGTACAGGGTTGGGAAATGCGCATGAATAGTTGAAACTGAGTACATCAGCGCATCAGCTGATGGTTACCAGTTGCCAGGGTTGATGCAGCGCATCAAAATGTTTGCGGATCCTTTCTTCGTGGGTGTCGGTAATGAATAGCTGCCCGTTGTTTTCCGCGCATACGCGGGTGAGGAGGTTGTGCATGCGGTCTTCATCCAGTTTTTCAAACACATCATCGAGCAGGAGCAGGGGAGGGAATTGATTGGCAGTCTTTAATGTTTCAAACTCCGCCAGTTTCAAAGCAAACAGCAGGCTCTTGCGCTGGCCTTGCGAAGCAATGGATTTAAAGGATTGGTCTTTCAGCCTGATGCCGATATCATCGCGGTGAATGCCGCCATGGGTGCGTTGGGTGGCGAGGTCCTTATCGCGCAGCTTCGTCAACAGCTGGTCAAACGGCGTTTGCAGTAACTGGCTTTCGTAGCTGAGCGATATGGGTTCTTCCACGCCGGCAATCTGCCGGTAGCAGGCATATACCTGTGGAATAAATTGTTGCAAAAAGGTTTTTCTTTTTTCGAAGATCTGTTCGCCAAAGCGCACCAGTTGTTCATCATACACCTGCAGGAGCGGTTTATTGATGGTGCGTTTTTCGGCCATGGATTTGAGCAGGCTATTGCGCTGCTGCAACACTTTGTTGTAATCAATCAGTTGCCGGAGGTATACTGCGTCCAGTTGCGAGAGGAGGGCATCAAGCAGGCGGCGGCGGTCTTCGCTGGCGCCGGTAATGATCTGCACATCATCGGGCGCTATGATCACGCAGGGCAGGCGGCCGATATGATCGGCAAACCGGGTTACCGGTTCATTTTGCACCAGGAATTCCTTGCGGCCCGTTTCCCGCAGGATGCATACGACCCGGAGGGGGTGGCCATCTTTCTCAAAATGTCCTTCAATGCGAAAGCCTGCTTCGCCGGTATGTACATGCTGACTGTCGGATTTGGAAAAATAACTGCGGGTAAAACAGCAGTAGTAGATGGCGTCGAGCAGATTGGTCTTGCCTACGCCATTGGGTCCGCATATGCCGGTAATACGGCCATTGAAGGCAAACTGCGCCTGCCGGTAGTTCTTAAAATGGATGAGCGATATTTTCTTCAGTAATAGCAAATGCGGTCCTGGTTCTGGGTTTGCCCTCTGTGATGCCGGACATCCTGTTCGTGCATCTTATGGCGCAAGATACTTGCTTTCCGCATTTGTCTTCGCACTGCATTGCAAACCAACCAGAAAACCCGGAATACCGCGTCTGAAACAATCTCTCCGAAACACAAATTTTCCCCTATCTTTGCGGCTCAAATTTTTGTACCAGTGGCCACCAAATTCTCGAAAGACACTTATTTGTATTGGTATGAGCTGATGCAATTGATCCGGCAGTTTGAACTGACCGCAGAGGAAAAGTATAAGATGGAAGGTAAGATCCGCGGCTTTTTCCATGCGTATGTTGGACAGGAAGCTATTGCTGCAGGCTGTATGACCGCTACCCGCCTGGAAGATCCTTTTGTTACCGGTTACCGCGACCATGGACTGGCGCTTGCCAAAGGCATATCGCCGGAAGCCTGTATGGCTGAACTGTATGGTAAAGCAACCGGCTGCGCCAAAGGAAAGGGCGGCAGTATGCACTTCTTTAGCAAGGACGTATATTTCTTTGGAGGGCATGGCATTGTGGGCGCGCAGATCGGCACAGGCGCCGGTCTGGCATTTGCTGAAAAATACAAGGGTACCGACAATGTAGCGCTTACCTTTTTTGGCGACGGCGCTGCCCGCCAGGGTATTATGCATGAAGTATTCAACATGGCAATGACCTGGAAGCTGCCTGTAGTATTTCTGTGCGAAAACAATAACTACGCCATGGGTACTTCGGTGAAGCGTACCAGTAATGTGCAGGACATTTATAAACTGGCCGATGCCTACGAAATGCCCGGTGATTCAGTAGACGGTATGAGCGCCGAAGCTGTACACGAAGCAGTGGCGCGTGCGGTGAAAAGAGCACGCCAGGGTGATGGTCCCACGTTGCTGGAATTGAAAACATACCGGTATAAAGGGCACTCCATCTCCGACCCGCAAAAGTACCGTACCAAAGACGAAGTGGAAGAATACAAGCAGCGCGACCCCATACAACTGGTGCAGAACACCATTCTGAAAAATAAATACGCTACAAAGGAAGATCTGGAAGTGATAGACAAACGCGTGGCAGACAAGATAGCGGCTTCTGTGAAATTTGCAGAAGAATCGCCCTTCCCGTCTGATGACGAAGTGCTGAAGGATATTGTGATGCAACCGGATTATCCGTTTATTGTAGATTAATAATAGCAGTAAGCAGCAGTTGTTGCCTGCAGTATATTGAACACTCCTAAACAAACATAAACACCAATTTCATGGCTACTGAAGTGAAGCAGAAACAGGCGACCGGGCATAGTACCGATGTACCTTCGGAAGAAAAAGTAGTACAAACTGCCCGGCAGTTCTGGGACCGGAACAGCAAATTCATCACCTATGTACTGGGCGCGCTTGTGCTGGTAGTGGGTGGTTACTTCGTATATCAATCCATGTTCGTGGCCCCGGAGGAAAAGAAAGCCGAAGAGCTGATCTGGAAAGCACAGGAATATTATAAAGTAGACTCCTTTGCCAAGGCATTGAACGGCGATGGCGTGAACGTGGGCTTTTTGCGCGTAATCGCACGGCATGGCGGCACAAAGGCCGGTAACCTGGCGAAATTCTATGCCGGCTCCTGCTACCTGGAACTGGGCGACTTCAACAACGCTATCAAATACCTGAAGGATTTTTCTACCAGTCAGCCGGCGTTGAAAGTGCGTGCGTACGGATTATTGGGCGATGCCTATTCAGAGCTGGGTAAAAAACAGGAGGCTGTTGAATACTATACAAAGGCAGGCAATGCTTTTAAAGAAGACGAAGTGAATGCGCCGGAATACCTGTTCCGCGCCGCATTGCTGTACCAGGAACTTGGTAAGAACAAAGAAGCCATTGCTTTATTGAAACAAATTAAAGAAGACTATCCCAACCATATGCGTGCGTTTGAAGTGGACAAATACCTGGGAAAACTGGGAGAAGTAAACTAACAGAGAAGAAATAGCATTTGCTCCTGACAGAATCTGAAACCGGTTCTAATGGCAGAAATAACCAACAGCATATTATTGCAAACACAGGCAGGCATTCTCAAGAAGGATGCCTGTGTTGTTATTGTGCGTACTGAATGGAACGCAAAGGTGGTAGACGAACTGGAAAAAGGATGCAGTAGGAAACTACAGGATGGTGGAGTGAAAGATATCCGTATTATTACAGTGCCGGGTGCATTTGAAATCCCGTTCAGTATTAAGAAATACTGGGAAACGTACAAATACAAAGATGATCGCCCGCATGCCTTCATTGCGCTGGGATGCGTGTTGCGTGGTGATACGCCGCATTTTGATTATGTATGCAAGGGGGTAACGGATGGCGTGTTGCAACTGAACCTGCTGCTGCCGGTGCCTGTGATCTTTGGCGTGCTGACGGTTGACAACCAGCAGCAGGCTGATGAACGTATTGGCGGAGCGCATGGACACAAAGGCGAAGAAGCTGCCATCACCGCTTTGAAGATGATGGGATTTGTTGAATCACTCACCAAAACGTGAGCAGGTTGCAAATTGGCAAATGTGAAAATTAGCAAATCAGCCAGCATTTGCACATTTGCTGATTTTCCGTGTTCACATTTGCTGATTACCATATGACCGTACAACTATTTATACCGTGTTTTATTGATCAGCTTTATCCGCAAACAGCCTTTAATATGGCGAAAGTGCTGGAAAAAGCCGGGTGCCGGGTACAATACAATGTTGATCAGACCTGCTGCGGACAACCTGCTTTCAATGCCGGTTTTCGCGATGAAGCCAAAGCCGTCTGCAGCAAATTCCTCGACGACTTCAGCGGCAGCGATTATGTGGTGGCCCCCAGCGCCTCCTGTGTGGGTTTTGTACGGAACTACTATGCTGACCTGTTTGATAATTCTTCCCGGCATAACGATGTAAAAGACCTGCAGAAACGCGTATATGAATTCACCGAATTCATGGTGAATGTGCTGCAGGTAGAAGATGTAGGCGCCAGCTTTCATGCCAAAGCCACCTATCACGACTCCTGCGCCGGTTTGCGCGAATGCAGGATCAAGCAGGAACCACGCCGCTTACTGGCTAAAGTAAAAGGGCTGGAGCTGGTAGAAATGAACGATGTGGAAACCTGCTGTGGTTTCGGCGGCACCTTTGCCGTTAAGTTCAATGCCATCTCCATTGGTATGGCCGATCAGAAAGCGCTCAATGCCCGCGATACCGGCGCCGAATGCATCATCTCCACCGATCATTCCTGCCTCTTGCACCTCGACGGATACATACGGAAGAAAGGATTGCCGTTGCAAACGATGCATATTGCTGATGTGCTGGCCAGTGGATGGGAGTAGGGAAGCCGGGGATGGCGGATAGGCGGTGGCGTTAGCAATGTGCTGGGGAAAAACGGCAAAAATGCGGGGAAAATCACATGGAATGCCGAAAGGGTGGCTGTAGTTTTGGTTAAAAGTTTTATAGCCATGTTTCCATTTTACAGGTTCAAGCCTTACCAACTGATGTCTCCTGCAGAATTCTTACAGTTTGTAGCCAGTGCGGCTAACAGGAAAATTATTAAGAAAGTCCGTATTATTCCCCCCCCATCCGGATACCGGAATGGGCCAAATTTATGTTGAACTGACCCATGGAACAGAAGAATTTCCCCTCCGCCCCTGGCTCGAATATATCTGATCTTTTGCTGGAAGACGTGATTGACATTCAGAAGCATCGTTCACATATTTGCCTACAAATTCCTGTATATCTCAGGCTATGGCGTTAGCACCATTATGGGTTACTGGCAAAAGCAAAAGCCTGACGACAAAGCCATCGGCAAGGGGCAAAGAATAAAGCCTCCTGAAGTGCTGTGATCTTTTGCCATGTTGCTGCGGCTTTCCTACCGCGGAATAATCTGGTAGTTCAGCAACTGCTGTCTTGCTGCTTTATCCCGCCACCTTGATTCTTGTCTTCAGCCAGCTTTCTTTCAGCGGAATGAGCCAGTTATTCAGCAACTGTTGTTTATCCTGTACCAGGTTATTGAAGTAAAGTGTATCCGGCGTAATGAATCCATTGTCAAGCGCATACTGCACCTGCGCCAGCGGCAGCAATTGCACCTTGTCTTTAACCACAAATGCCAGGCTGGTGCGGTCGAACATATTGACACCAAAATCCTGTTCAATTTTTTTGATCAGTCGTACAGAGCTGTCGGTACTGCAGCCGCTAACGCCGGTAGCGCGTTCATCGGCCATCAGCACCACAAATTGACCGAAGAAAACATTGGCATATCCTTTTACCGGATCGCCGTGCGATTTCCAGGTACGTACAAAATTGTTGAGCATTTCTTCCACCTGCAATACTTCCTGTATGGAGAATAAACGGCTGCTCTGGTAGATCCACACACGGGAATCATCTGCAAAATCGGAAGGGATGAGTTCTTGGTAATTCCAGTTCATGGTGCAAAGGTACGTGATTCGGGTTTGGAGTGTTTTTTTCCGCATTGCGTAAACCTTTTTCCCATTCTAAAAATCTATACCCCTGATACCCTGTTAGTTTTGCGGTTCGAAAAAGGGGGAATGAGTACCTGGTGGACAGATCATAACAAGACGTTTGCCCAACGTTCAAAGATTTTCATAATTGACAGAAATTGCGGGGCATTGCCGGAAGCGCGGCTTTTATGTGCTAAGAAATAAATCGCAATGTGCAATAGCGTAGCGGCAACAGTAAATCATTCATTGGCGAATCGCATTTCATGGTAAGAAAAATCATCCGGAGGATACATTTGTGGCTCGGACTGATCACCGGCATCATCGTTGTATGGCTGGGAATCACGGGTTGCATACTGGTATTCCAGAAAGAGATTGAAAGCATTACCTGGAAATCTTTTGCCAAAGTACAGCAACAGGATACGGAAATGCTGCCGCCTTCGGTAATGAAGGAAAAAGCCCTGGCAGTGTTACCTGAGAAACACCTGCATGGTGTGGCGTATGGAAAGGCCGATGATGCGGTGCAGGCGATCTTCTATGCAGCGGAACCTGCGCATTACTACATTGTTTTTATCAATCCCTACAGCGGAGAAGTGCTAAAGGTAAAGAATATGGACCATGACTTCTTCCGCATTATGGTCAACGGACATTATTATCTCTGGTTGCCGCCGCATATTGGTCAGCCCATTGTATCAACCGCCACATTGATCTTTGTAGTGATGATGATTACGGGTATCATTCTCTGGTGGCCCCGTAACAAGGCGGCGCGCAAACAACGTTTCCGGATCAAATTCGGCGTGCGCTGGCGCCGTCTGAATTACGACCTGCACCAGGTGCTGGGTTTCTATATGAGCTGGGTGGCGCTATTCATAGCGCTTACCGGCCTGGTATTCGGGTTTCAATGGTTTGCCCGCGCGGTATACTGGACAACTTCAGGAGGTAAAACACTGGTTCCTTTTCATGAGACCATCACGCCCAAACCGGCTGTGGTAAATAACGCAACGATGCCGGCCACGGACCGTATATGGCATAAGATGCGGGCTGAATATCCCGATGCTGAAATGATTGAAGTGCATTTTCCCGAAAACGATTCTACAGCGCTGGAAGCAGCCATCAATCCCGATACAGACACTTACTGGAAAACTGATTACCGCTGGTTCAATCAGCATACGCTGGAAGAAGTGCCGGTGACGCATATCTACGGCCGTTTATCACAGGCATCCGTAGCCGATAAGCTGGCGCGTATGAATTATGATATTCACGTAGGCGCCATTGGCGGATTGCCCACCAAACTGCTCGCTTTCTTTGCCAGCCTGATCGCGGCGAGTTTGCCCATTACCGGTTTTCTTATCTGGAGGGGAAGAAAGAAGAAGAAGAAAGCATCCGTTTAATCTTCCATACTCATCGCTACCAGTTCTGCCACGTCAAGTACCTGCACTTTATTTTCCTGTTCTTTCGCTTTCACGCCATCGGTCAGCATGGTGTTGCAGAAGGGGCAGGCGGCGGCCACAATGGGCGCTTCGGTAGTCAATGCTTCCCGGATGCGTTCTTCATTGATGCGGTGCGTACCTTTTTCTTCTTCCTTGAACATTTGTGCGCCACCGGCGCCGCAGCAAAGACCTCTTGCTTTGCACCGTTTCATTTCCACCAGTTCGGCGTCCAGTGCTTCGAGTACTTTCCGGGGGGCTTCGTACACGTTGTTGGCCCGTCCCAGGTAGCAGCTGTCGTGATAAGTAATACGACGGCCTTTGAACGCACCGCCTTCCTTTAACCGGATCTTTCCTTCATCAATCAGTTGTTGCAGGAAGGTGGTATGATGAATCACTTCGTAGTTGCCGCCCAATGCGGGATATTCATTCTTCAGTATGTTGAAACAGTGCGGACAGGCTGTGACAATTTTTTTGATGCCATAATTGTTCAGCACCTGGATGTTCTGGTAAGCCATCATCTGGAAGAGAAACTCATTGCCGGCCCTTCGTGCAGGGTCGCCGTTACACAGCTCTTCTTTTCCCAGGATGGCAAAGTTCACGCCGGTTTTTTGCAGGATAGTAGCAAAGGCTTTGGTGATCTTTTGCGCCCGCTGGTCGAAACTGCCTGCGCAACCCACCCAGAACAATACTTCGGGTGATTGGCCTTCCATAGCCAGTTCCGCCATTGTTTTGATTTGCATAGCAACCTATTTGATTTATTAGCTTATTAGCAGTGTTAGCAACAGTCAAATATATTTAAAAAAATTCCGCAGGAAGAATTGCTTTCCTGTTGAACGCCTTGTTTACAGCGCATCAGCAACTTTATATGATCCGGTGCATATAATCGTTTTCCTGTAGAATTTGGTCTACAAACATTGTGCATAAGTCATGCACTGATCTGTTCATCTGTAACGGGTACATTATTTATATTTGGTTATTGGCCAGAAAAGGAGCCCGGGCGGCAAAGGGGGACAAGGCCCATATCCGCTACAAAAATCATTTGACCGGTCGTACTTAATTGAAAAATAATATTATTTTGCAGGACTAAAACTGATCGATGCAATTACAACAAGCTGTTAATAACATTTTTGTACAACTGGCCGACTCCCTTAACCAGCTCACCCAACAGGAGTACAGCCAGCCTTGTAAAACGTTATTCAATAATACCATCGGGCAGCATGTTCGCCATATTATCGAGTTGTTCCAATGCCTGGAAAAAGGCTATGAATCCGGAGTGGTGAACTATGAAAAAAGAAAACGCGATGCAGCCATTGAAACCGACAAAGAATTAGCCGGCCGCCTGTTGCGCGAAATACATGCAGGCCTCGGCAAAGAAAACAAAGCCCTTACACTGGAAGCCTGTTACGACGAACACTCCACTGATCCCATAAAATTCGAAACCAACTACAACCGGGAAATTGCTTACAACCTCGAGCATACCATTCATCACATGGCCCTGATCCGTGTTGGAATCAATGAAGTCTCCACCATTCAATTGCCGGAGGAATTTGGCGTAGCATCGTCTACTGTTAAGTATCGCAAACAATGTGCACAGTAACGTTCATTCCTGGCAGAGATTCCGTATACCTTACTTCCAATCGCGATGAAAAACATTGGCGCTCGGAAGCAATACCTCCGGCTATCTACCATTTTTCTTCGGGCAGCATGCTCTATCCCAAAGACGGCGATGCCGGGGGAACATGGATAGCAGCCCATAAAAACGGCAATGCCATTATCTTTCTCAACGGCGGATGGGTACGGCATACACCTGCGCCGCCTTACCGCAAAAGCCGCGGCCTGGTACTGATTGAACTGGCCGACAGTCGCACCCCTTATAACAATTTTCTAAACAGCCACCTGCAGGGCATTGAACCCTTTACAGCTGTTATCTGGGATGATGGCCGTTTGTACGAATGCCGCTGGGATGGTACTGAGAAATATCATAAAGCGCTGGATGCACAGCAACCCCATATCTGGTCCTCGGTAACCCTGTACGATGAAGCCGTTATTAACCGGCGCAAGGAATGGTTTACCGGATGGATCACTAACAATCCTCAGCCTACCCAACAGGAAATACTGCACTTCCACTTGTTTACCGGCGACGGAGACAGTCACAATGATCTCCGGATGAACCGCGACGGACTGGTATTTACAGTAAGCGTTACTTCCATGAAGCTGGATGGCAGCGAGGTGAATATGCAATACCTCGATCTCAAAAACAATAAAACGTATTCGCACAAACTGGCATTTGAAAAAACAATGGTGGGCCGATAATGAATGTTGTACAACGTCTCCTGCACCGTCCTTTCTTTATAAGACTATTCAACTGGGAATACTGGAGTTTTTCAGCCGTTTATTTTTGCATATACCCGGTATGGTTTTTCTTATGCCTGCGCGCCCGTTCTTTTTTTTTCTTTGCAGCCTCCAATCCCGGCATTAAGAACGGAGGTTTTATAGCCGAATCAAAGAAAGATATTATTGCTATCATTCCTCCCGCCTGGCATCCCAAAACTGTTTTTTTCAACCTGCCTGTACAGCCCGGTACAATCATGCAGCAATTGCAGGAGGCGGGGCTGCAGTTTCCCCTGATCGGAAAGCCCAATGTGGGCGGCAGGGGCAGAGGCGTGAAAACCCTGCATACCGAGGCCGATGTACTGGCCTATGCTTCGAAGGCTATCATGGATTTTCACATACAGGAATACGTTAGTTATCCCTTTGAAGCCGGTATTTTTTATTACCGCTATCCCGGTAAAGATACCGGTACTATATCCGGCATTGTGCGCAAGGAATTTCTCACTGTTACCGGCGATGGCGTGCATACCATGCGTTATTTACTGCAGCAGGATCGCAGGGCCATCATGTACCTGGCGGCTTTGGAAGAAACGCTCGGGGACGGACTGGACGTAGTGTTACCGGCAGGCGAAAAGAAGATCGTATCACCTTATGGTAATCATGCGCGTGGTTCGAAGTTTTTGGATGATTCCCATCTTATTGATGCAACGCTGACGCGCACCATTGATGAAGTATGCCGGCAGATTCCCGGCTTTTATTATGGACGGCTTGATGTGCGTTATGCATCCTGGGACGACCTGAAGCAGGGTAAAAATTTTGTGATCATTGAAGTAAACGGTGCAGGCTCGGAGCCAACGCATATGTATGATCCCCGCCACAGTTTGTTCTTTGCGTGGAAGGAAATTGTACGGCACTGGATCATTTTGTGGCGTATCAGCAGGATGAACCATCGCCTGGGGCATCCGTATCTTACTTTCCGGGAAGGCATCAATATGTTTCGCGAAGCAAAAGATTATGACCGGAAGCTGGCAGCTATGTAGCAGCGGTGAACCCGCAGTTCCACCATTTCGCCCAATAACCCTGTAACTTGCACGCATCATCATGAAACTCTTACGCATCTTCACCACGGGTTTGTTCATCAGTTTTCTCGGCACGCTGCCGCTGGGAACGCTGAATGTTGCTGCCATGCAGATATCGGTGAGTGATGGCATCCGTCCGGCGCTCCTGTTTTCGCTGGGAGCCCTGCTGGTGGAAGTGGTTTATGTGCGGGTGAGCCTGGTGGCGATGGATTGGGTGCGCAAACGGCAAAAGCTGTTCAAACTGCTGGAGTGGGTTACCGTGCTTATTATTGCTGCGCTGGCAGTATCCAGTTTTGTTGCCGCGGCTGACCCGCATGTAAAAAAGAATGTGATCTTATCCAATACACTGCACCGGTTCTGGTTAGGCGCTATGATGAGTGCGGTGAACCCGGTGCAGATTCCATTCTGGTTTGGCTGGAGCGCCGCCTTGCTGACGAAGAAAATTCTGCTCCCGAATAATCGTCATTATAACACTTATATTACCGGCATCGGCATTGGTACTTTTACCGGCAATGCGGTCTTCATACTGGGCGGACAATTGCTGGTAAATAACCTGAATGCCAACCAGGCTATGATCCAATGGATCATTGGAGGCATTTTTGCTGTCACAGCGGGCATCATGCTGGTAAAAATGCTGCGGCGCAGGGAAAGGGTAACCACCGTGTGATGCGGGGAACAGACACAGGCATATTATTTCCCACCTACATTTTTTGCCTTATGTCAAATACATACTTACACCAAAAGTTGTTTTTCCGCGTTTATAGTATGCCGGTCGCTGATAAGCCAGGCGTACCGGATCCGGCAAGGTACCGGATTAGTATAGCCGAAGGTTTTTTCGTTTACAAACTCATAGTGTTGTTTTGGTGAAAAAAGTCCCCGTATGGTGAGCGGGGCTTTTTTTTTTATCCTTCCTTCCACGCGTCGCGTTCGTCGGGACTGAATTTCCAGGGAGCGAAATTGTTTTCAATATTGCTGAACATGGTGTTCCATTCCTGTGGTGCATTGCTTTCGTCCATAATGAGGGAGCGGCGCAATTGCAGGATGATCTCCAGGGGACTGATGCTTACCGGGCATTCTTCCACACAGGCCATGCAGGTGGTGCAGGCGCGCAGCGATTCTACTTTGATGTAATCGTGCAATAACGTTTTTCCATCGTCCACAAACTGCCCGTTCTTATCAATATTTCTTCCTACTTCTTCAATGCGGTCACGGGTATCCATCATGATCTTGCGCGGGGAGAGCAGCTTGCCGGTTTGAGTGGCGGGACAAGCGGCGCTGCAACGGCCGCATTCCGTACAGCTGTAGGCGTCGAGCAGGTTGCGCCAGCTGAGGTCCATCACATCTTTGGCGCCGAATTTTTCGGGAGGTGTTGCATTCTGGGGCGCTTTATCCGGCTCCATGGCATAGAGCACCTCGTTTTGTATTTCGGGCATATTGCGCATTTCGCCTTTGGGCGTGAGGCGCGTATAGTAGGCGTTGGGAAATGCCAGGAATATGTGCAGGTGTTTTGAATAAGGGATATAGTTCAGAAATGCAAAGATGCCCACAATATGCAGCCACCACGCGGTGCGTTCAATACCCACCAGGGTGGAATCGCTCAGGCTGGCCATCAGCGGATGCAGCATTTCGGAGAAGAAAAAATTGCCGGTGAGTTGTTCTCCGTAATGACCATAATGGCGGGCCTGCAATACAGTGTCGGCGGAATTCATGGTAAGGAACAGGCTCATCAGCACAATCTCCGTGATGAGGATATAGTTGGCGTCGCTGCGGGGCCAGCCCTGCAGGTCGCGGTGCCAGAGCCGGCGAACTTTCAAAACATTTCTTCTTATCAGGAATACCACGCAGGCGAGCAATACAAGCACAGCCAGGCCTTCAAAAGCGTTGATGAGGGCAGGGTAGAGGCCCATGGGCAGTCCTGCAAAGGTGCGGTGGGTGCCCAGTACGCCATCAATGAAAATTTCCAGCACCTCGATATTGATGATGATAAAACCGGCATAGATGAAAAAATGCAGCATAGCCACCAGCGGGTATTTAAACATCACCTTTTGCCCGAAAGCAAGCAGGAGCACGTTTTTCCACCGCCGTCCCGGCTGATCGTTATACGCTTCGTCTTTTCCGATGAGAATATTTCTTCTGATCTTTTTCACCTTCCTGGCAAAGAACCAGATGCTGAGGGCAGCGATCAGAATGAACAGGATTTGCTGGATATATGACATGCGGGCAGTATTAATAGTCACTAAGATAAGTATGAATTGCGAAGTCCGGAAGCCGGAAAGTCTGGTTTCCCATCTTCCGCACTTTCATACTTTGTAATTATCTTGCCCCAAAAAATCAATTGTCTAAGAATTACATACTCGACGAAGGCACCACTGCCCGTAAACTGCAACGGATGGCCTATGAAATCCTCGAAAACAACCTGGACGAAGAGGAACTGATTCTCGCCGGCATCCGCGACAGCGGCAGTGTGATTGCACGTGCTATTCAGCAGTTGCTGCAGCAGATCAGCAATATCCGCACGGAACTGATTGATATATCCCTGGACAAGCGTACGCCGAAAGAGATCACGCTCAGTCGCGCCATGGATTTTACCGGCAAGGTGATCATTGTGATTGATGATGTGGCCAACAGCGGTAAGACCATGTTATACGCCATGAAGCCCTTTCTGGCCTTTCATCCCAAAAAAATTCAGACGCTGGCACTGGTGGAGCGTACGCATAAGAAATATCCGGTAAAGACAGACTATGTAGGACTTTCGGTGGCTACCACATTGCAGGAGCATATTTATGTGGATGTGGAAGGAAGTACAGTAAAGGGGGCGTATTTGCAGTGAATTCGTACCTTTGCCCTGTTTAAAATTTTTGACCGCCCGGCATGCGGTCGCAAAAATTTACACAGTATGGCATTTTTACATAACCGCATCTCCCAAAAGGAGCTGAAGGAACGTTTGTACCAGGAAAC
>Ga0164243_10010243_pt1 | contig 13504 bp, 14 predicted proteins | sample OricompcompostOP_FD_108781 | JGI IMG/M metagenome (GOLD analysis project Ga0164243, IMG submission 108781) | Organic Plus compost microbial communities from Emeryville, California, USA - Original compost - Organic plus compost (OP) | ecosystem: Engineered > Solid waste > Mixed feedstock >... | reverse complement strand
TCGAGCACCGTGTCGTCGCCGTCCTTGAGCGAGACGGTGATCGAGTAGCCCTTGTCGCCGTTGATCACCAGGTAGGAGCGCTGGGCCACCTCCACCCCGTTGTCGTTGGTCCGGTTGATGTCCACGCCCAGCGCGGTCTGCCCGTCGATGGTCGTGTCGTCGATGTCCACGCTCGTCGCCGTCTCGTCGCCCGAGGTCAGCGCCGTCTTCCAGGTGTCCTTCAGGTCGGCGGGGTCGGTGCTGCCGTAGGACGACTGCGTCTCGACGATGACATTGCCCCGGGCCGTGTTGAACGTGGTGCCCCAGATGAACACCCGGTCGAGGGTGCTCAGGCCAGGGTTGTCCGCCACGAACTGGTCGGTGCCGTCCATCCAGCCCTCCGGCAGCTGCGCCTCGTAGCCGGTCCCGCTGACGTCCGGGCCGCCGAGGTCCGGGGCGTCCTCGGCGTCGTCGCTCCCACCGGCGTCGGCATCCGCCGAGGCGGACTCGTCGCCGCGCCGGTCGGCCTTGTCGTCGTCGCTGCCCGCGATGGCGATGATGCCGATGATGCCGGCGACGACCACCACCAGCGCGACGGCGATCGCGGCGACGATGAACCCGACATTGCTCTTCGACCTGCCGGCGTTCGGCGGCGGGGGAGTCCAGCCGGGCTGGGCCGGGGCGGCGTACGCCGGCGGCGGGGCGGCGGCCGGGTGGTGCGGCGGGGACATCATCGGCTGCTGCGGCGCCGGCGGCTGGATCGGTGACTGGATCGGTGAGGGGTACGGCGGCTGGCCGGGCAGCTGCGTCGGTGCCGCGGCACCCGGACCGAAGGCCGGCGGCGCGGCCGTGCCGACCTCGGGGTCCAGCGTGCCGAGAAGGTGCTCGGGCACCCGGCCGAGAGCGAAGCCGAGGACGGCGACCGCCCACTGGCAGCCGCGGGTGTCCGCGCTGCCGCGGTCACGGGCCAGGCGCTGCCCGGCGGACTCCACGGCGTCGGCCGGGGCCGCCCCGGAGTCGAGCATGGCGAGCATCGCGTCGAGGGCACCCAGCCGCACGGCGTCGGTGAGCAGGTTGATCGTCCCGCTCGAGGCCTGGCCCTCATCGAGGTAGTCGTCGAGGGCGCCGCGGAACGCGCCCGCGTCGCGGAACAGCTCGGTGCCGTGGTCACGGGCGAGCTGGGCGAGCGACTGGTGGAGCTTCATGCAGGTGTTCCTTCGAGTGCGGGCCCGGGATCGGGCGGCGGCGCCGGTGCGGCGCCGCAGGCGGTCGGACGGTCAGGCGGTGAGCCCCAGGTCCTTGCGGAGCTTCGCGACGTGTCCGGTCGCCTTGACGTTGTACTGGGCGAGCTCGATCCCGCCGTCGGTGCCCACCACGAAGGTGGAGCGCAGGACGCCCTCGACCACCTTGCCGTAGAGCTTCTTCTCGCCGTAGGCGCCGTACGCCCGGTGCACGGTCAGGTCGGGGTCGGAGAGCAGGGTGATCGTGAGACCGTCGCGCTCGCGGAACTTCGCCAGCTTGGTCGTGGGGTCCTTCGAGATGCCGACGACGGTGTAGCCCGCCCCCTGCAGCGACTCGAGGGAGTCGGTGAAGTCGCAGGCCTGCTTCGTGCAGCCGGGGGTCATCGCGGCGGGATAGAAGTAGACGATGACCTTCCGGCCCTGCTCGAGCAGGTCGTAGAGGTCGACCTCGTCACCCTGGTCGGACGCGAGGGAGAAGTCGGGCGCACGGTCGCCGACGGACAGCCTGGCCTGGTCGCTCATGGGCGATCCCTCTCCTGATGGGCAGGTGCAGTTGCAACTGCGATGCAATAAGGTGATGGTTGCTGTGACCATCTAACTACCTCGGCGCCGCCCCGGCAGAACCGCGGTCCGAGTCCAGGAGCGAGCATGCACGTCCCCGACGGCTTCCTCGACGCCCCCACCTCCGTGGCGACCGGCGCGATAGCCGCGGTCGGCGTCGGCGTCGCCCTGCGCCGCGCGCGGGCGGAGCTCGACGACCGCACCGCGCCGATGGCCGGCCTCGTCGCGGCGTTCGTCTTCGCGGGCCAGATGATCAACTTCCCCGTCGGAGCAGGCACCAGCGGGCACCTGCTCGGCGGCGCGCTCGCGGCGGTCCTCGTCGGCCCGTGGACCGGAGCGCTGTGCATCAGCGTCGTCCTGCTTGTCCAGGGGCTCTTCATGGCCGACGGCGGGCTCACCGCGCTCGGGACCAACATCACGCTGATGGCGCTGGTCGGCTGCTTCGTGGGGTACGCCGTCTTCCGGCTCGCGCTCGCCGTCCTGCCGCGTTCGCTCGGGTCGGTGCCCGTGGCCGCGGCGCTCGGCGCACTGCTGTCGGTGCCCGCCGCGGCCGGCGTGTTCACGCTGCTGTTCGCCGTCGGAGGCACCGCCGACGTCGCGGTCGGCAAGGTGCTCGCGGCGATGCTGGGCTGGCACCTGGTCATCGGGGTGGGCGAGGCGATCGTCACCGGGCTCGTGGTCAGCGCCGTGGTCGCCTCCCGGCCCGACCTGGTCCACGGAGCGCGCGGCCTGCCCCGGCAGGCGACGCTGCGGACCGGCCCGCCCGACCCCCGGACCGAGGAGGCCCGCGCATGAGGAACCGCCGCTTCCTGGCCGTCGGGCTGCTCGTCGCCCTGCTGCTGGCCGGGGTGGCCAGCTACTACGCCAGCAGCCACCCCGACGGGCTGGAGTACGTCGCGGAGCGGACCGGCTTCGCGCACAGCGCCGAGGACCCGGTCGACACCGGCAGCCCGTTCGCCGACTACCAGACAGCCGGCGTGGACGACGAGCGGATCAGCGGCGGGATCGCGGGCGTCGCCGGGGTCGGCCTGACCCTGCTGGTCGGCGGCGGCCTGTTCTGGGTGCTGCGCCGCCGCGGCGACGCCTCCGAGCGGCGCGACTGAGCGCGGCACCATGGGCGCGGGACACGGTCACCGGCTGCACTACCACGCTCACTCGCCGGTTCATCGCGCTCCGGCGCACCTCAAGATCCTCCTGCTGCTCGGCTTCGTCCTCACCGTCGTGGCCACGCCGCGGCAGTGGTATCCGGCGTTCGCGGTCCATCTCGCCCTGCTGCTCGGCGTGATCGCGCTGGCGCGGGTGCCGCTGCGCTATCTGCTGCCCCGGATGGTCGTCGAGGTGCCCTTCCTGATCTTCGCCGCACTGATGCCGTTCGTCGCCGAGGGCCCGCGCGTCGCCGTACCGCTCGGCGGGTGGGAGGTCTGGCTGTCGGAGTCGGGCCTGCTCGCGGCCTGGGGACTGGTCGTCAAGGGCACCCTCGGCGTGCTGGCCTCGCTGACGCTCGCCGCCACCACGGAGCCGACGGACGTGCTGCACGGCCTGCAACGCCTGCGGATGCCCGACCTGCTGGTGCAGATCATGGGCTTCATGATCCGCTACCTCGACGTCGTCACCGGCGACCTCGGTCGGATGGTGACCGCGATGCGCTCGCGGGGCGTCGACCCACGCTCGCCGCGGCACTGGCCGGCGCTGGCGCGTACCCTCGGAGCGCTGTTCGTGCGGTCCTACGAGAGGGGCGAGCGGGTGCACCTGGCCATGCTGTCGCGGGGCTACGACGGCCGCCTGCCCGGGGACGCGCGATGATCCCCGTCCTCGACGTGCGCGGCCTCGCCTTCGCCTACCCCGACGGGCACCAGGCGCTGCACGGCGTGGACCTGCACGTTCACGCGGGCGAGCGGGTCGCGCTCCTCGGCCCCAACGGCGCGGGCAAGACCACCCTGGTGCTCCACCTCAACGGCATCCTGTCGGGCGAGACGGGCCACGGCGAGGGCAGCGTCGCGGTCAGCGGGCTGCCGGTCACCAAGCGGAACCTGCTCGAGATCCGGCGCCGGGTCGGCATCGTCTTCCAAGACCCCGACGACCAGCTGTTCATGGGCTCGGTGCGTGCCGACGTCGCCTTCGGACCGGCGAACCTGGGGATCAAGGGTGCCGCGCTCGAGCGGCGGGTGATGGAGGCGCTGGACCGGGTCGGCATGGCCGACTTCGCCGACCGCCCGCCCCACCATCTCTCCTTCGGCCAGCGCCGGCGGGTCGCGGTCGCGACCGTCTTGGCGATGGAGCCGGAGATCCTGGTGCTCGACGAACCCAGCTCCAACCTCGACCCGGCCTCGCGCCGCGAGCTCGCCGACATCCTGCGCGGGCTCGACGTGACGCTGCTGATGGTCACCCACGACCTGCCCTATGCCCTACAGCTGTGCCCCCGCTCGGTGGTGCTCAGCGGCGGGCGGGTGGTGGCCGACGGGACGACGTACGACGTGCTCACCGACGACGCGCTGATGCGCGCCCACCGGCTGGAACTGCCGTGGGGTTTCGACCCGCGGGTGATCGGCATTGATAGCCTGCCCGGGTGAGTGAGACTCCCTCTGACATCGAGCGCGAGATCGAGGAGGCCCGTGAGCGCCTCGCGGGCACGATCGACCAGCTGCTGTACCGCTCGCACCCCAAGACCATCGTCAGCCGCGAGATCGCGCAGGTGAAGGCGTACTACGTCGACACCGCGACCGGCGAGCCGCGCACCGACAACATCCTGAAGACGGTGGGGGGCGTGGTGGGCGTGGTCGCCCTCCTCGTCGTCCTCCGCAAGATCACTCACTGAGACCCGCGCCGAGGTTGAAGCCGCCCGTGTCCGAGAAGACGCCGATCAAGATGCTGCACGACCGCATCTTGTGCGAGTCCGACACCGACGCCGGCGAGCGCCGCTCCTCCGGCGGCATCGTCATCCCCGCGACCGCCGCCATGGGCGCGCGGCGCCTCGCCTGGTCGCGGGTGGTCGCCGTCGGCCCGCACTGCCGTGCGGTGGTCAGTGGCGACCGGGTCCTCTACGACCCGGAGGACAAGGCGGAGGTGGAGGTCGCCGGCGAGGTGTACGTCGTCATGCGCGAGCGCGACATCCACGCCGTGGCCGCCGAGCGACTGGGGGACGAGGCCGCCGGCCTGTACCTGTGACCCCGCGCTGACCCCCAGGTGACCCCGAGGTGACCCTGCCTGTCGGGCGTAACGCACATCACAGAGAACGCGTTGCACCCATGTGCGCTCCCCCCGCCTGCTGAGTCTGCTCGCCACCGCCCTGCTCGTGCCCGCGCTCGCCGCGGCCGGTCCCGCGGACGCCCGCCGCGCGAGCGGCTCCGTCGCGGCCGATGCGGCGTACCACGCCACGATCCGGATCACCGAGCACGGCATCCCGCACATCACCGCCGACGACTGGGGCTCGCTCGGCTACGGCAGCGGCTATGCCACCGCCCGCTCGTCGATCTGCACGCTGGCCGACACCGTCCTCACCGCCCGCGGCCAACGCTCGCGCCACCTCGGCGGGGCAGCGCGCTATCGCGACGGGGTGTCGATGGACGCGTCCAACCTGCAGGTCGACGCGTTCGTGACCGACCTGCACAACCGCCAGGTCGTCGAACGCCTGCTCGACTCCCCGGCCGGGCCCAGCGCACGGGCCCGGGCGATGGTCGAGGGGTACGCCGCAGGCGTGAACCGCTGGCTGCGGGACAACGAGATCACCGATCCGGCCTGTCGGGGCGCCGACTGGATCCATCCGGACGCGACCGCGCTCGACCTGTGGTACGGCGTGTACCTGGCCAACCTCATCGCCTCCTCCGGCGTGTTCGTCAAGGAGATCGTGGAGGCCGACCCGCCGACGCTCGCCGACCCCGGCCTGCCCGACCTCGGGCTGGGCCTCCCGCTGCCGACGACCAAGGAGGAGGCCGCGGCGTACGCCGCCCAGCTCGACGACACGCAGCGCGAGCAGCTGCGCCGCTCGCTGGGGCAGGAGGGCGACTTCGGGTCCAACGCCACCGCCATCGGCGGCGACGCCAGCTCGACGGGCCGCGGACTGCTGCTCGGCAACCCGCACTTCCCGTGGCAGGGCCGCTACAAGTTCACCCAGCAGCACCTCACGATCCCCGGCCGGTACGACGTCGCCGGCGCGTCCCTGATCGGCTCGCCGGTGGTCAACATCGGCTGGAACAAGGACGTGGCGTGGAGCCACACCGTCTCCACGGCGTACCGGTTCACCCCCTACGAGTACCTCACCGTCGGTCCCGGCCCGCTCTACCTGAGCGCGAACGGGCTGCTCCGCAAGGCGGAGCGGCGGTGGGTGGACGTGGCGGTCAAGCGGGCCGACGGCTCGGTGGAGACCGTCCGGGAGGACCTGTGGCGCACGCCCCAGGGCTACGTGATCGACAGCCCGTCGCAGTTCATGGGCTGGTCGCCGCTCAGCTTCTGGGCGATCCGCGACGCCAACGCCGAGCACCTGCGCACCATCGACACCTTCTTGGACATGGGTGCGGCGACGAGCAGTCGCGACCTGCTCCGCCGGCAGGACCTCGCCGGGGGGATGCCGTGGGTCAACACCACCGCCGCCGACCGCTCCGGCGAGGTCCTCTACGCCGACCACAGCGTCGTCCCGCACGTCACCGACGCGATGGCGACGCGGTGCCTGACCCCGGTCGGACTGCTGCTGAAGACGGTGGCGGGCCTGCCCGGGCTCAACGGCCTGCTCGCCGACGGCCCCTGCGCCTGGGGCGCCGACCCCGACGCGCAGCGGCCCGGCATCCTCGGCCCGGCGAAGCTGCCGGCCGTCGTCCGCCGCGACTGGGTGATGAACGCCAACGACTCCTACTGGACTCCCAACGACAAGGTCCGGCTCGAGGGCTTCGCCTCGATCATCGGCTGCGAGCGGTGCGTGCGGACGATGCGGACCCGGATGGTCCAGCAGTACGTCGTCGACGAGCTCGCCGCCCATGGCCGCGAGACGCCCGCGTCGCTGCGCGGCCACCAGCACGAGAACCGGCTCCGTGCCGCGGAGGTGATGCGCGAGGGCGGGCGGCTCGACCAGGTGTGTGCGCAGACAGGCGAGGAGGACGCCTGCGCGGTGCTCGCGGCATGGGACGGCCGCTCCGACGCGACGTCGGTCGGGACGCACCTGTTCGAGGCGTTCGTCGAGCGGGCGCCGACAGGAGCGGGCCTGTGGACCGTGCCCTTCGACCCGCGCGATCCGCTGCACACGCCGCGGGGTCTGCGCACCGGCCCCGCCGTCGTGAAGGCGATGAAGGCGGCCATCGACGCGGTGCGCGCCGCCGGGGTGCCCTTCGACGCGTCCTGGGGCTCCCTCCAGGTCGCGGGCGACCGCGGCGCGCCGGCGTACCCGCTCGGCGGCGGCAACGGCGATCTCGCCGGCAACGCGAACGCCCTGGCCTCGCGCCACCCCGGCGCGAACACCGACCGCTACAAGCCGATCAGCTATGGGTCGTCGCACATCCAGGCGGTGTCCTATCTCGCCGACGGCAGCGTCGACGCGCGCACGATCCTCACCTACGGCCAAGACGAGGACCCCGCGTCGCCGTGGTCCTCGGACCAGACCGCCCTGTTCTCCCAGGAGTCGTGGGTGCGCTTCGCGTGGACGCCCGAGCAGATCGCCGCCGACCTCGTGCGCACCATCACGCTGGACAGTGACTGACCCGACGCTCCCCACCCGGGGGAAAGGGCCGCCACGGTCCCTGCTCGCCGTTACCCTCGACGACGCGAGGACAAGGACGAGGAGGCACAGGTGGCGAAGGGTCCGGGGCGCGACCAGCGCGGCCCCATGGAGCGTCTGGTGCGGATCGCGGCGGTGCTGCGCGCCGCGGGCCCGGCGGGGGTGCACCGCGACCGTCTCCTGGAGATCGCCGGCTTCTCCGGCGCCGACGCCCCCAGTCAGCTCAGCCGCGAGCTGCGGCACCTCAACCGTCTGGGCTGGCTGATCGACAACATCGCCGAGCCCGGCGAGGACGCCGTCTATCGGATGACCACGGTGGACAACCGGCTCCGCGTCCGGCTCACGCCCGAGCAGCTCTCCGCGCTGCGCCGCGCCGTCCTGCTCGCGGACCGCGACGACCTCGTCGAGCGGCTCGGGCTGCCCGACGACGCGCGCCCGGCCGAGGTGGCGCCGCCGATGCCGGCCGTCGGCGTGAGTGCCAGCGGCGTGCTCTCGGAGGTCGTGCGCGCGGTCCGCGACCGCTGCGTCCTGCGCTTCGGCTACAAGGGGACCGCCCGGGTGGTCCACCCGGAGTCGCTGCGCACCCAGAACGGCATCTGGTACCTGCGCGGGATCGAGGAGGAGGCCCTCGCCACGGGCGGACCGGTCAAGGTCTTCGTCGTCGACCGGATGTCGGGCGCCGAGGCCGGTCCCGCGCGCTCGGCGGCCCGGATCGACACCGTGCGCCACACCGGTCTGCACCCGATGACCTGGGAGCTCGACCCGCCGGTCGACGTCGTGCTGCGCACCCCGCAGCGCTTCGAGCCCGACGTGCGCCGCTGGCTCGGGGAGCCGGTCGACGTGCGGCCCGCCGAGGGCACCGAGGAGGAGGTCGTGCTGACCTATCGCGTGACCAACCGGTCCGCCCTGCGGGCGCGGCTCAACGAGCTCGGCACCCGCGTCCGGATCCTCGGCCCGCCGGAGGTCCGCGCGGAGATCGTCGCCGCGCTCGCCGTGGCGGCCGGGGTGGAGGAGGCCCGATGAGCCGCAGCGCCCGCTCGGGCGGCGTTCCCAACTACGCCGCCCGGATCGCCCGGCTGCCCCGCGTCTTCGAGCGGCTGGCCGCCCACCCCGACGGGCTGCCGCTCGCCGAGCTCGCCGCCGACCTCGACGTGCCCGTGGCGGAGCTGCGCGACGACCTGCTCGCCTTCTACACCGCCGACGTGTCCTCCGACTGGCTGCTGGGGCTCACCCGCCCCGACGTCTTGGAGTTCCTCGGCCCCGACGGCGACGACGCCGACCCCGCCGAGGCGGAGGTCGTGCGCTTCGTGGAGGAGACCGGCGAGCTCGGGGTGGAGTACGTCGACGCCGCCGAGCTGGCCCTGGTCCACACCGCCGCATTGGCGCTGCTCGACCTCGAGCCGGACAACACCGATCTCGCCGAGGCGATCGAGGTGCTCACCGAGACCATGCTGGGCGTGCCCGGCGCCCCGCCCGAGGTCCCCGCCTGGAAGCGCGCCCTGCCGCTGCTGCAGGAGGCCCGCGAGCGGCGGCGTGCCGCGCGCATCGTGTACTCCCGCGCCTGGGAGCCCGGAGTCTTCGAGCGCGAGATCGAGCCCTACAGCCTCGTGCAGACCCGCCGCGGCTGGGAGGTGGACGCCGGGCCGCCCGACGCCGAGGGCCGGCTGCGCACCTTCCTGCTGTCCAACGTGCGCGCGGTCGAGCTGCTGGACCGCGGCTTCGAGGTCCCGCCGGACCTCCCGGACCTCCTCGCCGCGCAGCGCGTGACCACGACGGTGCGGGTCCTGCTGCCCCAGGCGGCCCGCTGGGCGGCGGACTTCTACGGCGAGCGGGTCCGCCTGGTCGAGGACGACGAGGAGTCCGTGGTCGTCGACGTCGACCTGCTCCCGCCGCTGGAGAAGCGCGTCGGGATGCTGCTCCTGGCCGCGGGCACCGACGCGTTCGTCGTCCACCCGCCGGAGCTCGCCGACGCCGGCGTCGTCCTCGCCGAGGAGCTGCTCGTCCACCACGGCTCCTAGGCCTGGGCGCAAGAGCGGGCCCGTTCGGAGGCCGCCCCACCGGCCGGTGCCACGATCGGCGCGGGCACAGGCCGTATGCGGCGCTCGCCCCGGAGGTACCGGGTGTCCATGACGTGACATCACACCTGAGGGGGGAAGGCGTCATGGACATCGACAACAGTCTCCAGACCGCGGCGGACCGGTTCTTCGGATTCCTGCCGAATCTCGTGGGCTGCCTGGTGCTGTTGGCCATCGGATACCTGGTGGCCAAGGTGGTGCAGGTGGCGGTCCGCAAGGGACTCGAGATGACGGGGGTGGACCACCACCTTCAGCGCTCGAGCGCCCACACCTACGTCGAACGGGTGCTGCCCGGCGCGCGCGTCTCCAGCGCCGTCTCGCGCATCGTGTTCTGGTTCATCTTCTTGTTCTTCACCGTCGCGGCGGTCAGCGCGCTGCAGATCCCGGCGCTGACGACCTTCATGAACGAGGTGCTCGCCTTCTTGCCCAACGTGGTGGTGGCCATCGCCATCTTCGTCGTGGCGGCGCTGCTCTCCGGCGCGGTCGCGACCGGGATCACCCGGATCATGGGGGACACGCCGACCGGCAAGATCGCCGCCACGGTGCTCCCGGCCGTGGTCATGGTGGTTGCGCTGTTCATGATCCTCGAGCAGCTGCAGATCGCCCCCGAGATCGTCCGCATCGCCTTCGCGGCCACGATGGGCGCCCTCGCGCTCGGCCTCGCCCTGGCCTTCGGCCTCGGCGGCCGCTCGGTGGCGCAGCGGATGCTCGAGGACGCCTACGCGAAGGGCCGGGAGCAGTCGGCGCAGGTCAAGCGGGACGTGCAGACCGGCAAGGCCCGCGCCCAGGCGGCGATGGGCGACACCACGCCGCAGGCGGCGGGGACGACGCACCGCCCGGCCACCCAGCCGACTCCTCCGCCGCCGCCGGACGGCGGGTCGTCGTACACCGGCACCGGCGCGACCGCGACCCAGCGCTTCGAGCCGTCGGCGGACGACCCGCAGCCGGGCTGGGACGGCGGGCAGGGTCGGCACCAGCGCTGAGCCAGCTAAGCCAGCTGAGCCGGCGGACCGGGTCTCGTCGGGAGCATCGCTTCCCGGCGGGACCCGGTCGTCGTGCGCGGGGGCGGGGCACTAGACTGGCCGCAGCTCAGGACGTGGGCTCAGCCCTGGTCATCCGTGACCCCGGCCCGAGGAGCCACTCCTTGTCCGAGCCCGTCCAGGTCGCCGTCGAGGGCGTCACCGTCCCCGGTCTGCTGCTGAAGTGGGACCGCACGCGCGCGAAGGCGCTGGTCACCTTGGAGGTCGACGGTCACGTCGACACCCGCTGGGTTCCCGCCGAGCTGGTCGAGCCGGCCTCGTCGTCGTAGGACTCCAGCGAGCACTCAGGCGCCGGTCGGTGCGCTCGCGATCCGCTCGTTGGTCGTGTCGACGACCTCCTGGGCGATGGTGCGCAGCTTCACGTTGCTGGTGTTGCTGGCCCGCACGAGGAACTGGAACGCGCGGTCCTCGGTGATCTGGTAGCGCTCCATGATGATGCCCACCGCGGTGCCGATCGCCTGCCGCGAGGCGACCGACTCGTTGAGCTGGTGGGCGTGGCGTGCACGCCCCAGCGCGATGGCGGCGTGGGCGGCGAAGAGCTCCCCGAGCTGGACCGCGTCGGGGTCGATGCCCGGGCTGCGCGTGGAGTAGAAATTCAGCCCGCCGAGCGTGCCGTCCTCGGTGTAGAGCCGCAGGCCCATCTGGGCGCGCAGGCCCTTCTCCCGGGCCTTGGGCAGATAGCGTGGCCAGCGGGTCTCGGTGCGGGCGTCCTCGAGCAGCAAGACGGCCTCGTCCGCGATCGCCTCGAAGCAGGGACCCTCGCCGAGCTTGTACTGGATGTCGTCGAGCTCCCACACGAGCTGCCCGGTCCCGGCGCGGGTCTCGATCTCGCCGGTGCTGTGCGCGACCGAGATCCCGACGTACTCGAAGCCGGGGACGGTCTGCTGGGCCGCGTGCACGATCGCGTCGAGCGTCTCGTCGAGGGAGCGGGGGCTGTTGATGGCCTTGGCCGCCTCGGTCAGCGATGCGGCGATGTCGGCGCACTCCTCGAGCATGGGCTTCTCCTGTCGTCCGACGGTCGGTACCCGCGCGCGTCGCCCTCATCCCGAGCGGCCGGCCGGCGCGGGCGCGGACGGCCGGAGAACGAGCGAGGGCCCGGTCATCGACCGGGCCCTCGTGCGGTACGCCATCAGGGACTCGAACCCCGAACCCGCTGATTAAGAGTCAGCTGCTCTGCCAATTGAGCTAATGGCGCATGCGGTGAACGCGAGAAGGAACATTACCAGCGTACGCCGCGCGGCACGAAATCGAGGGCCCCGCAGCCGGCTCCCGTCGCCGGGCTCAGCCCGCACCGCCCAGCGCCTCGAGCACGGCGTGGGCGGCGTTGTGGCCGCCGAGTCCGGAGACGGCGCCGCCGCGTCGGGCGCCCGAGCCGCACAGGAGGACCGCCGGGTGGGCGGTCTGCACGCCCCAGCGCGCGGCCGGCGTGTCGAGGCGGGCGCGGGCCGGTGCCCAGGGCCAGTCGAGGTCGCCGTGGAAGATGTGGCCGCCCGGCATGGCCAGCTCGGCCTCGATGTCTTGAGGGACCTTCGCCTCGATGCACGGCGCGCCGTCGGGTGTGCGCATCACCACGGCCTCCATCGGCTCCTCCAGCACGGCGTCGAGGGTGGCGATCGCGCGGCGGACCGCCTCCTCGCGCATGCGGTCCGGGTCGCTCGCGAACAGCCGCGCCGGTGTGTGGAGGCCGAAGTAGGTGAGCGTGTGGGTGCCGGGCGGCACGTCGCCGAGGATCGAGGGATCGGTCAGCGAGTGGCAGTAGACCTCGCCGGGCAGCGGGTCCGGCAGCTCGCCGCGACGGGCGGCGGCCCAGGCGACCTCCAGGTCCGAGGCGCTCTCGGCGAGATGGAGCGTCCCGGCGAAGGCGACCGCGGGATCGACCCCCGAGCGCAGGCGGGGGAGCCGGGAGAGCAGGAAGTTGATCTTCAGCTGGGCGCCCTCCGGCTTGGTCGCCGGATCCTCGGGCTCGCCGAGCAGGATGCCGAGCACCCACGGCGCGACGTTCGCCAGCGCGTAGGACGCCTCCACGGCGTGCTCCCGGCTGCCGTCGTGCCAGCGCACCTCGACCGGGCCGCTGGCGCCCTGCGGGCGGATCGCGCTCACGCCCGCTCCGGTGAGGATCCGGGCGCCGGCGTCGGTGGCGGCACGCGCCAGGGCTTCGGTCACCGCACCCATCCCGCCCACCGGCACCCGCCACTCCCCGGTGCCGTTGCCGACGAGGTGGTAGAGGAAGCATCGGTTCTGCACCAGGCTCGGGTCGTGCAGCGAGGCGAAGGTCCCGATCAGCGCATCGGTCCCGACCACGCCGCGGACCAGGTCGTCGCGGAAGCGCCGGCGGATCGCCACGCCCAGCGGCTGCTCGACGACGTCGCGCCAGATCTCCGGGTCGACCTGGGAGCGCACGGCGGCGTCGGTCGCCAGGGGCTCGGTCAGGGTGGGGGCGACCGCGCGCGCGAGCTCGGCCACGCCGTCGTAGAACGCCCGCCAGGCGTCGTACTCCTCGTCGCCGCCGGTGAGCTCTCGAAACGATGCCCGGGTCGCCTCGCCCTCCGGGCGCTCCACGAGCAGCCCGACGTGGCGACCGGAGCGCACGGTGGGGGAGTACGACGCCGTCGAGCGGCTCACCAGGCGCAGGTCGAGCCCGAGGTCGGCGATCACGCGGTCGGGCAGGAGGGAGACGAGATAGGAGTACCGCGACAACCGGGTGGGGAGGCCGGGGAAGGCCTGTGCCGAGACCGCCGCGCCGCCGAGACGGTCCAGTCGCTCCAGCACCAGCACCGACAGCCCGGCTCGAGCCAGGTAGGCCGCAGCGGTCAGACCGTTGTGGCCGGCGCCGACGATGACGGCGTCGTAGCGATCCATGGGGGGAGCCTAGGGCGTCGGCCGCCCGGGAATGCTCACCTCCGGGTT
>Ga0164243_10010242_pt1 | contig 13505 bp, 9 predicted proteins | sample OricompcompostOP_FD_108781 | JGI IMG/M metagenome (GOLD analysis project Ga0164243, IMG submission 108781) | Organic Plus compost microbial communities from Emeryville, California, USA - Original compost - Organic plus compost (OP) | ecosystem: Engineered > Solid waste > Mixed feedstock >... | reverse complement strand
TCCTCCGCCGAGATCACGTCGTAGCTGCCGAGCGAGACCCGCGGCGCCAGCCGTCCCCACGCCGAGTACACGCCGTCGGCGCCGACCATCAGGTTCCACTCCGGCGCGCCGCTGCCGACGAGCTCGGGCAGCGACGCCTCGACAGCGGTCACGCCGCCACCGACCTCGGAGGTCACGATCTCGAGGCCGGCGGTGTCGACACCGAGCGTGGTGAGGAAGTCGCGTGCCGCGCCGGCCGGGTCCGGGTGGGCGGTGCCGTCCTCGGGGCAGCCGGCGAACGACGAGCTGGTGCCGTCGCCCTCGTCGCCGCCGCTGTCGGGCACGGGCTGATCGCGGCCCTCCTCGGTGCACAGCCACGGGTCGACGGTCGGGTCGTTGTAGCCGACGGAGCCGGTGCCGTCGGGGTGGACCTCGATGGTGCGCCCGTCACCGCCCTGCACGGTCCAGGACCAGCCCTGGTCGACCGCCTCGCCCTCGATGCCGAGCGCGGCCGCGAGGTCGGCGACCGTGCTCGCCGGGTCGACGGCGGTTGCGTCGTAGCCGAACGCCTCGGCGCTGCCGGGCTCGTCGGAGAGCCCGGAGGAGGTGAAGACCGCCCGGTCCCAGGCGATCATGATGTCGGCGTCCCCCGCGCCGGCCACGCCGTCCTCGGTCGCTCCGCCTGCGCTCTCCTCGGCCGCGCCGCCGGCGCTGCCGTCGGCCGCGCTGTTCGGCACCGCACCCTCGTAGGCCGCGTCCGCGCCGCCGCCCGCGCTGTCCGCGGTCGGCGCGGCGGTGCCGACACCCGCGAGGTAGCCGCCGGTCCCGACGACCAGCGACGCCGCGACGCCCGCGAGCCACGCGCGGCGCCGCCCTCGGCGGGCCCGCCGCGCGGCGAGCTCGTCGCGCTCGTGCGCCTGCTCGACGGCGCGCTCGTCGTCGGTCGGGACGCTCGCTGCGTCGTCGGCGGCCGTGCGCAGCTCGACGGCGCGGCGCAGCGCCGCGAGGTCGGTGCTCGCCTCGCGCGCGGGGTCCGCGGCCCGGAGCCGGGCGAGGGCCTCGTCGTCGGCGTTCATGGTCGTCCTTCCACGCACCGGTGGGGTTCGTCAGTGCGGATGTGTGCTGCGCGGCGGCCGTGTTGCACCCGGGTGAGCCGTCTCACGCCTCCACCCTCCCCTGCCACGCCTCGCGCAGCCGGGCTCGGGCCCGCGACAGCGCCGCCGCCGCACCGCCGCGGCTGATGCCGAGCGCCTCCGCCAGCCCCTCGCCGTCGAGGCCCTCCCACACGTGCAGCAGGAGGATCCGGCGGTCGCGCGGGCTCAGCCGCCGCAGCGCCTCGCGCACCTCGTCGTCCTCGACGACGATGTCGCCCGGGTCGGCCGCGTAGCTGCCGTCGACGTCGTCGGGCAGCTCGTCGACCGGCACCGGGCGGCCCTTGCGGCGGTAGTTGGCGAGCACGAACCCCGCGGTCCGGTACAGCCAGGGCAGCTCGTGCCCCTCGGGCACGTCGTCGCGTCGTCGCCACGCGGTGGCGAGCACGTCGGCCGCGAGGTCCTCGGCGTCGTCGTGCGGCGCACGGCGCAGGAAGTACCGGTGCACGTCGCGGGCGTGGGCGGCGAACAGCGCGTCGAACCAGGCCCGGTCGCGCGGCGCGGACGGCGTCGCGTCGTCGGGGACCATCGGCGCTCCGTTCGCAGGCGTGCGGGGTCGTGAGGGCGGGCCGCCCCCTGCCGAGGGTGTGTCGCCGTCGGGCAGATCGTTGCACGCGCGGGCCGACGGCGGGGGTGCGCCCCGCCGCGGACGCGAACGGCCCGGACGAGATCTCGTCCGGGCCGCACGGGTGGAGCCGCCTGTGGGAATCGAACCCACGACCTATTCATTACGAGTGAATCGCTCTGCCGACTGAGCTAAGGCGGCGCTGCCGGACACGGTCCGGCGACCGCCTACTTTACCCAAGCCTCCGGGGTGGGTCGAATCGAGCCCGCGACGCGGCTGCGTGAGCCTGGTCGCACCTGGCGCAGAGCGATCAACCCGACCGCCCGCGGCGGGTCAGCACTGCAGCCCGTCGGGCGGGACCGTGCCCTCGACGAGGAAGGCGTCGACCGCCTCGTCGATGCAGTCGGTCGAGCCGTAGGCGGTGTGGCCGTCGCCGTCGTAGCTGAGCAGCACGCCGCTGGCGAGCTGGTCGGCGAGCGACTCGGCCCACTCGTAGGGGGTCGCCGGGTCGCGCGTGGTGCCGATGACGACGATCGGCGGCGCGGTCTCGGCCACGATCGGCACCCGCTCGGCGCTGGACTGGAACGGCAGCGTCGCGCACCCCACCTCGCCGTAGCCCAGGTAGGGGCCGAAGAGGTCGTTCGCCTCCGCGAGCGCGTCGGCGTTCGCGGTGATCTCCTCCCGGTCGAGCATCACCGGGTAGTCGAGGCAGTCGATGAGCCGGAACGCGCCCTCGTCCTCGGGGTAGTGGCCGTCCTCGTCGCGCTCGGCGGCGTAGTCGGCCATGAGCAGCAGCTGGCTGCCGTCGCCGTCGAGCGCCTGCGTGAGCGCGCTGGTCAGCGTCGGCCACCAGGCCGGGCTGTACATCGCGAGGATGATCGCGCTGATCAGGGTCGCGTCCGTCGCCGGGCGATCCGGGTCCTCGGTCTCCAGCGGCGTCGCCTCGAGCTCGTCGAGCATCGCGACCGTGCGGTCCCACGCCTCGTCGACCGTGCCCGTGAACGGGCAGCGGGACCCGCCCAGGCAGTCCTCGAGGTAGGAGCGGTACGCCCGCTCGAACCCGACGTTCTGACCGGCGGCGATCTCGGCGTAGCCCAGCGCGGGGTCGACGGCGCCGTCGAGCACGAGCCGGCCCGCCCGGTCCGGGAACAGGTCGGCGTAGGTCGCGCCGAGGAAGGTGCCGTAGGAGAAGCCGAGGTAGGTCAGGGTGTCGTCGCCGACGACGCCGCGGAGGATGTCGAGGTCGCGCGCCGCGCTCACCGTGTCGAGGTGCTCCATGAGGGGCCCGGTGTTCTCCAGGCACGCCTCGCCGTAGGCGGTGCTGTCCGCGACGTAGTCCTCCCAGCCCTCGTCGGTGTCGAGGTCGTAGACGTTCGAGTACCACTCCTCGAGCTGGGCGTCGTCGAAGCAGCGCACGCCGTGCGACTCCCCCACGCCGCGCGGGTCGAACCCGATGATGTCGAAGGAGTCCTGCAGGGTGCGGGAGAAGTAGCTGGTGGTGGCCTCGACCATCTCGATGCCCGACCCGCCCGGGCCGCCCGGGTTGACGAACATCGTCCCGACCGCGGCGTCCCCGGTGTGGTTGAACCGCTTGACGGCGATCTCGATCGTCTCGCCGGCGGGGTCGTCGTAGTCCATCGGGACCTCGACGCGCGTGCAGTCGAAGTTGCTGCCGCAGTCGGTCCACTCGACCTCCTGCGAGTAGAACGGCGCGAGCTCGGGCGGTGCACCGCCGTCGATCGTGTCCCCGGCGGGCTGGATCATCGGTGCGGGAGCAGAGCACCCGACGAGACCCAGCATGACCGTCGCGAGCGCGGCGACGCCGGCCCCTCTCCTCGAACGCACCGGCTCAGTCTAGGGAGACCGTCCGAGCGCACCGGACCCCGCCGGTGGGGAGGGGTGCCCGCTCAGCCCTGCGGTCGCAGCGCGATGAACAGCGACTCGATCGCCAGCAGCGGCGCGATCGTGCCGTACTCGTCGAAGCGCGCCCGGGTGCGGCCGATCGCCTGCATCCGCCGCAACGACTGCTCGGGGGTGCTGGTGCGCGCCATCTCCTCGATCGAGGTGCGCGCCGAGGTGTTGACCAGGTCGACGTCCGCACCCAGCTGCAGCACCAGCACGTCCCGGTAGTAGGAGAGCAGGTCGACGAGCGCGCGGTCGATCGTGTCGAGCAGCGACCGGCGTGCGCGCCGCTTCTGGTCCTCCTCGAGCTGGCGCACCTGCGCGCGCAGCGACGGCGGCAGCGTCTGCCCCTCGGCGACACCGAGCGTGCGCATCAGCTCGATGCGCTCCTCCGCGTCGCGCTCGGCGGTGGCGACCTTGCTCTGCTCGGTCGCCGACTCGACCAGCTCGCCGGCCGCGACGACGGCGTCCCCGACGCCGCGGATCCGCGACGGGATCTCCAGCACCCGCTGCCGGTACGCGCGCGCCTCCGGGTTGCGGGCCAGCCGGCTGGCGACGCCGATGTGGCTCTGCGCCGCGCGAGCGCACTCGAGCGCCAGGTCGGGGTCGACGCCGTCGCGCCGCACCAGCAGGTCGGCGACCGCCTGCGGGTCGGGCACCCGCAGGTTGATCTGCCGGCAGCGCGACCGGATCGTCGGCAGCATGTCCATCGGGCTCGGCGCGCACAGCAGCCACACGGTGCGCGGCGGCGGTTCCTCGATGGCCTTGAGCAGCACGTTCGAGGTGCGCTCCGCGATGCGGTCGGCGTCCTCGATGATGATGACCCGCCACCGACCCTGCGCGGGCGAGCGGTAGGCGGTCTCGACGAGGGTGCGCGCCTCCTCGATCGTGATGATCAGCCGCTCGGTCACGTGGACCGTGACGTCGGCGTGGGTGCCCGAGAACGCGGTGCGCGCCTCGTGGGAGGTGCCCTCGGGGTCGTCGGGCGCCTGCAGCGCCGCCGCGAACGCGCGCGCCGCGACCGAGCGCCCGGAGCCCGGCGGGCCGGTGATCAGCCAGGCGTGCGTCATCGTCTCCGGCCGTGCCGCGGCCTGGGTGAGCGTCGCCACCACGTCGTCCTGCCCGACGACGGCGTCCCACAGGCTCATCGCGCACCCTCCGCGTCGTCGAGCGCGGCGACGCGCTCGCGGACCTCGGCCGCGATCTCCTCGACCGGGCGCGCGGCGTCGAGCACGACGAACCTCTCGGGGTGCGCCGCGGCGCGCTCGAGGAACGCCTGCCGGGTGCGGTGGTGGAACTCCGCGCCGGCGCGCTCCAGCCGGTCGGGCGCCCCGGTGAGCCGCGCCGGCAGCTGCGCGGGGTCGAGGTCGAGCAGCACGGTCAGCCGCGGCAGCAGGCCGTCGACCGCCCAGAGGTTGAGCTCCTCGACGCGCTCCGCCGTCAGGCCCCTGCCGCCGCCCTGGTAGGCGACCGAGGAGTCGAGGTAGCGGTCGGTGAGCACGACGGCACCGCGCGCCAGCGCCGGCCGCACGAGGGTGGTGACGTGGTGCGCCCGGTCGGCGGCGTACAGCAGCGCCTCGGTGCGTTCGTCGACGTCGTCGCCGTGCAGCAGCAGCTCGCGCACCGAGCGACCGAGGTCGGTACCGCCCGGCTCCCGGGTGGTCACGACCTCGCGCCCCTGCTCGCGCAACCACGCGGCGAGCAGCGCGAGCTGGGTGGACTTGCCGGCGCCGTCGCCACCCTCGAAGGAGATGAACAGGCCGGCCACCCGCCACACAGTAGCCGCAGCGACCGACACCCCGGAGCCCCTGCGCGAGACACCACGCGGGGTGCCCCCGCGGCCTCACTAGGGTGTGACGATGACCCTCGATCTCGGCCCGGATCCCGCCGACGCCCCGCCGCTGCGGTGGGGCATCCTCGCCGCCGGCGGCATCGCGCGGAAGTTCGCCGCCGACATCCCCCAGCACACCGCCTCGACGGTCGTCGCGGTCGGGTCGCGCTCGCGCGAGCGGGCGGAGGAGTTCGCGACCGCCAACGGCGTCGCCCGGGCGCACGGCAGCTACGAGGACCTGGTCGCCGACCCCGAGGTCGAGGCCGTCTACGTCGCGTCGCCCCACTCCGAGCACCGCGACCACGCGCTGCTGGCGATCGAGGCCGGCAAGCACGTGCTCGTCGAGAAGTCCTTCACGCGCAACGCCGCCGAGGCGCGCGAGGTGCTCGACGCCGCCCGCGAGCGCGGTGTGTTCGCCATGGAGGCGATGTGGAGCCGGTTCCTGCCGCACATGGTCGCGCTGCGGCAGACGATCGCCTCCGGCGCGATCGGCGACGTCGTCACGCTCGTCGCGAGCCACGGCCAGCCGATCGCGCACGTGCCGCGGATGGCGCGCCCGGAGCTGGCGGGCGGGGCGCTGCTGGACCTCGGCATCTACCCGGTCGCGTTCGCGTTCGACGTGCTCGGCGAGCCGAGCAGCGTGCACGCGACCGGCTGGCTGACCGACGCCGGCGTGGACGCCACCCTCGCGATCACGTTCGGCTACGAGCGCGCGGTCGCGCAGCTGTCGACGACGATGCTCGCCCGCACCCACAACGTCGCCGAGATCGCGGGGACCGCCGGCCGCATCACCGTCGCCGAGACGTACTACGCGCCCACCTCGTTCACCGTGCACCCGACCGACGGAGAGCCGTGGACGGTCGCACCCGAGGTCACCGGCGGCTTCCAGTTCCAGGCCGCCGAGGTGGCCCGGCGGGTGCACGCGGGCGAGCTCGAGTCGCCCGTCCGCCCGTGGGCGGAGATCATCGGCACCCAGGTGGCGATGGACGAGATCCGCCGTCAGGTCGGCATGGTGCTGCCGGGCGAGTGAGCCCGGCGGGCACGGGCTGACCCGGCCACGACGCCTCGTCGGGCGACCCAGATCGGTTGACGCTTCATCCTTCGTTCGCCTGTGCGTGCGGTGCCCCTGCGCCACGATGGGTCGCGGGGGGACGGGGAGGTGCACGTGACCGAGACACAGAGTCAGCCCGATCCGGAGGTGTTCCGGCGCACGCAGGCGTCGCCGGAGTTCCACGAGCTCAAGAGGTCCTTCCGAGGTTTCGCGTTCCCGATGACGGTCGCGTTCCTCGTCTGGTACCTGCTGTACGTCCTGCTCTCGACCTACGCCGTCGAGCTCATGTCGACGCCGGTGATCGGCGACGTCAACCTCGGCCTGCTCATCAGCTTCGGGCAGTTCGTGACGACGTTCCTGCTCACGTGGCTGTACGTGCGCCACGCGAACCGGAGGATCGACCCGAAGGCCGAGGCGATCCGGGTCGAGATCGAGGAGGGGCAGGTCTGATGGACGTCGGCAACCACCTGCTCAACATCGTCATCTTCGGGGTGTTCGTCGCGATCACGCTCGCAATCGTGCTGCGCGTCTCGCGCGGCAACCGCACCGCCACCGAGTACTACGCGGGCGGCCGGGCCTTCTCGGGCCGGCAGAACGGCATCGCGATCGCGGGCGACTACCTGTCGGCGGCGTCGTTCCTCGGCATCGCCGGAGCCGTCGCGCTCTACGGCTACGACGGCCTGCTCTACTCGGTCGGGTTCCTGGTGGCGTGGCTCGTCGCCCTGCTGCTCGTCGCCGAGCCGCTGCGCAACACCGGCAAGTACACGATGGCCGACGTGCTGTCGTTCCGGATGCGCCAGAAGCCGGTGCGGACGGCGGCCGCCACCTCGACCCTCGTCGTGTCGTTCTTCTACCTGCTCGCCCAGATGGCCGGCGCCGGTGGGCTCGTGGCGCTGCTGCTGGGCGTCTCCGACCCCGGGCAGCAGGGCCTCGTCATCGCCGTCGTCGGCGTCATCATGATCGTCTACGTGCTGGTCGGCGGCATGAAGGGCACCACCTGGGTGCAGATCATCAAGGCGGCGCTGCTCATCGCCGGCGCCGCCGTGATGACGCTGTGGGTGCTGGTCCAGAACCGCTTCAACATCTCCGCGCTGCTGGCCAAGGCCGCCGAGGCGTCTCCGGAGGGCACCCGGATCCTCGAGCCGATGCTGCAGTACGGCGGCAGCGAGATGTCGAAGCTCAGCTTCGTCTCGCTCGCGATCGCGCTCGTGCTGGGGGCGGCCGGGCTGCCGCACGTGCTCATGCGGTTCTACACGGTGCCGACCGCCAAGGCGGCCCGGCACTCGGTCGCGTGGGCGATCGCGCTCATCGGCGCGTTCTACCTGTTCACGCTGATCCTCGGGTACGGCGCGACCGTGCTCGTCGGGCCGGAGGTCATCCGCGACTCCCCGGGCGGCGTCAACTCCGCGGCGCCGCTGCTGGCGTTCGAGCTCGGCGGCACCGTGCTGCTCGCCGTGATCTCCGGCGTCGCGTTCGCGACCATCCTCGCCGTCGTCGCCGGCCTGACGATCACCGCCTCGGCGTCGTTCAGCCACGACGTCTACAACAGCGTGATCCGCAACGGCTCGGCCACGCCGGAGCAGGAGGTGCGGGTCGCGCGCATCACGGCCGTCGTGATCGGGGTGCTCGCGATCGTCGGCGGCATCGTCGCCAACGGGCAGAACATCGCCTTCCTCGTCGCGCTGGCGTTCGCCATCGCCGCGAGCGCGAACCTGCCCTCGATCCTGTACTCGCTGTACTGGAAGCGGTTCAACACCCGCGGGACGCTGTGGAGCATCATCGCCGGCCTGACGAGCGCGCTCGTGCTCATCGTGTTCTCGCCGGCGGTCTCCGGGAGCGAGACGGCGATGCTGCCCGACGTCGACTTCGCGTGGTTCCCGCTCACCAACCCGGCCCTGCTGTCGGTGCCGATCGGGTTCCTCGCCGGCTGGCTCGGGACGATCACGTCGAACGAGACCGACGACGCCAAGCAGGCCGAGATGGAGGTCCGCGCGATGACCGGTGTCGGCGCCGAGAAGGCCGTCGTGCACTGACGTCGGCCGCGGGGTCGGTCGGCTGCGCCGGGACGACGCAGGGGGCGTGGAGGGTGCGAGGCAGACCTCGCACCCTCCGTCACGTCCGGAGGGTGCCCGCATCCCGAGCAGGGGTGTTACCCCCGCGTAAAAGATGACGCGTCGATCTTCGCGCGCGTCCGACGACGTCACCCCACCGGGGACCGTCCCGGTCCCCCTCGGCGCCGGTCACCTCGACCGCCCCCACGACGACGCGCGAGCGTGCCGCTGACCTGCGAGGACGCGACCGGTCCACCCTGCGAGCACAACCCGCGGCAGCCGCCCATGAGCGCCCGACCACGCCGTGCCGACGGTCGGACACGCCGTCCGTTACACGCATGTTTCCGCCGATCCGGCTCGCCGGCAGCCGTTGCACGGGAGCCGGGCGCCTGCTGATACTCGAGACGCGAGCCAGGGTTCCCAACGTCGCGAATCACCACACGTGACGAGTGCGGAACGAGGGTCGATGTTCATCTTTCTCCTGCAGGTCCGGCACATGCTGGGCGGCCACCCGGAGATCTACATGTTCGCCGTGTACTCGGCGCTCATCTGGCTGGTGTGGGCGGTCAAGGTCGTGCTGTCCAGGCGCTACCGCCCCTTCACCGGCACCTTCACCGGCACCACGAGCGTCGTCGTGCCGGTGGTGGACGAACCGGTCAACCTGTTCCGTGACGTCCTCCGACGCATGGTCGACCAGCAGCCGGGCGAGATCATCGTCGTCATCAACGGCGACCGGAACCCGGCGCTGGAGGGCGTCTGCGAGGAGCTCGCACCGCTCGTGCGGTGGGTGCACACACCGATCCCCGGCAAGCGCAACGCCGTCAAGGTGGGCACCGAGCTGTCGACCGGCGAGATCACCGTCCTCGTCGACAGCGACACCGTGTGGACCGAGGGCACGCTCGTCGAGCTGCTGCGGCCGTTCGTCGACGAGTCGGTCGGCGGCGTCACGACCCGGCAGCGGATCCTGGAGCCGGAGCGCTCCTGGATCACCCGATGGGCCGACTGGCTGGAGAACTCCCGAGCGCTGTACGCGATGCCGGCCCAGAGCGTGCTCGGCCAGGTCGGCTGCCTGCCCGGCCGCACGATCGCGTTCCGTCGCCACATCCTCATGCGGGTCATGGACAAGTTCATGACCGAGCGGTTCATGGGGGTGTTCCTCGAGGTCAGCGACGACCGCACGCTGACGAACCTCACTCTCAAGGCCGGCTACCGCACCGTCTACCAGCACACGAGCCTCGTCTACACCGACGCCCCGCTGCGGCTGAAGAAGCTCGCGAAGCAGCAGCTGCGGTGGGCCCGCGGCAGCCAGTACAACACCCTGCGGATGCTGCCGTGGATGCTGGCGCACGCACCGGTGCTGGCGTTCTTCTTCGTCCTCGACATCGTGCTGCCGTTCCTGCTCGCCGGCGTCATCGGCGGCTGGGTCTACCGCGCGGCGGTCGGGGCCGGGCACAACTTCTACGCGGGCTTCCTCGACGAGTACGGCCTGCACAGCGGGATCCTCATGGTGCTCGCGCTCATGGTGGTGTCCTCGGTGCTGTCGATGGCGCTGCGCCAGCTGCGGCACCTCGCCGAGAAGCCCAGCGACCTGCTGCGGCTGCCCTTCTTCATCCTGTTCTCGACGGCGTTCCTCATGCCGATCCGGATCATCGGGTTCTTCCGCATGGGCCACGCGAGCGGCTGGGGCACCCGGGCGGGCGCCTACGCGGGCGGCGCGTCCAACGACGCCCTCGTCGACCGCCTGGCGGAGTCGGGCCGCCCGATCGTGCGGGGTGCCGAGGCGTCCGACGAGGAGCTGCTGGCGGGCCTGGGGTTCGACACCGAGCCGCACACCCAGGGAGCCGTCGCCACCTCGCCGCGGCGCGCGGCCCGCGCCCGCGTCGCGGCACCGGCGCCGCCACCACAGCGCCGGCTCAACCCGAAGGCCGCCTGGCCCTACGTCATCGGGGCCACCCTCCTCGCCATCCAGGGAGCACTCGTTGTCTGAGCACCGCGCCGCATGGTGGGCCGGCGGCGACGCCACCACCGCCCGCAAGGCGACCGTCATGGCGCTCGTCGTCGCGCTCGCCCTCACCGGTGTCAGCGCGCTGGTGTGGGCGTCGCCGCAGGCGGCGCTGTCGCGCCACCTGCTCGCCTCGGTCATCGAGCGGCTGGAGACCGACCCCGGGCCGGACCCCGACGAGCTGGTCGCCGAGCTGGCCTCGCTCCAGCAGGCCTACGCGGCCGAGACCGCGACGACGAGCGAGCTGGAGAACCAGGTCGCCGAGCTCGAGGCGGCGCTGGCGACGGCCAACGAGGCACTGGCGTCCTCGCGCGGGGAGAACGCGCGGCTGGAGTCCGCGCTCGCCGCCGCCCGCACGCGTCCCGGGGCCGACGACCCCGGGCCGGGCACCGGCGGCGCGGACGCTCCCCCGCCCACGACGCCTGCGCCGTCACCGTCGGGGGGCGACGGCGCAACCCCCGGCCCGGGGCCCTCGCCGAGCCCGTCGCCGAGCCCCACACCACCGCCCGAGCCGCCGGTCACCGCGCCGCCGCTCGCCGACCTCCTCGCGCCGGAGCTGCCGCTGTACGGCATGTACACCCGGCAGGCGCCGTTCAACTGGGCCACCTACGACGACACCTCCTCGCGGGTCGGCGTCCGACCCAACGTGGTCGGCTACTTCGGCGGCTGGGACCAGCCGTTCCGGCCGGACGCCGTCGAGCGCTCGTGGGCGCGGTCCACGATGCCGGTGCTCACGTGGGAGTCGCGCCCGATCGGGTCGCCGAACAACGTCGTCGAGGAGCCGGAGTACTCGCTGCCGCGGATCCTCTCCGGCGCGTTCGACGACTACCTGCGCACCTACGCCCGCGACATCGTCGAGCTGGGGCTGCCGCTCGGCATCCGGTTCAACCACGAGATGAACGGCACCTGGTACCCGTGGAGCGAGACGACGAGCTCGGGCGCCCCGATCAACGGGAACAACCCCGGCGACTACGTGCGGGTGTGGCGGCACGTGCACGACATCTTCGAGGCCGAGGGCGCCAACGAGCTCGTCGTGTGGATCTGGGCGCCGAACATCATCAACAACCTGCCCGCAGCGCACAAGACGCCCGAGCACCTCGCGTCGCTGTACCCGGGCGACGACTACGTCGACTGGGTCGGGCTGTCGGGCTACCTGCGGCCCCCGTACCGCGACGGCCAGACGTGGACCTTCGACTACACGTTCGGTCCCAGCCTCGAGCAGCTGCGCGACCTCACCGACAAACCGATCCTGCTCGCCGAGGTCGGCGCGTCCGAGACCGGCGGTCACAAGCCCGCCTGGGTCACCTCGTTCTTCGACGGCCTCGCCCAGCCGGAGAACGACGACATCCTCGGCTTCGCCTGGTTCAACCTCGCGATCACCACCTACGTCGAGGGCCAGCGCACCACCAACGACTGGCGCATCGACTCCCGTGCCGACTCCCTGGAGGCCTTCCGGGAGGGCCTCCTCGACCCCGCCCTCGGGTACCAGCTGCAGCCGTACTGACCAGGAGCACCCGTGCCACCGCGCTACGTCCGCCGCCTCCTCCGCCTCGCACCGACCACCAGCCACCGACCCCACCCGGGAGGACCCATGAGCCCGTCCACCGACACCACCGCCGCACCCGTCGTCAGCGTCATCGGCACCGGTTACCTCGGCGCCACCCACGCCGCCGCGATGGCCGAGCTCGGCCTCGACGTCGTTGGCGTCGACGCCGACCCCGCCAAGATCGACGCGCTCGCCCGCGGCGAGGTCCCGTTCTACGAGCCCGGGCTGCCCGAGCTGCTGCGACGGCACACCGAGACCGGCCGGCTGCGGTTCACGACCAGCGTGGCCGAGGCGGTCGCGGCGGCCGACGTGCACTTCGTGTGCGTCGGCACCCCGCAGCAGCGCGGCAGCAACGCCGCCGACCTGTCCTACGTCGAGGCCGCGACGCTGGCGGTCGCCCGGTCGCTCACGCACGACGGGCTGATCGTCGGCAAGTCGACCGTGCCGGTCGGCACCGCGGCCCGGCTGCGCACCCTGGCCCGCGCCGCGGCGCCCGACGGCGTCGAGGTCGACCTCGTGTGGAACCCCGAGTTCCTGCGCGAGGGCAAGGCGGTCGAGGACACCCTGCGACCCGACCGGATCGTCGTGGGCAGCGAGCCCGGCACCGACGTCGAGCCGCTGCTGCGGGTCTACGCCCGTCCGGTCGAGGACGGCACGCCGCTGATCCGCTGCGACCTGCCCACCGCCGAGCTGGTCAAGGTCAGCGCCAACGCGTTCCTGGCCACGAAGATCTCCTTCATCAACGCGATCGCCGAGGTGTGCGACGCGGCGGGCGCCGACGTCGCGGTGCTCGCGGACGCGCTCGGCCACGACGCCCGGATCGGCCGGCAGTTCCTCGACGCCGGCCTCGGGTTCGGCGGAGGTTGCCTGCCCAAGGACATCCGCGCCCTCGCGCACCGCGCGGGCGAGCTCGGCGCCGGGCGGGCGGCCACGCTGCTGCAGCAGGTCGACGAGATCAACATGGCGCAGCGGCAGCGGGTCATCGACACCGTGCTGCAGGTGTGCGGCGGCTCGGTGCTCAACCGCCGCGTCGGGGTGCTCGGTGCGGCCTTCAAGCCCCGCACCGACGACGTGCGCGACTCCCCCGCCCTCAACGTCGCCGCGGCGCTGCACCTGCGTGGCGCGCAGGTGGTCGTGTTCGACCCGCAGGCGGGCGCGACGGCGCAGCGCCAGTTCCCGACGCTGGGCTACGGGGCGTCCGTGGCCGAGGCGGTCGCGGGCGCCGACGTCGTGCTCGTGCTCACCGAGTGGGACGAGTTCGCCCACGCCGACCCGGCCCGGCTGCGCGCTCTCGTGGCCAGCCCGCAGGTCGTCGACGCCCGGCACTGCCTCGACGAGCGCGCCTGGCGTGCGGCGGGCTGGTCGGTCCACGGGCTCGCACCGGCGCGGGAGGCGCCGGCCGAGCCGCGCGCGCAGGACGCGCTGGT
>Ga0164243_10010240_pt1 | contig 13507 bp, 14 predicted proteins | sample OricompcompostOP_FD_108781 | JGI IMG/M metagenome (GOLD analysis project Ga0164243, IMG submission 108781) | Organic Plus compost microbial communities from Emeryville, California, USA - Original compost - Organic plus compost (OP) | ecosystem: Engineered > Solid waste > Mixed feedstock >... | reverse complement strand
AAGGAGGATTTTACAGCCTGGGGACGTCGTCGTTGTGCGATTGCAGGGCCGTTGCGTGGAAACGAAGCCGTGCTGCCCGGATCAATGGCCTGTACCTGTGTATACGGGACAGACACATTGTGTGATAATGACTGTTTACAAGAATCGAAACGGAAACGTAACGATGCCGAATGGAGGGATTGGGCGATGAAACCAAACGCTCCGGTTGGTATTGGAAGATGCCGGATCAGGTGAGAGGGAGAACGCGAACGGGATATACCGAGCCACCATGCGACAATGGCGGCGAATGCCGTCAGAACGACATGACACATTCGGGGCCTTTACAGCGCCTTGCGGTACGTCTGTACCGGATGCGCTCGGACAGCAAAAGAGCGACCTTACGGGATCGCATGCTGGCAGGCCGGCTTCGCGCTGCTGTCAACCGAGACCTCACGCACGCCCAGTTGAGCGGCATTCATTTCTACACCTACGAGGGCGTGGTTACCATCTACGGCTCCGTACGGCACGAACTGGATCGAGACCTGCTGGTCACGTTCGTCCGTCAGGTGCCCGGTGTCAGGAACGTGGTGGAGCACCTCCGTATCGGCGCATAGAGGCGGTTCGGGTGCCTACCGTGCTCTGCCGACCCAGGCGTTCTCGACGCGCTGAAATCCGAGGTGAGCGTAGAAGCCCGCGGAGATATCCGAATCTCGGAGCATGAGATCCGTTCCCTTGCAGCGCTTGAGAACCTCATCGATGAGTTTCTTGCCTACGCCGAGCCGTTGCACGTCCGGTTCCACGGCGAGGTCGCAGAGGTAGCTATAGAGCCCTCCATCCGTGAGGACGCGGGCGATACCTACCAGGTTGCCATCGTTCCAGGCTGTAAGGACGAGCGACGACCGCTCGAACATCTCCCATAGCTTTTTCGGGTTGTCGACCGGGCGCAGGAGAGGGGCACGGCGATAGAGGGTTGCGATGCGCGCCGGAGAGAGGCCTTCAAGCCCTTCTCGGATTGTGAGTTCCTCAATATGTTGCGGTTCCCGATAGGGTAGTGTTCGTGTATCCATCATATAGGTTGCAGGTGAAAGGTCAGGCTGTGGGTGAAGGGAGCGACCGCTCGAATGTATACATCCCACTATGAAAAGGGGAAACACGTCCTGTTGAAAACACTTGTTCCGCACGGGCGTTGGTTGGACTCTGGTTTGCTGGTTTATCCTCGCGAAGTCAACCTGAATGAGCCGTTCTCCGCTCGAGATTCCTTGCTGCGTTGACGTCCCCGACGCGTTCGTGCGCAAGGCGCGCTACGCACTCGACATGCTCCTGCATCCGCTCGGCGTGCAGGCGAGGTGGGTCGAACGGGATGCACTGGAGGGCGGCCTATACTACGGGAGCCGGGCGGCGGGCCTTGCGCCGACCGTGGTACGACTGGCTTTCAGCGAGGATGCCCCCTGCTATTATGCAGGGCGGGAGGTGTATGATGCAGCGCGCGCGACGTGGACGGAATGGGATGGAGAGACCTGGCCTGTTCTGTTCAGGAGTGCTTCGGACGGGCAGCCAGACCTGGTGGCCTCGGCATTTTTCTGGCTTTCCGGGTGGCAGGAGTATACGGTGCGCGAGCGCGACCAGCACGGGCGATTCCCTTTCAAGGCATCCCTGCAGTACCGGTTGAATACGGCTGTGCGGCCCGTCGTGGATGCGTATCGGGAAATCCTGCGGGAGCACCTCGAAGCAGGAGGAATACCGGTGCAGCCGCGCAGGTGGGGTGGCAAGAGGTGGGCATTCTGCCCGACCGTGGACATTGATATGGTACGCAAGTGGCGTGGGAGGCGCCTGATGGGGGAACTGGCACGCAGTATTTTTCCAGGTGAAGGAGATAACTCATCATTCGGAGAGCGGCTGCATGCATTCAGGGAGGCCGTTCAGGCCCGGATGAAGGGCGGTGATCCGTACGTTGCCGCGATGAAGCGCATCGTCGATGAGATCGTCGGGCGCGGGGGTACGGCTACGTTCTTCCTGAAGGGGGGAGCATACAGCCCGTACGATGTCGCGTATCGTCTCTCCGATTCGGTGCTGACGGACCGGGTGGAAGAATTCATCGGGGCGAGATTCGAAATCGGCCTGCACCCCGGCTATCACGCCTACACGCACGCGGGACACCTGCTAACCGAGCGAAAGCGGGTGGAGGCACTGTCGCGCACCCCGCTCGTTTCGGTACGGCAACATTACCTGCGTTACGATGGGCATATCACACCGAAGCTCCACCAGGCGGCAGGATTCCGAATCGATTCGACGCTGGGCTTTTCCGAACACGAGGGCTTTCGAAACGGCACCTGCATTCCGTTTCGGCTTTACGACCCTGTCGCCGACGAGCCCCTTTCGTTGTGGGAGATGCCGGTAGCCGCCATGGACGCCGCGCTCTTCAACCGGAGAATGCTCGACGCGGTGGGGGCGTGCCTTGTTATCGAAGGGCTGTTAGAGACGGTTCGGCGGTTCGGCGGGGTTTGTGTAGTCATCTGGCACAACCTGCTCTGGGATGAGCGCGACCATCCAGGTTGGGGCAAGCATTTTCTGTTCACGCTCGAACAGGCCACAGCCGGGGGGGCATACGTATGCTCTCTGCAGGGTGCGTTGCAGGCGTGGAGCCTGTGAGGCAGTGGTGCTCTGCTATTGCCGGTCGCAGCCGGCTGCCGAGGCTGGTTGGGGCGTTCAGCGGTATCTTGTATGAGACGCTATTTCAGGTAGAGCCGGAGAGGGCGCTTCCTGATTCGTATGTCAGTCTGTTTCTACCGATCACACCGGCAATCTTTCATGAGCGATACACCACTGATTCGGCCCTTTCTAAACGCGCATCCGCGCTTTGACGAGAGCAACTTCATCGCTCCGACAGCGGTGGTCATCGGAGACGTGACACTGGGACCGGGAGCGAGTGTCTGGTTCCACACGACGATTCGAGGCGACGTGAACTGGATCCGGATCGGAGAAGCCTCCAACGTTCAGGACAACTCGGTCATCCACGTGACACACGGGACGGCCCCGACGGACATCGGTGCTCGCGTTACGATCGGGCACCGGGCAATCATTCATGGTTGCACCATCGAAGATCATGTGCTGATCGGGATGGGAGCCGTCGTCATGGATCACGCCGTGGTCGGGCGAGACAGCATTGTCGGAGCCGGTGCCCTGGTGACGACCGGGATGAAGATCCCGCCCCGGTCCATGGTGCTGGGCGTACCAGCCCGCGTGGTGCGGAGCCTGACGGATGAGGAGGTAGCGAGTATCGGGCAGTATGCTACGAACTACCTGCGTTATAGCGCCATCTACCTCGGGAAGGAGCGCCCAGAGAAGAACCCGTTCTATTGAGGTGTTCAGTGCCACGCTGGTTGTTCACGGTGCGTGGCGTGTTGTCCGTTGTTGATAGATCGGGACGCAAGGTCGTGCATGGACTGGCGGGGTGGCGAGGATGGACCGGGGTCGCTCTGGATCTTGGCGTATATGAGCCTTAGGGCAGTTGACTACCTGAACACATGAATACTCGGACACCCGAGCACATCACTCACCTTTTACCCCGGGAGGCGGCGTCTGGATGGAGGATATCTGTGTCATCATGAACCCGCACGCGGGGGCAGCCGGAGCATTGGCCGATCTCAGGGCATTGATCGATGGGCAGGCATCCATCGTGCTAAGGATGTCAACCAAAGGCGGGCATGCGCGCGACCTTGCAGCCGGGGCGGTAGAGGAAGGCTTCGAGATCGTAGTCGCGGCGGGAGGCGATGGCACGATCCACGAGGTGGTCAACGGAATCATGGACAGCGGGCGTAGGGACTCTCGATTGGGAATCATCCCACTCGGGACGGGGAATGATCTGGCACGGACGCTGGCCATCCCGACAGATCCACGCGATGCGCTTGCGTTGCTTTTTACCGGCAGGACCGTATCCATCGACCTGATCCGGGCGGATGCCGAGGGAGCGCACCGGTTCATCGTGAACGCCGCGGCAGGTGGTTTCAGCGGGCAGGTAGACGAGGTGCTAAGTTCCGGAATGAAAAGCCAGTGGGGGCCGCTCGCTTATCTCATGGGTGCGGTTTCCGTCCTGCCGGACCTAACGGGTTATCACACGACGATATCCTATGATGGAGGCCCGCGCGAGGAGGTAATCATCATCAATGCTATCGTGGCGAATGGCAGGACCGTAGCCGGAGGGAAGCGCGTGGCGCCGCTCGCCAATCCGCAGGACGGATTGCTGGATCTCGTGCTCATCGAATATGCGCCGGTGCTCAAACTGGCGAAAGTGGGCGCGCACCTGCTTTCGGGTAATTACCTCGAGGAGGCCCACGTGCTGCACCGTCAGGTGCGTAGCGTCGAGATCGTATCGGAGCCCGGCATGTGGTTCAACCTGGACGGGGAGTTGTTTACCAAAGAGCCGATCTCCTTCCAGGCCGTTCCCGGGGTGTTGCCTGTCATCGTGGGAGCGGATTATCAGGCCGAACCCTCAATAGACTGAGCATGGGGCTCTGACTCAGAAGGTTCGCTCCTTCCAGCGGGTGCCCGGAGCGATGAGTATGGCGAACGGCATGGCGATCACGTACGAAAACAGGTAGGCTTCGAACAGTGGGAAGGTGAAGCGCAATCCACGCACGCCGAGCCGATGCTTTGCTACGGCGATGAGTGCAAGGTCGGCTCCGCACTTGGCCAGTAGAAGCGGGACGGCCCATACCGGTTGAAGGAAGAGACCGAGGAGCAGGAAAAGGTGTGCCAAGAAGACCGTGAGGTACAAGCCATAGGCCCAGGGACTTGCGCGAAGGCCACCGCGCGCCCATCGCTTACGCTGACTGAATACCTCGCGAAACGAGGCGAGAGGAAGCGTATCATTGCGCAGCGCACGGTCCAGGACGAGTTCGACGCGCCACCTGGACGTCCGGTGGATGGCCTGGAACAGGGCGTAATCCTCGGTGACGCTGAATGGGAGGGCCGGGTAGCCGCCTACTGCCAGGTACGCCTCACGCCGGAAGGCCATGTTGTTGCCCATAGCCGTAAGCGGAAATCCCGCCGAGGAGGCTGCGGAGGCAACGGCAAGTAGGAGAAGCCAGTCCAGCGCCTGGATCCGATCCAGTATCGTTTCGTGTTCGACGGTCGTGATGCCGCAGACCATGCCGAGTGCAGGGTCTGAAAATCGCCCGGCCATCGCACGTGCCCAGCCGGGTGGAGGCGCGCAGTCGGCGTCCGTAGTAAGGAGAATGTTGCTGCGAGCCTGGAGAATCGCCTGGTGCAGAGCATGAGCCTTCCCGCGTAGCGAACCGACGGGGTCGGGCACCTGGATGAGATGGAAACGCGGATCTTCCCGGGAGACTGACAAGACGATACGGGCCGTGGCATCGATAGAGTGGTCGTTTGCGACGATGAATTCGATGCGGTTCGGTGGGTAGTCCTGGTTCCGGAGCGCATCGAGGCAGCGGGGGAGCGTGTCTTCCTCGTTACGTGCAGCGACGAGGACGCTGAGGAACGGCTCCGTTTCGCTTTCGCCCGTTGCTTCCGGAGCAGGGTTAGACATTCCTGATTTACGGAGCAGGATCAGAAGAGCGCCCAGTGCGGCAAGGATGTAGGTCGACGCACAGGCAATAAGGAGCACTGTGAACGTCATGAGTCGCCAGGATGGGCGCCGGGGGCCTGGGGGTGGAGCGGCAGAAAACGCCATCCGTCTGCAGACAGGGTGCGCAGGACGGTCTCAAGGGCAGGCGGCATGGCGACTCGCGCTTTCGGGTTGTCGTGCAGGACGATGATCGAGCCCGGGCGGACACACGAAAGCATGATCCGTTCCAGTTTTGCCTGCCGGATGCCGGGCAGGAAATCGCCGGGCATGATGTCCCACATGGTCATGCGCTGGCGGCGGGACTGGCACCAGAGACGCATGGATTGCGTGAAGCGGCCATAGGGAGGGCGCATGAGCCGAATGGGGCGGCCGAGGAGGTCTTCGAGCGTATACGTCGTTCGATCCAGTTCGGCCACGACATGCGAGGCGGGTGTCAGCCAGGCGTCGGGGTGCGTGTACGTGTGATTTCCGATCGTGTGACCGGCCGCAGCGATCTCGCGGACGGCATCGGGCAGGAGAGCGGCATGCTTGCCCAAGAGAAAAAAGCTAGCGCGAGCGTTGAAACGATCGAGGAGTTCCAACAGGGGAAGCGTGAGCGCCGTCGTGGGGCCATCATCGAACGTGAGGTATACCGTGCGCGCATCGGTGCGGACACGCCAGAGCAGGTCCGGGAAGAAACGTGCAGCCGCGCGCGGGACGTGGGTTGCCAGCGTGGGGATCATGACCGGGCCGAGAGTCCTTTCCAGGTATAACGGCCCAGCACACCAGCTGTCGCACAGTACACGACGTACAGCGGATGCAGGAGCTGCGCCGGGATAAAGTAGCGGAGCAGCTTCGATTGCCCGAAATGGCGGCAGGCCCGGTATACGACGGCAAATTCGGGCAGCACTTTGAGTCCCCATGCTGCAATCATTACAGGCCACAGGTACGGAGCAAACGGCAGGGCAATGGTTCCGGCGATGAGGAGCACGTAGAAATAGAAGATGCCGAAGAGAGACAGGAGCAGCAGCGGGTCCGGGAAGCGGGGGACGAGTGAGGCCCACCGCGCACGCTGGTGTACGAAGTCCCGTACCGTGGGGACTGGATCGGTAATCACGGCAGCCTCCGGCGAGTGGCAGAACCGGACTTGCCACAGGGCGCTCCGAGCCACCGTGTGCATCAGGAGTTCCTCCTCGCCGGGGGCGTTCTGAACTTTATCCCCGAATCCGCCGAGGCTTTTATAGACATCTTTACGGTACGCGATGTTGGCACCATTGCAGAGGATCGGGTTGTTCAGTCCGATGGCACCCGCTCCTACGGCAACGAGGGAGAGGAATTCCAGTGCTTGCATGCGATTCCATGCGCCGCCCTCTGTTCGGTACAGCACGGGACCGGATACGAAACCGGTATCTTCCTCGAAGGCTTGCGCCATCGTGCGAATCCATCCACGTGGGACGATGCAGTCGGCGTCTGTAGCCAGAATCAGCGGGCCGCGCGCCGTGCGGATGCCGATCTCGAGGGCAGAGCGTTTCCCGAATGCCGTTCCGTTCTTCCGGGGGCGCAACGTGATGAGGTGGAGGCGCTGATCAACCGGCGCCTCCGGATCGAGGGGTTCGCCGGAGGCGGCAATGCCTGCCTCCGCATAAGCCCTCCGAAGTTTCGTTACGATTTCGGAGGTCTTATCCGTAGAGGCATCATCGATCACGATGACTTCAAAGCGGTCGGTCGGGTAATCGCAGTTCAGAACGCTCTCTACGCAGGCTGCTATACAGCGTTCTTCATTACGCGCCGGGATGATGACGGAGACGAACGGTAACGCTTCTGGAAGCGCTAGTTCCGGAGATGAGGCCGGTGCATCCCGGAGCGTACGCCGGAGTCCAAACGCAAACAGCGTGATGACTACGGCGTAGTGAATGCCGAGCAGAATAAGGATGACGATTCCTGCTGCGATCATTACTTCTCGCCTCGTGATAGACGTATGAAACCAGAATCCGTGGGGTGTACGGGATCGGTTTTATACGATCCCGCCAGGGCCGGCGAGGGTTGTTCGTTCCGGTTTTCGCCGCCCACGATCTGGTCGGCAGCAGGGTGAAGGGAATTCGAGCCGTTTTTCTTGGTCGCCCGCAAGCCAAAGACGAACGGCAGGCCGAGGCACGAGGGTATCAGGAGATTCGTGACGTAGACGAGTATGGACGCGTTGAACGCAGACGCGGCGTCTACTGCGATAAGACCAAAAAAGAACACCGATGCGCCCTCGCGTACTCCAAGGTCGGTAAACGTGACCGGTGGAGTGATAAACTTTGCGAACATGACGAGCGCCACGGCCATATAGCCCAGGGTGGCCGGAGCTTGCGGAGCGAATGCGTAGATGAGGATCAGGAACTGGGCGGTGTATACGAAATAACGCAGCCACGCCAGTGAGAGCAAAACCGTGGTCGTCCGTGTATTGAGCTGAAGCAGGAAAGCGATGTGATCCCGAAGCCGTTCCGTCTTCAAGAACTTGCTGAGCCAGCGGTGTGTGTGGCCCGGTAGCAGGAGGATGGCCATCATGAGGATGCTGAGCGCCCCCCCGATGACTGTGAAGACGAGCCACACATGGCCATAGGGGACGTCCACCCACATCCGAAACAAGATGAGGCAGACCGTACCCATCACCACGACACACGTGAGATCGATGATGCGGTGCGTGGCGACCATGATTCCGGTCTGCCACTTATTGGCCAGTCCCAGATAGAGTGGCCTTCCGACCAGCTCACCGGCCCGTGCCGGTGTGAAGATGCTCAGCGAGTGGCCCAGCAACAATGAACCGAAGGCCCGACCAAAGCGGATTTTCGTGTTTGTGCTGGCGATGACGAGGCGGTACCATAGGAGGTTCTCCAGTATCAGGTTGACCGGCAGGAGCAGGACACCTGCAAGGATGAACCAGCCGTTTGCCGAAGATGCTGCTTCGAGGATACGGTCTATATCCACGATGCGTATGATGGCGACCAGAACGATGATCGCCAGCAGCACCTTGAACAGCGAGGTTTTGTCAGACGGGCGAAGCCCCAACGTGCGCACCGTAAGAAGAAAAAACTGGATGCTAGAGAGACACGCATGGAGGCAGGGTCTACCCCGGTACGTGCCGTCACCGGTTACGACCGGCGCAAACCTACCGCCTTAACATCATCAAAGTCCACGCCAAGTGTGTAAAATTCTGCTGATTATATGGGATTGAGGACTGGACCAGACATGAAAAGCCCGTGACGAGCGCGCGGGAAGGACAGTGATTGTATTTTGGGGCCGACTAGCTTTTTGTCTAAAGTGAACCGGTGCCCACCAGGATTGCGCCGGGTTGGCGATTTTCGAGACTGCATGCGAATTCTGATCGTTGGAAACGGGGGGCGTGAGCACGCGCTGGCGTGGGCGCTCGCGCGGAGTCCAAAGGCCCCCGAGTTGTTCATTGCACCCGGCAACCCCGGAACGGCACAGCTCGGACGAAACGTGGACATCGGTTCATCGCAGATCGACGAACTCCTTCGTTTTGCGAAGTCAGAACAGATCGATCTTACGGTGGTTGGGCCGGAGCAGCCGCTGGTGGATGGCCTGGTGGATGCTTTCGAGGCTGCCGGACTTGCGGTCATGGGACCCTCGGCAGCGGCGGCGCGGCTCGAAGGCAGCAAGGCGTTCGCCAAGGCATTCATGGATCGCCATGGCATTCCGACGGCGGCGTACCGTGCGTTCCGTTCGGAGGACTATGAGGCGGCGCGGGACTACCTGAAGATGGTGGGAGCGCCGGTGGTGCTGAAGGCAAGCGGACTCGCGGCAGGGAAAGGCGCGGTCGTCTGTGAGACGCTAGCCGATGCCGAGGAGGTATTGCGCAGCATGCTCGTGGAGGATGCTTTTGGAAGCGCCGGGCGGGAAGTGGTGATCGAGGAGTTCATGCGGGGAGAGGAGGTGAGCGTGTTTGCGCTTACGGATGGAGCGCACTACATCCTGCTTCCTCCCGCGCAGGATCACAAACGCGTAGGGGAGGGCGATACGGGGCCGAACACGGGTGGGATGGGCGCTTACGCTCCTGCGCCCATTGCGACGCCGGCGTTGTTGCAGCGGATCTGCCGTGAGATCATCGAGCCGACGATTGCGGGTATGGCTGGCGAGGGATACCCGTATAAAGGCGTGCTGTACTGCGGGCTCATGATCACTGAGGACGGCCCGAAGGTGGTCGAGTACAATTGCCGTTTCGGGGATCCGGAAGCGCAGGTTCTGCTCCCTCTTCTCGATACGGATCTGGTGAGCCTCTTTCAGCGCCTAGTAGAAGGGCGGCTTCAGGAGGTGGCGATACGTACCCGTGCCGGTGCGGCCGCATGTGTCGTGGCAGCGTCGGAAGGCTATCCCGGTTCGTACCCGTCCGGTCGGCCGATTTACGGGTTGGACCAGGCAAGTGAACTGGAGGACGTGGTGATCTTCCAGGCCGGTACGAAACCGGGTGGAGAGACGGGGGTAGTGACCGCGGGTGGGCGTGTTCTGGGTGTGACCGGCATCGGGGATGAATTGTCCGATGCGCTCGACCGGGCCTATAAGGCGCTCGACCGTATACATTTCGATGGCATGCACTTTCGCCGCGACATAGGCTGGCGGGGGCTCGAACGGCTCGCAAGCTCCTGATACCACCGGCGGCCAACTCGGGCATATGCGCCGATTTCTCTGGTTACTCGGGTTAAGTTTCTACCTGTCGTCGCTCCAGTGTGCTGGAGCCCAGGGAACGGGCGGCGGTCTGGCGGTAGATACGGTACTGACGGTAACCGGATCGCCGCTGGCTACATTCATCGATGCGCGTGCGCTGGCCATCGATCCGGCGGGTCTGCTTTACGTGGTGGATGCAGGTATCGATGCCGTACAGGTACTGGCGCCCGACGGAGCCATCGTGCGGACTCTGGGCGGGCCGGGTTCCCGTGAGGGGCAGTTCGACGAGCCAACCGACGTGGACCCAACGAACGGCCTGGTGATTCTGGTTGCCGATGCCGGGAACGCCAGGATCCAGCGATTCTCGGACGAACTGCTTCATCTCGGATCGTTGCCGGTGGGGCGTGGTTTTCAGGAGGACCAAGGCGGGGCTCTGCGTGCTCCGGCCGGAAGTGAACGACGTACGCCCCACGATGCCGATGGGTATCCTGTAGCCGTGGCTACGGGGCAGGCGGGAGAGATCTACGTATTAGACGACGCTCAGAGTGTGATGCTGACCTGGGATGCGTCGGCCCGTCCGGTCCGTGTGACGGGGAGTTCCGGTGCAGGAAGCGGTACCATGGCCGACCCCGTAGACGTTACGGTAGACGACCAGGGTACGGTGTACGTGGCTGACCGAGGGCGGAAGGCCGTGCTGGTCTACGATCGTTTCGGAAACTACATGCGGGCCCTCGGGGAGGGATTGTTGAACGATGTGCGGTCTGTATCGGCAGAGGGCGAACGCCTGTGGGTCGTCTTGCCGGACCAGCTAGTAGAGTACGACCTGACTGGCAGGCTTCTGCGGATATACGGCGTGGACGTCAACGAGACACTCGTTGACGTAGTAGTTGAAGGTGAACGCCGGTACCTCCTGACGCCCAGGCACTTGTACGTGCTGTCTTTGTGAGTCTCGGTGAAAGCAGGGAATTGCGGATCAAGAAGGTTCGGGGGTCCACTGAGCTTCTCGGAGACCTGCCTGGTCATTGGCCCAGCGAGCGAGGACGAAGAGCAGGTCGGATAGACGATTCAGGTATATGATCACGTCGTGATTGAGCTCTTCGCGGCCTGCCGTTTCGACGGCGAGACGTTCGGCGCGGCGGCAGATGGTTCGGGCCAGGTGGAGTGAAGCTGCAGAGGGCGTGCCACCCGGCAAGATGAAGTGTTTCAGCGCAGGAAGTTGTTCATCGAACCGGTCGATCTGTTCTTCCACCCAGCGGACGTGCTCTGCACCGATGCGAGGTACGACGGGTTTTGCTCCCAGGGGCGTGGCGAGATCAGCTCCCACGACAAACAGGTCGTTCTGGATGCGGAGCAGTACGGGAGACAGCTCTTTATAGCCTGGCCCGTCATAGAGATGAGCCAGGGCCAGCCCGACGGCAGAGTTTGTCTCGTCTACCGTCCCGTAGGCCTGTATGCGGGGGTGGTCTTTCCCCACGCGGTCCCCACCGAAGATGCCGGTCGTGCCATTGTCGCCAGTGCGGGTGTAGATCTTCATATTTGCAGCCGAGAGGGAAACTGGGGGTAGGTGGTTAGCTCACCGATTCAGCCATCGTCCGGTGGTCTAGCGAGGCTGGGAGATTTCCGGGTGGTAGAGGCCTGTGATAGGTGATGCTGGTCCACCCGTCCGCGGTCGTGTGCACGGATGCTTCCATGTGGAAGATGGACGCGATGAGGTCCGGTGTCAACACCTGAGCGGGGGAGCCATCAGCGACGAGCATTCCGTTTCGCAGGACGAGAAGATGGTCGGCATAACGGCCGGCAAGCTCCAGATCGTGGAAGACGACGATGGCCGAGTACCCTCTATAGATGAGCGCACGGAGCCGCTCCATGAGATCAAACTGGTAGTGGATGTCCAGGTGAGCGGTCGGCTCGTCCAGCAGCAGGAGGCGGGCTTCCTGCGTGAGCGCCTGGGCCAGAAGGGCGCGTTGCAACTCCCCACCGCTGAGGGTCATCACCGAACGGTTCTCGAAGCCGTGCAAGCCTACATCGGCCAGGACGGCTGCTACACGGTCATGATCGGCGCGTGTGTACGTATCCAGCCAGCGTTTGTGCGGCGCGCGACCCAGAAGCACAAGCTCCGCCACGGAAAACTCGAAGGAGAAGGTGGGCATCTGCCTGACGAACGCCAGTTGCCTGGCGAGATCGCGAGGCACCCACGCTCGCACGTCTTTGCCGGCGAGGAGAAGCCTGCCTTCGTAGGGCTGCGTTCCGGCCATACAACGCAGGAGGGTCGTCTTGCCGCTGCCGTTGGGTCCCAGTATGCCGATGAGGGCACCTGTGGGAAGGTTGAAGTTCAGCGACTCAAGGAGCGTCCTGGAGGGGAGCCGGACGGATACATCCTGTGCGGTGAACAGCGTGGGGGGAGGTATGGCTCCGGGAGGCATCGGGCGGCAATGGACATGGGCTCGGTCATTCGGGAAACCTGTATGCCGGAACAAAGCGTTCGTTCCTGCGCATCATGACCGTCTGTGTTATCGCCTGGCTCTACCGCCGTTCTCGAGCATTCACTGTGCTTCTGCGTAAACTGACATCCGGATTATTCTTACTGCTGCTCGTCGGGCTCGTGGCATGCGATTCTACGCGTGACGAACAGGAAGCCTTCGAGCGGGAGGCTCTCGCTCCGCCTCAAGGGATCACAGAAACGGACGGGACCGGGGCGGTTCTCTCAACAGATCCTGACGACTGGCGCCTGGGACCGCGTTTCCCGCCTCCTGCCGTGCACATCAAGCCCGCCTATCCGAATCCGGTTCACTCGGGCGAGATCATCCTGGAGATCAATTTTGGTTTTGATATCGAGTTCCGTGGTCTCTTCCTTGCCCTGTACAATCCCGCAACGGACCAACTTGTGCGTCCTCCCATTGCCAGTTTGCCTGACGCGCGGGGAGTTGGTCCACAGACGTTTACCTTCAGCGCGGGTGCGCTGGGGCGAACGGGGTTGAGTCGGGTTGTAGTCTATACGGGGCAGGGAGAGATTCTTACGTACGGGGACATTCTCGTTCAGCCGTAGGCACGTGTTCCGCCAGTCCGCCTCGGTGGGTGTTGGCGATACCAGAGGAGCACCGGCTTTCATTGCGTTCGGGCAAAAGAATGGCCGGTTTCACGCATCTGGGTCAGGGGCGTTTTGTGCTGGCCTTTGCAGACGTGCTCGCGTCAGCGGATAGGTAGTTCTTCAGGTTGTGGTGCCTGGATTTACTTCGTCGGTTGCTCCGCTCGCGTCCATTTTCATGGGAATGACATTGGTTGGGAGGGTTTTGGTTT
>Ga0164243_10010239_pt1 | contig 13508 bp, 15 predicted proteins | sample OricompcompostOP_FD_108781 | JGI IMG/M metagenome (GOLD analysis project Ga0164243, IMG submission 108781) | Organic Plus compost microbial communities from Emeryville, California, USA - Original compost - Organic plus compost (OP) | ecosystem: Engineered > Solid waste > Mixed feedstock >... | reverse complement strand
TAACGAGTGTTTTCAAGATGAACTAACTAATGGGGAGATACAGATGATCGAGAAGCGCCAGTCATGGAATTGCCTTGTCCCGATAACCAGCCTGCACACGATGGCTACCGTGACCGCCACGTTTGAGCACAAGAGAACGTGAACATACGCCGGGAAGGCCGGGAGCAGCAACCCGGAGAAGCTCGTCACCTCCGCTACGGCACGGTGATATGGTGAGCATCGAGGGATCTGGCTGGTGATAGGCGCCACACTACTACAAGGTACTCCACAGCGAGGTTGCAGACCGGTTTGCCTGTCCTCACTCGAACTCCACGAGCAACTGTCCTTTCGTCACAGGATCACCGGGCTTCACGTGCACGGCCCGCACGGTGCCCTCGCCCGGGGCTCGCAGTTCGTTCTCCATCTTCATGGCCTCCAGCACGAGTAATCCCTCTCCGGCCCGCACGGTCTGTCCCTCCTGAACGTGGACGCTCAGGACCAGGCCGGGCATCGGTGCATGGACCTCCCGGTGTGCCCCGCCTCCCGCTGCGCCAACACCGAACCGCTCCAGGAGCAGATCCATCTCATCCCGGACCGTCACCTCCATCTCCCGCCCTCCGACAGTCACGTGCATGGATCCGGCAGCATTCCGGCTGATGGTGATGCCGAAGCTCTGCCCCTCCAGGAGCAGGCTGTAATGCCCAGGGCCGACCGGCTCGAAACTTACCGTGACCGGCCTGCCGTCCAGGTATACCTGTCCGGATTCGATCCTGATCTCGTACACCTGCCCGCCGATCTCTGCCCGGTAGGTGCGTGATGGAACCGTGCCCCTATTCGATAGCGTCATATGGTACTTTTCCAATTCATCCGGGCAATGAAAAGCCATTCAGTCAAAGATAGAACGCCGGCCCATTAGTCCAAATTCGTGTGTCGCTCACGCCTGAATATCTCCTGTACGGATACCTGAACGGGTACTTTCCCATGGCAGACCCCGATGAAGGCGACGCCATTTACTGGTACGCGCCGGACCCACGCGCCATTATACCCCTCGATACCTTCTACGTCTCGAAGAACCTGGCCAAACTGGTGCGCCGAGGTATCTTCGAGATCCGTTACGATACGGCGTTCGAGGCCGTCATGCGGGGGTGTGCAAACCGTGAAAAGACATGGATTTCAGAAGAGATCATTACGGCGTACACGGCGTTACATCATCTCGGTTTCGCACATAGTGTGGAGTGCTGGAAGGACGGCCACCTGGCGGGCGGGTTGTACGGTGTAGCGCTCGGCGGTGCGTTCTTTGGGGAATCGATGTTTACACGCGTACGCGACGCGTCGAAGGTGGCGCTGGTACACCTGGTGGAGCGGCTCCGGCAGAACGGATTCGTTCTGCTGGATACGCAATTCATTACCCCGCACCTCGCGCGGTTCGGTGCAGTGGAGATTCCTCGAAATGAATACGAACGCCGGCTCGTTTATGCCCGCCAACTCCCTGCAACGTGGTAGATTCCGGCACGACTTTCGTGTGTGATTCTTGAGAATCCGTATCGTGTGTTTCCGTCGTCCGAATTTCCACCCAACGCAATAATCACATGCGACTTTCTCTCGTCCTCTGCGTCCTGGCCCTCGTGCTCAGCGCCTGTACGTCGCGTACCGAACAGGCACCTGTGCCCGTACGCACAGCCTCACTTTCACAGTCCGCAGGTATCACAGACGCGCCCCGGGAGTTTACGGATGTGATGGCGTACGCGCGCGCGCAGCGGCTTCACGAGCGCCCGCTGGGCGAGATCATGCAGATCGTCGGCGAGCGTTTCAAGGGCAAGCCCTACATGGCCGGCCTGCTCGATGAGCCTGCGGAAGAAGTGCTCGTCTGCAGGCTGGACGGATTCGACTGCGTGACCTTCGTGGAGACGGCACTGGCCATGGCGCGCGGTATAGCCGAGCAGGACTACTCCTACGAGACGTTCCAGCGTTATGTAACGGACACGCGCTACCGTGGCGCCGAGATGGACGGGTACTGCAGCCGCCTGCATTACTGGACGGAATGGATCCTCGATAACGAGATCCGCGGCAACGTCGAAGATATCACTGCCGAGTTGGGTGGGACGCGGTTGAACAAGAAGATCAACTTCATGACGACGCACCGCGACCTGTACCCCCGTTTCGCAACGAACAATGAGGTATATGCCTGCGTGCAGCAGATGGAAGAGCGGATCGGGAATGCCGAATTTCACTACATTCCGAAGGACCGGATCCGCGCCGTCTATGACCAGCTACAGGCCGGTGATATCATCGCTACGGCAACCAGCATTCCCGGGCTCGACGTCTCGCATACCGGACTGGTCTACGATGCCGGTAACGGCAAGAAGGGGCTCCTGCATGCCTCCACGAGCGGTGGCGTGAAGGTTTCGCCGGATCTTCAAGACTACGTCCAGAACAACAGCAAATTGATCGGTATCGTGGTAGTTCGCCCGGTCAGTCTTTAGATTAGGTATTATTTGAGACTAAATTTGTTCGGAGTTTTTTAGCATAGATGGATAACATTAAGCGCATCGGCGTCTACACGAGTGGCGGCGATGCACCAGGAATGAATGCCTGTGTTCGGGCCGCTGTTCGAACCGCCATTGCACATGATCTCGAGGTGATAGGTATCCGGCGCGGGTACGCCGGCATGATCGACAGCGATTTCGTCGAGATGGACGGCCGCTCCGTCTCGAACATCGTCCAGAAGGGCGGCACGATCCTCAAGAGTGCCCGATCCGATGCGTTCCGCACACCGGAGGGGCGTGCCAAAGCCGCCGAGAACCTCCGCGCGGCAGAAATCGACGCCCTCGTCGCTATCGGCGGCGACGGTACGTTCCGCGGCGCCGCTCTCTTCCACGACGAATACGGCTTCCGTACCGTCGGGTGCCCCGGCACCATCGACAACGACCTGTTCGGCACGGACGAGACCATCGGCTACGACACGGCCCTGAATACGGCTATCGAAAACATTGACCGTATTCGGGACACGGCGGATGCGCACGACCGCGTGTTCCTCGTCGAAGTCATGGGCCGTGACGCGGGCTTCATTGCGCTCAACTCGGGCATTGGCGGCGGGGCCGAGCTGGTGCTGATTCCCGAGACCCTCACGGGTATGCAGGAAATCAAGGACCGCATCCTCTCATTGATGACGGCCCAGGCCCGCTCCTCCATCGTGGTCGTGGCTGAGGGAGACGACCACGGCGGCGCTACACATATCGGGCGTGTACTGAAAGAGGACCCCGCCTTCGCCAGCATCGACCTCCGCATTTGCATCCTCGGCCACACGCAGCGTGGGGGCTCCCCGACGGCTCGCGACCGCGTGCTTGCCAGCCGGCTCGGCGCCGCCGCCATCGAGGCGCTCCTGGAGGGTCACACGAACGTCATGGTGGGCATTGTCAACAACGAGGTCAAGCTCACCCCCATGCGTGACGTGTGGAGCCGGAAGAAGAACATCAACTTCGAGCTGCTCAAACTGACGCAGTTGCTCAGCTAGCAGTGTGCGGCACAGGCCAGCCCCTTCCCGCCGCCCCTCTCTGCACCTAGCAAAGCCGAAGCTTCTTTGCCGGCCCGGAATGGCAGGTGGAACCCCAATCCGATACCCGGTTCTCCCGGAGGAGGTTTATCCCTCCGGGAGAACCGGGTGCCTCAATTCAACAAAAGCTACGCGACAGTACGTTGTCGCCGATCGTTTATTTTCGGTTCTTCGCGTTCGCCTGTGATCCGCTCAGAGGATTCGGAGCGGTACGAACCAGGGGCGAAGTACGACGACGTTAATTCGAACACTGTCCACCAGCAACCTACAACCCATGAAACACTACCCTCCGGTCGGAGAAGCACACGGCAAGAAGGAAAAGGTCGAAGCCATGTTCGACGCCATCGCACCGCGTTACGATCTCCTCAACCGGGTGCTTAGCATGGGCATCGACCAGACGTGGCGCAAGAAGGCGGTGCGGCTGCTGGAAGGAGATAAGCCGGAACGCATTCTGGACGTGGCTACGGGAACGGCAGATCTCGCCCTCGAAGCCGCTCGCCTCCAGGCCAAGAGCATCGTGGGCGTGGACATCTCAGAAGAGATGCTCAAGATCGGGCGAGAAAAGATCGAGCAGCGTGGCCTCTCGGACCGGATCACGCTCCGCCGCGGCGATTCCGAGAAGCTCCCGTTCTCCGATTCCCAGTTCGACGCGGTCCTCGTCGCCTTCGGCGTCCGCAACTTTGAGAATCTCCAGAAGGGCCTCACCGAGATCCGCCGCGTCTTGCGGCCCGGCGGCACCGTCGTCGTACTGGAGTTCAGCCAGCCGCGCGTTTTTCCGGTAAAGCAACTCTACAGCCTGTATTCCCGGTACGTTCTCCCCCACATCGGAGGCGCTATATCGAAGGACAAAGGGGCGTACCAGTACCTCCCCGACTCCGTTGCCCGGTTCCCGTCCGGACCCGACTTCCTCAGGCGGATGGAGGAAGCCGGCTTCAAGAAGACGACCTGGAAGCCCCTCACGTTCGGCATCGCCTCGCTGTATAAGGGATATGTCTGACCCGGTTCGGGGGATCATTACCCTCTTCCGGCTGCCGTGACGCGGCCTGTGCGGGCCTGCATCCGGCACAGGCCGACTGGAGAAGCGAGTTGAATACGAGCACCCGGATGCGTATTCTCCACCCAGAGGTTAGCGAACGATGCATCCGACGATCAAACAGGTACTTGGCGACATCCGGCAGAGCCTCGAACGGCTCTACGGAAACAAATTGGCGCGTGTGGTACTCTTTGGATCACAGGCCAGAGGGGACGCACGAGAAGATTCGGACGTGGATGTGCTCGTCGTGCTCCGGGGAGAGATCGATTATGCGGAGGAGGTGGACCGAATGCTAGACGAGGAAATCAGGCTTTCAGAACGTTCGGGCCGCTTTATTTCGTTCATACCGGTTTCCGAAAACAGGTATGCGGATGGGCTGCACCCGCTGATGATGAACGTTCACCGGGAGGGCCTGGAGGTATGAATCCACACATTCCAGCCCTCCTTGCAAGAGCGGAGCAGACGCTGGAAACTGCCCGGCATATCCTCGCAACCGGCGATGCGGAGAGCGCGATCAACCGCACGTATTACGCTGCGTTCTATGCAGCAACCGCGGCACTCCTCAGTATAGGAGAACAACCCGGATCTCACGCGGGCACACTCAGCCGCTTTCAGGCCCTGTTTGTCGCTACGGGCAAGGTGCCCGCAGAGGCAGGCCGCTCTCTACGCCGCGCCTTCGACCTCAGGCAAGGGGTGGACTACGACTTCGCCGCGTCCTTCTCTACCACAACAGCCGCCGGCCTCGTGGATGAAGTGGAGTACGTCGTCCGCATCATCAAGCAACTCACGTCCTGACCGGCCCTATCCCGACGCGACCGTACCGGGGTATAACGGTGAGTCAATTCGCAAGGTGCTGTTCCACACAGCTGGGGCAATCCAGCCAGACTTCGGCGGGAATGTGCGCGAGCGCGTTGGGGCTCTTTCCGCGTTCGAACACGGGACGATACAGGACCTCCCCCTGCTTGTGCTCACCGCCGCACGTATGGCAGGAAGCCTCCCCGATCAATTCCACGGGCGTGTAACCCGTTATCACCCACCCGTCATGTCCGATATGAGCCGCCAGGCTTTCCAGCGCGGCGCGTACGGTCTGTGATTTGTTGCCGCCGTAGTACGTATTTGCGAGGCGCTCCAGCAATCCTACGGTGGAGCTGTCGAGGGTAAAGTTCAGTCGATGCATGCTTCTTCTCCGGCGAGTTGCGGCAGGGCTTCAGACTGAAACGTCCGGTGTATCGAATGGTTGTTGTGGACGTGATGACGGCGGATCAACCGCCAGTTGCGCCAGTGCCCCACCATCAGGATGGTGCTACCCGTAAGCGTCAGTGCCGTCTCGATGAACGCGCCCGGAACGGAATGACCGAGCACCCCTGCCGTCAACACGACGCAGAGTCCGACTGCCAGCACCACGATGACGGGCCTGTCCCTGTGACTCCTCCACCCATGCCAGGCCGCCGCGATGGTCGTCGGCACGAGCAGCACGGCAAAGACCGGGTGCAGCCATGCGTGGACCTCTTCCATGACGGGCCACACAGCGAGCGAGGCCAGCACGATGGGAAGCACCAGACAGTGAATCATGCAGATACCTGAAAGTCCGATGCCTATACGATCCCACAGGCTGGCGCTCGACTCCTGACTCACAGAAGATCTCCTGAAGCCGGATCTATCTTCCACTGTTCCTTCCGACCTTAGCATGCTCGCCTCCCATGGGTGTGTATATTAATACACACCCATGATACACACGAACTGGCCGGATTCCAACACCTGGCCTGACTTTTTCAACGTATGTATCCGGAAACGGAATGACGAGCGCGCTCTCATTCTCCAGCGCCGTTATCTAAACGGCACGTCTCCCCCGGCTAATCGACGTTCCGGCCCCTCACTCCGGCTTCGAATTGCCGGTTTCACGCTTACGCTTTCGTTCCGCTTCCCTGACCTTCTCGGGATCGGGCGCGATGATGACCTTCTCCTTGCCGGGTTGGGACAGCGAATGGGGATCTGTCCCGACCACCGGTTCGTGGTCCGGATCGATCAGATCACTTACTCGTTTGCGTTTGCCGGACATAATGTTTACCTGGCCAGGGTTCGTGGTGCGGTGCCGTGTATACCCCCCGGCCCGGGAATAGTTAGTTACCGACCGGTTATTCTCGTCCGATCCCCGTTTACAAAAAGAGGGGGCGCGCCACAGGCGCGCCCCCTCAGCACGTTCAATTCAGCGCAGGTATTACCAGCTCATGGACCTGATCCTGTCTGCGGCTTCCTCATCCAACTCACCGGCCTGTGCGTCTTCCGCCACATCTGAGCGGGTAGATGAATTCGGAGGACGCACCGACGTGTGTACGGGAAGCACAACGGGACGGGCGAGCGGATAGAATTTCTTGTCTTCCTTTCTTTCTTCAGGTTCCGCTCTCGGCACCCTCCCGCTCCGCGTGTCCGCTGTGGGCATCATAAGCAGCCCGATATAACGCTGGCCGGACGCCGAGAGGATAGGATCTCCCCAGCGGGTCTGGGTCAGATGATTCGTCAGGTCAGCGTAGCTTCCTGGTCCGGAGTAAGAGGCAAAGACGATGGGTTCTTTTGCGAACGCATTCGTGGAAGAGATACGGACGGGAAGGCCGGATGCCGTGAAGCCGATCTCCAGGGAGCGGGCGTGCGGATCGAAGTGCTCATCGGCGAGCCAGGGGTATCGGTACAGGAGATCCGGCAGGTGATCATTCGGGATCCTGACCGTAAAGAAGGCCTCCTCGCGCGACAGGAACTGCCGGATGGTCAGGTCGGGATTGTTTTGCAGTGCCAGGTACAGTTCGGCCACATTGATCCCGGCCAGGTTGAGCCCGTTGTATCTCCCATGCGGATTACCGGCGCGGCGGTTATACCGCCTGTTCCAGTCGTCGTAATCCTGGTTGAGGAGCATGTTGATCTCGAAGTGCAGGTGCGCCCGTGTCCGGTCGATTCCCCGGCCGGTGTAGCCAACCACGCCGAGTTGGTCGCCCTGGCGGACATACTGGCCTGCACGCACGTGGACGCTCCCCAGGTGTGCGTAGAGGCTGTAGAACGGCGACCCGCTCCACCAGTGCTCTACGACGACGTACTTGCCGTAGCTGGATGCACGCGCGTTGGGGTTTGCATAGACCACCTTGCCCTCATCGATCGCCCGGACCTCGTCCAGCGGTTCTCCCCGTCGGTCACGGTATAGTGGCTTGATGTCTACCCCCTCATGGAAGCGGGTATATACGATTTCATTGCCGGCAAACTTCGCATTTCGGACGAAGCCGTATTGCCCCCCCTCCCACGGGCGCGACCGCACACCGTTGAAGTACCGGTTGGTATACTGGAAGAACGCCGGCCCATCCCCGTACAGAAGGGCGTCGTTGTCTGTGGGCAGGATTAACCGGAGCGGCTGAGCATGAACAGAAAGGCCGACCGCCGGAGCAATCAGGCCAAACAGGAACAGGAACAGCAATCCTCTACGCATCTCGTGCTTCCGACTCACGTAAACGAAGTGACTACAGTGCGGCCACGACAGGCCAGACGAGGCGGTCCCGCCAGTTGCGCAGCGGGAAGAAGGAGGGTTTAACCTCGCAAAAACGGATACCTTAAAAAATATAGCCTACCCTTTAAAAGCAAGTAAAGGATAGGCAATATTTGCCGCCGGTGCATGCTACCGAACGGTAGGACGTTCACCGCAGGCAGGGGACTTCCGCTTACAACGCGCCCGTCATTGTAAATAGCAGAATCCGCGCCAATTTGCGGCCTCACGAGGCATGTCGAAGCAAACAGCGCTGCGGCTGTTCGCCGGATCCCCAGAAAAGGTGCAGGGCGGCGGCTACCGATCGAGGAATCGTGCGTTAAACAAGGCTAGCGATGTAGCTCTTTCTCCACAGGAATGAGCGGAGACACGCTTCATTCGGAAAGCTCCATTCGCAAACGTCCCTGCATCGTCCACTAAGATGATCCCTATGTCCACCCGTTTCCTCACCCTGATCGGAATTGCCGTTACGCTCTGCGCACATCCGGCCCGCGCACAACATGCCGATGCGCTGACGCAAGGCTATCCTCCATCGCTCTGCGCCAGTTGTGCCGAATGGAACGCGCCCGAGGCCCCCTTCCGGATTCATCGCGATACGTATTATGTGGGTACCCACGGCCTGAGCTCGATCCTGATCACATCTCCGGAAGGGCACATTCTGATCGACACCGGCCTTCCGAATTCAGCGCCGATCATTCTGGAGAACATCCGCGCGCTCGGCTTCGATCCCTCCGACATCGAGCTCATCCTCAACACGCATCCCCACTTCGACCATGCAGGCGGGACCGCAGCGATCCAGCAGGCCAGTGGAGCACGTGTAGCGGCGAGTCCGGCAAGCGCGCTTGTCCTCGAGCGCGGCAGCAGCGGTCCTGACGACCCGCAGTATGGTATACTGTTCGATTTCCCATCCGTATCCGGAGTAGAGCGGTTCACACCGGGCGATACGCTCCGGGTCGGCCCCATCGAGGTGGTCTCACACGCGACCGCAGGCCACACACCGGGTGGAACGACCTGGTCATGGGAGTCCTGCGACAACGATGGCTGCGTGGACGTGGTCTATGCCGATAGCCAGACGCCCATCTCCGCAGAGGGCTTCCGGTTCACGGACAGTGAGACGTACCCGAACGCCGTAGCCGACTTCGAACATGGTCAGCGTGTGCTGGAAACCATGCCGTGCGACATCCTGATTACGGCCCATCCGGGCGCGTCCTCACTATGGGAACGACTTGCCGATGGCAAGGAAGGCCTCATCGACCCGGAAGCATGCCGGCGGTATGCGGCATCCGCACGGCAGCAACTTACTATCCGACTGGCACGTGAGGCCGAAGCATCCCGAAACCAGCGATGAAGAAAACCGGCTGTGGAGCTATCCGGGAGGCAACCCCCTCCCGGATGGCTCCACGGTATCGGTCCAGTCTGCCCTTAGAAGTAGACTTTGTACAGCAGCCGGAGATTCAAACCGGGCTCGGGCATGATCACTTTGACGCGAGATAGATGATCGTGGTATTCCGCGTTGGTCAGGTTCTCGATCGTCAGATCGAACGTATGCAGCAGGTTGCCGGTTGACAGGTAGAACTGCCCGAATGCATCGAACACGACGTACCCATCCGTCCGTTCTTCGAATGCTCCCAGCCGTTCCTGCGCGGTGGCGGCTCGCGCGGCGAGGCCCAGCGTGATCGGGCCGTTCCGGTATCGTAGCCCGGTCCGACCCGTCAGCGGAGGCATGAACGGCAGGGGATCGCCCGAATCCGTGAAGGTGCCGCGCACGTAGCTGGCACTCCCCTCCACCCCGAACCCGAACCCGATGGGCACCGAAGCGGAAGCCTCACCGCCGATCATCGTGGCAGTCGCTCCCCGAAACTGGTAAATGGGAAGGAGCACCGAATAAGTCGTATCTCCCGTGTTCTGCGGGTGGATATAATCCTGGATGTAGTTGCCGAAGAGCGCGAGCGAGGCACTCGCACGCGTTCCGGCATACCGGGCGGTTGCTTCAACGCCCCAGCCCCGCTCCGAATCGAGATCGGCGTTGCCGACTTCGAAAGAATAGGAGGCCAGGTGGGGGCCTTCCGAGTACAGTTCCTCAACGCCGGGCATCCGCAGGGACCGCATCAGGGTAAGCCCGGCCGTAACCTGCCTCGAAGGCCGCCACGTACCGGCCAGGGACGCGGATACACCGCTGAAGGTACGCTGCCGGATGAAGCCCACCCGCCGCGACTCTTTCTCGTGCTCCGGCGTCACGGCCCGGTAATCGAACCGCAGACCGCCCTGGATCGAAACAGCCCCCACCGTAGCTTCCTGGAATGCAAACGCCGCCACCGTCTGCTCGGCGGCATTCGGCGTAAAGCTCAGCCCGCCGGATGCCACGCTCCGGAGCTCGCCCCACATCCCGACGGCCCCCTTCGTGAACGGGCCCAGCCCGGCGGTATAGCCGACCACCGACGCCTGCCCCGACAGGATCCCGTACTCTACACCGACGACGTCTCTCGACTCGAACTCCTGGTGGAAGTACCGCGAGAACTGGGTGCGCCCTTCGACACGCTGCAACCATGCGGCACGGGGCAGGTATTCCCCGCGCAACTCGGCGTGCTTCCGGTCGATCCGGATATCGACGCCATTCGGATGGGCACCGACGAAACCACCCGGAATCCCGTATTCCGAGTAGTAATAGCCGCCGGCACCGCCTATGTAGCCACGCTGCCCGATCCTGCTCACACCGGCCGACGCGTTGTACGTCGATAGCGCCGTATTGCCGAGTTTCCCGGCTGGTGTCTGGAGATCACCGGCCTGCCGAATACTCCCGTCCATGCTGACGGACAACGGACCCACCGGAGCCGTGAGCATCAACCCACCCGATAGGCCCTCGTTGACGGACTGCCCCTGCACACTCATACCCGCGTGCAGCCCATCGGGCCGTACGGACGGGACAGACCCGCGCACCACATTCACGACGCCTCCGAGCGTGTTGGATCCATAGACCAGGGCCGCCGGACCGCGGATAATCTCGATCCGTTCCGCCGTCATGGGTTCGATGACGACTGCGTGGTCGGAGGATACCGCCGAGAGGTCACCCGTACGCCCGCCGTCCTCCAGGACGAGCAGGCGCTCCCCCCCGAGCCCGCGCAACACAGGCCGCGCGGGAGCCGGGCCCATGGACCGCATCGCAATGCCGGGCTGGTCATTCAGCGTTTCCGCAATGGTGGTTCCCAGATGCTGGCGGAGGTCCCGCCCCTCGACGGAAAGAGCCGGATCGGCCAGCGTACCAGAATCACGATCGCCCTCCACCACGACCCCGTCCGCTGAAACAGCGGAACTGGTCATATCGATGTCCACCCGGACGGTGTCCCCGGAGGGCACCGTGATCCGTCGTGCAATCTGCTCATATCCGATCCGAAACGCCTTTAACGTATACGTGCCTGCCGGGATACCGGCCAACTCGAACCGCCCGTTTGCATCAGACGTCGTTCCGCGATTCAACTCCTCCAGAACGACCTGTGTAAAGCTCACCGGGGCGTGTGAATCGGCATCGTGTACAGCGCCAGTAATTACTCCAGGGCTCTGGCGTTGCGGCTGCGCTGTCACTCCCGAGGGCCATATTCCACCCAGCACCATCAGGGCACCGAGCAAGAATACCGGCCCGTACTTGCGTGGTCCGGACGGTTTCATTGCTCGGTTACTTCAATGGGAATGTTCTTGCTGGAGAAGTCGAAATGGTCGCCGTGCCCGATGTGCACGCGGAGCGTGGTCGTCCCTACCTGTTTGCCCAGGACATGAAACTCGTCGTGCCCATCCTCCTCGTGTTGCTCCACTTCCGCGATCGTCTCGTCGCCTACCTCGAACACGATGTCATGATCATCCTCTGCATGATCGTGCTCGATCTCCTCACCATCCGCATCCAGAAAGTGAACGTGGATGTGGTCCGTCTCCGCACCAACGGCTACCGTAATCTGGCCCGTTACCACTCCATTCTCGTAGGTGACAATCTCCTCACCATTCATCTCCAGCACGAGACCTTCCGGCCTGATGTGCTCCTCTTCTCCGTCACTATCGACCCAGTCGCAGCCAGAAATCGTACCGGCTGCAACAACAAAACCTGCTAAAACCAGAACCTTGAATATCCTCATGATCTCCCTCGACAGATGTGAACCCAGGATGGGGTATGTACACGCAAGATGAGTAAGGCGTGTCGGATCGAGGGATGCACGGCTACCCTGGACGCCACTGCTCCGGGCACAGACCACGGGAGCCATTCGCCAGTGTAACCGCTAAACCAGGATGGTGCGGACAAGCAGCGGGTTGGAGCACCTACAAACCGGCTCCGACTGCATCATGCGCTACACGTAATCCCGCCGCAAAGTACCCCTCGATCCATCAGGCGAGGGGCGGTCCCCGAACGGGGCAATAGAGAGAAACGAGAGGGAGAGAAAGGGCGCCGGGAACATCGTTGATCGTCCAGATCAGACGCCCTGGAATGATCGACACATGCTCCTGCACCTCCCAGGCCGACAACCCGGAACACAGAAAGCAACCAACCTCCAGGTGAACGTAGGACTGCGGAGCGGTACTCACCGCAGGCAGGTCGCTATGCGTGTGGCCGGTGCCATCGACCGTCGCCTGCTCGTGCGCGTGAAGCTCGTGCGCGTGTTGGATCTGATGAACCTGTGGCGCAACCATCCCTCCGACCATGAAAATGGCCAGCAGGAAGAGCGCGCCGATTCGGTTCACCTGATGCATAGACTGACCGAACGAGTTTCGTCGGAAGGGAAGTAGTGGAGCGTCAAGGCTCATTGGATGAGCAGATCGGCCATATCCGGGTTATCTGCTATCTCTACCATCCGTCATCCCGAGCGCAGCCGAGGACACGAGACGGAGCCAACTGTCGAAGAAATCCCATATAGGAGCATAGCGGTGCTACTTTGGTGCGATTCTTCGGCTCCGCTCAGCTCAGCCTATCATGATTGATAGGATACTAGAATTTAGCCTACCGGGGTCGAACCCGCAACCAGTGGATACTCGGCCTCCACCTCGCCCCGCGCCATCTCCCGCAGCCGGCGCTTCAACAGCCTGCGCCGGAACGGGCTGATGCGGTCGATGAACAGGATGCCTTCGAGGTGATCGTACTCATGTTGCACGACGCGGGCGAGCATGCCCTGCGCATTCAGTTCATGCGGTTCGAAGTTCCGATCCAGATACGTCATGCGCACCTGATCCGGGCGCGTGACCGTCTCTCGGAGATCCGGAATGGAGAGGCATCCTTCCTCGAAATCACAATCCTCCTCCCCTTCTTCCACGATCTGTGGATTGATAAAGACCATCGGCTGCTCGGGAATCGTCTGGCCTTCCTTCTGAAGCTCATCGGCCATCGGGGTCAGATCGACCACGAAGATCCGCTCGCGCCGGCCGACCTGCGGCGCCGCAAGCCC
>Ga0164243_10010238_pt1 | contig 13509 bp, 13 predicted proteins | sample OricompcompostOP_FD_108781 | JGI IMG/M metagenome (GOLD analysis project Ga0164243, IMG submission 108781) | Organic Plus compost microbial communities from Emeryville, California, USA - Original compost - Organic plus compost (OP) | ecosystem: Engineered > Solid waste > Mixed feedstock >... | reverse complement strand
TGCCGGAACAGGTCCGGCATGACCGAGGGGGCCCGACGCTGCTTTTGCAGGAGCCGGGCGCGGCGTGGAGCGGCTTTCGCCCCCTTGCGTCGCTATTGCGCGTCCTTGTCCTGACGCTTGGTCACGCCGCCGGTGCCGGCCGGGCCGTCGGGCAGGCCCGGCGCGGTGAAGGTGTCCGGCTCCTCGCCGCCTTCGCCGCGCTCCACGGCGTCGCTGCGCGCCTCGACGGCCTGCTCGATGTCGCTGCGCTCGTCCGCGTCATGTTCGGGCGGGCTGTCGGGATGGGGATCGGGCTTGCGGTCGGTCATGGCGGGTCCTTCAGGCGGTGGGGTCGAACGGCTGCGGCGCCGGGGTGGTCGGCGGCGCGCCGGGATCGGGCACGTCGATGTCGGGCGCCGGCGGGACGATCTCGGGCGGCGGCGCCGGGGGCGGCGGCTGCGCCGGCGGCGGCGGTGTCGGGGGCGGGGTGGCCATCGGCAGTCTCCTTGTCCGATGCCAACGAAGCATCGCCCCGCGGGTTGCCCCGGCGGCCGCAAAGCGTGGCGGCGATGCGACGCGGCTTGCCCCGCGCGCCCGCGCTGCTATAGACGCCGCCGACCTCGCTGTCCCATGCGGGCGTGGCGGAACTGGTAGACGCGCCGGATTTAGGTTCCGGTATCGAAAGATGTGGGGGTTCGAGTCCCTTCGCCCGCACCAGTCGCCAAGACTCGCGGGCGTCCGGGGAACGCCCGCGGCTTGGCGACTCCCGAGCGCAAGCGAAGGGGCGCTCACGAATTTCAAGAGAGACGAAGACGAGATCATGCAGACTGTCGAGACGTTGAACGAAGGCCTGAAGCGCGCCTACACCCTGACGATCACCGCCAAGGACATCGACAAGCGGGTTGATGCCGAGGTCAAGCGGGTCGCCCCGCAGGTGCGGATGCCCGGCTTCCGTCCGGGCAAGGTGCCCGCCAACCTGATCCGCAAGATGCATGGGCCGGCGCTGGCCGCCGACGCGCTCAACAGCTCGATCCAGGAAGGCGTGCAGAAGCTGATCGCCGACAACAAGCTGCGCCCCGCGATGCAGCCGTCGGTCGAGCTGGGCGAGGACTATGAGGCCGGCAAGGACGCCGAGGTCAAGGTCGCGCTGGAGGTGCTGCCCGACGTGCCGACCCCGGCGATCGACAATCTCAAGCTCGAGCGGCTGACCGTGCCCGTCGCCGACGAGGCGGTCGATGCGCAGCTCAAGACCTTCGCCGACCAGATGAAGCGCTGGGAGGACGCGCCCAAGAGCCACAAGGCCAAGCAGGGCGACCTCGTCGTGATGGACTTCGTCGGCAAGGTCGACGGCGTCGCGTTCGAGGGCGGCACCGGCGAGGACATGTCGATCGAGATCGGCTCGGGCCGGCTGATCCCCGGCTTCGAGGACCAGCTCGTCGGGGTCAAGACGGGCGACGAGAAGACGATCGAGGTGACGTTCCCCGAGGACTACAATGTCGAGAGTCTGAAGGGGAAGCCGGCGACCTTCGACCTCACGATCAAGGCGGTGCGGACCGCGGGCGAGAGCGCGATCGACGACGAGCTCGCCAAGTCGATGGGGCTGGAGAACCTGGAGCAGCTCAAGGGGCTGCTCAAGGGCCAGATCGAGCAGGAGCACAACCAGCTCACCCGCACGCACATGAAGCGCAAGCTGCTCGACCAGCTTGCCGAGGGGCACGACTTCCCGGTGCCGCCGTCGATGGTCGAGGCCGAGTTCAACCAGATCTGGGCGCAACTCCAGCACGAGGCGACCCATGAAGAGGACCCCGAGGCGGCGCTCAAGGAAATGGAGGCCGAGCGCGACGATTATCGGGCGATCGCCGAGCGGCGCGTGCGCCTCGGCCTGCTGCTCTCCGAGATCGGCCAGGCCAATGGCGTCGAGGTCAGCAAGCAGGAGATGAACCGCCTGATCGCGCAGGCCGCGCAGCAATACGGGCCGGAGGATCGCCAGCGCTTCATCCAGTACGTCCAGCAGGAGCCGATGGCCGCCGCGCAGCTTCGCGCGCCGCTCTATGAGGACAAGGTGGTCGACTTCCTGTTCGGCAAGGCCGAGGTCAGCGACCGCGAAGTGACTCGCGAGGAGCTGGAAGCCGCGATCGAATCGGAAGACGGCTTCGCCACCGGCACGCACAGCCACGACCACGATCACGACCACAAGCCGAAGAAGAAGGCCGCCGCGAAGAAGCCGGCCGCCAAGAAGGCCGAGGCCGAGGAGCCAGCCAAGAAGGCGGCGACCAAGAAGGCGCCCGCCAAGGCCGAGGAAAAGCTCAAGGCCGACGACAAGGCCAAGGCCGAAGAGCCGGTGAAGGACGCCGCGCCGAAGAAGGCGCCGGCCAAGAAGGCGGCTGCGGCCAAGACGGACGACAAGCCGGCCGCCAAGAAGGCTCCCGCCAAGAAGGCTGCGGCGAAGAAATAAGCGTCATGCCGGACTTGTTCCGGCATCCACGGTAGGGCAGGAGTCGCAGTCGCGGCTCTTGCCTTCCGGTGGACCCCGGACGAGTCCGGGGCGACGAAGGGGGCGACATGGCCGGTCCGACAATCGCAGTCCTGCTGCCCTGCTATAACGAGGAAGCCGCGATCGCGCAGACGGTCGCGGGTTTCCGCGCGGCGCTGCCCGATGCGGCGATCTACGTCTATGACAACAACAGCCGCGACCGCACCGTCGAGGTCGCGGCGGCGGCCGGCGCGATCGTCCGGCGCGAGCGGATGCAGGGCAAGGGCCATGTCGTCCGCCGCATGTTCGCCGACGTCGATGCCGACATCTACGTCATGGCCGACGGCGATGCGACCTATGACGCGGCCTCCGCCCCCGCGCTGATCGCGCGCCTTCGGGACGAGCAGCTCGACATGGTCGTCGGCAGCCGGGTGGGGGAGGCGGTCGAGGCCTATCGGCGCGGGCACCGCTTCGGCAACCGGATGCTGACGGGGATGCTCGCGCGGCTGTTCGGGCGGAGCTTCGGCGACATCCTGTCGGGTTATCGCGTGTTCTCGCGGCGGTTCGTCAAGAGCTTCCCGGTGCTCTCCACCGGCTTCGAGATCGAGACCGAGATCAGCGTCCACGCGCTCGAACTCAAGATGCCGGTCGCCGAGGTCGAGACGCCCTATTTCGCGCGGCCCGAAGGCTCGCAGTCGAAGCTGTCGACCTATGGCGACGGCTGGCGCATCCTGCGCACGATCGTCACGCTCTACCGCATCGAGCGGCCGCTGCTGTTCTTCGGCTGGATCGGCGCGGTGTTCGCCGCGCTCGCGGTGGTCCTCGCGATTCCGCTGGTCCTCACCTACATGCACACGCATCTGGTGCCGCGCTTCCCGACCGCGGTGCTCGCCACCGGGCTGATGATCCTCGCCTTCCTCAACGGCTTCGCCGGGCTGATCCTCGACACGGTGGTGCGCGGCCGGCGCGAGGTGCGGCGGCTCGCCTATCTCGCCCAGCCGGCGCCGGGGCCGGCCGACTGATCCCATGCACTTCCGCGCCGAAGCCCTGGTCCTCGCGGTGCGCCGGCACGGCGAGCACGGCGCGATCGTCCGGGCGCTGACCGCCGAGCACGGCCTGCAGGCGGGCTATGTCCGCGGCGGCTGGTCGCGGACGCTGCGGCCGGTGCTGCAACCCGCCAACCTGATCGTCGGCACATGGCGGGCGCGCACCGAGGACCAGCTCGCGCAGCTTTCGGTCGAGCTGGTCCACAGCCGCGCGCCGCTGTTCGGCGAGCCGCTGCCCGCCGCCGCGCTCGAGTGGGTGACGGCGCTGACCGCCGCGGCGCTGCCCGAGGGGCATCCCTATCCGCGCGTCCACGCCGCGCTCGCCGGGGTGATCGACGCGATCGAGGCGGCGCCGGCGGCGCGCGGCTGGGCGGTCGCTTTGGTCCGCTACGAACTGCTGCTGCTCGCCGAGCTGGGCTTCGGCCTCGCGCTCGACCGCTGCGTCGTCACCGGCGCGGCCGACGACCTTGCCTGGGTCAGCCCGAGAAGCGGCGCGGCAGTGAGCCGGGCGGCGGGGGAGGGCTATGCCGACCGCCTGCTGCCGCTGCCCGCGTTCGTGCGCGCGGGCGGCGCGGCGGACTGGCCCGATATCCTCGCCGGGCTGCGGCTGACCGGATATTTCCTGGAGCGCGACCTGCTCACCGATCGCCGCGCGGAGACGCTGGCGGCGCGCCATCGACTCGTCGATCGGCTGAAAAGGGCGGTTGCGTGAAGCGCCCCGGCCCGGCAAGGGCATCTGCCAGCCGAAAAGGGAGACACGAATGCCGCTGATCGCCGTCCTCGCCGGAGATGGAATCGGACCCGAAGTCACCGCGGAGGCGCGGCGCGTGCTGGAAGCGCTCGACCTCGGCCTCGACTTCGAGGAGGGGCTGGTCGGCGGCGCCGGCTATCGCGGCGCGGGCCATCCGCTGCCGCCGGCGACGCTGGAGCTGGCCAAGCGCGCCGACGGCATCCTGTTCGGCGCGGTGGGCGATCCGGCGTGCGACGGGCTGGAGCGCGCGATGCGGCCCGAGCAGGCGATCCTGGGGCTGCGCAAGGCGCTCGGCCTGTTCGCCAACCTGCGGCCGGCCAAACTTTTCAAGGGGCTGGAGGACGCTTCCGCGCTGCGGCCCGAAGTCGCGCGCGAGATCGACCTCGTCATCCTGCGCGAGCTGACCGGCGACGTCTATTTCGGCGAGAAGGGCCGGCGCACCACGATCGAGGGCCTGCGCCAGGGCTTCGACCTGATGGCCTATGACGAGGGCGAGGTGGCGCGGATCGCGCGCGTCGGGTTCGAGATGGCGCTGCGGCGCAAGAAGCGGCTGCATTCGGTCGACAAGGCCAATGTGCTGGAGACCTCGCAATTGTGGCGCGACGTGGTGAGCGAGGTGGCGGCGGATTATCCGCAGGTCACGCTGATCCACATGTATGCCGACAATGCCGCGATGCAGCTGGTGCGCAATCCGGGCCAGTTCGACGTGATGGTGACGGGCAACATGTTCGGCGACATCCTGTCCGACCAGGCGAGCATGTGCGCCGGCTCGATCGGGATGCTGCCGTCGGCGGCGCTGAGGCAATGGGCGGGCGACACCGGCCTGTACGAACCGATCCACGGCAGCGCGCCCGACATCGCCGGGCAGGGCAAGGCCAATCCGTGCGCGGCGATCCTGTCGGCGGCGATGCTGCTGCGCCATTCGCTCGACCTGCCCGAGCCGGCGGCGCGGATCGAGGCGGCGGTGGCCAGCGCGATCGCCGGCGGCGCGCGCACCCCCGACCTCGGCGGCACGCTGTCGACCAGCGGCATGGGCGACGCGGTGCTGGCGGCGCTGTGAGGCCCTACGGCACCCGTTCCGTTCGCCTTGAGCGAAGTCGAAGGGCGGGTTGCACCAACGTGCTTCGACCCCTCGACGTCGCTCGGGACAGGCGTTGCTCGGCACGAACGGTCGGTTGAATGACCGACCTGCTCGAGCTGGCGATCGTCATTCCGACGTTCAACGAGGCGGCGAACGTGCCGGTCCTCGTCGCCAGGCTCGACGCGGCGCTGAAGGGGCGCGCCTGGGAGGCGATCTTCGTTGATGACGACAGCCCCGACGGCACCGCCGAGGCGGCACGCGAAATCGCCCGGCTCGACCGGCGCGTGCGGGTGATCCAGCGGATCGGGCGGCGCGGCCTCTCCTCCGCCTGCATCGAGGGGATGTGCGCCACCGCCGCGCCGCTGGTCGCGGTGATCGACGGCGACTTGCAGCACGACGAGACGGTGCTGCCGCGGATGCTCGACGCCTTGCAGGGCGATCCCGCGCTCGATGTGGCGATCGGCTCGCGCTTCGTCGAGGGCGGCGGGACCGGCGAATGGGACCGCGACCGCGTCGCCAAATCGGCCTTGGCGACAAGGCTTTCGCGGCACGTCCTCAAGGCCGATCTCAGCGACCCGATGAGCGGATTCTTCATGATCCGCACCGATATCGTGCGGACGCTGGCGCCCGATCTCGCGGGGATCGGCTTCAAGATCCTGCTCGACATCATGACCGGCAGCGCGCGGCCGCTCAGGTTCCGCGAGTTCGGCTATGTGTTCCGCACGCGCTCGGCGGGGGAGAGCAAGCTCGATCACGTCGTGGCGATGGAATATCTGATCGCGCTCTACGACCGGATGTTCGGGCGGATCGTGCCGGTGCGCTTCGCGATGTTCTCGGCGATCGGCGCGATCGGCGTCGCGGTGCACATGGCGGTGCTGTCGGTGCTCTATCTCGCGCTCGACGTGCCGTTCGTGACCGGACAGATCGTCGCCGCGCTGGCGGCGATGACCGGCAATTTCTTCCTCAATAACGCGCTCACCTATCGCGACCGGCGGCTGAAGGGCTGGCGGCAGCTTGCCGACGGCTGGGTGTCGTTCTGCGTCGTGTGCTCGGTCGGGCTGGTCGCCAATGTCGGCGTCGCCGCCTTCGTCCATGGCGCGCAGAACGGGCAATGGGCGGCCTCCGCGCTGCTCGGCGTGCTGGTCGGCGCGGTGTGGAACTATGCGCTGTCGTCGCGCTTCGTGTGGGGGCGGTACTGAGTCGCTTGCCCCGTTCGTCCTGAAGGTGCTTCGACCCCTCGACTTCGCTCGGGACAGGCTTCGCTCGGCCGAACGGACGAGGGGGAAGCTCAGGGCCAGGTCGGCAGCCACATCCAGTGCTGGTAGGATTGCGGGCCGGCCAGCGCCTCGGCCGAGATGATCGGGTAGAAATAGCCGAACAGCCCGAGCGCGACGATCACCGTCCATTCGTCGATCCGCCGCTTGCGCAGCCAGCCGAAATGGTCGAGCGCGCCCGCCAGCGCGAGGCTGAGGAAGATGCTCGACGGATAGTAATAATAATAGAATCCCAGCGACTTGGGGATGATGATCCAGATCGCGTATGAACCCGCCCACAGGCCGGCGACGCCCAGCAGCCGCCACGATCCGTCGCGCCACCAGCCGTAGAGGCACGCGGCCAGCGCGATGAGCCCGCCCCACATCACCGCCGGATTGCCGATCATCAGCACCCCGCGCACCGCGCCGTCGACCGGCTCGTAGAGATACCAGATCGGGCGGATCAGTAGCGGCCAGCTCCACCAGTCGGATTGATAGGTGTGCGGCGGCAGCACCTGGGTCTGTTCGGCATACATGCGCAGCTGGAACGGCAGCAGCGTGCGCCAGGTCAGCGGGTCGTGCGCGTAGAAGAAGGCGGGGGCGAAGGTGGCGAAATAGGCGGCGATGCCGACCACGCCGAGGATCAGCAGCGCCGGCAGCGTCGCGACCCCCGGCCAATGCACCTGCCCGCGCGCATAGAGTGTCGATTCGAGGTCGCGCCCGGCGACTCGGCCGTCGTGGAGGCGGATGACGAGAAAGGCGAGGCCGGCGAACCCGAGATAGGGCACCGCGGTCCATTTGGCGCCCGCCGCGAGCCCGAGCAGCGCGGCGGCAAGCGCCAGCTTCGCGCGCACCCGTGCCGGGCCGCGCATCGCCCACAGCATCGCCGCGACGGCGAGCACCAGGAATGCCGCCATGAAGCCGTCGAGCATCGCGATCCGCGCCTGGATGAACACGGTCATGTTCACGATCGTCAGCAGCGCCGCGACGACCGCCGGCCGCATCCGGCGGAAGGTCAGCCAGCCGATCGCGAACACCCCCATCACCACCGCGCTCGCCGCGACGGTCGAGAGGAAGCGCCAGCCGAAGCTGGTGTCGCCGAACAGCCGGATGCCGAGCCCGATCAGCTCCTTGCCGACCAGCGGATGCTCGATGTTGACCGGCCGTTCGAGCGCCCACAGCGTCTTGGCCGCGGGGACATAGTAGATTTCGTCGAACATCTGCTTGTGCGGGAAGCCGAGCCTGAACGCGAACAAGGCTTCGGCGATCAGCCCCAGCAGCAAGGCGGCCAGCAGCGGGCGGGGCTTGGAGGCGGCCGTGGTCATCGGCCTCGGGATTAGCGTGTGGCCGGGATCGGCGGAAGGGTTCGAGGAAAAATGAATATTCACGCGGAGGCGCGGAGACGCGGAGAAGGGAGTGCCCGCTGAGGTGGTGATCCGCCGCGCCAGCGGCAGCCTTCCCGGCGGTCTTTGGCTCTGCCGCTGCGCGGCGCTGCAGTATCTCCGCGTCTCGGCGCCTCCGCGTGAGCAAAAACTCTCCTGTCCGACCAGCCGTTGCAGTTGCGTTCTCCGGCCCTCCCCGGCATGGAGCGGGCCATGAAACGCCGTACCGGACAGGACCGCTCGATTACCCGCAACTGGCGTCCCGCGACGCGGGCCATCCGCGGCGGCACCGCGCGATCCGAATGGGGCGAGACGTCGGAGGCGATCTTCCTCACCTCGGGCTATGCCTATGACTGCGCCGGCGACGCCGCCGCGCGGTTCAAGGGCGAGCAGGTCGGCATGACCTATTCGCGGCTGCAGAACCCGACGGTGCAGATGCTCGAGGAGCGGATCGCGCTGCTGGAAGGCGCCGAGGCGTGCCGCACCATGGCCTCGGGCATGGCGGCGATGACCGCGGTGCTGCTGTGCCAGCTCGCCCAGGGCGACCATGTCGTCGCCGGCCGCGCGGCGTTCGGATCGTGCCGCTGGCTGGTCGATACGCTGCTGCCGCGCTTCGGGGTCGAGACCACCACGGTCGATGCGCGCGACCCGCAGCAGTTCGCCGATGCGGTCCGGCCCAACACCAAGCTGTTCTTCTTCGAGACGCCGGCCAATCCGACGATGGACGTGGTCGATCTGGAGGCGGTGTGCGGCATCGCGCGCGACCGCGGCATCACCAGCGTGGTCGACAATGCCTTCGCCACGCCGGCGCTGCAGCGGCCGCTCGACTTCGGCGCCGATGTCGTCGCCTATTCGGCAACCAAGCTGATGGACGGGCAGGGCCGGGTGCTCGCCGGCGCCGTGACCGGCAGCAGGCAGTTCATCGAGGAGACGCTGCTTTCCTTCACCCGCAACACCGGGCCGACGCTGAGCGCGTTCAACGCCTGGGTGGTGCTGAAGGGGATGGAGACGCTCGACCTGCGCGCGCGGCGGCAAAGCGAGAATGCGATCAAGGTGGCGAGCTTCCTCGAAGGCCGGGTCGCGCGCGTGCTCCATCCGGGGCTGCCGAGCCATCCGCAGCACGCGCTGGCGGTGAAGCAGATGCCCGACGGCTGCGGGCCGATCTTCGCCTTCCATGTCGATGGCGGCCGGGCGCAGGCGCACGGGCTGCTCGACGCGCTGCGGCTGATCGACATTTCCAACAACATCGGCGATTCGCGCTCGCTGATGACGCATCCCGCCTCGACCACCCACGCCGGCATGAGCGAGGAGGCGCGGCAGGAAATGGGGATCGACGAGGGCATGTTGCGGCTCAACGTCGGGCTGGAGGACCCGGACGACGTGATCGAGGACCTCGACCAGGCGCTGAAGGCGGTCGGCTTGTGAAGGCGCTGTTCCCCAACGTCGCCGAGACGCGGGGGGTCGTCGTGCGCGTGTCGGTCAGCTACCTGCCCGAACAGTCGGAGCCGGCGCGCGGGCGCTGGTTCTGGGCCTATCACGTCCGTATCGAGAACGAGGGGGAGCAGACGGTGCAGCTGCTGACGCGGCACTGGATCATCACCGACGGTCGCGGCGCGCGGCATTCGGTCGAGGGCGAGGGCGTGGTCGGCGAGCAGCCGATGATCGAGCCGGGCGGCAGCTTCGACTATGTCTCGGGCTGTCCGCTGGCGACGCCGACCGGATCGATGCAGGGCAGCTATCACATGATGGGCGAGGACGGTTCGGGGTTCGACGTGGAGATACCCAAATTCGCGCTGATCGCGCCGGCGGTGGCGCAGTGAGGGCCATATCTCCGTCATCCCAGCGAAAGCTGGGATCTCTCCGAAGTGGGCGTGACGCCTGCAACAGCGAGACCCCAGCTTTCGCTGGGGTGACGATGTGGTGTGGGCGGGGCGGCCGATGAAGCGCACCCATCTCCCTTTGAACGGCCTGCGCGTGCTCGATGCGGCGGCGCGGCATCTGTCGTTCACCCGCGCCGCCGACGAGCTGGCGGTGACGCCGGCGGCGGTCGGGCAGCAGATCCGCGCGCTGGAGGACACGCTGGGCGTCGTGCTGTTCCGCCGCACCACGCGCGGGCTGGAGCTGACGCCGGAGGGCGAGGCGGGGCTCGACGCGCTGCGGCAGGGGTTCCTCCAGTTCGAGGAATCGGTCCGCGCGATGCAGGCGGGGCAGTCGTCCAAGTCGCTGACCATCGCCGCGCCGCGCGACCTCACCGCCAAATGGCTGATGCCGCGCCTCGCCGAGATCGCCCGGAACGACGGCGAACTGCGTTTCGTGCTGGTCGCCGCCGACGCCGAGGTCGATTTCACCGAGGCCAATCTCGACCTCGCGATCCGCTGGGGCGAGGGGCCGGGCGAGCATGAGGGCGAGGCGATCGAGTCGGAGGGCATGGTGACGGTCGCGCGTCCGGGCGGCGGGATCGACACCGCGATCGCCTGGCCGGGCTGCCTTGCCGAGGATGCCGGCGCGCTGGTCCGCGTCGCCGATGCGGGGCTGGCGATCGACGCGGCCGCGCAGGGGCTGGGCCACGCGACGGTGCCCGAGCTGCTCGCCGCGCGCGACATCGCCGCCGGACGGGTCGTGGTGATCGGCGAGCCCAGGCCGTCGAAGCTCGGCTATTGGCTGGTCGCGCCGTTGCCGCAATGGCGGCAGAAGAAGGTCAAGGCGCTGGTCGACGCGCTGGCGTCGTGAGCGCGACGCCGGTGCTCGCGACCGAACGGCTGCGGTTGCGGCCGCTGCGGGTCGACGATGCCGAGGCGATGTTCCCGACGCTGGCCGATGCCGATGCGATGAGGTGGTGGTCGCGCGCGCCGCTCGGCTCGGTCGAGGAGGCGCGCGCCTATTTCGCGGCGCGGGTCGATCAGGACCCGGCGTGGCGCTGCTGGGCGATCACGCTTGCCGGCGACGACACCGCGATCGGCTGGGTCGCGGCGGGCGAGAAGCGGCAGGGCGGCGTGACGGAGCTGGGCTATATCCTCGCGCGCGAACATTGGGGCAGGGGCATCGCGCGCGAGGCGGTGACGGCGGTGATCGACCGCCTGTTCGCCGAGGGGCAGCGCCGCGTGTTCGCCGACACCGATCCCGAGAACGCCCCCTCGATCGCGCTGCTCGAACGGCTCGGCTTCCGGCGCGAGGGGCTGCTGCGCGGCGAGTGGGAGACGCATATCGGCGTGCGCGACAGCCTGATCCTCGGGCTGCTCAGGGACGAGTGGCGCGGCTCAGCGGGGTAACGCGCAGGCCGGGCGGTCGAGCCAGCAGGGCGCGCCGACCGAAAGCCGCTCGCCGTAACGCGCATAGGGCGCCTGCCAGCCGGTATAGGGCGGCGATTCGCCCGGATCGAGGCGGCGGGCATGGCCGGCGAAGGGGCGAGCGACGGCGAGCGCGCGCTCGCCGCGCTCGTCGGGCACCTGATGGAAGCGGCCGACGTTGTTCAGCGTGCCGGCGTCGTCGCGGATCAGCGCCGAGGCGAAATAGGCCTCCTGCCAATGGCGCAGCAGATTGCCCTCGAACAGCAGCATCCGCGCCGGCCGGTCCTCGCCGACCGGAACCGGCAGGATGCGCAGGCACGCCAGCGCGCCGAGCGCGACCGTCGCCGCCATCGCCACCGCCCAATGCCGCCACACGCCGAACGACTTGAGCCAGAACCACAGGCCGGCGCCGCCGAGCGGGAACAGCCATTTGAGATAATGCGCATTCTGGAAACGCCACAGGCCGGGCGGCTGGAAGTCGGTATAGGCGAGCTGGATCGCGACGAACGGGATGGCGACCGCCGCGATCAGCGCGAGGACCTGCCGCTGCCGCGCCGTGCCGATCACCGCCAGCATGACGAGCCCCGCGCAGCCCGGCCAGAGGAACGGCAGCGTTTCGAGCAGCGAGCGGTCGCCGGGGAACCACGGCTGCGGCGTGACGAGCAGGACATAGGCCTTCCACGGCAGGTCGCCGAACGCGAAGCCCTGCGCGGCGCCGCTGCGGATATAGTTGCTGACCCGGAAACCGTAGATCGCGAGGTACAGCAGGGCATAGGGCAGCACGACGAGCACCCCGCCGAGGAGGACGAGGCCGATGCGGCGCGGCGTCACCAGCCCGCGCCGCGCACCGATCGCCGCCGCGACGGCGAGGGCGCAGATGCCGACGAGCCCGTCGGCCGGGCGCACCAGCGGCGGCGCGGCGGCGAGCGCGCCGGCGGCGATCAGCAGGCCGCGACCCGGCGGATGGTCGGCGGCGATCATCCGCGCGACGACGGCGATCAGCGCCCAGATGATCGCGGCGGACAGCGTGGTCGTCCATGGCTCGATCCACAAGCCCGCGGCCGGCGCGAGCGCGAGCGTCGAGAGGGCGAACACCGCCGCGGCGAGCCACGGTCCCATTCCCAGCGGCCGCATCGCATGGATGAACGCCGCGGCGGCCGCGACGAACAGGATCAGGTCGGGCAGGAAGAACGGCTGCGCCGGGACCAGGTCGGCGAAGGGGCTGGCGACCAGCGCATAAGCGGGCGGATACCAATGCTCGCCGGCCGCGAAGTCGAACCGCGCGAGCGCGCGGGCCGAGGCGATGTAGCGGCTCTGGTCGAACCAGCCGGCCCAATTCGGCGTGCGGCCGAGGTCGAGCCCGATGTCATGCCAATAGCGCAGCAGCCAGGCGAGCCCGGCCGCCAGCGCGGGAAGGAGCGGGGTGCGGATCGCCCGTGCCGCGAGACCGCGCAACTCAGCGATCCACCAGCAGCAGCGCGCGGTTCATCAGCGCGCCGAAGACGGGCTCGCTGACCGCGGCGCCGGCGTCGTGCCAGTTGCCGGTGACGGCGAACCATTTGCCGGCCCTGGTCCTGACCAGGTAGTTGAGCGTTATGACGCCCGGCTCCGAGCCGCCCTTGTAGCCGACATAGGCGAAACGGTCGGCGACTGAGGTGCCGGGGCTGATCGCCAGGATCGCGCGCGTCGTGTCGTCACCATGGGTCCTGAGCCAGTCGAGCGTGCGCGCCATGTCGCGGGGGCTGGCGAACCATTCGACCGTGTCGATCCGGACCGGCTTGCCGTCGAACAGGTGCGGATCGACCGGCGTTGCCGCGAATCTGGCGAGATTGTCGGCGAGCAGCCGCTCGCGCGCGGCACGGTCGTCCGTCGCCCAGGCGTCGGCGATCGCGGCATTGGCGGGCGTCTTGAGCTCGAACGCCTGCTTCGTCGTCAGCACCGGCAGCGTGCGGTCGGGATCGGCGACGCCGATCACTCGCACCATCGCGCCGACCCTGTCCGGCCCCAGCGCCGTCAGCAGCGTGTCGGCTGCGGTGTTGTCGCTGATCGAGATCATCAGGCTGGCCAGCGTCTGCAGCGTCACCGGCGCGCGCTCGGGCCATTGCTGCAGGATGCCCGACGGCAGCGAATGCGGTCCGACGCGCAGCACGTCGTCCCAATGCCGCTCGCCGGCATTCACCTGGCGCGCCGCCTCGGCCAAGACCCACAGCTTGAACGCCGAGCCGAGCGGGGCGGCGGTCTCGCCATTATACTCGGC